>Ga0105238_10004947_pt1 | contig 13181 bp, 5 predicted proteins | sample KBSC34metaG_FD_81526 | JGI IMG/M metagenome (GOLD analysis project Ga0105238, IMG submission 81526) | Corn rhizosphere microbial communities from Kellogg Biological Station, Michigan, USA - KBS C3-4 metaG | ecosystem: Host-associated > Plants > Roots > Rhizosphere > Soil | place: Michigan, USA... | reverse complement strand
CCATGGAAACGACGATCGGTATGCAGCATGCCCCAGGTCATTTCCGCGACGGTGAACTTCTCGTCGGACAGGCGGAAGCCCAGGCTGTTCAGCTGGGACCGCTCGGTGAGCAGGTGCAGCGTGGCAACCTGCTGCAAGTCATCCTGGTTGATGTACTTCCAGTCCAGCCCTCCGTAGTAGAGGGAACTGGGGCCCTTGACGTTGAGCGCGGCGAAGGACCCGGTGTTGATCTGAAGCTCGTTGCGCGAGGCACCCACCACCGCGGTCAGTCCGGGGGTATGCCCGACGGGGACGCGGTAAGTCAGCGCGCCGTAGACGTTGTCGCTGGGGTCCAGCGCATAGTCCACATTGGCGTTGAAGGTGTCGCCGAGGCGCAACGGGTTGTCCCATTCGAAACCGGCTTGCAGGCGGTACTTGCCGGTGAGGTCGGTGCCGTAGTTGTTGGCGCCCAGGGTGAACTGGTAAGGCTGCTTCTCGTGGGCGATCATGATCAGATCGGTATCGCCGGTGTGCTCGCCCGGCTGGAAGGTCGAAGCCACGGTGACACCCGGCAGGTCGCGGGCGTACAGCAGCGCGGTATCGACATCACTCTTGAGCAGCGGCTTGCCGCGGAGCTTTTCGGCCGCGGCCGAGATGATGGCCGGACGGTATCGTTTGGTGCCCTTGACGATGATCTTGCCGATCTGGCCCTCGAGTACCTGGATCCGCACGATCTGGTCGGGGCCGACGGTTTGCGCCGGCAGGAAGGTGTTGGAAACGATGAAGCCGGCGTTCCGGTAGCGCTCGGTGATCTTGTCGGCGACCCCCTGCATCTGGGCGAAGCTCAGTTCTACCGAACCACCCGAACCGGCGGCAAGCGCGCGGAACTGCGCGTCCGCCAGCGACTGGATGCCGGCCGGCGTGATGCCAAGGCGCGCGTGATCGGCCACACCGGCGACCCGGAAACCGCGAACGGCGATCTTCTGCACCGCCGCCGTGTCGCGATCCCTTACCGGTGGCACGACGCCGGCACCCGGCGGTGCTGCATGTTCCGCCGATGTCGCCGATTTTCCGGGAGGGGGAGCTGGCTGGGCGCCAGTCGATTCCTGCGCGTGGAGCACTCCACCCGTCATGGCCAGGGCCGAAGCCAGCGCTGCTGCAAGACGCACGATTCGCACGATACATTCCCCCGGCTGCATCATCTTTCCGTTGACAGCGCGCCTGGACAACGACAACGCGCCAGCTGCGAAAACCCAAGCTTTGCGTAGCAGGCAATTGCTGCCTGTCGACTTGAATTCGTCCAATCAGGATACACCCTCGCAGCGGGCCGGGAACAGTCGCTCGGCGCGGGTTTCGAGGGTATGCGCAAGGGCGACTCACCAAGGGTGCATCGCTGTCTGCACGGCAACACTGAGGTATCGGTATCCCTCGGCCAGCAATGCGTGCGATGACAGGTAGGGCTACCCCCGCAGCGCCCAGTACGCCAGGGCGACAATCAGGAAAACACCGAGCACGATCGCCAGGATCGCCCCCCGGCGCGTTGCCGGGCGCATCGACAGCAGCGAGGTCAGAGCCTGGTGACCGGCGACCGAGGTGTCTTCGGCGGCGTGGTGCTGCGCCAGGCGTGCCCGCGGCGTCGTTGTTGCCGTGGGCGGCACCAGGGCCTTGCGCGCCGTGACCACGGCACTCGGGTCATGAAGGGTCTCGAGCGCACGCCGACGCCGTGCCCGATACTCGCCACGGGTGATCTGACCGAGCCGATGCGCGTCGTCGAGCGCGCGCAATTGCCGATTGACGACCTGCTCCCGCTCGGTCATTTCACCTCCCTGAGCAGGCGGAAGCCCACGTCGCGCTGGGGCGAACCGCTGTCCTCGCGGTGCGTATTCACGCTGCAATCCGACCAGTAGCTGTTGAAGCTGCCACCGCGCACCGCCACGCTGCCACCGCTGACCACCCACTCCCAGACGTTGCCCGTCATGTTGACCAGTCCCCACGGATTGTGCGAACGCCCGCGAGCCGATACCGGCGCACCGCCGCCATCGCCCCCACCCGCCGATGGCGGCACGCAATTGCTGTCGTCGGCCTGCTTGAAGCGACCACCGGCCGCTGCCGCATTCAGCCACTCCGCATCGGTGGGCAGGCGATAGGCAAAGCCGCTGAGGTCGCTGAGCCACCTTGCGTACGCCCTGGCCTGGTCGAGCGAGATGTTGCTTATCGGTGCGTTGCCCAGATCCTGGTCGCTGACCGACTTGGCCGCGCACTTGCCGGTGGCACGACAAAACGCGTTGAACTCGCTGATCGATATTTCCGCGCGCGACATCGCATACGGCCGGCCGCCCCCCACCCCGGGCACCACCACCATGAACGGCCCGCGCGAGGTGCCGAACTTGTCGATGCAGAACTTGCCGCTGCCCGCCAGGCCGGGCTTGGCGCATGGATCGGGACCACTCGGGCCGGCCGCCTGCGCCGCCGGATTGGCGGCGTGGCCAGGTTGGGCCGACACCGGTGCACCCGGCCGTGGAACCGGCGTGGGTCGTCCCGGCAACGCACCCGTTTCCGGCACCGGTGCCTGTGCCGATGAGGCAGCCGGAGGCGGTGCCGGCGGTGCGGAAACGCTGGGCTTGATCCGATCCAGTTGCTCGTCCAGCGACTTCGCCGACAGCTGGCCCCGGATGCGCATGTCCGACTCGAGCGCGGCCAGTGCCGTCGGATCGCTGCGCCGGATGCCCTCCAGTTGCCTCTTCAGTTGCGCGTAGTCGGCCGTGCCGATCGGCTGCTTGCCGGCCGCCATGATCGCCGCGACCAGATCGTAACGCGCCTTCGCCGCGCGCAACTGCGCGTTCCCGGTCAGCGCGTGCAGGCCCTGCCCCAGCACCTCGGCGGCCTTCTGGTAACGCCCCTTCTGGAACGTATCCTGGGCTAGGCCGAGATAGGCATCGGCCAGCAGTTTCGGGCCCTCGCTCTGCAGGAACGGGTTGTCCGGCTGCAAGGCCTTGATCCGTGCCAGCGACTGACTGGCCTTGACGACGTCATCGGCGGCGGCGGCGCTGCGCATCGATTCGATGCGCGACTTCACTTCCGCATCGGCGCTCTCCTGCGCCGCCTTCGCCTGCAGTGCCGCCTGCAACGCGTCGAGCTTCGCGCTTTCTGCAGTCAGGCGCGGCGAATCGGGCATGTATTTGAGGCCGAAATCCAGCGCCAGCCGCGCCTGCGGCAGGTGTTGCGGGTCGGCTTCCCCGGCCGCCACATTGGCGATGGAGGCAGCCAATGCATCGATCACCCGCGCCGTTTCCGGCGAGTTGTCGCCGTGCAGGGTGGTCATTGCGTTCGTCACGGACTGCTGCCATTCGGGAGTAGCAGCGGCCTGGCGCTCAGCCCGGCCAGCGTCGTGCGTGCCGCCGCGATGGCCTGCGTCTGCTCCTGCCGGCTTCGCTGCGCGGCGGCACTGCGGGCCGCGGCGACCTCGGCCAGCACCTTGGCATACCCCCCTTCGGCCGGGTTCATCTGCTGCCCGGCCTGGACAATGCGCTGTGCGTCATCGAGATTGCCCGCAGCGACGCGCTCGCGCGCCAGCTTGATCAGGCTGGCGTCGACATTGCCGCGCACGGCCGCGTAGCCGGGCGAGTCGGCGCCTATCTGGCTGCGCGCGGTACTCAGCGCGCTGTTCACATCCTGCAGCCAGATCGTGGTGCCGAGCGGCTTGGCCAGCAGGTCGTCCACGCGGCTCTTCGCCAGCGCGTTGCGCTGGGCTTCGCTGGCGGCCTTTTGTGCCAGCTGGTTCTGCTGTTCCAGCAGCTTCTGGCGGGTCGCGGACAGGCTGGCGTCGCCGGGGAACAGGTTGACGCCGAAGCCGGCGATGTCGATCGCATCGGCAAGATCGCCAGCGCCCTGCTTCGCCGCAGCCTGGCTGGCCAGTACCTGCCTGGCGCGGTCCGCCTGGGCAGCCAGGCGGGGATCGTCCGCAAGCAGTTTGCCCGCATTCTGGTAGGCCGTTGCCACCTGGTTGCGCCAGTCGTCGCTATCGGCTGCATGGTCGAGCAAGCCGGTCAGCGTCTGCAGGCTTTGCTCGCGCTGCTGCTGCAACTGTCTGGCCCGCTCTTCCTGCGCCTGCTGGGCAGCCATCGCCTTGCCCAGCTCGTCCAGTTGCGCACCGCGCTGCCTGAGCCGGGTGGAATCCGGGAACAGCCGGCTGGCCAGCTTGAACTCGGCCGTCGCCTCGTCGACCTTGCCCGCATCCAGCGACTTGCCGATCGCCGCATCGTACTTCAGCTCCAGCTCGGTGTTCTTCAGCAGCGCACTGGTCGGGTCGATGGCGCGGATCTTGTCCAGCGTCTTGACCACGTTGTCCGGCTGGTTCTCGAAAATGGCGCCGGCCGTGATCTGCTGGCTGAGCTGCGTATCCATCGCGTTGAGCAGGTCGTTGCGCTGTTTCTCGATCTCGCTGCGCTTGATGTCCAGTGCCGGCGAATACAGCTTCAGGTCATCGCGCAGCTTGAACACCTGCCGGGTGCCGGCGTAGTTGTAACGACCCTGGTCCGGGCTCCAGTACGCGTCAAGGCGGCCGACCAGGAATTTCTGGATGAGGTCACCCTGGTCGATGATGATCCGCTTGCGGTCATCTTCGCTGAGGGTGTCCAGCGCCTGCAGCGCCTGGGTCTCGCTGGCGTAGTGGTCGGGGCGCGTCAGCGTGAAGCGCTGGATGACCTCGGTCACGTGATGGTTGTGCTGGTAGGTGATCCAGCCCCAGGCGCCGCCCGCGGCGACCAGGATCGCCGGCACGCCGTAGATCAGGTAGGGCATCGCCCGTTCGCGCAGGCCGACGTCGCGCAGGCCCTGCACGAGCTCGTTGGCGCTCTTCAGGCGGTCCTCGGCACGGAACGCCACGCTGGCGCACAGCGTCTTGTACTGCTGCTTGGTCAGGCCCTTGACCGGCGGTGGCTTGCGCCCTTCGCGCATCGCCACTTCGGCGCTGGCCTTGTCGTACGGGTGCTTGCCGGTCAACAACTCGAAGGCGACGCAACCGAGTGCGTAGACGTCGTCGCCGGGCACCGGCTCCTTGCCATGGATCATCTCCAGGCTGGCATACGCCGGCGTCAGTGCGCCCAGCGTGCCGGCATCGAACACGGTCTGCTCGCCCACCGCGTCGCCCATGTGCTTGCCGGCGCGGGCGATGCCGAAATCGAACACCTTGGGCACGCCCTCGCGCGTGACCATCACGTTCGCCGGCTTGAAATCGGAGTGCACCACGCCCGCGGCGTGCGCACGGCCGAGCGCACGCGCCATGCCCTCGATCAGCGGGCGCGCCTGCTCCAGCGGCATGCCGTTGTAGGCGCGTTCGCGGATCAGCTGCTTGAGATCGGAGCCATCGACGTACTCCATCGTCATGAAGACGATGGTGCGATCCTTGTCGAAATCGTACACGCGCACGATGTTGTCGTGCGCCAGCTGTTGCGATCGCCGCGATTCGCGCTGCAGCGAGATCAGCGAATCGGGATGGCGGCGGAATTCGTCGTTCAGGACCTTGACCGCGACATAGGGATCGCGGTCGCGCGCCTCCACCTTGCGCTCGTCGCGCGCCTTGTAGACCACGCCCATGCCACCGCGACCGATTTCCCGTTCGAGATGGAAGCGGCCCTTCAACAGCGAGCCCACCGCGACAAAGTCGGCGGCCTCCGCGTCGCCGATGTGCTGCCAGCTGGATTGGCTGCTCATGCTCGAACCGGTGCCCTGGGTACCGGTGTGGCCCGCAGTCTGCCCTTCGCCGGGCGGCACCGGCGTACCCGATACCGGCTTCACGATGGTCGCTTCGTCAGGTACCGGTGGCTGGGGTGGCCGCGAGGCAGGCTGGACCACGGTAACCTCGTCCACCGGCGCAGCCGGCGGTCGCGATGGCGGCGCGACGCGGGTGACTTCATCGTCTTCGGGCGGCGGCGGCGCGGCCGGCCTTCGGGTGGCCGGCTTGACCATGGTGATGTCATCGTCTTCGGCGGGCGGCGCCGCCGCCCGAAGCGTCGCCAGCTTGGCCAGCAGCGCCCTGGCAATCAGCGGATCGAGCTTGTCGTCGGCACGCTGCTGCTCGATCCACTCGACCCCTTCGCGACAGTCGGTTTCGGACATCCCGGCGAGCGCGCCCAGCGCCTCGAACAGGGCGGGAAGCTTGAGTTTGTCGGCCTGGTAGGCCGAGACCAGTTCAGCTATGGAATTCATGTCTGGGTGGATGTCTTCATGCTTGGAGGCCGATCACGACGGCCGAAATGTTGTCCCGCCCCGCCCGGCCCATGGCCAGGTCGAACAGGCTTTCCACCAGGTCCTGCGGTTGCGGGTGAAGGCGGCACTGGTCCTCAAGTTCGGCATCGGACATTTCCTTGTTGATGCCGTCGGAGCAGAGCACGAAAGCCGTGCCGGGCCGGTTGGCGGCAACCACCCAATCCACGAACATTTGTTCTTCCGCTCCCACCGCCCGGGTGAGCACGCCCGAACCGGCCGCCGGCGGCGACGCGGCGCCAAAGTGGGTAACGTCCACCTCACCACCGTGTACGTGGTCGCGCGTGATCTGGCGCAGGCGGCCACCTTCGTAGCAATAGGCGCGGCTGTCGCCGACCCAGCCGCACAACATGAAATCGGTGGCGCTCACCAGCACCACGACGGTGGAACCGATCAGGTCGACGCCGCGCGTGGCAGCGGTCTGCAGCAGGTCCGAGTTGATCCCGACCAGGGCATCCTCGATCGACTCGATGAAATCGAAGACGCTGCCGGCGCGCGGCAACGCGCCGAGGCGTTCGACGATCATCGTGCTGGCGTAGTCGCCGGCGGCATGCCCGCCGAGCCCGTCGGCCACCACCCACAAGCCGACCTCGTCGCGCACCAGGATGGCATCCTCGTTGTGCTTGCGCACCTTGCCGGTCACGGTGCGGCCAGCGGAAACGTACCGAGTCGTCATTCCCGGACCTCGATGATCACCAGTGGCCAGCGGGCCGCATCGGCGGCAAGCCCTGCTGCCGTGGCTATCCGCTCACGCGCGTCGTCGCAGGACGACGCTGCCAGGTTGCGGGCCAGCAGTTCGGGCGGAAGTTGCAACAGCCGGTGCGTCGCCATCAGCAACAGCCGATCGCCTGCCTGGACCGCGCAACTGACCTCGCTGCAAGTCGGCTGTGCCGTCGCACCGAGGCCGGGAGCGGCCAGCGGGACCGGGCTGAACAGCAGATCATCGATATCGTCCGCCCGCCCGCTGGTGGCGGCCGGCAGTGCATCGCTGCGCGCGAAGAACGGTTGCAGGCGACCATGCCGCCAGTGCCACGCCGCCGCCGCACCGATGCGCAGCAACTCGGCCCGGCCATCGGCCACGTGCGCCGCGATCACGGCGCAATCTTCCTGCATCGGATCGATGAGATCCTCGGTGACCTGCCGCAATTGCGGATTCAGCGCCATGATGCGGGTACGCAGCACCTGCAGGCCACCGATCAGTTCGGCGCCCAGCATGTCGCCGGCAATGGCCGCAACGGCGGCCACGGCCTGCTGGCGGGGATCGGCTGTGCCGGCTTCGGCCGCCACCAGGCTGAGTCCGACATCCGCCCGATGCAGCACAGCCATGCCGGCGCCGCCATCGGCCACCACGACAGGCGGCAGATCCATCGCTGCCGTACTCGCGGCCATCGACACGGACACGGCCGACTCGCCGGGACCGGGCAGCAGTTCGAGATCATCCGGCAACCACGCATCGCCCGGCCCCGAGGGCATCACGGGCGGCTTGCCGACATCCACCGGCGACGCGGCACGCTGGCCGACGTCGTCGAAGAAACCCACGCTCCGCCACGCCGTCGCGCCACGGCCGGCATCGAGAAAACCGGCGTAGGCGTCAGCCTGCGGCAGGCCATCCGTGATCAGCAGACTCGCCGGCATCCGGCCTGCCCCGGACGCCCACCACAGGCACCAGCGCCCGGGGACACCTGCGAGACGCGTCCACAGGTCGGCGAGCACCGAGCTCGTTGCAGCAGGCAGGGGCAGGCGCCAGTGACGGGCCGCACTCCAGTCCACGCCCTGCAGCAGATCCGGCGCCGGTGGCTGAACGCCATCCAGCGGACCGGCCAACGTCGCCACCTGTTGGTCGAAGTGGTCCACGCTGATCGCCGGATCGGCCTGCGCCACACGATGCATGCGCTCGGCTTCATCAAACCAGCCAGCACCGTTGCGGATCGCCAGCGCACCGGCGGCGGCATCGGCAACCACCGGGGCGGCGATCACCATGGGAAAACAGCGACCGACGCGATCGGCCCCGGGCCCCATGACCCCGGCCCAAGCCGCCTCGCCGCAGATACCCGGGCCGAGCAGGAAGCGCCAGACCGGGCTGGCATCGAACGCCTCGCGCCACGCGTCGCCCAGTGTGCTGCGGCTCTGCGCCACGGCGCCCTCGAAATGCCTGTCCCACACATCCACGAACGCGGAAGGCAGACGCCGCTGCACGAAGTCACCTGCGCTGGGCAGCTTGCCGAAGAACCCTGCGGCCCCGTGCGGCACGCGCTCAGCCCCCGCACCGGAAGCTGGACAAGGCGTTGCTCAGGAACGGGTTCTTGAGGTTGTTGGCCTGCAGCGTCACCTTCGCCATGTGGCCGCCGAAGTTGAAACTGGCCACGAAGCGCAGATCGGACTGCTTCTGCAGGCTGGCTGCCTGCAGGGCGCGGAAGAATGCCCAGTCGCCCCGATAGTCGAACGTGGTCAGCAGGTTGCCCGCGGTGTCATAGGCGGAGATCGACACGCGCCCCGGTTGCGGACCCGGCCACTTCATGGTCACGTTGGTCGGCCCGCCGGCCTGGTATTCGTATTTTTGCCCGTCGATGTCGATCGCCAGTTTGCCGATGCCGGCATCGAGCACCGGGGTCAGCAGGGTGAAATCGACCTCGGGCACGTTGCCGCTGCGAAAGAACATCTGCTTGATCGTATCGGCACCCTGCAACTGCGCCAGCATGCCGGCCGAACCGCTGATCGCGCCGGGCCCGGTCTTCCAGTGCCAGTAGCGGCCGCTGGCATCGATGAGCTTGCCCGCGGTCTGGTTGTAGAAGCTGTCGAAGCGGCCACCGTAGCCGAACAGTTCGCCGAAATTCTGCAGCGGGATGTCGTTGTTGCTGGAGGCGGAGAACGGATAGCGGCCACGGGTGAAGTCGGCGCAGTCCTTGCCCACCGCCTGCTGGTACTGATCGTCCAGCGCGCTCTTGGTACCGCTCGCGACCAGCGCCTGGCTCTTGCCGGTCAGCGCGGCGAACCAGCCTGCCGCCGGCGGCGGCAGTTGCCCGGCGGCCTGCTGCGCCAGCAGCAACTGCGGGTTCGGCTGCCCGGCCGCATTGCTGAAATCGCCCATGGTCAGCAAGGTCTTGCTGAGGTCGTCGAGGGTCTTCAGGGTCTGGTCGATCGGTTGCGCGCCGGGCGCACCCTCGGTGAGCTTGTCGATTTCGGCAAAATGATCACTGATCACCTTGCCCGGCTTTTCGCTGGCTGCCTCGCCACCGGGCGCACCCGTGCCGCCGGCCTGCGCCAGCGCCCGTGCCAATGCCGTCTGCGTGGCACGTTTCTGGGCCAGCTTCTTCGCCACGTCCTCGGCCTTGTCGGCGGCATCGCCGGCGGGCGCACGCATCAGGTCGCTGGTGTTGTCGCGCACCACCTTGAGCAGAAGTTTCAGCGGCGAGTTCGGGCCGGCGAGCTTGGCCGCGATGGCGCTGGCATCCTGGATGCTGTTGATCGGCTGCAGTTCGAGATCGGCAAGAATCCCGTCCCAGGCCTTGATGTAATCCTGCTCGTAGAGGCCGAGCACCTGCTGGGCAAGCTGGGCCTTCTGCACCGAATCGATCTTGGTCGCGCCGAACACCCAGTCGTCGTCGGCGAATTGCGTCACCGCCTGCTCGATGCCCTTGTCCACCTCCTGCTTGAACGCCGGCTGGGTGAACAGGGCGGGGATCGGATCGGAGAGCGGCTTGCCGCTCCTGCGCTGGTACACATTGCCGAGCAGGCCCAGCTCCTTGTCCAGCCGCAGCGGCGGGTAGTTGCCGCTGTCGGCCGTCAGCTTGAGGTTGCCGTAGATCAGCGTCGCCAGGTCGGCCGTGCGCAGGGTACTGCGCGCCTGCTCGACCAGGTTGTTGTCCAGGCCGAGCGGGCGCAGTCGTCCCTCGTGCGCGACCAGGGCGTCGAAGTGCTTGCCCAGCGCCTTCTGCAATACCGGATCGTTCGGGAACAGGCGACGCCACTCGACGCCCGCCAGTGCCACGATCTGGTCGTGGTCCAGATGCCTGGGTTCGCCCAGCATCAGGTAGCCCTTGAGGTAGTAGTAGAGCATCTGCGGGTCGCCGGCGTTGGCGGCGAGGCCGGCACGGAACTGCGACGCCACGCCCGGCAGCAGGATGGCATTGAGCTCGCGGTAGTACGCGTCACGCACTTCATCGCCAACCGCATTGCCCTGGTACAGCCCGAAGCGCATCGACAGCGGCACGTCGTTCTTGTGCTGGTCGGCCACATCGACCGCCGCCGAAAGCCCTTCGAGTCGCTCCAGTACCAGCGCGAAATACGCCTGCTGATTGGGCGCCAGCGACAGGTCGCTCTGTCCCGGATACTTCTGCAGCGCCGCATGCACGTCGGCCAGGTAGCTGCCGTTGCGCCGGTAACTGGTGGCCAGCCCGAAGATCAGCAGACCGCAGGCAAGCAGCACGCCGACGTAGCAGGCCGCCTGCAGCAGGATCTTCTGGCGCTCGAGTTTCGGGTTGGTGCCGGCAAAACCCGACTCGCGGAACAGCACGTCCTTGAGCAGGCGTTCGACGAAGAACGTCCGGCTCTGCGCGCCGGGCACGTGCAGGCGCGAGGCATCCAGCCCGAAGGTGCGCGCGACCGCCCCCATCATGCGATCGATCGGCGTGCCTTCCTGCGTGCCCGAGGTGAAATAGGCACCGCGCAACAGCAGGGGGGCATCGTACTGATGGCCGGTGAATACGCCTTCCACGAACTGGCGGGTGATTTCGCGCATGGCGCCGAGCTGTTGCGGGAACGACAGGATCGCCGCGCGGCGGAGGCGATCGCGCTCGCGATGCAGGCGATCGAGGATGCGCGTGTTGAGCCGCTCCAGCAGCAGGTTGAACTCTTCCAGGAACTGCTTCGCCGCCGTCCCGGCCATGGTCTTGTCGACCGGGAACGACATGCCCCAGACCTGGCTGCGCAGCTCGGGAGTGAGATCGTCGAAAAACTCGGTAAAGCCGGCCACCAGGTCGCACTTGGTGAACACCAGGTAGGCCGGTACGCCGATGTGCAGGTGCTTGGCCAGCTCGTCCAGCCGCTGCCGGACCGCCAGGATGTGCTGTTGCCGACCGGCATCGTCGAGGGTAAGCAGGTCCGACAGGCTCATCGCCACGATCACGCCGTTGATCGGACGGCGTTTGCGGTACTTGCGCAGCAGATTCAGGAACTCGGTCCATGCCGAGGCATCGGCGCCGCGGTCGGAATCCTGGGTGGTGTAGCGCCCGGCGGTGTCGAGGAATACGGCCTCGTCGGTGAACCACCAGTCGCAATTGCGGGTGCCGCCGACGCCGCGGATCGCTTCCTTGCCGAACTTGTTCGACAACGGGAAGTTGAGGCCGGAGTTCTGCAGCAAGGTGCTCTTGCCCGATCCCGGCGGCCCGATCACCACGTACCACGGCAAGGCATACAGGTTGGTGCCGCCGCTGCGGTTCTTGCGCAAGGTGTCCACCGCCTCCTGGAAACGGCCCTGCAATTGCGCGCGCTCGTTGGCGGAACGATCGTTGCGCTCGCCACCCGCGGCCGGCGCACCCTGCTCGCTGAGGTCGCTGGCCATCTGTTTGGCCTTGCCGCGCACGCGCATCTGCCTGATCTGCAGCCAGACCGCCCAGATCACCACGATCACGAGGATCACCAGCAGCCGCACGACCGGGCTGGTCAGCGGTTGCGATCCGCCGAAGCCGAGGTAGGGGCCGCCAAACCAGATCAGCAACGACAGCAGCAGCAGGCCGACGAGGGTGATGAACAGGCGGGATTTGAACAGCGCAAGAAGCTTGCCCACGATGTTCAGTCCTCCGGGCTGTAGAGAATTTCGACGCGGCGGTTGCGCGCGCGATTGGCCGGCAGGTCGGCCGGCAGCGCGATCGGCTGCGAGGAACCCGCTCCGCTGGACTCCAGCCTGCCCGCGTTGTCGATGCCCTGGCCCAGGATCTGCACCACCGCGCGCGCGCGCGCCGCCGACAGCGCGTAGTTGTCCTTGAACTGCAACGAACGCACCGGCTGGTCGTCGGTGTGGCCGACCACCACCACCCGGCCCGGCACCTGGTTCAATGCTGCGGTAATCGCATGCAGCATCGGGATCTGCTTGTCCGCGACCTCGGTGCCACCGGAAGCGAACATGGCGGCGGCGTTGAGCCGTATCAGCGCCGAGCCATCCGGCTTTTCATCCACGCTCAGCGCGCCGGCCTGCTCCTGCGGGGCGAGCAGCTGCTTCAGGCTCTTGCGCTGGACTTTCGGCTGCGTCTGCCTGAGCTTGGACTCGTCGGGTGGCACCGCGCCCTGCAAGCCGATCTGCGCCACCTGCGCGCTGACCGGCGAGGACAGTTCGTTGAGCCGCGTATAGAAGTACAGGAACGCGCCAAGCAGCAGGCACGCACCCGCCGCCACGATCACCCACAACGGCACATAGCGAACCAGCGGGTTGCGCCGATCCTCGAGGCCCTTCCAGTGGGGCGCCAGTTCGTCCGCCGCCGGCGCGCGCTGTGCCTTGAGGCGGCGGTACAGTTCTTCCTGGATGTCGGCCAGCTTGGCGCGCCCATCGGCCTCGATCTGGTAGCGGCCGCCGAAGCCCAGCGTCAGGCAGATGTACATCAGCTCGATCAGGTCGATATGGCGCGAGAAGTCCGCGCACAGGCGATCGAGGATGAGGAAGAATTTCTCGCCGCCGTACGACTCGCCATGGAAGACCACCAGCAGCGTCTTCGCCGCCCAGCCGCTCTGGCCGCCCCACGGGGTGTTCATCACCGCCTCGTCGAGCGAGGTGCACAACACGTAGCGCGCCGCGGTAATCGTCTGCGCCGGGATGCCGGCGGCCTGGGCGTTGCTCTCGAACTGGCGTATCTGCGCGACGACCTGCTCGCGCAGGCGTGACGAATCCGGCTGCGACGCACTGTTGCGCAACTGCACCGACAGCAGCAGCAGGGGACTGGCCGCCT
>Ga0105238_10004945_pt1 | contig 13190 bp, 8 predicted proteins | sample KBSC34metaG_FD_81526 | JGI IMG/M metagenome (GOLD analysis project Ga0105238, IMG submission 81526) | Corn rhizosphere microbial communities from Kellogg Biological Station, Michigan, USA - KBS C3-4 metaG | ecosystem: Host-associated > Plants > Roots > Rhizosphere > Soil | place: Michigan, USA... | reverse complement strand
CGGTGATCAATTTATGCGTATCACATTCAAAACGGTTCTTTTCCTCTGCTGTCGCGCCCCATTGACGCGCATCCTCCAGCCAGCTGCCCAACAACAACTCGCGGCGCGTGCCGGTCAGTTCGTCCATGTCACGGATCAGGCCGAGCATTTTGTCGCTGAGCACGCGCAGCTGGCCGGCATTCCTGGCCCGGTATGCGGCCACGATTTGCCGATGATAACGTGAGCCGAGATCCGCCAGCACCTGGCGCCCGACATCCACGAGATCAAAACGGTAGCCGTCGCCCATCCCGGCCTGCGGCGCGGCGTCGAGCAGCAGCTTCCAAGCTTCAACGAGGCGGGTGGTGTCGTAATAACTTTCAGCGGTAACGTAAGCCCGTGCCCGCAATTCCGGCTTGAGTGACGGCCGGGCGCACACAACGGAATTGACCGGCAGCTCCAAACGCGAAGCCGGCGAGCTGTAAACTGTTTCAGCAAGGATTTTCCATGCCTGCTCCGCCGCCGGAATCTCCGCACCATAACGGCGGCGGGCATAGTCTTTCAGCCACACGTCCAGGTCAGGCGGCATCGCCCGCCAGGTATTTTCAAAAAACATTTCCCACAATGCCGGCACCGTTCCACTGCCCTCCATCAGCGCACCGATTCCGGAGTAACGCCCCTTGGAGGGATCCGTGAGCACCTTGGCCGGCTCTTCGGCAACCCATGAAAGCCGGCCACCGAGGCCTACGTTGCCACCAAAGTTGTGAATCGTGCACCAGAGCCAGGGCGCGCCGTTGAAGTTGGTGCGAGCGCGCCAGTTTTCCTGCGCTTCACCCCAAAGGTCAAGGACGAGCAATTTATCCTTGTCCAGTGCGTCAATCATCGGCTGGCGCGGGTTGTTCTGCCAAGATTGAAACACCCAGGTCGCGCCATTCATCGGCTGGTAAATCGCACGGGCACACGCCGCGAGGTCAATCCCCTCTGTGCTTCCGCCTTCGTGGAACGGGTCGGCGGCAAAAAAGTTCGCCTGGCCATAAAGTTTTGCCTGCTCACGATAAAACGTTTCCGCGACTTTCGCGAACAACGGATCGGTCGGCTCCAGCATGTCAGGCCGTTTCAAATCACCCCAGTTACCCTGCGGGTGAACTTTCGCTTCTGGATGCCGCCGACCAAAATCCGCCGGCACAACGCCGTAATAACCTTGTAAAACCGGCTCGATGCCCAGTTCGCGCATGCGCACGAGAATTTTTTGCGCTAACTGGACACGTTGGCCGGTGAGCGACGGGGAGAGCGGACCGCCGTAATCCTGCATGTTAGACATGAACATCCACGGCTGATGTGTCGGCAGCACGAGCCATTGCCGCGCCTCAGCCTCAGTGTAGCCAAACTGCTTAAGCGTGTTGATCCAGACCTGTTCCTGTCCTTCGATGATCAGCGCACAATTCACGCCGTTTAGCGCAAGCACATCGAGCTCATGTTCCCAACGGTTCCAGTTCCACCAGGCCATCGTGTAACCATGCGTGCAGTAATTGAAAGCGAAGCGGAATTGGTGCGGGCTGATGACGCGCATTTTTTCGGGCAACACCGGCAACGGCTTCGACAGCTTGAGTTGGTCGCCGCAGTCCCAGGAAATATCGCAGTGACAATATTCTTTGAGGTAGTGATTCAGTGCGGACGCGATCGCGACGCCGTTGTTGCCACGCAAAACAATTTTGCCGGCGCGGCCCTCGATTTCAAAAACGTCCCGGCCATTTGTCGCGGTGATCGTTTCCACCACGAACTGGTTTGCCTGCTTGGGGATGATGCGTTCGATGAGCGCGTGCGCGGAGGCATCCGCAGATGAAATTTCTGCAGCGCGAACGGGGAGACCCGGCAGCAACATGGCGGACAGCAAGGCGAATGCCGAAATCCAAATGACAACGTAACGCCCCAGCCCGGATGGCAAAACAGGTTTTACCGGGCGCATGTCTGTTTCAAGACAGGTCATCGGGAATTGTTCATCGTTTGTCATTTCGTTTTTAGACCTTCAAAGTGTTCCTCGATTTCCTCCAATGTTTTTCCCTTCGTCTCCGGCAGGAAAAATGCCGCAGTGATAAAGTAGACCGCCGTGCAACCGGCAAACATGAAAAACATCGTAGAGTAGCCATATTTGCCTACGGTCGGCAGAAATGTTGCCGCGATGGTCGTCGAGACGGCCTGATTGACCAGCAGTGCGATGCTCATGCCGTTGGAGCGGATGCGCGTGGGCATCAACTCCGACAGCGCCAGCCAGACGCAAACGCCCGGCCCGACGGCAAAGAACGCCATGAAAACGAACAGGCAGCCGGCGGTCAGCCACCCGTTGTGCGAGTCCGGTACGGGGGTGATCAGCGCATTCTCAATTTTCAAAGGTGCCGCTTGCGCCGCGTCGAGACCTGCAAACGGGTTTGAAAAAAAGGCGACGACCTTGTTCGGCGGAACGCAATTGGCCCGCGTAATCTCAACAGGCTTGGCCGCCACATCGTCGGAACGCACCACCGATGTCGCCGCCCGGAAACCGCCGTAGGAATAAATCACGATTAACGTCGCCGGACGGCCACCGATGTCCTTTCCCGCGAGCAGGGTTGTTTCCGTCGCTTCATTGAAAGCGAGTGAAAAAGTTTGATCAGCCGCGACCATTGCCTGCACGGCGGCACATACATCCACACGTTGCGCCTCGGTTTTGTGAAATAAAAATCCGGCACCCAGCAGCGAGACGATGATCCCGGCGCTGCCGAGCGACAGCAGAAATTTTCTACCCCGGCGGTCCACCAACAGCACCCCGCCGATGGTCATCAGAAAATTCACCATGGTAAGTATGACATACCCCAAATGCGCCTGGCCATCGTTCAGCCCGGCCTGAATCAGGATTGTCGCATTGTAGCCGATGATGGAATTAACGCCGGTGGCCTGGTTGCAGGCGAGGATCACGCAGGCCAGCACAAAGGGAATGACATATTTGCGACGCAACAACGATTCCCTGCCCTTGGAGACGGCGGACTTGTTTTGCTCCGCGGCGGTGGTTTCGCCCATCTCATTCAACTCGATTTCCGCCTGCTCATCGGAACGCGAACGTCGCAAGGCCGTACGCGCGGCTTCAATTTGTCCGCAACGGAACAGCCAGCGCGGCGATTCAGCCACCATGAAACTACCAAGGACGAACAAGATCCCCGGCGGCAGGGAAACCCAGAAAATGCTGCGCCACGCTGCGTCTTTGAAAGCCAGCAGTTTGCCGGCATCGCCCAGCTTGGCCACTTCATCCACGCGGTGACTGAAATAGAGTCCGATGACCGCCGCCGCGACGATGCCAAGCGTCAGCAACCATTGGAAAATTCCCGTGCCCTTGCCACGTGACGACGCCCCGAGACACTCCGCCAGATAGAGCGGTGCGACAACGCCAATCAGACCGGCGCTGACGCCCTGCAATAACCGGCCAAACACCAGCGGACCGTAGCCGTGCGCCAGGGCGATCATCGGAATGCTAACCACGAACAGCATACCGCTCAACGACATCAGTTTTTTCCGCCCCAGCCAATCTGCGAGCACACCAGCAAACAGCGTGGAAATCACGCTGCCCAACAAAACAGCGGCGACGATAAAGGACAATTGTCCGGCGCTCAACCCGGACGTGGCTTCAAGATACGGTAGCGCACCCGCGATGATGCCGACATCCACGCCATATAGCAGACCGCCCAACCCGGCGACGAACAGCAGAAATCGGTTGTAGCCCGCCTTGCCGGTTTTGATGGTTTCACTCATTTGTCATCCAGCTATAAACACGCGCAACCGCGCGCTTGGAACCACACTAGCAAGTCTGAAACCGGAATCAACTCTTATTTATCTCGTGATAATAAAATAATGAACCCGCTCCCAGGCGGGTGACGCCCGCCGGGTTCAACCAGAAATCGAGCGCTGCGAGGATTCGCGGATGACCAACCCCGGCTGCAGTACGACGTGCTGCAGCTTGGTCCCGGGATTTTCCAGCCGTTGGAGCAGAAACCGCCAGGCTGTGGCGCACATCTCCGCGACGGGCTGCACCAACGTCGTGATCGGACATTCAAGATATTCCGTGTCCTGAATGCCATCACAACCCACCAGCGCCACGTCTCGCGGCACCTGCAGCTTCATATCGCGAAGGCCGCGATAGATGCCCAGCGCCACGTCGTCGGAATGACAAAAAATCGCCTCCGGGCGGCCGTGCTGACGGACATAGTCTTGAATCGACTGCCGCACAATCGGACGCTGTTCTTCCGACAACGGGTAGTAGAAAAATTCCGGCTTCAATCCCGCCCGCTGCATGGCCTCTGCGTAAGCCTGCCGGCGCCCAGGGCCGGTCTTTTCCTTTTGCTCAAACGTGGCATGCACAATCTGGCGAAATCCTGTCTTGATCAGATGCTGCATCACCTCGCCCGCGCCGGCATGCAGGTCCACCTGGACACAATCGGTTTTTGCGGCGCGATTCGCCCCGATGCTGATCACCGGAATGGATTTTGCGAAGGCAGACTGGAGGTGGGCGCGCACGGCATTTGGCGCGTCAACGGCGAAAACCCCGTCCATCGGCACATGGGAAAGCACCTGTTCCGCCGACCGGTCATTGCCGACATCACTGACGATCAATTCGTACCGGGATTGTTTGACCAGATGGTTCAGTTCACGGGCAACATGGTTGTAATGTGTAGAAATCTGATCTGGAATCCAGAGACCGATGATGCCGGTGCGCCCCCGTTTCAGCGCCCGGGCGTGCGGGTTCGGACGATACCCCATTTTTTCCGCTGCGGCCAGGATGCGCTTGCGCGATGCTTCCGAAACTTGGGGATAGCCTCCCAGCGCAAAGGTGACGAGCTGGCGGGAGATACCAAGCTTCTGGGCTATTTGTTCTTGTGTAACCATGTTGTGGCATTCTTTTAACGTAACCGGGAGCCCAGCCGCAAGCGGGATAAATTTTTTTAACGTCAAGGGGTTGCCTCGGTGAAGCATCTTAATTCCAACTAAATCCTCCAGCATAGCTGGAGGATTTAGATCGAATTAAGCCAGCGGTGTGTGTCCGAATTTCTCCCCAACCGCGACCAAATTCCTCGTTGCCATTCGTGAGCGACCCCGCCCTTGACGGCTGGCGTGGAATCACTTGGGAATGGTGACGACGTTGAGGACCGCCCGGTCCATCTCCTGCAGCGGGCCCAGCGGATGGGTCTGTTTTTCGTCGCGCGAAATCCTCGGTTCCCCGGAAGACAGCTTATAAACGACGAGATCATCCTTGATGAGGATCAGCCCCTTGAACTCCCAGCCCTCTTCATGCGTCTTGCGTTTGAACCCAAGCACATCCAGGAACAGGTTGCCGTAGCGGTGGGAACTGACGTTCCGCAAATCTATCAGGTAGGCGTAGCTTTGTTCACGGGCGTCGATACATTCGCGGACGGCATCGGGCAGGTCTTTCCGCCGGCTGCCGGGATTGGGCAGGAAAATCTGCTCGATGTCCACGTAAGTGAGCACCTTCACGTTTGGTGAATCCGAGGGATGAAACCCCAGTAACCTGAGACCGTTGGTATCGGTATGGTACGGTGTGATTTTCCCGAAGGCGGATTGCATCTGTTCGTAGCTATGCCAGCGCGATTGGACGGTCGAACTGCTGCTGGGAAACAGCGATTTACAGCCTGTCGTCAGGAGCACTGCTCCGGCTACAACCAACGGCATGTACATACGCAGTTTCACAGGCCACGCCTTTCCCCTCTGCATCGCCACCGCCGGATCGGCTCCATCCAGCCGCACGGCCAACGGCAATGTCAGTTTGCTTAATCATCTATTTTAAACTTACGAGCGCGGGGCGCAGTAGCAAGGGCACGGGACGAATATTTACACCCTATCCGGGCAAGCGGTTTGGGTGTAGGTTGTGGAATCCCCGCGAAAATCACAGCGCAAAAAATCTTCCCGGTCAAAAAACTTCAGACGGCGTCTGCCGGATTGGGGAGAAATCCGGAAACGATCTGATGAAACGCGGTGAGCTGACTTTTTGCCCAGGCTTCATCCCGTCCGAGCGTTGCCGCCATCAACCGCGCAGCGGCGGGTGCCATGGCAAGCGCGGCACGGGCGTTGAGGAAGAGCGCGCGGGTGCGGCGGGCCAGAACATCATCCAAGGTCCGCGCCATCTCATGACGGGCGGCCCAGACGATTTGCGCGCCGCAAACGGTCAAGGATTTGTGTAGCGGCTCAGCCAGGCCGGGCCGTTCACGGATGAGCCCGGCAATCAGTCCGGCATCCGAGCCATAGTTCGCCAGCGGGCCGGAGTCTTCCAAGCGGCCCCCCGAGCCGTGCACCGGCAAATCCTTCGTGATACAGGTGCGCTCAGGCAGGGATGCCAGCTTGATGGCACGATCCACGGCGTCCTCAGCCATTTTCCTATAGGTCGTCCATTTGCCGCCGGCAATCGTCAATAGCCCAGAGTGAGAAACTTGAATCGTGTGATCACGGGAAAGGGCGGCGGTGCCGGATGCCGATTTCGTTTTGACCAATGGCCTGATGCCGGTGAACACGCTCAAGATGTTGGCGCGCGACGGGGATCTGGCCAGATAGCGACCGGCAGTTTGAAGGATAAAATCCACCTCACGCGCCTGCGGACGGGGTTCGAGGCTGACAGCCGGAATGGGCGTGTCGGTCGTGCCTACAACGACATAACCATGCCATGGAACGGCGAACATCACCCGGCCAACGCGCGTGTGGGGCACCATGATGGCGGATTTGCCGGGCAGAAATTCCGGCGGCAGGACAATATGCACCCCCTGGCTGGGCGCGATCATGGGTCTAGCCGACGCATCATCCAGACGCCGGAGCTGGTCGCAGAACGGACCGGTGGCATTAATGACGCAACGCGCGGACAAGGCATGTTCCAGGCCGCCTTCTTCATCCCGGAAGGTAAGGCCATTGACGACACCCGCAGCACTTTTGGCGAGACTGGTCACCCGAGCATAGTTCAAGACCACGGCGCCGTGCTCGGTGGCAGTCTGAAGCAGGTTGATGAGCAGGCGGCTGTCGTCAAACTGGCCATCGTGATAAACCACGCCGCCGCGCAAGCCGGCCGGTTTCAGCATGGGGATGTGCGCCAACACTTCCTGACGCGAGAGAATTTTTGACGGGCCAAACCCATGCCGGCCGGCGAGCAGGTCGTACATTTTGAGGCCGACACCATAGAACGACGCCTCCCACCATTGGTAATTCGGCACGACAAATTCCAGGTTGCGCACGAGATGCGGCGCGTTCTGAAGCAACAACCCACGTTCTTTCAACGCTTCGATGACGAGCGGCAGGTTGCCTTGTTGCAGATAGCGCACGCCGCCATGGACGAGCTTGGTGGAGCGGCTGGACGTACCCTTGCCGAAATCATTCTGCTCCAGGAGTACCACGGAGAAGCCGCGCGAGGCCGCATCCACCGCAATGCCCGCGCCAGTCGCGCCGCCACCGATGACGGCGATGTCCCAAGCCTCGCGCCGGGCAGCGATGGCTTGGAGAAAGGTTTCGCGGTTCACGGGATAATGTGGCCTACCCGCGCGAAAAAGCGACAACCCGGTCGGGATAATCGCTAAACACGCCGTCAATGCCAAGTGCGCCGAGCGCGGCTATTTCGGAAGGACGATTGACGGTATAAGCAAAGACCTTCAACCCGCGCCGATGCGCGTCGGCCACGAGTTCCGGCGTCAGATAACGCCTGGCAGGATGAAGCGACCACGCGCCCAACTGTTCCGCAAATGCCGCCAGCCCGGGTGGCACTTTTGCAATCAATGGGCCAATGCGGATATCAGGAAGCAATCTTTTGGCGGCCTGAATTTGCCCGTGGTCGAACGCGGAGACCAGGAAGTCATCAGAACTCCAGCCACGGTCGTGCATATATTGGCCAATGAGCTGCGTGACTGGTGCCGCGGTGCCCGGTCCTTTGAGTTCCACGTTGATGACTGCCCGGCGGTTCACGGCGTCAAAAACTTCCTCCAAAGTAGGGATTTGCTCGCCCTTCCCGGCATCGAGTGAGCGGAGGTGGGCAAACGAAGTTTCCACTACCAGACCGGTGCCGTTGGTGGTGCGGTCCAAAGTATCATCATGGATGACGACCAGACGGTCTTCCACCAATTGCACGTCCACCTCGACCCCGTGGGCGCCGAGTTCCAGCGCCTTCCGCACTGAGCGGAGGGTGTTTTCCGGTTCGTATCCGGCCGCACCACGATGGCCGAAGCAGAACAGTTGACGTATTTTCATCTTTGGACCGATGATCCGATGCGAGTGTGTTGAATCGACCGCCAGCTTGTCAATCCGGGGCCCGCCCAACGGATCAAGTTTTGCGCGTCACCGCGTTGACTTGCGCAATGTGTTTGTTAGCGTGACGGCAAGCATGGCCAGCAATCGTTTTTCCAGGCTCCTGAAAATTTTGACCGGTACCAGTTCCGGCGATGGCGAAGAACTTCTCCACCTCGAAGGCAAACTGGAACGCATCGCGCATTTCTGGACGCTGGTTGCGCGGCATTTCGTCCGCAACCGTTGCCTCATCCGCGCGTCGGCGCTGGCGTACACGAGCCTGCTCGCGCTCGTCCCCCTCCTGGTGGTCATCATCAGCATCTGCACCCTCATCTTGAAAAATGTGGATGCGGACAAATTTTACCAGACCATCGCCAGCATCGCGCCGCCGGCAACGATCGCGACCACCGAAAATACCAATCCGGTGGTGACGCTGACCACAAACCTGGTGGTTTCAGAAGACGCATTAGGGGGCGGCTGGCAGACGAATCAAACCATCATCACCAATTCCGTCGCACCCGTGGAAATGCGGGTCAGCCTGCAAAGTGAAATCGCCCAAGGGCTGAAGGATTTTGTGGCGCAAACCCAGGGCACGACATTCGGCGTGACCGGCATGCTGGCCTTTGTCTTCATCGCCATCATGATGTTGAGCCGCGTGGAGGAGACGTTTAACGACATCTGGGGGGTGGCCCGCGGTCGCGGCTGGCTGACGCGTATCTTCCTTTATTGGGGGGCCATCACGCTCGGACCAGCGTTGCTTTTTATCGCGGTCGGGCTCGCCGGCAGCGGACAGTTGCAGACCGTCAGGAATTATTTCCATGAGATGCCGGTGTTCGGAAGTTTCATTTTTAAACTCCTGCCGCTCATTTTGCTCTGGGTCACCTTCACGCTGATCTATCAGATCGTGCCCAATGCGCGGGTGAAATTTTCAGCCGCCCTCACTGGCGGCGTGGTGGCGGGGACATTATGGCATTTGAATAACATCTTCGCGTTTTTTTACGTTTCGGGCGCGGTTATGAACAGCCACATGTACGGCAAGGTTGGCCTCATCCTCGTGTTCATGCTGGGCCTTTATTTTTCGTGGGCGATCCTGCTGTTTGGCGCGCAGGTGGCGTATGCCTTTCAGAACCGGGCGGCATACTTGCAAGACAAGCTGGCTGACAACGTGAATCAACGGGGCCGGGAATTTGTGGCGCTACGCATCATGACCCTCATCGGTCAACGCTTTCAAAGTGGTTTGAAGCCGGCCAGCGTCATCCAACTGGCCACCGAACTCGGCGTGCCGAGCCGGCTCACCCAGCAGGTTCTCCGAACGCTCACCGCCGCGCATCTTGTCACCGAGGTCGGCGGAGTGGAGAACGCCTATGTACCGGCGCGGCCCCTGGATACGATCAATGCGCATCACATCCTCCTGGCACTCCGTTCCGGTTCTGGCCGCGAACTGCCTGTGACCGAACAGCCGGCGCTGGCGGAAATCTACGGCGAATTCGCCCGCATCGAGGACGCCGAGCGCAACGCCGCCGAAAAAATCTCGCTGCTCGCGCTCGCCAGCCGCGCGGCGCAGCCGGCCATCGCCGCGCCGCCAACCAGCAAGGTGGAAAAGCAGATCACCCACATCACCGATACGCTGGTGGTCGAGGAAATCTCCAAGACCGCGCAGGCAGAGGCTGAATCGGCCAAAGTTCCGGAAAATCCGGAGCCGGAAGTTTCCAACCCACCAGCCGAGCCGGTGGTGCCGGAAATTTCGCCTGAGAAAAAATCCAGGATCCGCGATACTGTCCGGCCTGAAGAACGCGATTTTCCACTCTGATGTCACACCGTTCACACCCGCCATCTGCGCCCGCCACCATGATCCTCGGCGTGGGCTCATTCGCACACAGCATCGGAACCGCGCTGGCCGATGCCGGCGCAAAGGTCTCAACTTATCTCACGCGCGACTACGCGCATTTTCCGCCGTCGCTCGTCGGGCCGACCTATTTGCGTGATGTCTTTCCGAATCCACTGCCGCTGTTGAAGCAGCACAAGATCGATATGGTCATCCCGCAGTCGATTGACTGGGCGATGCAGCCGTGGGCGGGCGAACTGGTGAAGTCCGGCACCGGCATTTTTTCACCGACCGGCGCGGCGATGCAGATCGAACGGGAACGTGATTTCGCACGGAAGCTCTGCACGGATTTCAAGATCCTGTTCCCGAAATCATTCGTGGCGGCCAACCGGATTGCGGCGGAAAAGATTCTCGCGGAGCACCCGCAGCCGTTCGTCATCAAAAACCCGCTGTGCTCGCCGACGAGCCCGATCCACACGATCCTGTGCGAGACCATCGCCGATACTCGTGCATGGCTGCGGCACGTCAATTACGCCGAGGGCGTTTTTTTGCAGGAATATCTGGGACGCGCGGAGGCCGGGCACATCGTGCTGGTCAGCGGCGGCGAAATTCACTCGCTCGTTACGAACCAGGAATATAAATACGCTTTTGACGGCAACCAGGGCATCGTCGCCGGGGCGCCGCTAGGCGGGCTGGTCGAGCGCGATGAAAACGACAAATATGGGTTGGCGCGCGAATTGATTCATCCACTCCTGCCGTGGTTGCGCGAGGTGAAATATCACGGGCCGTTGCAGGTGACTGCCATCAAGCGCAACGACAAATGGCGGGTCATCGAATATAACATCCGCATCGGCGTGACATCCGGCCCGATGATCTTGCGGATGCTGAAAAATCCGGCTGAAGCGATCTGGCGGACAACGCGCAACGAGAGGCTGGACCTGGCCTTCCATGACGATCTGAATTTCGGCTGCTCGCTCACGCTGGCGGGCTACGGCTATCCGTTCACGCAGGTCACCGGCCCGCATCTGCCGCTGGAGGTCGCCGGTGAATTTGACTGTGATGTCTGGTGGAACGAGGTGGCGCGCGACACCGACGGTCAATTGATGGCCGCCGGCCACCGCATCGCGGATGTCATCGCCCTCGCACCATCTCTCTTCGGGGCGATCACCAAGGCCTACGCCAACATGCGAAAAATCCGGGTCGTGGGCAGCTACTTCCGCACAGACATCGGTCAGAGCCTGTGGCCGCCGGGAACCGCTTGAGGTGAATCTCTGCGGCTCAGAATGATTTCTGAGTCTGTCAACGCCTCGACCACGAACGGGTGCCGGGCCGCCAGATTTAATCCCGCCCCGGCCTCCAGCAAAAAATCTCCCGTTGCGGGCGCGCTTGTGGCCCAGACCTTGCCCTGCTGCACCACCAACCGGCGCGCGGTGGACCGCTTGGCGATGGTCAGCACCTGGCTCCGCTTAAGCCGCACGGTGGTGTCTAGCGACGACTCCACGGGCAACGTCCCGCACAGGGCGGTGAAGATCCGTCGCAAGCGGTAGAACAAGGCCGGTTGAGCTGCATTGATGTCCATGCCTCAACATCAGGCCTGTCTGCCAAGTTTAACAGACACAGAGAATTGGATTTATTGCTTTAACAGATATTTGTCTTAAAATCTGTGCAAGCAGTATTTTCAACGAGCTGTGTCTGGCGCCGCCGCGCGCAAAACCGGACATTATTTTACATGTCATCGTCCGCCCATCCGGTCAAAGAGCCCGCCTACCAGAGGCTGGCCGGTCTGCTGGAAAGCACCATCCGCAGCGATTCGCTGCGGCCCGGTGACCGCGTGCCGTCCGTACGCGCCTTCAGCCGGCAGCAGCGTGTCAGCGTACCCACGGCGCTGCATGCCTATGCCACGCTGGAAATCCGCGGCCTGATCGCGGCACGGCCGAAGTCCGGATTTTTTGTCCGCGCCGGGCTGGCGGATCGCGTGCGAGAGCCGCATTACGCACAAACCCCGCCGAAAGTGACCGATCTTACCCGGTTAGACCCATGGATTCTCTGCTGGCGGACCATGGCAATCACCGGCTGGTCCCCTTCGGCGCGGCGGTGCCGAGCCACGAGCTGTTGCCGGGCGAAAAACTGGCCCGCACCCTTGGCACCATCGCCCGCAAACTCGGGTCATCCAGCATCGCTTATGACATCGCGCCAGGCAGTGAGATTCTCCGGCGCGAACTTGCCCGCCGCTCGCTTGAATATGGCTGTTCACTCAAGCCGGATGATTTTATCGTGACCATCGGCGGCACGGAGGCGCTCTCCCTCGCCTTGCGCGCCACCTGCAAACCGGGCGACACGGTCGTGGTCGAATCACCGACTTACTACGGCCTCGTGAACATGCTGCGCGAACTTAGCCTGCAGGCTCTGCCCGTCCGGATGAACGGCCCGCAGGGGCTGGACCTTGATGCCTTGGAGGGCACCCTGCGGCGAATGAGGGTTTCAGCCTGCGTTGTCATTCCCAATTTCAACAACCCGACCGGCGCACTCGTGCCGGATGAAAACAAACGCCGCCTGCTGGAAATCATGTCTGCCCGGAACATCCCCATCATCGAGGATGACATCTATGGCGACCTGCAACATGAAGGGCCGCGACCCCGCTGCGTCAAAACCTTCGACCGCAACGGCACGGTCCTGCTCTGCGGTTCGTTTTCCAAGACCCTGGCCCCGGGATATCGGATCGGCTATCTGGCCGGCGGCCGCTGGTATGACCGCGTGCTGCGGTTGAAAAAGTCCTCCTCTCTTGCCGGTCCCACGCTGCCGGCGCTGGCCGTGGCGGAGTTTTTGAAGAACGGTGGCTATGACCGCTACCTGCGCACATTGCGTCTAAAATATCGCCACCAGGTGGCGCGGATGCGGGAGGCCATCGTGGAAACCTTCCCGGACGGCATCGGGTTGTCGCGGCCGACGGGCGGGTTTGTGCTCTGGTGCGAATTACCGCCCAAGGTAGATTCCTTGGAACTGTTTCGGCAGGCACGGGCGCGGACATCAGCATCGCCCCCGGGCCGTTGTTTTCCACGCAGGACGGCCATCGGAACTTCATCCGGCTCAACTGTGG
>Ga0105238_10004943_pt1 | contig 13191 bp, 9 predicted proteins | sample KBSC34metaG_FD_81526 | JGI IMG/M metagenome (GOLD analysis project Ga0105238, IMG submission 81526) | Corn rhizosphere microbial communities from Kellogg Biological Station, Michigan, USA - KBS C3-4 metaG | ecosystem: Host-associated > Plants > Roots > Rhizosphere > Soil | place: Michigan, USA... | reverse complement strand
GCTTGAAGCCGCTGCGCAGCAACGCCGGCACCAGCACCAGGGCCTGCGCGGCCACACCGAGCGAGCTGCCGATGCCCAGCACCAGGAACTTGGCGTCGGTGAAGTGGAACGGGTTCAGGTCGCGGTCGCCGGGCACGATCACGTACGCGGCCAGCGTGCCGAACATGATCACGTTGTTGGCCACCGGGGCCCAGGCCGGCGCCTTGAAGATGTTCTGCGCGTTGAGGATGGCGCAGAACAGGGCACTGACCCCGTAGAACAGGATCTCCGGCAGCACCAGGTAGCCGAACGCGGTGACCACCTCGGGCCGGGACTGGCCGGTCGAGTCGTCCACGAACACCTTGGTCAACAGCGGCGCGCAGGCCACCGCCAGCACGGTCACCGCGAGCAGCAGGACGGTGCCCATGGTCACCAGGCGCTGGGTGTACGCGACGCCCTTGTCCTCGTCGTCGTGCCTGGCCCTGATCAGCACCGGGATCATCACGCTGGTCAGCACGTTCCCGACGAACAGCTCGTAGATCATGTTCGGGAAGTTGTTGGCCGCGTTGTAGGCGTCCTGGGTGGCGGTGATGCCCAGCAGCACGGTCAACGCCAGCCGCCAGCCGAACCCGGTGACCCGGCTGATCAACGTGGCGACGGCCATCGAGCCGCTCGCCTTGGCCAGCGACGGGGTTTCCTCTCCTTGCAGATCCGCCGCTCGGATGACGATCGTCGCCGGCTCGCTCAACTCTCGCTCGACCTCTCGTCGCCGGGCACGCCGGCGGGCAGCTTCTCGTGGACGGGCGCGTGGGCCGGCTCGGTGACCTCGGCGATGGCCTCGGCCGGCGGTTGCGCCTTGCGTTTGCGGGACGCGGTGATCCGACGGTAGATGCGGCGTCCGGACAGGCCGAACAGGGCCGCCGCGGCGATACCGGTGATCACCAGGTTGACCGTGCCGAACGCGGTCGACGACAGCTCGATGCGCGCCGGGCCGCCCAGCACGGTCTGGCCGGAGGTGGTGGACAGCGACGCGGTCACGGTGAACCGGCCACTGCGGGCCACCGACGAGTTGAGCAGCACGTCACGCGGCAGGCCGGCGGAGATCCACTGGTAGGTCGGCGCGGCGCTGACCCCGCTCAGCGGTTGCAGCTTCACCGCGACCTTGACCCGGACCTGCAGGTCGTTGACCAGGCGCACCGGCAGCGGGCTGTCCTCGGAGGCCAGTGTGATCGGGCTGCGCGGCTGCTCGATGCGGACGTGGCCCACGATGTCGCTCAACATCCCGGCCGGCACCGACAGCGCCGCGGCCGCGCCGGCGTCGTTGCCGCGCCAGGCGCCGGAGGACGCCCGCAGCAGTGCGTCGAACGTGGGCGACATCACCTGCTCAGGGGTGATGGTCGAGGTCGTCTCCTGCTGCATGGAGTTGTAGAGATCCCACGCGTGGGAGGTCGCCTCGGCCACGTTGTGCGTGGCGAACTCGGACAACTCCGCGCCCTGAGCCGAGTAACCCGGGGCGACCTTGGCCGTCGGCGTCGGGCCGGAGGCCAGCGTGGGCAGCCCGGCCGGCGTCAGATACAGCTGGTCGACCATGGTCGACATGCCCTCGAGCAGCGACGACGCGTCGGCCTTGGAGGCCGACCACTGGTGCGGCGGCGCGACCACGATCGGTGCGGCCGAGCCGGTGTGCAGCAGCAGTGCCGACAGCGCGGCCGCCGGACCGTTGCCCAGCGCGGCCGTGACCAGGTCGTCGAGTCTGATGACCCGCGGGCCCTTGTCGCCGAGCTGCGTCGGGTCGGTGCCCGGCACGGTCGCCGCGGACAGCAGCACGGTGCTGACCTTGGCCCCCTTGAGCAGGTCGCTGTCCAGGGTCTGCTGCGAGTTGTCGGTGAACGCGGCCAGCGTCTTCGGGTCCAGCTGGCCGTCGATCGGCCAGGTCATGCCGGTCAGCGGGGCGACGCCCAGCGCCTGCTTCAGCACGTGATCGGCCAGCGCGTACTGCACGAGCGAGGTGGCACCGGCGCGGGCCAGCGCGTTCAGGTCGGCGTCGGACCCGGGCAGCGCGAACACACAGCGCCCCGGCACGTCCTGCTTGAGGCGGTCCAGCCAGGCGTGTGCGGCGGCCTGTCCCTTGCCGGCGATCGGGCCGCCCGGCGTCTGCACGCGGTAGCCGGCGGCCATCGACTGCACGGCGGTGACCAGGTCGGGGTCGACGGCCAGGCAGATGGCCTGGGTCAACCCGAACGGGGCCTGCTCGTAGGCGGCCAGCAGCCCGTCCAGCCGGCCGCCGGCGGCCAGCTCGCCGGCCAGGTCGTCGTCGGTCAGCACGGCGTTGCCGGCGGTGTCGGCGGTGACCAGGTGGGGCCGGTCGGACAGCGGCCACAGCACGGAGACCTTGGCCGGCGTGGCCGGCTTGTCCATGGCCCCGCCGCCGGGCAGCGACAGCACCGGCAGCACGGTGGTGGCCTGGCCGATCTTGGCCAGCCCGCCGAAGTCCGGCACGCCGTTCACGTTGATCAGCAGCGGGTACACGCCCGGCGCGTCGACTTCGAGGCTGTTCGTGCTCTGGCCGTGCAGCGTGACGTTGATGGTGAACGGCACCGACTGGCCGGGGGCCATGGACGGCGCGGCCGGCTGGAAGTCGCTGAACTTCACCCCGGCCTGCGGCTTGGACAGCGCCGTGCGCAGTCCGTTCTCGTCCAGCTTGGCCCCGCGCTCGACGCGGATCTCGGCCTTGGACACCCGGCGGTCGCCGACGTTGGTCAGCGTGCCGCTGACCGTGATCGCGTCCGGCTGGCCCGATGTCACCGGCTCGGGTGTCACCTGGGTGATATCGATCTTGATGCGGTTCTGCTGGTCGGACTCCTGTGCGGTGGCATTCGACGGGGCCAGCGTCAGCGTCGCGATGCCGGCGGCCGCGACCGCGGCCAGCAGCTTTCTCACGCCGACTCCACCCCGGAACGCTCGCTGGCGGCTGACCCGTCGGAGAGCAGGTCGAGCGCCAGCCGCACCAGGCGGCGCTCGTCGGCGTAGGCGAGCAAGTCGTCCAGCTCGCCCAGCGGCACCCATGCCACCTCGGTGACCTCCACGTCCTCGTCCGATAGTTCTCCGCCCACCGCTTCGAGCAGGAAGTGGTGGACCGTCTTGTGCACCCGGCGGTCCTCGGCCACGAACCAGTAGTCGATCGTGCCGAGGGTGCGCAGCACCTTGCTGTCGATGCCGGTCTCCTCGCTGACCTCCCGGACGGCGGTCTGCTCGGACGTCTCGCCGGCCTCGATGTGTCCCTTGGGCAGCGACCACAGCAGCCGGCCCCGTCGGTCCAGCCGGCCAATGATCGCAGCGGCGGCATGCGCCTCGTCGAGGACCAGGCCGCCGGCCGAGGTCTCGTCGACGGTCCGCAGCCGTCGGCCCCGGCGCCGGTTGCGGCGCCCCGGCTTGGTTCCGCCGGAACGACCGGTCGACGGGGACATGCACGCGATGGTAGTGGTCAGCCCCGTGTGCTGGCCGTTGCAGGGCGATCGCGCTCCGACACCGGCATGCGCTACCGATACGCTGCCTTGCCGTGCCCGGTTCGAAATCCCCCGCCCTGTCCGACTCCGTGCGTGAGAATGCCGTGGTGGAACTGCTGCGTGTCGCCCCGGTGACCGAGGAGCTGGCTGCCCGCTTCGCCGACGCCGGCCACCGGCTCTACCTGGTCGGCGGTCCGGTGCGGGACGCCATGCTCGGCCGGCCGGGCAACGACCTGGACTTCACCACCGACGCCCGGCCGCAGCAGGTGCTGTCGCTGGTCCGGTCCTGGGCCGACGCGGTCTGGGAGACCGGCATCGCCTACGGCACCGTCGGCCTGGCCAAGCACGGCCACCAGCTGGAGATCACCACCTTCCGGGCCGACAGCTACGACCGGGTCAGCCGCAACCCCGAGGTGACCTTCGGCGACTCCATCGAGGCCGACCTGCTGCGCCGCGACTTCACCGTCAACGCGATGGCGGTCGAGCTGAGCGAGCGGCGGTTCGTCGACCCGTACGGCGGCACGCAGGCGCTGGCCGACAAGGTGCTGGACACGCCGGCCACCCCGCAGGAGTCCTTCGCCGACGACCCGCTGCGCATGCTGCGGGCCGCCCGCTTCGTCAGCCAGCTCGGCTTCACACCGGCGCCGCGCGTGGTCGAGGCCATGACGTCGATGGCGAGCGAAATCACTCGGATCACCGCGGAGCGGGTGCAGACCGAGCTGTCCAAGCTGCTCTGCGGGGCGTACCCGAAACTCGGCATCGAGCTGCTGGTGACGACCGGGCTGGCCGCGCACGTGCTGCCGGAGCTGCCGGCGATGCGGCTGGAGATCGACGAGCACCACCAGCACAAGGACGTCTACCAGCACTCGCTGGTCGTGCTGGACCAGGCGATCGCCCAGGAGGAGGACGGCCCGGACCTGATCCTGCGGCTGGCCGCGCTGCTGCACGACATCGGCAAGCCGGCGACCCGGCGGTTCGAGGACGGCGGCGGCGTCAGCTTCCACCACCACGAGGTGGTCGGCGCGAAGATGGTCCGCAAGCGGTTGCGGGACCTGAAGTACAGCAAGGAGATCATCACCGACGTCTCCCAGCTGGTGTTCCTGCACCTGCGTTTCCACGGCTACGGCAAGGGCGAGTGGACCGACTCGGCGGTCCGTCGCTACGTCACCGACGCCGGCCCGCTGCTGTCCCGGCTGCACAAGCTGGTGCGGGCCGACTGCACGACCCGCAACAAGCGCAAGGCCCAGCTGCTCCAGCGGACCTACGACGAGCTCGAGGAGCGGATCGCCCGGATCGCGGCCGAGGAGGACCTGGCCCGGGTGCGGCCGGACCTGGACGGCAACGAGATCATGCGGCTACTGGGCGTGCCGCCGGGTCCGATCGTCGGCAAGGCCTGGACGTTCCTCAAGGACCTGCGGCTGGACCGCGGGCCGCTGGACCACGACGAGGCGGTGGCCGAGCTGTTCACGTGGGCCCGGGAGCAGGGCGTCGACGTCCCGGACTGATGTTTCATGTGAAACGTCAACGCGGGCCGGTGGGATGGGCCCGCAGCACCAGGACATAGCCGAGCAGGCCGACCAGGTACACCGCGGCGGTGCCGACCACCACGCCCGGCGACTGGCCGTCGGTCGGCACGATGGTGGCCACCACGGCCACGCCGACCACCATGGCCGCGTTGAACACCGTGTCGGACACGGCGAACACCCGGCCGCGGGACTGGTCGGCCACGTCGCGCTGGATGGCCGCGTCCACGTTCAGCTTCACGGTCTGTCCGCAGAACGTGACCACGAACGCGGCGGCCAGCAGCGACGGCACGGTCATCGGCAGGCCGAACGCCGTCAGGCCGACGAAGGCCACCACCAGACCGGCGCTGACCACGATCGGCCGGCCGAACCGGCGGACCAGCCCCGGCGTGAAGAAGCCGGCCAGCACCAGGCCGGCTGCCCCGGCGGCGACCGCCTCGGTCAGGCCGCCCGCGCCGGCGCGGAGCATGCCGTGGCTGTGCAGCGTGTACTTCATCAACAGCACGATGACCAGCAGGGACGCGCCATAGGCGATGCGGTGCGCGGCCAGCGCGATGAAGCCGGCGGCCACGCTCGGCACGCGCAGCGCCGCCCGGCCGCCGTCGACCATGCCCTTGGCCACCGCGACGAAGGCCTCGTTCGGCTCATCCACCTCGTCCGGACCGAGCACCCCAGCCGCGAACTGGGCGGCGAACAGCGCCGACACCAGCGCGCCGACGATCGCCACAGCCGTCACCTGGGCCGAGCCGACGTTGCCGGCGCCGAGCACGTTGCGCAGCCCGAACGCCGTCGCGCCGCCGATCGCCGCCGCTGCGGAAGCCAGCGTGGCCACCATCGAGTTACCGGTGACGAGATCCCGTGGCTCGACCACGTGCGGCAGCGCCGCCGACAGGCCCGCGCCGATGAACCGGCTCGTCCCCATCACCAGCAGCGCGGCGGCGTACAGCGGGCCGTTGCTCAGGCCGAAACCATCGGCCGCGGCGGCCAGCAGCACCAGAATCACCCGAAGGAAGTTCGTCACGATCAGCAGCCGCCGACGGTCCCACCGGTCCAGCAGCGCGCCGGCGAACGGGCCGACCACCGAGTACGGCACCAGGATCACCGCGAAGCCGCCGGCGATGGCCAGCGGATCGGCCTGGCGCTCGGGGTTGAACAGCACGGCGCCGGCCAGTCCGGCCTGGAACAGGCCATCGGCCCACTGCGAGGCGAGCCGGCAGAACAGCAGCCGCCGGAACCCTGGATCAGCCAGCATTCTGCGCACGGCATGTCCGTCGGCGACCACGGCAGCAGACTACGTTGCGGAGATCGGCGCGGTACCCGATATCCGGCTCCCGCTTAGTGGGATCATGACGGAGTGCGCCCCGACCGCGATGTCGAGCCAGGTTCACTGCTGGTGGCCTCGCCGAAGCTGCTCGACTCCAACTTCCGCCGCACCGTGGTCTATGTGATCGACCATCGGGGCGCCGGGACCCTCGGCGTGGTGCTGAACCGGCCGAGCGAGGTCGCCGTGCACGACGTGCTGCCGGCCTGGGGTCCCTACGTCAGCCGGCCGCAGGCGGTGTTCGTCGGCGGGCCGGTCGAGCAGAAGACCGCGCTGTGCCTGGCCGCGCTGAACACCGGCGAGGACGTGGGCAGCACCGACGGAGTGATCGCGGTGCGCGGCCCGGTGGCCATGGTCGACCTCGACTCCGACCCGGAGTCCCTGGCCTCGAAGGTGCGCGGTTTACGAGTGTTCGCCGGCTACGCCGGATGGGACGTCGACCAGCTGGGCGGCGAGATCGAGCGCGGCGACTGGTTCGTGGTGGCCGGGCTGCCCGGCGACGTGCTCACGCCGCCGGGCGTCGACCTGTGGGGGCGGGTGTTGCGCCGCCAGGGCATGCCGCTGGCGCTGCAGGCCAGCCACCCGGGCGACGTGCTGCGCAACTGATCGTTCGGGCAGGTCGGTGTCAGCCCTTGACCAGGCTGCAGCCACCGCAGGCGCAGCCGGCGCAGCCCGCCGGTAGCGTCGGCTCCGGTTCCGGCAGGGCGTCGGCGGCCTTGGTGCCGGTGGCCGCGCCGGCGACCACGATCGCCAGCATGCCGACGACGCCGACGATCAGCGGCACGATCGAGTGCAGCGCCAGCGAGGTGGCCGCGCCGAGGATGCCGACCAGGCCCGCGACCACGGTCGGCAGCCCGGAGACGCGGTTGGCCAGGGTGAAGGCCTCGTCGCTGCGCATCGCCGCTTCCGTGCGCACGCCGAAGAACCGGTTGCGGCGCAGCGCGCCGCGCAGGCCGAGCGCGCCGACCACGGCGAAGGACAAGCCGACGATCAGGACAACCACCGATACCGTCGTGACTGCGAGGTTCACACCGTGGAGGGTAGGCGTTATTCGATGGCCACCAGGACTTCACCCCGGTCGTATGTGCTGCACGCCATGTTCAGACGCAGCATCACCATCGCCGCCGTGGCCCTGTTGGCGACCGGGCTGACCGCTGGCACGGCCGCCGCGAGCCCGTCAAGGGTCCGGCTGCTCGGCGAGCAGATCGTGCCGTTCAACCTGCCGTTCCAGGGCACCACCGTTGGCGGTCTGTCGGCCATCGACCGTGATCCCCGCACCGGCCCGTACGTGCTGATCAGCGATGACCGGTCGGCCGTCCACCCGGCCCGGTTCTACACCGCCCGGATCGACGTGGACGCCGCCGGCATCCACTCCGTCGACTTCACCGGTACACACCCGTTCCTGCGTCCCGACGGCAAGACCTACCCGACGATCAAGGACTGGACCGCCACGCCGTGCACCGCCTCCCGTGACGTCTGCGACCGGGACGGCACCGTGGACCCGGAGGAGCTGCGGGTCGACCCGTGGACCGGGAACATCACGTGGAGCCAGGAGGGCGAGCGGATCCTCGCCCCGCAGCCCGTGCTGCTCGACCCCTCGATCCGGCAGGTCCGGCCGGACGGCAGCTACGTCGGCCAGTACCCGCTGCCGGCCAACGAGCGGATGAGCGCCGACAACGTCGGCCCCCGGCAGAACCAGACGCTGGAGGGCATCACCTACGCCGCCGCCGGCACGCTGCTGGTCAGTGAGCTGGAGGACCCGCTGCTCCAGGACGGGGCTGACCCGACGGCCACGTCCGGGGCGCTGACCCGGATCACCGTGCAGAGCCGCTTCGGCCCGGTGCTGGCCCAGTACGCGTACCCGATCGACCCGCTGTTCGCGCCGTCGCCCAGCGCCAACGACACCAACGGCGTGTCCAGCATGGTGGCCTACGACCCGATCGACCCGACCCGCTACCTGATGGTGGAGCGGGCCTTCGTCACCGGCGTCGGCAACAAGGTCCGGGTGTACGAGATCGACACCTTGGGGGCGACCAACATCAAGGACGTGGCTTCGATCGCCGGCAAGAAGATCAAGCCGGTGAGCAAGAAGCTGCTGGTCGACCTGGACACCCTCGGCCTGCCCAAGGTGGACAACGTCGAGGGCATCACCTGGGGGCCGACGCTGCCCACCGGGGAGCGGACGTTGCTGCTGGTCAGTGACAACAACTTCAACGCCGGCCAGATCACGCAGGTGATCGCGCTCGCCGTGCGCTAGGCGCCGGCAACGGCGGCGACGCCGTCCGTCGTGCCCACGTACGCGTGGTCCTTGGACAGCGACGCCGAGGCGTAGCGCGGTGCGGGGCCGATCTGGACCTGGCCTCGCACCGTGCCCTTGCCGATGTCCAGGGCGTACAGCACTCCCCCGGCCGGATCGACCACCCAGACCGAGTCGAAGCTGATGGTCGGTGAACCGGTCGCGGTGACCGGGGCGGTCCAGCGCGGCGTCAGCTGCCCGGCGTTGTCGGCGAGGAACGCCTTCGGGCCGCCGGTGGCGCACGGGATGACCAGCAGGTTGTCCAACGCGGCCGCCGAACCCTGGGAGGGGCAGGTGGTCAGTTGCGACGCCACGTGGGACAGGTCGGACTGGTCCAGCACGTAGGTGGTGCCGCGGAGGCCGGTCACCGCCACGTGCGAGCCGATCATCGCGGGGTTGGTGGCGCCGAGGTCGAAGTGGTGGGCGTTGTCCTCGCTCCAGCTCGGCGGCGTGAAGATGTCGATCCGGTTCAGCTTCTCGGTGGCCAAGGCCAGCACCGCGTCGCTGTCGTCGTACTCGCCGCCGGTCGTGGCACCGCCGCTGGCCGCGTAGAGCAGCCGCGAGTTGTCCTGGACGCCGCCGGCCGGGCCGTCGAAGCCGCCCTTGCGTCTCGTCGGCACCGTGTAGCTGTGGGCGTCGGTGCCGTCGGTTCTTATCGACAGCACGGTGCCGACGTAGTTGCCGCAGTCGCCGGCCAGACCGCCGTAGGGGATGAAGACCCGGCCGTCGGCCACGGTCAGCGCGCCGGCCTGGAGGTAGGCGGTGGTGTCCCCCTTCGGCGGATCCACGTTGGCCCGTACCTCGACGGTGCCGGTGTCCACGTCCAGTCCGACCAGCGTGTGGCTGCCGCCGGCGGTCTCGGCGACCGCGAACACCCGGCTGGTGAACCGGTCGTAGGCCATCGTGCCGATGATGCCGACCGGATCGATGTCGCCGCAGGGCAGGCCCTTGCGCGGCATCGGGGTGCCTAAGTGGGTCTGCCACCTGATCTTGCCGGTGACCGCGTCCAGCGCGTAGACGGTGTCACTCTGGGTGGCGGCCAGGATCAGGGCGCCGACGATCAACGGCTGGCCGTGCACCGTGCCGTCCAGCTTGGTGTGCCAGGCCAGGGACAGGGTGCCCGTCGGCGCGAGATCGGGCTGTGCGCCGTCGCGCTGATTGGTCCGGTTGAACGTCTGCCAGTCGCCCATCGGCACCGGCGCGACCACGGCGTTCGTGGTCGCCGAAGGGGTGGGAAGAGGGGGTGGCGGGGGCGTCGCGGTGCAGGCCGCCACCGACAGAACCAGGCCGATCCAAACCCAGCGCATGAGCTAAAGAGTGTGCGCTAAACTTTCGCCATGAGCACGGTCCGCCTGCTCCTTATTTAGCCGCGTTGACCTCCTGACGAAGCGGTCGGCGCGGCTAGCCCTCCATGCCCGTTCGGGGCTGGAGGGTTTTGTGTTGTCAGGGGCAGGTACGACGAGAGGGATCTTCCGATGACCGAGCAGACCGCCGAGGCGGCGCCGGCCCACCGCTACACCGCCGAACTGGCCGGCGAGTTCGAACGCCGCTGGCAGCGGTACTGGGACGAGCGCGGCACCTTCCACGCGCCCAACCCGGTCGGCCCGCTGAGCAGCGACGCGCCGCTGCCCGCCGACAAGATGTTCGTGCAGGACATGTTCCCGTACCCGTCGGGCGCGGGCCTGCACGTCGGCCACCCCCTGGGCTTCATCGGCACCGACGTGTTCGCCCGGTTCCACCGGATGAACGGCCGCAACGTGCTGCACACCATGGGCTTCGACGCCTTCGGTCTGCCGGCCGAGCAGTACGCGGTGGCCACCGGCCAGCACCCGCGCAAGACGACCGAGGACAACATCGCCACCTACCTGCGGCAGATCCGCCGGGTGGGCCTGGGTCACGACGAGCGGCGCCGGATCTCGACCATCGACCCGGAGTACTACCGCTGGACGCAGTGGATCTTCCTGCGCATCTACAACTCCTGGTACGACGAGTCGGCCGGCCGGGCCCGGCCGATCGCCGAACTGGAGGCCGAGTACGCCAAGGACCCGTCCTGGGCGACGCTGTCGGCCGACGAGCGCCGGGCGAAGATCGACTCGCGGCGGCTGGCCTACCTGTCCGAGGCGCCGGTGAACTGGTGCCCCGGCCTGGGCACCGTGCTGTCCAACGAGGAGGTCACCGCGGACGGCCGCAGCGAGCGCGGCAACTTCCCGGTGTTCCGGCGCAATCTGCGCCAGTGGATGATGCGCATCACCGCCTACGCCGACCGGCTGGTCGACGACCTGGAGCGGCTGGACTGGCCGGAGAAGGTCAAGTCCATGCAGCGCAACTGGATCGGCCGTTCCTACGGCGCGCGGGTGCGTTTCGCCGCGGGGTCGGAGTCGATCGAGGTCTTCACCACCCGGCCCGACACCCTGTTCGGCGCGACCTACCTGGTGCTGGCTCCGGAGCACCCGCTGGTGGACTCGCTGACCACCGCCGCGTGGCCGTCCGATGTGGATGGTCGCTGGACCGCCGGCGCGGCGACGCCGGCGGAAGCCGTTGCGGCGTACCGGCTGGCGGCCTCCCGCAAGTCCGATCTGGACCGTCAGGAGAACAAGGACAAGACCGGCGTCTTCACCGGCTCGTACGCGGTCAACCCGGTCAACGGGGCGAAGGTCCCGGTGTTCGTGGCCGACTACGTGCTGATGGGCTACGGCACCGGCGCGATCATGGCGGTGCCCGGCCAGGACACCCGCGACTGGGACTTCGCCGAGGTGTTCGGGCTGCCGATCATCCGCACCGTGCAGCCGACGGAAGGCTTCGAGGGCAAGGCTTTCACCGGCGACGGGCCGGCGGTGAACTCGGGGTTCCTGGACGGCATGGATGTCGTCGAAGCCAAGAAGACGATCATCGAGTGGCTGACCGAGCAGGGCGCCGGCGAGGGCACCGTGCAGTACAAGCTGCGCGACTGGCTGTTCTCCCGGCAGCGCTACTGGGGCGAGCCGTTCCCGATCGTCTACGACGAGCACGGTGTCGCCCATGACATCCCGGTCGACCAGCTGCCGGTCGAGCTGCCCGAGGTGGACGACTACTCGCCGCGGACCTTCGACCCGGACGACCCCGACACCGAGCCGTCGCCGCCGCTGTCCCGGGCCACCGACTGGATCAACGTCGAGCTGGACCTGGGCGACGGCCCCAAGATGTACCGCCGCGACGCCAACACCATGCCCAACTGGGCCGGCTCCTGCTGGTACCAGCTGCGCTACGTGGACCCCGACAACAGCGAGCGCTTCGTCGACGCGGTCAACGAGAAGTACTGGCTGGGCCCGCGTCCGGAGATCCACGGCTCGACCGACCCGGGTGGCGTCGACCTGTACATCGGCGGCGTCGAGCACGCCGTGCTGCACCTGCTGTACTCCCGGTTCTGGCAGAAGGTCCTGTTCGACCTGGGCGAGGTCAGCTCGGACGAGCCGTACCGCCGGCTGTTCAACCAGGGCTACATCCAGGCCTACGCCTACACCGACGCGCGCGGCGTGTACGTGCCGGCCGACGAGGTCGTCGAGCGGGACGGCAAGTGGTTCTGGAACGACGAAGAGGTCAACCGCGAGTACGGCAAGATGGGCAAGAGCCTGAAGAACGTCGTCACCCCGGACGAGATGTGCGACACCTACGGGGCCGACACCTTCCGGCTGTACGAGATGTCCATGGGGCCGATGGAGGTCTCCCGCCCGTGGGCGACCAAGGACGTCGTCGGCGCGCAGCGGTTCCTGCAGCGGCTGTGGCGCAACCTGGTCGACGAGGAGACCGGGCAGCTGCGGGTCACCGACGTCGAGCCGGACGAGGACACGCTGCGGGCGCTGCACAAGGCCATCGCCGGCGTCCGCGAGGACTACGCGGAGATGCGCTACAACACCGCAGGCGCGAAGCTGATCGAGCTGAACAACTTCCTGACCAAGGCCGGTTCCACGCCGCGGTCGGTGGCCGAGTCGCTGGTGCTGATGCTGGCCCCGCTGTGCCCGCACATCGCCGAGGAGCTGTGGCAGCGGCTGGGCCACACCGAGTCGCTGGCCCACGGTCCGTTCCCCGTCGCCGAGGAGCGCTACCTGGTCGCCGACACCGTCGAGTACCCGATCCAGGTCAACGGCAAGGTCAAGGCCCGCGTGACGGTGGCCGCCGACGCCGACCAGGAGCAGGTCAAGGCGCTGGCGCTGGCCGACGCCAAGGTGGCCGAGCTGCTGGGCGGCAAGGAGCCGCGCAAGGTCATCGTGGTGCCGGGCCGTCTGGTCAACATCGTGGCGTGACGCTGATCGGGGTCCTCCGCGGAGGACCCCGATCAGTTGGTCAGGCCGATGTCGTCGAAGAGGTCCGTGAGCATGGACTCGAACAGCGGCTCCGCGTTGGACACCGCGAACGGGAAGCGGCCGAACACCTCGAGCGCCACCTGGCCGTACAGACGGACCCAGAACTGCAGCATCGTGTAGACCACGGAGAGGTTGAGCGCCTCCTCCGGCAGCGGGATGCCCTCGTGCTCGATCTGCGAGAGCAGGTGCCCGCGGAAGGCCACCAGGTCGGTGCGCAGCTCGTCGG
>Ga0105238_10004941_pt1 | contig 13193 bp, 9 predicted proteins | sample KBSC34metaG_FD_81526 | JGI IMG/M metagenome (GOLD analysis project Ga0105238, IMG submission 81526) | Corn rhizosphere microbial communities from Kellogg Biological Station, Michigan, USA - KBS C3-4 metaG | ecosystem: Host-associated > Plants > Roots > Rhizosphere > Soil | place: Michigan, USA... | reverse complement strand
TCCGGTCGCTGCGCTACGGCTTTTTGGGCTGCGCCAAAAAAGTGATCGCGGCCGCCGGCCGGACACGTCGGGCGCCAGTCGAGCGGGACGGACCCGCCGGCGCGCAAAGGAACCCCGACATGTTCACCGACATTGCAACCGCTCGTCGTCACGCCTTCAGTCTCTCGCGCAGCCTCATGGTGGTCACCTTCGTCATCGCGATCGGGCAGCAATATGGGGTCATCACCGCGGAGGATGCGGACGGCAGCGTTGCCTTGGTGGCCGAATATGATCCCTTCGCTTAACAGCTTCTCCGGGAGCTTAAGGGCTCCCGGATCCAAGCGGTGATCGCGCTCGACCAGATAGCCATGCTGTTGGTGGAAAAATATCGGATGGAGCAAAGGCTAAATTGTACGATTGGCCCCGACTATAATCGAGCGGAGTCAATCAAAATCTCTCATCGCTTCCGTATCTTTCTCCTGCCGCCATATGAAGTGTCCGGCAATTTACGTAGTTCTTCATTTAAGCGATCGTAATCAGAGTCCAATTGCTTAATCTGTGATCTTAGATTTTGCACGACGGTTGACAGTTCCTTCGCTTGTATCCTCTGTTCTTCTGTCGCGAAGAAAAACCCCCGAATGCCACTCGCGGCGCGAATGCTCCCCTCCGCTTCGCGGACCTGTCCATGTTTCGTTGATAGCCGTTTCAGTAGCTCGTCGAGCGCGACCTCAAGTGCCCTGCGCCTTTCGCGCGTGGCTCGGGAAGCCTCACGTTCTGCGAACCTGAGCTTCCGCGCATCGGCACGTTCAACGCCTGTCAGAACCAGATTCGGGCTATCGAAATTTAGAACTCCAGATCGAACGTCGTAGTGATCGATCCATTGCTCCTCTTTGCTTTGCAACCACAGTGAAAGATCAAGATTGTTCAACCCTGCGGGGGCCTCCTCGATGATAGCCGCGTCGAAGTGTTTTCCTCCTTTTTCCTGCCACAAGCGTCGCATCATGGGGTTTGAGTGAACGCCATGATTCAGTTCTCGCCAATGGCTCTTGATCCGTTCATTTATGTCACGGGATTGGCCAACATAGACTTCGTCAAAACCGCGTATCGAAATCAAGTAAATTCCAGTGGCTTTTTCTGAAGAGAGCTTGGGCGGATGAATGGACTGCGTCTCTTGCTCAAGGACGATCTTCAATGGGATTGATGAACTCGCAGCGTTGGCCGAAAGAACTGGTCCAACTCGCCATCGCGCTCCTCCATCTAGGATCGGGCCAATAACGGCCGCAGATCTTTTGTCTATATGTCCTGCAATCGTACCTGAGATGTAAACCGCAATAGCGTTTGGATCGTAAGGGTTCGACGGCTCCCTTCTTAACACGATCGCGTCGGAAGGGATGGCCTGCCCAGGCACAAGGCTGAAGCCATGATACTTCATGCCGACCAGGAAGGCCTCCCGGGTGATTTGAGCCATGGATGATCCCACCTCCCAGTCATCTACTGTGGCATTGCATTCTCAATAGAAGGGATATCTGCAACAGCATATCCAATTGACGCCCAGTCTGGAGAGCCCGTGATCAGCGGCTCCGGCAGGCCGGATCGGGCTCTAGGCTTCGCCCTGAGCCTTGGTTTTCCAAGTCTCAGCCCATTCGGGTGACGATCCCTGCCGCGAGCGGTGGACCCGTTACGTCGATGCGGCTGATCGGGACAGAGACTGTTCATTCCTTTGCATGGTTTCAACAAGACCTTGATCACGACGTGTTTCGGGAGGCGACAGATCAATTTTCCAAGCCGCTGCCTGCTCAGGCGTTACGCCATTGCGTTCGATGGCCTCGAGTAGATCCTCTTGTCGCGGCAGGCCGATAACGAGGCGATAGGTCGCGAGGCGTTCACGCAGGCGTGGCCAGTAGTCTTGCTCCCGGCTAAATGCGGGGTAGCTGACGATCCTCTTGATCTTGACGGCGTCCGGGTTGGGTTCGAACAGCCAGCAGGGCGCCAAGGGGTTGGCGCCATCGTGCTTTTCGGCCTGGGCGAACAACTGCTTCCAGGGGTCTGTTGGGGCTTTGACGGGTGCTGTTGAAATCCCGGCCAGACCGACGTAGCCGGCGACGTTTAACCTGACCGCGTGTCCTTTGTACCGATGCACTCTTCCTTCGCGCTGCTCGAGTTCGACAGGCGAGCGGGGAAGATTCCAGTGCACGACCGCATGGCACCAAGGATGGAAGTCCAGTCCCTCCTGGCCCACTGCCGTGGAAGCCAGGACGAACGGACGAAATGGCGAATTGAAGGCGGCCCGGACCGCATCCAATCGGCTTACCGATCCATCCGTATCTTTGATTTCGGCAAATCGTACCGCATGCCTACACCGTAAGCGGACAAAATCGTTCTTGGCGCCGGACATTCGACTCCTGCGCCTTTCAAGGCCGCGTACATCGATCGAGGCACGCTTCAAGGTCATCGCGGCATGGACACTTTTGGCCGCGCGCTCAACCTTTTCATCCGCTGTTCCGGCAAACATTTCGAGCGCATCCGCTTCGAAATGCAAATGTTCATCGAGCAACGCCTGAAGATTACCGGCCGCACAATAGTCCAGCACCTGGTCCCAGAATACCCGCTTACGGCCGGGAAACTCCAACTGGACGGCGGCAGCCGCTTCGGCTTGATTGAACAGGCTCTGAAAACCCCTTCCAATGTGAAAAGCGGCACGAAGGAGCTGAATGCTGTCCGCGTGGTCGCCCCAGGCCCTCGCCAATGCCCTGTAGGCGGATAGCCCGGGCGCGCAGACGGCGGTCCGTGCAAGGACATTGACGAGGTTGCGGGGGCGCCGACCAAGCTGTCCGGGATTTTCGACAATGGCCATGATGGCATCGCGAACCCGATCGAGATCGGCGGCACTTGTCTCGGACGCCGCCATGAACGGATCTGCGTGCCGCATCCAGCGCCGAATGACATCCTGATCCTCGAGCAAAATCGGCGCCGCCCAATACCAGCGGTCGTCAATACGACCATCAGAACCGCTACCGGGCAGTTTCTTCAGCGCCGATCTGATGGAGCCAGCCACCAGCCGTACATGCTCGTCGCGCGCTATCGGCGCCGCCGCTGCAGCGGCGGCCGGCAACGGATCACCCCACTCCGACAGGCGTCGTCCCGCATTCAGCAAGAGTAATGGAACCATGGCCAGCGTAGGATCGCCGACTGCCTGATGGGCTCGTCCAAGACGCAGCATGTTACCGAGATCGCCAAACCGCTTGTGTCTTAGGCCGGCCACCTCTTCGGTCCTGCTGGGTCTTTTTCCGCGCGATGCGCGTATCCCAGCGGCCAAGCGTTGCTCAGTTTCATAGGAAATGAGTGCGCTGATCGCGTCGGGGGCAAGCCGCCATTCGCTGAACACCAAGCGTTTCACGTCCGGCTTCAATCTGGAAAAGACACCCACCGGTTCGTGATAAGGTAGGGACGGGGGCACCCAAAGCAGTCTTTCCGCGCCGTCCTTCAGGACACTATCTACCAAATCGCGCATGCGCGGGGATGGCAAGTCGAGCGGTTCTAGTCGGCGCAGCGCCTGCTGATCCAGCAGCAGTTTTCCGTTCTTCGCCTGCCGCGCGACGTAGCGGCGATCCGCAGGCTTCTGGATGTTGGATACGGCGTCGCGGAACTGATAGTCCCGCATGAAATCCAGGAAATAGGGTGCCGATTTCCAATATTCGACCGGATCGCGGACCTTGAGCCTACGGGCGATCTGGCGCGCGGCAAGAGCACCTCCCAGGTCGGCTGCTTCGACGGTGCCCGCTCGAATATCTTCGGCAACCATCGCATTCGTGTCGGCAGTGGATGCCGTTCGCTCGGTTCGGCACATGATCGAGCTTAGAATTTCGCATGCCGCATCCCTTGCAGACATGATCGCTACGGGGTCGGGCGGGGTCGCTCTCAGCGCGCGCGCATAATGGTCGAGATGATCAGACAGATCCGCAGCAGTTCTGGGTCCGGCGAGGAAGCGGACGAGTGCCACGAAATCATCATAGGGTCGTTCTCCTTCCGTCATCGCTCCGCCTGGCATGCGGTAGGGGGTGGCCGAGAGAAGCAGGACACGGCGGTGTTGAGCGTCCGGGCCCAGCAGCTGGTTTGCAAGGCGGACACCGAAATCGATCTCGGCGCGTGAGACGTCTAGAAGCTGAGAAAACTTCTGGAATTCGTCCACTATTACCATGCCGTTGCTAGCCAAAGCCTTGGCGCTGCACAGGGCTAATTCCTTGCGTAGGCGTCCGACCAGGACGTCGCGTCGCTTCTTGAATGCCTTCTTCCGAGCCGGGTCGTTCCAGTCTGTTGTGGCATCGCGCGCAAGAGCGCGAACTTGCGCCGCCAAGTCATGGTCAGCCAACACGGCCTTCCGGAAGGCCGACCTGATTGCGCCATCAACGTGGTTTGAACCAATTTTCCAGAGTTCATACTCCCACGACGGGTCGGAGACCTGCTGCATGATCGTCCGGAAGCCTGGCGCCCTGAAGATGGAGCGCAAGCAAAAGAAGATCAGCGCGCGCTCCCGGACGAGGCCTGAACGGCCAGAGACCTTGAACGATGTATCGGGCGTCAGTGCGAAATAGCGGATGCCCTGCGCTGAGGATTTCTCAAGGGCAAGGAGGGTGAGGCGTGTAGCTTTGCCGTTGCCGCCATGTCCGTGTACCACGAGCCGCTTCAGATTCTGGCTAGCGACGGGTTGGCTCGAGCAGAGATAGACAATGTCGATGGCCTGCCCATTTCTCGCCTCGAGCGCATGAGCGATGACCTCGCGCGCGACTATCGTCTTGCCGAGGCCAACCTCGTCAGCGACGAGAAAGCGCTTCGCGGGCTGTGTGTCCTGCCAGAAGCGCTTGATGACATAGGCGATCGTGCGGGCCTGGAACCGCGTTGGACCGCTCATGCCTTCTGCTTCGCCGACTGCAAAAGCGCTGCCCAGAGCTGCCTGAACTCTGCCGTCGTTACTTCGGCCAGCTGTTCCTCGCCCAAAGCCTCGAACGTCTCGACGATTGACTTCAGACGGACCGGCTCATCGGCCGCACACCGGATCAGCATTTCGAGCAGGCCGGATTGTCCTTGGCCGTTCCAGCTCGTCGGGCCACGGCCATCACCGATACCGCCTTCGGCATTTTCGAGCGCCTTGAAATCGCCCAGCATGGTCCGAAGGAACTCGGCAAAGGATCGCTCGTTGGGCAACAGGGATTTCAACGCCGCTGTCCGACGCTCCCCCTCATCCACGCCACGGACCTCCAGGTTGAGCACGAAACCGAACGGGCCATCGGGGCCATCGGCCTCGAAAGCAGTAAAACCGGTAATCTCCGATAGCTCAAGCGTACCCTGGAACGGCGCCGCCTTGCCAAGCCGAAGCGGCTGACCACATGGGCTAGCGCGGGCATCGGCTAGGGTGACAGGGCGAAAGCGAAGATTGTGGAGCGGAACCTGTTCATCATTCAGGGCCGTTCCCGGCACCAGGGACAAGGACCAACCGTCATCGATCGGGACGCATTCAATATGAAGGTCGGCGGCCACCACGGCGTTTCTGGCCGGTCTGTCGTCGAACGGGGCGGGCGGCGGCTCGATAGTGGTGGGCGGCTCGAAGTCCTCGACGACGGTTCCTAGGTTGCGCGGCGTGAGTAGGTCGTCGACCTCCGCAAAACCGGCCGTCGCCGGGCAATCGAAACTCACCATGAACTCGACATTGCGGCCGCTGATGGCGGATCGGGTCGCATTCATTGAGCCGATGGCCACACGCATCCTGGCTCCTTTCTGCCAGAACATGACCTTGGCATGCAGACCTGCGCCCGGTGCGCCAAATTCCCCGCCTGGAGGGGATAGAACCATCTGGCGTTCGAACCGCTCGCTTGCGGACGGCCAGCATTGCGCAAGGGCATCCGGTCGCGACAGTATCAACGGGCGCGAGGATGCCGTCTTGCTCAGGTCGCTGATGGCCGAGGCCGTCAGAAAGGGCGAGATGATCGCCAAGCGGTCACTGGCGGGCTGGCGCCAGCTGCGCCCTTCCTGATCGCCGATCAAGTGAAATTCAGGTTGCCCCTTGCCTGTTGGTGCTTTCCACCGCACCCGTTCGACATCATCAGCCAGCGCCAAAATCATGTTTCGGCGCTTAAGATCGAGCGGTCTTGCTCCGCTGTCCGCCAGATGTCGCAATAGTCTGCCGAGATCGTTAGTCTTTTGAGGGCCATTGCCGGTCGACCCTTCCATGATCACGCCGGCGTCCCATGAACGGTCAGCGGTAAGATTCCTGCTCATGACCGCTATCCTCAGAACGTCGCGCTTTCCTTCGGTCTGACTGAAGCGGACGACCCAGACTTTCGGATGGAAGCTCCCACCGTTCGGGGCTCTTGCCTCTCGAACCATCTCTTCCGCCTCGATGATCGCTGGCGATACGAGCTGGGCGGGATATATGCCGCCCATCTGGCAGAAGACCGCGGTGCGGTCGCAGACCCGCTTCAAGGCGGCCAGTTCGGCAGCGCTTATAATACCTGCTTGACGGCCGGCCTGTTCCGGCCTGTCTGCGAGCATCGCGGCGGGCAGGCTGAGGATTGTGTCGAGCGAGGCGCTGTAGCTCGTCGTGACTAGAGCATCCAAAATATAGCCGGTCGGCGGGCGGACGATGTCGAAGGTGGATATGCGGGCCTGGGGCTCAAGCATCGGACGCCGCCGCCAAATCATTGAGGCATCGTTTGGCGATAGCCCAGCGGAAATCCATCATCCCGCCGGACTCGCCACCCCAGCGGGCACGGGCCTTTTTCGAGGCGATGCGGGAGGTGCCGGCATCCTTCTTGAGATAGATCTCGCGGTCGCAGACGATACGGCTCGCAGAGACGTCGTCCGCGAGCCCATGCGCAGCAGTGCAGCAGTCTGTCCAGCGCTCTACGAAGGCGATCGTTTTCGGGTCGATCCGGTGGCGCGTCAGTCGACCGAATTCGGGAAATTCAGAAAGGCGCCGCCGCACGAGATCGACGTCGGCTTGAGACAGCTCATTTGTCCAATCGGCAAGCGAGCGCAGATGTCTTTCGAGCGTCTCAGAGGAAAGGCCATCTTCGACCTGCTTGCGTGCGACGCAGACATTATAAAGGATGACCGCACCGTGCATTAATTTGGCAAATGAGGCGGCGAGTAGCAGGAGTTCACGCGCGTCGTTCGGCAGGCTGCCTATGCGCGGATGGTCCCATGCATATGCAACGGTCGTCACGTCGCGCCTGTATTTTGTAAAGGTCCCGAAGAGATTGAAGCGGCGTCCCTGGCCGGCCGGGTCAACGCAGGCATCGATCAGCCGTTTACGGAGACAATCGGCTTCCTGATGAGTCAGCGCGAAATCCAGTGTTTTATTCGATGGAAAGCCCGCCGGCGGGTCGGGCCGCTCGATATCGAAGCCGGTGGTTTGCCTCATTCTTGGACCCGAATCGCCGAAGACATCTGTTTGCCTGGAGAGCTTGTCCGCGACGACATGCCTGGCCCAGCGCTGGCGGTTGCCGCGGTACTGGCGCATGCCAAGCACGAGGAGGCCATTCCAGTAGATCTCGCTCGGCATGCGCTCGAGATCTTCCTGGCTTAGGATGCCGATGACGCCTTCCCCTTCACCCAGATGCGAGAGGGACTTGATGAGGGCAACCTCATATTCGCGCAGCTTTTCGAGGATGCGCCCAGCATCGGAATGGGCGGCAGCTAGCTCGCAGCACCATTGCACGAAGAAAAAGTAGCGTGCGCGCTGCTGGATCGTGGAAAGGCCGGGAAAGAGAAGATCGGCCAAGCTGTCGCGCATGGTTCCCAACCCAAGCTCATCGCGGGCGTCATGCCCCTTGGCCGCACCGAGTGCCCGCAACACCTCTTCCTCGTGCCGGGCATCATGATCGATCCATCCCAGGAAATTCACGCGTGTCGTCCCGTTAACCCGAACTCCCGGGCGGCTGCTGGCCTGTGGCCCTTCTTGTCTGGTTCCCCCTTCGCCATGATTAGATCTCGATGGGGACGTCGATCAGAGCCGGCACCATTGCCGCAACGGGGGTATAGAGATCGACCTCGACTCCCGGTGTCTCAAGACTGACCACAAGCGCATAGCGCGCTTCCCGGCCGTACCGTCCGAGGGCCTTGCGCTCGCGCCACCATCCCGAGACTGGATGGATATAAAGAGCATTGCGGGCGGCGAGCTCCACGGCCGGGCCTTCCCAAATGTCGACATGGAGGGAACCCGATGAAATCTGTTTCTCGCCGAAAAGCCATCCGTCGTTGATTTCGTTGGTCGCCCGCGGCGCGTCACGATCGAACCCCTCTGCATTGTTGCGGCGGTTGAAATTTCCCAGAGTCTCACGCGATCGCTTGAGATCGAAGCGCAGGCCAAAGGACTGGTAGCGCGCAGGATCGAGCCTCGTGGCGAAACTGGGGTTGGGTTCGACGAAATAGGACAACGTCACCTTCAGCCTGACCCGGGTATTGTCGAGTTGCTCCAGAATGTCCTGCGGCCAAGGTAGCTGGTAGATGTGAGCCTCATTGAAGCGGACGCTACCACCCTCCATGCGAAAGGGCCGGATGCTGTTCTGAGCGACGAGCGCGAGATCATCGACGGCCGAAGCCATGGCCCGGCCGGGATCGGGCACGCCATAACCGAAACGTCGGAGGCAATCGGCCTTCTCGCGCTTGGTCGCACATTGGGCGACGAACTCGCCCATTTGAGCCGTCCAGCGTGCGCTGTGTACCATTAGCGCTCTGATCGTTTCCGGCCAATATTGCGGATAGGCTGCGGTCAGCTCGGCCGCCATGCGGGCTGCCTGAGCGGTCGCGGCGCTCGTTGCCCAAAATACGTCCAGCGGCTTCTGGTCCACGAGCCGGGATGCTGTGAGAAGAGATAGCGAATCTAGCCCCGCGACCGCCTCCTCGCCGTTCGGGCTAAGCGCCCGGTTGCCGGCCTCGAAGACGAGCTCGGGTTTGAACGGCGATTGGCTGTTATCCCAGAGAAACGATGTGCGACTGAAGGGGCTGAGGGCGCCTACAGGCGCCATGGTTGACCAGCCCTCATAACCAGCTTCGGCAAGTTGGGTTTTCTCCGTGTAGCCGCCAATAGTCAGCGCATTCCATGCCTGTGACGGATCCTCGGCCGGAAAGGCATCGGGATCGGATATTGCGGCAGCGTCGGCGCTGTCGGGAATGTTGCCGGCAGAGAGCACCATGAGGCGCTTGGGAGATGGATTTGCGGGATCATCGGTCTCGGCCCCAGCGGTAGATTGGTCGATCGCAGCGCTCCAGGCGGTTGCATCCGCGCCGGTGCGTCCCTCGTTGGTAACGGCCATGCAAAAGACGCGGTTGCGGTCGGGCTTGTTGATCTCGGCTAGAAGGATCGCGCTCTGGGTGATCGGACCATAAGAATGGGGATCATTGTCGGGGAACCCTGCTGGGGGCAGGACTTTGACCGACTCCAGGCGATGATCGAGCCGGATCGGCTGAATGCCCGCCAGCGGGGCCACGAGATCACCATGGAGGGCGAGGCCTGCCATGCCCGTGCCATGGCCCGCGCCATATTCATGGTCATCGCCACCCCAGTCGGTGTTGATCGCCATAAGGTCATCTGGTGCAAGCGCCGGTTCGATCAGGGGATGCGCTCGATTGACGCCCGTATCGAGTAGGCAAACAGCCGGCGCGTCAGCGGCCGGCCAAGTCACCCGCTCCGCTAAATCATCGATGAACGCGGCGGCATCGTCGCGCAGATCGCGCGTAAATATGAGAGGGTTGTCGCTTGCCCGGCGTAGCTCGGAGATTCCCGCCGTAGCGAACAGCAGCATCTCGACAGTAGCACGACGTCCATAGGCCGGGATCACCGTCGTTTCGGGGAAACGCAGGAATGTGTCGGGGTTCCCGATATGCAATCCCAGCGTTGCTGCGTTGGCAATAACGCGGTCGAGCCGGTCGTTGAAACACCAAAGCGCCCACCAGATCTGTGCTTGCGCGTCAGCTGGCAGAGCCTCGGGGGCATCACGCCAGAAACTCTGCAGGCGTGCTGCTCGAATATGCTCGATCGGTTCAACCCGGGTCTTTCTCGGTGGGGATCCTTTTTCCGTTAGCTCACCATGCGTGTAATCTTCGAAGACTTGGGCAAAGGCGTCGCGCATCTCGTCAGGCACAAACAGAGCGATACGGCGCGCGCCATTTTCGTCGATGATTTCCGCGGCCTGACGTGTGCCTTCCCTCTGTCTTTCCAGATTTGCGGCGCCTGCGGCCCGATTGAGCTCGACTTCAACAAAGACGCCGGCAGCGACCTCGAGTTCTGCAGGCTGGCCGGGTAGGTCGCGCTGTCCAGCTTCTGCCGCGGCAAACGCACCGCCGAGCTCGGCGATCAAGCGAAGGCCGTGGTCGGTGCGGATCCTGTTCAACGCGCGCTGGCGGGCGTTGCTGCCAGGAGATTTGAATCCGCGACGCTGGGCAAGTGCCGAGATGTCGATATGTTGTCGGTCGTGCTCGCTCACTCGATCAGCGCTTCGTGGTAAACGCCGTTCGCATGGCCTGCCTCTCGGCCAGTTTGGCGACGACCTCCTGTGTCGTCGTCTGGTCGCGTTGCGACAGTATCGCGGTTTTCACAACCTCGTCTGCAGCACGCGCCACTTCGGCTTGGCTGAGACCGGCCGCTGCCTTCTCAATGGCGGTCCAGGCGGGGCGTTGGAGTTTGAGGGGCTTCAAATTAGCCTTGATCACTGCACGGATCTGCGACGCGGTCGGCATGTCGAATTCAAGGACGTCGTCAAAACGCCGCAAGAGGGCGCGGTCGAGGAGCTCGGGATGATTGGTCGCGGCGATGATCGGGCTGTCTGTGGCCGACTTCTCTTCCATGAATTGAAGGAAGCTGTTCAGCACACGGCGCATTTCGGCGACATCATTGCTCGCGGTGCGGTGGCCGCCAACAGCGTCGAACTCGTCGAACAGATACACTCCGCGCCGACGGCGGGTCTCGTCAAACACCAGCCGGAGTTTCGCGGCCGTCTCTCCCATATAGCGCGTGATCAGCGTTTCCAGGCGGATGATGAAGAGCGGGAGTTTGAGATCACCGGCGACCGCTTCGGCGGTCATAGTCTTGCCCGAACCGGGAGGGCCGACGAACAGCAAGCTGCGCAAAGGAACTTTGCCATGCTCGCGCAGCCAGTCGCGCCGGCGTTGCTGAAGCAACATGGAATGGAGGCGTTCGACCAGCAGAGGGCTTAGCACCACATCCTGAAGGTCAACTGCCGGATCACGATGGTCCAGCAAACCCTCTAGATCGCCTCGCGGTGTGGCAAATGACACTGGAACAGACGGCTTAACCCCGGTAGCACCGCGCGCGGCATCAACTGCCGAGCGCAGCTCATTGGCAGTTTCGCGATGACCCTGACGCGCTTCCGAGGCTGCAACCTGTAGGGCAATAGAATAGAACTGGGCGTCGTCGCCTTCGGCGCGACTGCGCAACATCGCCAGTATTTGCTTGGCGTTCGACATCTAATTGCTCACTCAATCCTTTAGATCGCGCATTTCGCGTGCCATATAGCGATACGTGAAGCTCCAGAAAAATTGAAGCGTCATTATCGGAATTGACCATCTCCGGGCTCGATCGTGTGGCTAAGCCTGCCCCGCTCCAAATTCGAGATTGCCATGCGGTAGCCCCATTCGGCGCGAGCAGACGCTTGTGTGTCGGAACGCGGACAGTGCCGGTTAAGGAGGCATGTCCAGCCATCTTGTGCGTTTTGCCGGCTGCATTCCAACCCCATCAGGCCTTTCCGGTTGTCGGCTTCCTGGTCGGCGCGCGGGGCCCAGCAAGCCCGCATAGGCGGGCTTCTCCACTGCGTTGCGACCCTCCGGGTGCACGACCCCGCTATGACGCCGCCCTTGGGGCGCCTGTCGGAAGGCCCCGATGGGCGGGGCTGATCCAGACCGGAGTCACAGCCATGTCGCAGCCTTCCCAACAATCGGCAGACCGAGCCGAGCGGATCGACCGCATCGCCGCACTGAATGACAGCCTGCGGAGATCCATTTGCAGCCCTGGCCGCAACCAGATCGTCATGACCGCGGGCGTTGCCGCGCTGGTCGGGGATGTGTCCCTCTTTCGCGGATTTCGCAGACGCGCTGAGATCCTGCGCACGGTGCGAAACTATGACAGCTTCAATTCCGACAACGATCCATTGGGCGAGCATGATTTTGGTCGCTTCGAGTATGACAGCGCCGTTCTCTACTGGAAGATCGACTATTATGATCTTGAGCTTGTCTGGGGCTCACCCGATCCAGCCAATCCCGACGTCACCACGCGGGTTCTGACGATCCTACTCGCCGAGGAATATTGATCGGTACGGCCATCCCCCTGACCGGGGGGATGGCCGTGAAAAGTCTGCTTGAGCAGACTGCGCGCAAAGGATGTCCACGCGCCAAGCGCGCTTGGGGAGGGGAGGGCGCACCGGAGCGTCGCCCCCGGGCCGGTGCCAAGCTGTGAACCGGCACGGGATCAGACCGTTTGAGGAGCTACCGTCATGTCCGCTTATTTCGCCGCCCATCCCGATCACGCGATCCTCTTTGCGTTCGGCTGTTTTGCGCTCACCGTCTATCTTTTCCGTTATGTCGGTCCCGGCATTGGCGGTGGCGGCGACTGGTCATCGCGTGACCATTATGAGCGCAATCTGCGCGACGGTCCGGACGACTATTGCTGAGCTGGCCGCGCCAATGAGAACGATCGCTGTGAGCCTTCTCAAGGGCGGGGTAGGCAAGACCTTTCTCGCCACGCACCTCGCCTGGTATCTGGCCGAAGCGGCAGGGCGCCGGGTCGTGTTCGTCGACCTAGACCCGCAAGGCAGTTCGTCGCGCCGTCTGGCCGGCGAGCGGCCGGGTGGCTTCGCGGCCGATCTCTTCGATCCGTCGGCGGCGTTTGCCGCCGACGGCCAGACCGGACTGACGTTGCTCGCCGCCGACCAGCGTCTGCAGATGATCAAGGCAGCGCAGGATGTGCGCGACTTTCTCGGCCGCTTTCCTGCGCTCGCGCCCCATTTCGACCTGTGCGTGATTGATACCGGTCCCAAATGGGACGAGCTGACCCTGAGCGCTCTCGCGGTCGCCGACGCAGTGATCGCGCCCGTCCAGGTCGCCGAAGATTCGGTCGAGTGCGCCAAGATGCTGCTGACCGCGCTGCGCAAGGCCGAGGCGGCGAGGGCAGGGCGCAAGATCGATTTCCTCGGATTGCTGCCATC
>Ga0105238_10004938_pt1 | contig 13199 bp, 17 predicted proteins | sample KBSC34metaG_FD_81526 | JGI IMG/M metagenome (GOLD analysis project Ga0105238, IMG submission 81526) | Corn rhizosphere microbial communities from Kellogg Biological Station, Michigan, USA - KBS C3-4 metaG | ecosystem: Host-associated > Plants > Roots > Rhizosphere > Soil | place: Michigan, USA... | reverse complement strand
GGAAAAAGACATTTTCGAGCGGCGCAATGCCGCGAACGAGGCAAAGAAGGCGCTGCTCGAGCGCTTCAAGTCAAAGCCGGCGGCGGATGATCCGGCCGTGCAGGCACGCCAGGCCGAACGCAAGGCGATCCTCGAGGCCCGCGCCATCCGCGAGGCTGAAAAGGCAAGACTGAAGCAGGAAAAGCTGGCGCGTGAAGCGGCCGAGAAGGCTGAGCGCGAAGCACTCGCTGAGTCAGCGCGTCTGGCCGCGGAAGCGGCGGCGGCCGAAGAGGCCAAGCGCCGCGAGGCCGAGGAAGCCGAGCGCATCGCTTTCGAGCTTGCCGATGAAGCCTCGCGCAAGGCCAAGCGTGATGCACGCTATGCCGCCCGCAAGGCACGCGTCGGCCGGACGCCTCCGGGCTTCTCCGCCCGCTAATGCATGTCGCCCGGAACTGCGCAGCGGTTCTGGGACAACGGCATGCATCAAGACAAAGGCCTGAAGCGTGTCGCCTGACTCCGTGTCGGCGCGACGCGCTTTAAGTTCGGGTTCGATGGAAAATGTTCAGGGTCGCCGAAAGCGGCCCTGAACGCGTTTGTATTCAGGCGACGAGTTTCAGGCCGACGATGCCGCAGACGATCAGGCCGATGCAGGCAAGCCGCACCGCGGTGGCGGGCTCGCCGAGCAGCCAGATGCCGAGCAGCGCCGTGCCGACGGTGCCGATGCCGGTCCACACCGCATAGGCCGTGCCGACAGGCAGCGTCTTCAGCGCCAGACCGAGCAGGCCGAGGCTGACGATCATCGATGCAATTGTGAGAAGGGTCGGCAGCGGCTTCGAGAAGCCGTCGGTATATTTGAGGCCGATCGCCCAGCCGATCTCGAACAGGCCGGCGAAGAAAAGAAAGATCCAGGACATCAACGAGCACTCCGTCATTCCGGCATCGGTTGGGATGCACGGGGTGGCGGGTCGTCCCGGCCGGGTTTATCGGGGAAGCGAGGTCGTCCTCGCTCTCTGATATGGGGTGCCTTGTCCCCCGATCAACAAAATACCGGCAGCATTGTCATGCCGCCGGTGCAAATCTGTATTGAGCCGGATCGACCGAATTCGGCCGCCTACTTTTCCTTGATGCGCATCGCCTTGACCGGCGGCGCCTTCGGAGCCGGGGCCGCGGCGGGCTTCTTGGCGTCCTTCTTCGGTTTACGGGCTTCCTTGCCCGCCTTCATCGCACCTTTAGCCATGATTCGCTCCTCCGATTGTGGACGAGCGAGTGAAACAAGAGAAATGCCTGGCTGCAAGAGGGTAGCGCCTGTCGCCGCCAACAGCCGGGCGCTTTCAACCGGTTTCTAATTTGCTCGTAAACCACATTGGTCCGTGCGATGGTCTTCTTCGCGCTGCAGCATCAGCCCGGCTTTCGCCGGGCGATGATCAAGCAGCCGGTCAGGGAGAAAATGCGAATTCACATCGGCTGCGAGATGAGCTTCGACTTTCCGCAGGAAGCGCCACTGATCGCGATGCTCAACGTCCATTACTCCCGCGCCTCAGATCTCGAGCGGCCGGATTTCCTGACCTCCACTCCGCCGGTACCGATCCAGAGCTACCGCGACAGCTTCGGCAACTGGTGCAACCGACTTGTCGCCCCTCCGGGACGTTTTACCTTCGGCACCGATGCCATCATCCGCGATCCCGGCACCTTCGAGATGGGCGACCTATTGGCCTGGCAGCACGAGGTGCGTGACCTGCCATCGGACACGCTCTTGTTCCTGTTGCCCAGCCGCTATTGCGAAAGCGATGTTCTGGCAAACGACGCCTGGCGGTTGTTTGGCCACACCCCTCTCGGCGTTCCGCGCGTCCAGGCGGTCTGCGACTTCGTCCATAACCATATCGTCTTCGACTACGGCAATGCGCGGCCTACGCGCACCGCGGCAGAGGCCTATCGCGAGCAGAGCGGCGTCTGCCGCGATTTTGCCCATCTCGCTGTCGCCTTTTGCCGAGCGCTTAACATCCCGACCCGCTACTGCACCGGCTACATCAGCGACATCGGCCTGCCAAAACCCTGGGCCTCGATGGATTTCGCCGCTTGGATGGAAGTCTATCTCGGTGGCCGCTGGCACGCTTTCGACCCGCGCAACAATGCCCCGCGCATCGGTCGCATCCTGATTGCCTCCGGCCGCGACGCGGCCGATGTGCCGCTGACCCATATCTTCGGGCCGGGCACGCTCGCCGGTTTCAAAGTATGGACCGACGAAGTCGTCGAATAGGAGCTTCGCGCCACGAGCTAGTTCCCTGTTTGAACGACCGGACCGTTGGCGCGTTGTGCATAGCTGTGGAGCTTCGGCCGGCAGGCCGCTAAGGTCGATCGCATCGGACAGGGGCAGCAACCAGATGGCAGGGCATGCCGGCTCGAAAAGGGTTATCTACGCCGCGCTCGCCGGCAATTTGGCGATCGCGGCGACCAAATTCGCCGCCGCGTTCTTCACCGGTTCGTCCGCCATGCTGTCGGAAGGCGTGCATTCGCTGGTCGACACCGGCAACGGCGCTCTCCTGCTCCATGGCATGCGCCGCGCCGCGCGCCCGCCCGATCGCACGCACCCGCTCGGCCACGGGCGCGAACTCTATTTCTGGAGCTTTATCGTAGCGCTTCTGGTCTTCGCGCTAGGTGCCGGCGTTTCCTTCTATGAGGGCATCATCCACATCATGGCGCCGGAACCGGTCGTCAACGCCAAGGTCAACTACGCCGTGCTCGGCCTCTCCTTCCTGTTCGAGGGGAGCTCATGGCTAATCGCGCTGAAGGAGTTCCGTCAGCAGAAGGGCCGCCAAGGCTGGTTCGAAGCCGTGCGCCGCAGCAAGGATCCGAGCGTCTACACGGTGCTGTTCGAGGACAGCGCCGCGTTGCTTGGCCTCATCGTTGCCTTCGCCGGCATCCTGTCCGCCGAACTTCTGGAAATGCCCGAGCTCGACGGTGTCGGCTCCATTGGCATCGCCATCATCCTGGGCGCGACCGCAATCTTCCTGGCGCGCGAGAGCAAGGGCCTGCTGCTCGGTGAACCTGCGTCGCCCGAGGTGCAAAGGAAGGTACTAGCGATCGCCCAGGAGGATCCTGCCGTCCAGCGGGCGAACGGCATCCTGAGCGTCCATATCGGGCCGGAGGAAATCGTCGCGGGTTTGAGCATCGAATTCGAGGATCATCTCACCGCGCCCGAGATCGAAGCCTGCGTCGAGCGCCTGGAGGCAAGGTTGAAGAAGGAGATGCCGCAAATATCGAGGCTCTTCGTCAAGCCCCAGGCGGCTGGCACATGGGAGCAGCGGCGCAAGGCCATCGCCGAGGCCTCGGAGGAGAGTTAGGTTTTGATACAGCGAACCCGTCAGGAGGAAGGCCGATGAAGATCGAAGGCGGATGCCATTGCGGCGCGATCACCTATGAAGCGGAGGTCGATCCGCAAAAGACCTCGATCTGCCACTGCACCGATTGTCAGCAGCTGACCGGCACGGCCTTTCGCGTAACCGTTCCGGCGCCGGAAAGCGACTACCGGATCACCAGGGGCACACCCAAGGTCTATATCAAGACCGGGTCGAGCGGTGCCAAGCGGGCTCAGGGCTTTTGCGGCGAGTGCGGGTCGCATCTCTTTGCCACGTCGGTGGGAGACGGACCGAAAGTGTACGGCATCAGGGTCGGCACTGCGCGTCAGCGCGAGGAACTCGTCCCTAAAAAGCAGGTTTGGCATCGCTCGGCATTGCACTGGTTGCCGGAATTCGAGGGCATGACGACCGTCGAGGGACAGTAGGGGCTTGGTAGGCACTCGCAGACCTTTGCCAATCTCCGGCGACTACCTACTCGTCGCCTTCGACGACGCGCAGCCTGAGCTGACCCGTCTTGGAGTCCGCCACGCGCGCGCCGGCTTCCGCCTTTGCGGGGCCGCCGCGAGGTACCTCGGTTTCGCCCTCCGCGAACTCCAGGGCCTCGATCTTCTGACCGCGCTTGGTGACCTTCGCTGTCGAGACGAGGATGTCGTCGATGTCCCGCGACGCCTGGCCGAAATGCGTCTGCAGCCGGCGCACCCGCTCATCGACCCTGGCCACATCCTCCATCAGCCGGATGACCTCGCCCTGGATGAGATGCGCCTGCTCGCGCATGCGTGCATCCTTCAGGATCGCCTGGATGACCTGGATCGACAACATCAACAGCGACGGCGAGACGATGACGACGCGAGCCCGGTGCGCCTTCTGCACCACCGCCTCGAAATTCTCATGGATTTCGGCGAACACCGATTCCGACGGCACGAACATGAAGGCGGTGTCCTGCGTCTCGCCCTGGATCAGGTATTTTTCCGCGATATCGCGGATATGCACCTCGATGTCGCGTCGAAAGGCCTGCGCCGCCACCTTCTGCATGTCGACGCCCTCGGCGGCGCGGATGGCGTTCCACGCTTCAAGCGGGAACTTGGCGTCGATGGCGAGCGAAGGCGCGCCGTTCGGCATCCGCACCAGGCAATCGGGCCGGCTGCCGTTGCTAAGGCCCGCCTGGAACTCATAGGCGCCATGCGGCAGGCCGTCGGCGACGATCACCTCCATGCGCGACTGGCCGAAGGCGCCGCGCGTCTGCTTGTTGGAGAGGATCGCCTGCAACTGCACGACCTGGCCGGCTAAAGACTGGATGTTGCCTTGCGCGGTGTCGATCACCGCCAGCCGCTCCTGCAGCTTGGCCAGGCTTTCATGCGTCGACTTGGTCTGCTCGGTCATCGTCTGGCCGAGGCGGCCGGTCATGGCGTCGAGCCGTTGCCCCAGCGACTGGGTGAGCTCGGCCTGCCGCGCCCCGAACACCTCCGCAATCGCGCCCATGCGGCCCTGCATCTCGGCCTGGCTCTGCAGGATATCGGCCATTCGTGCCTCGGTGTCGCGGGCGTGGTCCGCGGCCTCAGTCGCGGCGACCGCGCGCGCCTTGGCCGCGCGCCACAGGGCGACGACGAGCGCCGCGAAAAGCACGACCAACAGCAGTGCGCCGAAACCAAACGCCTGGCCGAGCGTGATCGTGGTGGCGCCGAGCCGCGCGACCGGTTGCGAAAGGACGGTGGTCATGTCGTTCATGTACGCAGCATAGCCGATTCGCCCCGCTGGCACAGATCAAAACGTGAACGGGCCAAACACGCCCCCGTTGACGCTTTTCCTACGACGTCTTAGGTGAGACGCCATGTCGATCAAGCCGCTCATCATTCTTCCCGATCCCATCCTGCGCCAGGTTTCCAAGCCGGTGGAGCGCGTCGACGGCGACCTGCGCAAGCTCGCCGACGACATGCTGGACACCATGTATGACGCGCCGGGCATCGGCCTTGCGGCGATCCAGGTCGGCGAGCCGCGGCGGCTGTTGGTCATCGACCTCGCCAAGGAAGGCGAGCCGCCGGAGCCGCATGTCTTCATCAACCCGGAAATCCTCGAAAGCGCCGACCAGCGTTCGGTCTACGAGGAAGGCTGCCTCTCGATCCCCGACTATTATGCCGAGGTCGAACGCCCGGCTTCCGTGCGGGTGAAATATCTCGACCGCGACGGCAAATTGCAGGAGATGCAGGCGGAAGGCCTGATGGCCACCTGCCTGCAGCACGAAATAGACCATCTCAATGGCGTGCTGTTCATCGACCACATCTCGAAGCTGAAGCGCGACATGGTGGTGAGGAAATTCAAGAAGCTCGCCAAGGACAAGGCGCCGGGCAAGATGGTGGGCTGAGGGCCGTCCGGGCCGCGCGAGCACCTGAAGCCACGATAAGACAGGATCGCAGGACGTCATGCCGCTTCGCGTCATCTTTATGGGCACGCCGGATTTTTCCGTGCCGACCTTGCGCGCCATCGCCGGGGCCGGTCACGAGATAGCGGCCGTCTACACGCAGCCGCCGCGCGCCGCCGGCCGGCGCGGACTGGAGCTGACGCCCTCGCCGGTGCAGCGCGAGGCCGAACGGCTTGGCCTCGAGGTGCGAGCACCGGTATCGCTGAAGGGTGAGGCCGAGCAGCAAGCCTTCGCCGCCTTGCAGGCCGATGTCGCCGTTGTCGTCGCCTACGGCCTGCTCCTGCCGAAAGCCATTTTGGACGCCCCCAGGCTTGGTTGCCTGAACGGCCATGCCTCACTTTTGCCGCGCTGGCGTGGTGCCGCTCCCATCCAGCGCGCCATCATGGCCGGCGATGCCGAGACCGGCATGATGGTCATGAAGATGGAAGAGGGTTTGGACACCGGGCCGGTGGCGATGGTTGAAAAATGCGCCATCGCACCCGATATGACGGCCGGCGAATTGCATGACTGCCTGATGGTTCAGAGCGCTTCGCTGATGGTGCAGGCGCTCGCGCAGTTGGGGATAAATTGTCTGACATTTACCCAACAGGCAACGGCAGGGGTGACCTACGCCCGAAAGATCGATAAATCGGAGACACGCGTAGACTGGACGCGGCCTTCTGGCGAAGTCCACAATCACATTCGCGGCCTCTCGCCCTTTCCGGGCGCGTGGTGCGAGGTCGACATTGGCGGCCGCATGGAGCGGCTGAAACTGCTTCGCTCGACGCTCTCGGATGGCGTCGGCGAGTCGGGAGGAATTCTCGATGACCGCTTGACGGTCGCCTGCGGGTCAGGCGCGGTGAGGCTGGTCGAAGTTCAACGGGCGGGCGGAAAGCCCGCCGCCGCGCAGGAGTTTTTGCGCGGAGCCAAGATCGAAAAAGGAATGAAACTCAAATGAGCATGATGTCGATACGCGCGGCGACGCCGCGGGATCGCGAGGCGATCCGTCTCGTCGAAGAGCATGCCTTTGGCCAGCAGACGGAAGCCGGGCTGGTCGACGCGCTGGTCACCGGCGGCGATGCCGTCGTCGAGCTGGTTGCCGAGGAAGACGGCCAGGTCGTCGGCCACATCCTGTTTTCCAGGCTTTACGTGCAGAATGGCGGCAAGCGTTTCGCGGCCGTCGCGCTGGCGCCGCTGGCGGTCGAGCCCTCGTTCCATGGCACTGGCATCGGCGGCGCGCTGATCCGCGAGGCACATGTCCGCCTCAGGGAAGCCGGCGAGACGCTGGCCGTGGTTCTGGGCGATCCGGTCTATTACGGCCGCTTCGGCTACACCCATGCCCGCGCCGGAAAGTTCGAGAGCGAATATCAGGGCGAGGCGCTGCAGGCTCTGGCCTGGGGCGACGCGCCTGAGACCGGCAAGCTGGTCTACGCCTCTGCCTTCACCGCGCTCGCTGCTTAGGCGAGCGCGGATTGACCGCAGACTATGCCGCGTTTTCGGCTCGATATCGAATATGACGGCAGCCAGTTCGCCGGCTGGCAGCATCAGGCCGACCAGCCCTCGGTGCAGCAGGCGATCGAGCAGGCGATCGAAAAGTTCTGCGGCCAGGACGTGAGAATACGTGCCGCCGGCCGCACCGATGCCGGCGTGCACGCCACCGCCCAGGTGGCGCATGTCGATCTCGCCAAAGCGTGGCCGGGCGACAAGGTGCGTGACGCCGTGAACGCCCATCTGCAGGCGGCCGGCGCGCGCGTCGCCGTCCTCAAGGCGGGCGTCGTTGCCGACGGCTTCGACGCCCGCTTTTCCGCCACCGGCCGCCACTATCTCTATCGCATCCTGAACCGTCGGGCGCCTTCGGCGCTGGAAAAGGGCAAGGTCTGGTGGGTGCCGAAGCGGCTCGATGCCGAGGCCATGCATGAGGCGGCCAAAGTGCTGCTCGGCCGGCATGACTTCACCACCTTCCGCTCCACGCAGTGCCAGGCCGAGAGCCCGGTCCGGACGCTTGCGCAACTGGATGTCGGCCGCGTTGGCGACCTGATCGAAGTTCGCACCTCGGCGCGCTCCTTCCTGCACAACCAGGTGCGCTCGATGGTCGGCTCCTTGCGGCGCATCGGCGATGGTTCCTGGGGCGCAGCCGATCTCAAGGCCGCGCTCGATGCGCGCGACCGCGCCGCTTGCGGCCAGGTTGCGCCGCCCGATGGGCTTTTTCTCGTTGGTGTCGATTATCCAGAAGACGTATGACGGGCCGCGTCGATCAGCCGGCGTCATCCCCGGCGAGTTCGTCTGACCAATTGGCTCCGCCATAGAATAAGCGCAGGATCACGACCCGCTCAGGCTCCACGACGAATGCAATGGTTACCTGACGCTCAAATCCCACGACGCGAAGGTCCGGCCGCACATCGTCACGGCGCGTACCGCGTTCAGAGCTATGCTCGAGGCGCTCGCAGAACGCCCGTATACGGCCGTCGTAACGGTCCGCCGTGGTTGGGCTGCTGGCCTCCGCAATGATGGTGTAGATGCGATCGAGATCGTCGCCGGCATCAAGCGTATAGATGACGGCCCGGCGCTTCACGGTTTCTTCTGCGAATGAGTCTCACGGCGCTTGCGCGCCCGTTCGGCCATTTCCTCCGGCGAAATGCCTTTGCCAGGGCCTCCCTTCCACGCATCATAAGTCGGTGCGACTTCCTCGCGGAGCCAGCGCTCCACTGCTGCGTCGCGCTCCTGCAGGGCGCGAAGCCCCGCGCGGATGACTTCGCTGCTGGTTGCATAGGTGCCCGAGCGGACGAGTTCATCAATGAAGGCGGCTTGCTCCGCCGGTAGGCTGAAGGTGCGTTTTTCGGTGGCGGACATGAGTTCGTGCTCCGCGAGAGAATGGTATGAAATTATCATACTACTCTGGCAGCGAATTGAAAGATCGCCGTGAGTTTGGGGAAGATCAGCCCGTCGTGCTGTCCGGTATGTCGATGCCGAGCAGCGCCTGCAGACCAAACAGGACGAGCAGCGAGGCAATGAACATGCCGACAAAGACGGCGGTGCCCACCGCGGCGCCCTTGCCGATCGATGCATTGGTCATGCGCCAGGTCAACAGCATCGACAGGGCGAACAAAAACAGCGACACCAGGCTGCTGATATCGCTGTTGGAAGGCAGGAGGAGCCTGAGCAGCGCCGAAGGCAGCATAAGCCAGGCGATAATCGCCGACGTCCAGTTGGAGGCAACGACATAATGGACGAAGCGCCCGCCAATGCCGGCGCGCGGCGCCACCAGCGCCAGCGCCACCAGCGGCAGCACCCAGGAGCCGATATCGACGGTCGCCAGCCGGATCAGCATGCCGAGCCGCCCGGCGAAGGCATCGGGGTCGCCGATCTCATTGGCGATCCCGACCCAGCCGACGATCAGCGCCGGCGCCGCCACGACGATGGCGAAGAAGGAATTCCAGAAACCGTCCGCCGAAAGGTCGAGCAGGCGCAGCCCGTCGGCCTTGCCAAACATCAGCCGCCAGGCGCCAGCCAGCGAAGCGTAGGTTTCGTCCGCCGAGAGCATGGTCACGAAAGGCCTTGTCCGAACCAGTCTTCGATGAAGCGTTCGTAGATCTGCGTCAGTGTCTCGAGGTCGGCAAGCGCGACGCGCTCGTCCACCATATGCATGGTCTTGCCGACCAGCCCGAACTCGACCACCGGGCAATAATCCTTGATGAAGCGCGCGTCCGACGTGCCGCCCGAGGTGGAGAGTGCCGGCGTCTTGCCGACCACCGCCTTCACCGAGCTGCTCAGCGTATCGATCAGCTTGTCGTCGCGAGTGAGGAAGACATGACTCGGCCGGTCGCGCCAGACAAGCTCGTAGTCGACCGGGGTCTTCTTGCCTGGCCGGTATTTTTTGCGCCCCGCCGCCTGGTCGAGCCTGTTGTGGATCTCGGCCTGCACCGATTCCGCATCCCAGGTGTCGTTGAAGCGGATATTGAAAATGGCCGTCGCCTTGGCCGGGATGACGTTGGTCGCCGGATTGCCGACATCGATTGACGTCACTTCCAGGTTGGTCGGTTGGAAATCCTTCGTTCCCTTGTCGAACACGGGATGCAGCAGCGCATCGACCAGGCTCATCAGCCCGCGTACCGGGTTGTCGGCAAGCTGCGGATAGGCGGCATGGCCCTGGCGTCCATTCACGATCACGCTGCCCGACAGCGAGCCGCGCCGGCCGGTCTTGATCATGTCGCCCAGCGCATCCGGATTGGTCGGTTCGCCGACGATCGAGGCATCCCACTTCTCGCCCTTGGCCGCCGCCCAGTCGAGCAGCTTGGTGGTGCCGTTTATCGCCGGCCCTTCCTCGTCGCCCGTGATGAGCAGGGAGACCGAGCCTTTCGGACCGCCATTCTTCTCGACATGGCGCGCCACCGCGGCGATGAAGCAGGCAATGCCGCCCTTCATGTCCACGGCGCCGCGGCCGTACATCTCGCCATTGGCGGTTTCGGCGGCGAAGGGCGGGTGCGTCCAGGCCGCTTCGTCGCCCACCGGCACCACGTCGGTATGGCCGGCAAACATCAGATGCGGGCCATTGCCGGAGCGCCGCGCGTAGAGATTTTCGATGTCCGGCGTGCCGTCTTCGGAAAAGACCGGCCGTTCGATGGAGAAGCCGAGCGGCCTCAGCATAGTCTCCAGCGCGGCAAGCGCGCCGCCCTCGGCGGGCGTCACGGAAGGGCAACGAATCAGGGCGGCAAGGTTCTGGGCGGGGTCGGTCGGCAATGTCATGGGCAAAGCGATAGTCGAAAGCGTTTGTCGTGTCACGGTGGCAGATGATCGCCGGTCATGCCGCCGACAATATGGTTTTCATGGGGTATAGTTACGAGCCAAGCGAGGGCGAATGCATGGCCAGCGAGGCTAGGACGATCGCGATAGCCGGCGCCGGCAGCATCGGCTGCTATGTCGGCGGTTGCCTGGCGCTCGCCGGACGCAAGGTTGTTTTCCTCGGCCGCGGCCGCGTGGTCGAGGCCATTCGCCAGGGCGGGCTCCGCGTCAGCGATCTCGAAGGCCGCGACCGCCGTATCGAAGCGCAGGCGATTTCGGCCACCGACGATCCGGCGATCGCGCTGCATGCGGCGGACGTCATCCTGGTGACGGTCAAGAGCGGCGCAACCGGGGAGCTGGCGAAGATGATCGCCACCTACGGGCGCCCGGATGCCGTGGTGGTCAGCCTGCAGAACGGCGTCGACAATGCGGACAGGTTGCGCGCCGGGCTCCCCAGCCGGCGGGTGCTGACCGGCACGGTGATGTTCAACGTCGTCCAGTCGCCGGACGGCGAGCTGCCGTTTCGTGTGCATCGCGCCAGCCAGGGCGAGGTGATGATCGACGATGGCGTCGATGGCCTTGCCGATCTGCTCGACATCGACGGGCTTGCCGTCGAAGCGCGCGCCGACATGAAGGCGGTGCAATGGAGCAAGTTGCTGATGAACCTCAACAACGCGCTGGTGGCGCTCTCAGACCTGCCGCTGGCCAGGCAACTCGCCGACCGAAGCTGGCGCGTGATCCTCGCCGGCCAGATCGACGAGGCTCTCGCCGCGATGAGGGCCGCGGGCATAGCGCCGGCGCGCATCACCGGCCTGCCGCCGTCGCTGCTGCCGAAAGTGCTGCGGCTGCCCGACTGGCTGTTCGGGCTTCTGGCGCGCCGCATGCTGGCGATCGACCCCGAAGCGCGCTCGTCGATGTGGGACGATCTGAAACGCGGCCGCCCGACCGAGATCGACGAATTGCAGGGCGCGGTCATTCGCCTGGCGAAGCGAGCGGGCATCCCGACGCCGATCAACGAGCGCGTCACGGCGCTGGTGCGCCAGGCTGAAACGGAAAAGCATGGTCCGCCGAAGCTGACACCGGGGGCGGTTAGCGGCGGTCTTCGATCAGCGTGATCTTCTGCCAGATCTTGCGCGACAGGTTGGAGCTCAGATTCTCGATGTCGTTGACCCCGTCGATGACCACGTCGTCATTGACCGACTGCGCGAACAGCGCCGCGATCTTGCCGGTGATCGACAACATCTCCGAGCAATAGTCGAGATAGCGCGCCAGGTCGGCGGCGTTGGTGATGCGCTGCGGCGAATGCGCGGTCGGCTTGAAGTCGGCCGACAGCGCGGCCGGATCCTTGGTCAGCTGATGCATGTCGATGACATGGATCAGCGAGCGCAGCCCATGCAACTGGCGGAACACCTTCTTGCGCTTGATGCGCTCCTCTGTGCGCACCAGCGCCAGCAGCCCGAGCACGGCCAGGATGAAGGTGTTGATCGTCGCCTCGATACCCTGCATCGACTGCACCGCGTCGTCGGCGCCCGAGATGCGGTCGAGCGGCAGGATCGTGCCGACGAACAAGAACACTGCCACGCCGGCGATGAAGGCGGCCATGATGACGCCGCGCAGCCACCAGATCGGCGTCTCCAGGTCCTTGGCGGCCTTGGCGAGGTCCCGCGACAACGACACCAGCTCGGCGGCGACGCCGCGCAGGCCGGCTTCCGGGAAACGCTCGCCGATCCGCCCCTCCAGCCTTTCGGCCGTCTCGATGATCAGTTGCGGATCGAGCGCGCGGTAGCGCATGACAGCCTCAGGAATCGGCTGGCGCGTTGGTGCGCCTGCCGTAACGGTTCGGTCCGGGGTCGCTGCGGAAACAAGCGAGGATGATGAGCAGGATAGGACCGATGATGAGCGAAATCAGCGCAAAATAGGTCGGCTTGCCGAAATCATGGAAGCGCTTCGCCGTCACCGCGAACGTGGCCCAGGCCGAGATCAGCAGCACGCCCCAGCATATCATGGCCCAGTTCTGGCTGGCGGCGGTGTTGAGCTCCACCCGCGCGAACTGGTAGAACGGAAAAAACTGGACAAGGACCAGCAAGATCCCGGCCAGCGCATAGGCGACCGGGCTCAGCCGCCCCGAAAGGCTGAAGAACAGCCAGAGGAATTGCGATCTTTCAGACAATGGCGTCCGCTCCGTTGTGGCGGATCAATCGCGCAGCAATTCGTTGATCGAGGTCTTGGAACGGGTCTTGGCATCGACGCGCTTGACGATGACGGCGCAGTAGAGGCTCGGGCCCGGCTCGCCATTGGGCAGCGGCTTGCCCGGCAGCGATCCGGCGACGACCACCGAGTTCGCCGGCACCTCGCCGTAAAACACCTCGCCGGTGGCGCGGTCGACAATCTTGGTCGACTGGCCGATGAACACGCCCATGCCGAGAACGGAACCTTCGCGCACGATGCAGCCTTCGACCACTTCCGAGCGCGCACCGATGAAGCAGTTGTCCTCGATGATGGTCGGGCCGGCCTGCATCGGCTCCAGCACCCCGCCGATGCCGACGCCACCGGAAAGATGCACGTTCTTGCCGATCTGGGCGCAGGAACCGACCGAGGCCCAGGTGTCGACCATGGTGCCCCTATCGACATAGGCGCCGACATTGACGAAGGACGGCATCAGCACCGCGCCCGGCGCGACATAGGCCGAG
>Ga0105238_10004937_pt1 | contig 13200 bp, 9 predicted proteins | sample KBSC34metaG_FD_81526 | JGI IMG/M metagenome (GOLD analysis project Ga0105238, IMG submission 81526) | Corn rhizosphere microbial communities from Kellogg Biological Station, Michigan, USA - KBS C3-4 metaG | ecosystem: Host-associated > Plants > Roots > Rhizosphere > Soil | place: Michigan, USA... | reverse complement strand
TGGCCTCGGTGACGGTGATGCCTTGCAGTCCGGCCTCCTGAAGCGCTTCCTTCACTTCGTCCAGCTTGAATGGCTTGATGATCGCTTCGATCTTTTTCATGTAAAAAGTGGCCTCCACTGCCAGGAAAACGGGTTGTGTGCCCCGCTTGCGCCTCCATCAAGCACGAAGCGTGCCAATCCACAGGAGTGGAGGCGGTATAGAACGTTTTCGACTGCATGCCGCGTTCGGATGCAAATTCGCGTCATCCGCTGCATCGGATGCGTCATGGACGCCCAAACCCTATACATCGCTCCTCCTCACGTCTGCGCAAAAAATGGGCAGACAGCGCAATTTGCAGGCAGAACCCCTCCCGGATGCGACCGGACGCGCAGCAGATGCGCGGTCGCGCTGGTTTGCTTCGAACCGAAAACTGGACAATGCTTGATCGCATGGAGATCGGCAATCCCATGCGCAATGAACTTCTATCGCCGGCCGAAATGGCCGAGGCAGACAGGCTGGCAATCGCGGCCGGGCCGCTGGACAGCTATGGATTGATGCGACGCGCCGGCGAGGCGGTCGCGGCCGTCATATTGGCGCGCTATCCGGCAGCAACCAGGGTGCATGTGCTGTGCGGCCCCGGCAACAATGGCGGCGACGGCTATGTCGTGGCGCTGCTGCTGGCCAAGGCCGGCGTCGATGTGGTGCTGTGGGCGTTGGGCGAACCGCGTGCAGGCAGCGACGCCGCGCTCGCCGCTGCTGACTGCACTGTGGAACGGCGCCCGCTATCGGCTTTTGCCCCGGAACCTGGCTCGCTGGTCGTCGACGCGCTCTATGGCGCAGGGCTCTCGAAGCCGTTGTCGGACCACGCCAAGGGCGCGGTCGACATCGTGACGGGGATGAACCTGCCGGTTGTCGCGATCGACCTGCCTTCCGGCGTTTCCGGCGACAGCGGCGAAGTGCTCGGCGCGGCTTTCCGCGCGGTTCTGACAGTGACCTTCGCGCGAAAAAAGCCTGGGCACCTGCTGCTGCCTGGCCGCGAGCGATGCGGCGAGATCGTGTTGGCCGATATTGGCATTCGGGACGAGATTATCAATGAGGTCGCGCCGCGAGCCTTCGAGAACCGGCCTGGGCTCTGGATCACGAACTTTCCTGTGCCGGCTGTCGACGCGCACAAATACAAGCGCGGCCATACGAGCGTCTTTTCAGGCGGACCGTCCGCGACGGGCGCGGCACGCCTTTCGGCGCTTGCGGCCGCAAGAAGCGGGGCAGGGGCCGTCACGGTGCTCTCACCGGCGAACGCCATGCACGTCAACGCGGCGCATCTGACTTCCATCATGCTGCGCAAGGTCGATGCTATAGAGGACGTCCACGACGTTATCGCCGATCGCCGGCCGTCGACCTTTGTCCTCGGCCCCGGCTTCGGCATCGGCGACAAGGCGCGTGATTTCACGCTTGCCGTGCTCGCCAGGAAACGCCAGGACGGCGGCGTCGAGGGCCTTGTGCTCGACGCCGACGGCATCACGTCTTTTCGCAATGCGGCCTCGACGCTGTTCGAGGCGGCAGGCAGGCCGGATGCTCCAACACTGGTCATGACGCCGCATGAGGGCGAATTCGGCAGGCTGTTTGCGGACATTGCCGGCGACAAGGCTCTGTCCAAGCTGGCCAAGGCGCGCGCCGCCGCGCGGCGCTCCAGCGCCGTGATTGTCTACAAGGGCGCCGACAGCGTAATCGCGTCGCCGGATGGCCGCGCCGCGGTCAACAGCAATGGCGCGCCCTGGCTTGCCACCGCAGGCTCGGGCGACGTGCTGGCCGGTATCATCGCCGGCCTGCTTGCCCAAGGCATGCCGGCTTTCGAAGCGACTTGCGCCGGGGTCTGGATTCACGCCGAAGCCGGCAGCCGTTTTGGGCCGGGCTTGATAGCCGAAGACTTACCCCTGGCCATGGTGCCGGTTCTCCGCCAACTGATGGAGAGCACTGTCCCATGAAGCGGCTGGGCCTCCTTGTCGCGGTCCTTCTCCTGACAACTTTCGCTGCGCAATTGGCGCGCGCCGCCGATCATCCCGTCACCATCGTCGACGACCCGCGCGTGCTCGCCACGCTCGACGCCAACGGATACGACTTCGCCGGCCTCTTCGGCGCCAGCGGCAAGGATGGCCTGAAAACCCTCTACGACGCGGCGCCGGCCTACCACGCCATCGTCGAAACGGTTGCCACCGATGTCGCCGCACTGCGGTCCGACATGAAAGCCGGCGGGCGTACCCTCTATGAAGTCACCGACGGCAATGTCGGCCGCATCATCGACATGCGCTGGCTGAAGACCGATGCGGCGCGCTTCCGCCTGGTCGGCGTCGTCAACCGGCTCGACCGGCGCGATTTCGCAGCACTTGGCAACGAGACGAGTTGCGGCGAGGTGCGCTTCATCTATCGCCTTGCCTACAGCTTCAGAAAGAACGGCAAGCTCCTGGCTTCTCGCCTGCCGTTCAACTTCAGCGCCATATACCGCGTCGCTGCGGACGCCGACGGCGGCTGCGCGGGCGCTGCCGGCCGCTGGACGCCGCAACTCGACGAAACGGTCGATGCCGGCTGGCTGACCGGTGGGCCGCTTGAAAGGCCCTCGCTATCCTTCAAGCAGCTCGAGCTCAACGCGCAAGTGGAGCGCTTTCCCTCAGGCCAGGAAACCGAGTTCGGCGGCCAGGCCGCCTACCTGATGCGCATCTTCAGCATCGACGGCGCGACGGTCGGCGAGAAGCCGCTGGAAAATACACCGGACACTGCCCTGCTTGCGCAGGATGCGGACCTGAAAGCGCGGCTTGCCGACTATGTCCGCGCCAATGCCGCTGCGGTCGATCTCGGCGTCTACGAAATCCCGGACGAATTCCTGGCCAGGAAGGTCATCTCCTGGTCGACCTTCGGCAGCGCCAGGCAAGCCAATCATCCGTTCGCGCCCTTGTTCGACGCCAAGGACTTCGGCGGGCTCGACTATTCGAAATTTTCCCTGGCGCGCACGCCGGAAGCCCTGGTCGAGCGGCTCGACAACGGCGCCTGCCAGGGCTGTCATCAGGCAGGTTCGACCGCCGGCTTCCATTTCATCGGTCTCGACGACGCCACGACCTCGCCGCTCAACCGCATCGAGGTCGGCATCTCGCCACATCTCCATGCCGAGATGCCTCGCCGCGAGGCGTGGCTGCGGGCGACAGCCGAAGGCAAGCAACCCAATCGCTTTCGCCCGCTCTCCTTCGCGCCACCCGCCACCTGGAAAGACACCGGCGAGGTCGCCTATGCGCCTGCCGAAACCGCGATGCCATGCCTGGTGCCGGAAGACGCAAACCAGTTCGGCAACACCTGGCAATGCGGCGCCGGCACGGTCTGCACGCCGATCGCGACCGCTTCGGGCGTGAGGACCAAACTGGCGCAATGCCTGCTGCCCAAGGACAGCACCGCGATGTTTTCCGGCCATCCTTGCCTCGCCGGCTCGATCGCCAGCAACGCGGCGCAGCCGTTCAACGACCGCTACAAGATTACCGGCCAGTTCGCCGCCCGCGCGCCGGCGATCTCGCGTACCGCCTATACCTGCCGGCCGCCCAAGATCGGCGTTCCGGGCGGGTTCGCCTACCGCGCCTGCGATGACAAGGATCGCGCCTTCTCCGCGTTCAAGCCCGGCAAGCCCATACCGAGCGAAATCTGCGGCCTGGTCGGCGGCAAGAAGTTCGACATCTGCGTGGCCACCAACAATTTCGACCAATGTCTTGGCGGCGCCGTCAACCGCGGTAATCGACCAGCCTGCTCGGCTGACCATTTCTGCCGCGAGGACTATATGTGCCAGTCATTGCCGGCGGATACGCCTGGCGCCGCCAAGGTCAAGGGCATTGGCTTCTGCTCGCCGACCTATTTCATCTTCCAGATGCGCATCGACAACCATGCCACGCCGTGGGCGGCTTCGGCTCGCGCAAGCATGGGCGCCGGCTTTGGCGCGGCAGCCGAGGAATAGATCAGGCCTCTTGCCTGGGGCGCGACTGCGCCACGGCGTCGGCCAAAGCTGCAAGGACGCGTTCCGCGCTGACACCGCGTGTGTCGTAGACCCAGCTCGGCGTCGAAATCGGCGGCTCGAGATAGCGGACCTGGTCGTTCACCGGTCCGGTCTCATAGGAGCGGTTCGATCCGAAGATAAGAACGCATGGTCCGCCCAAAGCCGCGGCGGCATGGCAGAGCCCGCCATCGACGCCGAGGAAGACGGTCGAGGCCGCGATCTGGCATATGGCGTCGGCCAGTTGCGGCGTCGACGTGAAATCCACCGCCTCTGGAAGCGCAGCCCGAATCTGGGCGGCGGCCTCGCGCTCGCGCGGACCGCCGACGAGCCAAACCGACCAGTCACGTCGCGCGTGATCCTTCGCTATCGAAATAAAACGCTCCGCCGGCCATGAGCGGAAGTTGGTGAAAGCGGAGGTATAAAGTGTCAGCACCGGTCTCGCCGGATCAATTCCGTGCCGGACACGCCAATTCGAAAGCTCCTCCGCCGAAACCGCCATTTGCGGCGCAGGCAACCGCGTGTCATCGCCAGGCTTCTCGCCCAGCATCGCGATCGCACAGACCTGTTCGTACAATCTTGTCTTGCGCGGGCCAAAAGCCACGAAGCTCTTCAGCCAGCCCGCCGGCAGACGGTTGATGATGCCGAACTGAAATTCCCGCGGATAGCCGATGCGCTCCGGTATGCCGGCCAACAATGGCACGAGCGCGGCCTTGGTGCTGCTGGTGAGCATATAGGCCGCCTGGTAGTTCTCATTGCGGATTTCGCGCGCCAGCCGCGCCCGTTCTTTCAGGCCGGGCTTCCAGTGTTTTTCGACGATCCAGGTCTTGCGGATATGCGGCATCAGCCGCGCCAGCGGCGCGGCGAGCGCCGAGGTGGTTACGTCGATCGGATGCCCGGGAAACTTCTCCGCGAGAATCTGGATTGCCGAGTGACAACGGATGAAGTCACCGATCGCCGGCAAACAGAAGACGAGGATGGGACGCAACACGCGGAACCTTTTCGATCCGGGACAGCTAACGGCAAGCGCGCTCGTTCCTTGTCACGGAAGCGCTTCGCCATCAAGGATGCGGGCATAGAGCTCGAGGTAGCCCTTGGCGGTCTTCCCGATCGGGAACCTGTCCGCGGCCGATTGGCGGCATCGTTGCGACGACAGGTTTCCGATCTCGGCAAAACCGCACCCAAACTCTTCATCGGTCTCGAAAAAGCGGCCGGTATCCGCATCGACAGTTTCCAGAAGCGCGCCGCGCAGCGTGGTCAGGACAGGCGTGCCGCACAGCATGGCTTCGACCTGCGCCATGCCGAAAGGTTCTTCCCATGAGATCGGGTTGAGGAATGCCTTCGATTCACCCAGCAGGCGCAGCTTGTCTTGGCCATCGACCATGCCGTGAAACCGGTAGCGGGCGGAAAGGCTCTTGAAGAACACACCCTCGCGGCGCGTCTTACTGCGGCCAAGCAGTTTCCAACGCGAACCGCCGGCGATATCGAGGGTGAAATCGAACTTCCTGGCAAGGTCCACCGCGCGATTTAGTCCCTTTCCGGCCCTCGCAATGGCGGCCATGAAGAAGAGGTGGTCGTTCTTCGAAGGCGTTAGGCGGTAAGTGTCCACCGGAAAACCATTATAGACGAAGGTCTTGCGGCCATGCAGCTCGGCATGGCGGGCGCTGAGGAAGTTCCAGTTGGGCTGCGGCCGCGGATAGTCGGGAAGATGGCCGTGCTCGGTGTTGAGCGTCGGGAAGGGGACCTCGATCTTCCAGGCGTGAAGGTTGACGATCTGCGTATCCCGAGGGATCGCCGCCCGACATTCGGCATCGCTGACCGCGTGCCTGACCTCGCACATTGGATGCGACGATCCTGGCGCGGCGATCAGGATGACATGGTGTCCCAATTTAACCAGTTCGGTGATCAGCCATTCGACCTGGCGTTGCGTTCCGCCATACCCCTTGGCTGGAATAAGGCTCTGAGCTGCAAGGGCTATTCGCATTTCCTACCGGTGCGGGTGCTCACAACGGGATGTTGTCGTGCTTCTTCCAGGGGTTCTGCATGTCCTTGTTGCGCAGCATGCGCAGCGCGCGCGCCACGCGGCGCCGTGTCGAGTGCGGCATGATCACCTCATCGACATAGCCGCGTTCGGCGGCCACGAAAGGCGACAGGAAGCGATCCTCGTAGGCCTTTGTATGCGCGGCGATTTTTTCCGGGTCGCCGATGTCCTTGCGATAGATGATCTGGACCGCGCCCCTTGCGCCCATCACCGCGATCTGCGCCGTCGGCCAGGCATAGTTCATGTCGCCACGCAAATGCTTCGAGGCCATCACGTCATAAGCGCCGCCATAGGCTTTCCGGGTGATCACGGTGATCTTCGGCACGGTGGCCTCGGCATAGGCGAAGAGCAGCTTGGCGCCGTGCTTGATCAGCCCGCCATATTCCTGCGCGGTGCCCGGCAGGAAGCCCGGGACGTCGACGAAGGTGACAATCGGGATCGAAAAACAGTCGCAGAAGCGCACGAAGCGCGCCGCCTTGCGGCTGGCGTCGGAATCGAGCACGCCGGCCAGCACCATGGGTTGGTTGGCGACGAAGCCCACCGTGCGGCCCTCGACCCGGCCAAAGCCGGTGACGATGTTCCTGGCAAAATTCTGCTGGATCTCGAAAAAATCACCCTCGTCGGCAACTTTCAGAATCAGTTCCTTGATGTCGTAGGGCTTGTTGGCGTTGTCGGGTATCAGCCGGTCGAGCGACAGGTCGTGATCGGTAACCGACTGGTAGCACTCGATTTCCGGGATCTCTGCCGTATTGGATGCCGGCAGCAGGTCGACCAGCCGGCGCATCTGCAAGAGCGCCTCGACATCATTGTCATAGGCGCCGTCGGCAATGGAGGACTTGGTCGTGTGCACGCTGGCACCGCCGAGGCTCTCGGCCGTCACCGTCTCGTTGGTCACTGTCTTCACCACGTCCGGCCCGGTGACGAACATGTAGGAGGTGTCACGCACCATGAAGATGAAATCGGTCATGGCGGGCGAGTAGACGTCGCCGCCGGCGCAGGGCCCCATGATCAGCGAGATCTGCGGGATGACGCCGGAGGCGAGCACGTTGCGCTGGAAAATCTCGGCATAACCGCCAAGCGCGGCCACGCCTTCCTGGATGCGGGCGCCGCCGGCGTCATAGAGGCCGATGATCGGCGCGCGATTGCGCAACGCCATCTCCTGGACTTTGATGACCTTCTCGGCATGCGCTTCCGACAGCGATCCGCCGAACACGGTGAAGTCTTTGGCGAAGATATAGATCGGCCGCCCGTTGACGGTGCCCCAGCCGGTAACGACGCCATCGCCGGCGATCTTGGTCTTTTCCATGCCGAAATCGGTCGAGCGGTGCTCGACATACATGTCGAATTCCTCGAACGAACCTTCGTCGAGGAAGATCTCGATACGCTCGCGGGCAGTGAGCTTGCCCTTCTTGTGCTGGGCCTCGATGCGATCCTTGCCGCCGCCCATACGGGCAATCTCGCGGCGGCGCTCGAGTTCCTTCAGCACGTCCTTCATTGCCCGGCTCCCCGTTCGATCGGTGGTTTGTGGTAATCGCGAGGGCAGGGGAGCGCAAGCGCTGCCATCGCCCTGTTTTTGTTGCATTGCAACATGCGGCCCTTGCTTTTCAGGCTAGACTCGTCCATATGCAGCCCCATAGGCGCTTGGGCCGGACCTTCCGGCTTTCTCCATGAACTGAGACTGGTTGCGTCTGTTTTCCCTCTTTCCGGTGAATCGGCAAGGTGGCGAAAGAGCCCCGGGGCATGATGCCCGCGGGCACGACAGCGCAGCCGCGCGGACATATCCAGTCCGCCGCCTTGTCGTTTCCTGACAATTTTTCGACGGCAGGTTGCGCCCTGCCGCCATTGATGTTTGCGGCCATGCGCCGCGTGAAAGAAGAATATTTTGACCAACGAAAACACTTTGCCCGGCACGGACACTGCGGAACTCTCCGGTTTCGCCGCGCTCGGCATCACCGGTGCGCTGCTCAAGGCTACCCATACCGCCGGCTTCACCGAGCCGAAGCCGATCCAGGTGCAGGCGATCCCGCCGCAGCTCGAGGGCCGTGACATTTTCGGCATCGCCCAGACCGGTTCCGGCAAGACGGCAGCGTTTGCCCTGCCGATCCTGTCCAAGATCATTGGCCTCGGCACCAAGCGCCGGCCCAAGACGGCGCGCGCGCTGATCCTGGCACCGACGCGTGAGCTGGCCGTGCAGATCGAGGAGACCATCAAGATCCTTGCCAAGGGTGCGCATGTCTCGACCGCGCTCGTGCTCGGCGGTGTCTCGCGCTTCAGCCAGGTGAAGAAGATCGGCCCCGGCGTCGATGTCCTGATCGCCACGCCCGGCCGGCTGACGGACCTCGTGCGCGAGGGCGATCTCATCCTTGCCGACACCAAATGGCTCGTCCTCGATGAGGGCGACCGCATGCTCGACATGGGCTTCATCAACGACGTCAAGCGCATCGCCAAGGCGACCGCGCCGGACCGCCAGACGGCGCTGTTCTCGGCCACCATGCCGGACGAGATCGCCGAGCTTGCCAAGGGCCTTTTGAAGAACCCGGTCCGCGTCGAGGTTGCGCCGCAAAGCACGGCGGCCGTCGAGATCGTGCAGAGCCTGGTGCTTGCCCGCACCAAGCAGAAGCGCCAGGTTCTGTCCAAGATGCTGGCTGACGAGGCAATGCGCTCGGTGATCGTGTTCTCGCGCACCAAACACGGCGCCGACCGCGTCACCAAGGACCTTGCGCGCGACGGCTTCAACGCCGCCGTCATCCACGGCAACAAGTCGCAGAACGCGCGCCAGAAGGCGCTCAACGATTTCCGCGAGGGTTCCGTGCGCATCCTGGTCGCCACCGACATTGCCGCGCGCGGCATCGACGTGCCCGGCATCAGCCATGTCGTGAACTTCGACCTGCCGGACGAGGCGGAAAGCTACGTCCACCGTATTGGCCGTACCGGCCGCAACGGCAGGGATGGCATTGCCATCACGCTTTGCGATCCTTCGGAGAACGCCAAGCTGCGGCAGGTCGAGCGCATCATCCGCATGAAGCTGCCGGTCATCGCCGATCATCTGGGCAGCCCGGATCCGCAGCGCGATCCCCGGGAAAAGGCCGAGCGCCATTTCGAACCGGCCAATGACCGCGAGCATCATGGCGGCCGTCGCGATGGTCGCCGCCCGGGCAACGGTGGTGACAAGAAGCGTTTCGGCGGCAAGCCCGTTGGTGAGCGCGCTCCGAATCCGCAGGGCGAACGCCCGGCCGCCGCCAAGCCGAATGGCTCGGGCAAGCCCGACGGCTTCAAGCGCTTCAAGGGCAACAACAAGCGCCGCTTCGGTGGCAAGCGTCCGGCAAACAGGGCGGCCTGAGCCCCAGCCGGATCAAAGGAACAAAACGGCCGGAGCGATGCTCCGGCCGTTTTTCGTTTCACTGACCCGACTGCTGCTGCATCAGCGCCTTCACCCACACCACGATACGCTGGGTGAGAAAGCCCGTGGTCTGCGGCGACAGCACATCGCCGGCGATGACGTGGCTGTCCGGATCGCCGGTGTCGTCGACCGGCACCAGCTCGTGCGGCGCGCCCCAGCGCCCGGCTATCTCGCGCGTCCGATCGGGCCGCACCACCTTATCGGAATCCGAGAAGATGAAGAGGGCAGGGATCGTCGCCTTCTCGACCGGCGCCTCATAGGCGAGATTGGTGAGCGCCGCCATCGGCAGCAGCGCGGCCATCGGATATTTGGTGGTCCAGAATTTTTCGTGCAGCGCATTGCGCGGCGCAAAGCTGCGCTCCTTGCCGCCGACAAGCTCGGCGATCTGCTTGCCCCAGGGCATGGTGAGGACCTCGGCACCCGAAGCCTTGATGCCGAAATTTGGCGAGATGAATGCGATCGCTGCAACGTCGTCGGATGCACCAGCTTGTGTTGCGGCCCAAGCCGCCAGCGAGCCGCCGGTCGAGGTTCCGATCACGATCACCTTGTCGCCGATGGCGCGACCGATGGCCAAGGCCTCCTCATAGTCGTTGACCCAGGCATTGACGCTGCCTTCGGCCATCGCCGCGCCGTCCTGGCCGTGACCGGTCAGGCGCGTGTAGAAGAGGTTGGCGTCCAGTTCATCGGCGATATCGTCCGGCAAGGGGCGGACCTCGCCCTTCGAGGCTGAAAAGCCGTGGATGTAGACGATGGCCAAAGGCGTCTTGGCATGGACCATCGGGTTCGCCCAGATGATTTCCTTGTCGAGCCCGTCGCGGATGTTGGGCACGGCGGCCTCTTCACGCGCCAGATAGGCCTGCGGATCGTCGCCGATTACCGACGGATTGAACCGGATCGTCGTATTGACAGGCACGCGCGGGCCAAGGAAGAAACCGGCTATCAGGACGACTGCAAGGCCAAGCACCGCAAGCACGATCCGCCGCCCCATTTAGCAGTCTCCAGGCAATGATTCTTCAACCTATGGCCGTCCCGACCGGCAGGCAATTCCTGTTTCGCCGGCTTATGTCGTCTTGTCGCGGGGGGAATCTTTTTCGGCCGGCAGCCTGCGATCGAAATGCAGCGGCCGCGCCCACCAACTGGTGGTCAGGCCGATGACAAAACGGCCGATCGGCCGCGGCAGCAGACCAAGCAACTTCAACGGTATGCTTATGTGGAGAGGGAAGGTGACTTCGAAGCCGCCTCTCTTGATGCCGCGGGCCATGCGGCGCGATGCGCGGTGCACCGGCATGAGGCCAGGCATCGGCAGCTTGTTCTTTTCCGTCAGCGGCGTGTCGACGAACCCCGGATTGATGACCTGGACGCGGATGTTCATCTTGTCGAAGTCGTATTTCAGCGACTCCGCCAGGATGTTGATCGCAGCCTTGGTGCCGCCATAGGCCGCGGTTGTCGGCCAACCGGAATAGGCGGTGACCGATCCGACCAGAACAACATGGCCGCGCCCGCGCCCGCGCATGTGCTCGACGACCGGCACCACGCCGTTGACGATGCCGAAATAGTTCACGGCGAAGGAGCGGTGGAAATCGCGCACCACCAGGTTCTCGCCGGGGGTGGCGATGTAGTTGCCGGCGTTGAAGACGGCAAGCACGATAGGCCCCATCTGCTCCTCGATCGCGGCAGCCGTGCGCGCCATGCCGTGCTCGTCGGTGACGTCGCACGGAAAGGACTTCACATGTCCAGGCATTTGCGCCGTTTCGACGATCAGCGTGTCGACCAGATCTTCAGGCAGCGAGGTCACCGCGACAGCATAGCCTTGATTGGCGAGATCCTTGGCCAACGCGCGGCCAAGGCCGCTGCTGCCGCCCGTTATCCAGGCGACACCGTCCTTCGGATTGGCCCGGTAGAGTGTCATGCGATGCCCTGTGAATGTTAGGGCTTGCTCTAGCGGTGAAGGAATCGAATGAAAAGAAGGTTTTCGCGCTTGGCGTTGAAATGATCGCGAGCATTGCAGCATCCGGAATGCGACTGGACCAGGCAAAATCTTGCCTTGAAACAGCTGCGCCCGGTTTCTAGGGTCTCGCCGCACACATAAAGGAATCCTGCATGCCCCGTTCTGTGATCGAAGCGATCGGCAACACGCCCCTGATCCGGCTCAACAAGGCTTCGGAAGCGACTGGCTGTGAGATCCTCGGCAAGGCCGAGTTCATGAATCCGGGGCAGTCGGTCAAGGACCGTGCCGGCCTGTTCATCATCCGCGATGCCGAACAACGCGGGCTTTTGAAGCCTGGGGGCATAATCGTCGAGGGAACGGCTGGCAATACCGGAATCGGCCTGACGCTGGTCGCCAAGGCGCTCGGCTACCGCACCGTGATCGTCATCCCCGACACGCAGAGCCAGGAGAAGAAGGACACGATCAAGATCCTGGGCGCCGAGCTGATCGAAGTGCCGGCGGTGCCCTACAAGAACCCGAACAACTACGTGAAGCTGTCCGGCCGCCTTGCCGAGCAACTGGCGCGCTCGGAGCCGAACGGCGCGATATGGGCCAACCAGTTCGACAATGTCGCCAACCGCGACGGCCATATCCGCACGACCGCGCCTGAGATATGGGCCCAGACCGGCGGCAAGGTCGACGGTTTCGTCTCCTCGGTCGGATCCGGCGGCACGCTGGCCGGCGTTGCAATGGGACTGAAAGCCAAGAGCAAGGACGTCAAGATCGCTCTTGCCGATCCGCTGGGCGCCGCGCTCTTCAGCTTCTACACCGACGGCGAACTCAAGTCCGAGGGCAGCTCGATCACCGAGGGCATCGGACAGGGCCGCATCACCGCCAACCTGGAAGACTTCACGCCGGACTTCTCCTACCAGATCCCGGACGAGGAAGCGCTACCGATCATCTTCGACCTGATCCAGGAGGAGGGGCTCTGCGTCGGCGGTTCGACCGGCATCAACATTGCCGGAGCCATCCGGCTGGCGCGCGAACTCGGACCTGGCCATACCATCGTGACAATCCTTGCCGACTACGGCACGCGCTACCAGTCGAAGCTCTTCAATCCGGAGTTCCTGCGCGGCAGGAATCTTCCAGTGCCGGGTTGGATGGAAGAGAAGGCTGACATCTCGGTGCCGTTCGAAAAGGTGGCATGATGGCACGAAAGACCGAGGCGCTGTTTCGCGACGACGCCTATCAGAAGACGGCTGAAGCCGAGGTCGTCGCGATCAACGACCGTGGCGGCATCCTTCTCGACCGGACGATCTTCTATGCCACGTCCGGCGGGCAGCCGGGCGACACCGGGATGTTCGAGCGGGCCGACGGCGGCCGCATCGCGATCGCCGCCACCATCACCGGCGAGACCAAGGACGAGATCATCCACGTGCCGGCGCCCGACCAGGCGCTGCCAGCGGTCGGCGAAAAGCTGAAGCTTCTGATCGACTGGGAGCGGCGGCACCTTCTGATGCGCATGCATTCCGCCTGCCATCTGCTGACGGTCGTCTGCCCGTTCCCGATCACGGGAGCGGCGGTCGCCGAGGACGACAGCCGTGTCGATTTCGACATTCCCGACACCGGCTTCACCAAAGAGGATGTGACGGCTCGGCTCATGGAGCTGGTGCGCGCCGACCATCCGATCTTCACCCGGCTGATCACCGACGAGGAGCTCGCCGCCAATCCGGGCCTGGTGAAATCGAAGAATGTCCGGCCGCCCGTCGGCACCGGCAAGATCCGTCTCGTGTGCATCGGCGAAAATGCGTCCGTCGACAGCCAGCCC
>Ga0105238_10004934_pt1 | contig 13205 bp, 13 predicted proteins | sample KBSC34metaG_FD_81526 | JGI IMG/M metagenome (GOLD analysis project Ga0105238, IMG submission 81526) | Corn rhizosphere microbial communities from Kellogg Biological Station, Michigan, USA - KBS C3-4 metaG | ecosystem: Host-associated > Plants > Roots > Rhizosphere > Soil | place: Michigan, USA... | reverse complement strand
GACAGTCTCGAGGCGTACATCAACAGCCAGTCGTGCCTGCGCAACAACCGCGGCAGGATCCTGCCGCGCAACGCGTGCACGAATCCGTGGCAGAACATTCTGAACGCGCGCCTGGCGAAGTCGCTGCGCCTCGGGCCGGGTGGGCGGGACGTGGAGCTGATCGCGGACGTGTTCAACGTGCTGAATCTGCTGAATGGAAGCTGGGGACTCATTCGTGAGACCGGCACGCTGGCTGGCGCGGGCACGGAAGATGTGCCGCTCCTGCGGCTGCGCGGCACCGATCCCGCGAACGGCCGCAACGCGTACGATGTGACGCTGCCGGGGACGCAGGTGGTGAACGTGGATGCATCGCGATGGCGAATGCAGCTCGGCGCGCGGGTGTCGTTCTAGACGTGCACGGTCTGACGTTTGCGTCCGGCGCGCGGAACACATGCACTAACAAGAGGAATACGGATCTAACGGATCGAACGGATTGAACGGATAAAGGCGGCATGCAGTTATCCGTTAGTTCCGTTTGTTGTCCGTTCGATCCGTTTTCAAAAAATGTTGATGCATGTGCTCCGCGCCTCGACAACTCCACGCCACCAACTAGCGTCGCCGCGTCTTCTTCTTCGCCTTTCCGGCCTTCGGCGCGAGCAGCAGCTCGAAGTGCTGTCGCAGCTGCGTCACGGTGCGATCGAAGGGCTCGACCGAACCGTACGAGCGTGAGAGCATCACGCCGCCTTCCATGATCGCGAGCACGTAGGTCGCGAGCGCGTCGAGATCGGTGCCGCGCGGAAGGCGGGGCTTCAGCTCCTCGATGCACTCGCGCACGGCGCCGATCCAGCCCTGGAAGTTCTGCGCGATGAGCGCGTGGGCGGGGCGATTCTCGGGATCGATCTCGAGGGCGAGGCGGCCGAGTGGGCAGCCGTATCTGGAGTCGGTGGCGAGAATGCGCTCGCGGTAGCCGGCCAGGATAGCGAAGATGCGGCCCACCGGGTCATCGGTCTGCGCGAAGGCCGGGTCGACGATCATGGGCCGGAGCGCAAAGAGGTAGCCCTCGAGCACCTCGCGGAGGAGCGCTTCCTTGCTCTCGAAGAAGTGGTAGAAGCTTCCCGAGTTCACCCTCGCATGGTCGAGGAGATCGGCCATGCTGGTACCGGCATAGCCGCGTTCCCAGAAGAGGAAGCGGGCGGAGTCGATCAGGCGGTCGCGTGTGGGGGCGTTCTGGGACATGTCGGAAGAAAGTTGTTGACAGATCAGTATAGCGGTATTTACTTGATCGTTCAACCAAGTCAACCGAGGTCTTCGCATGCGTCCGTTCTTCGTGGCAGCAGCGCTCGTGACGGCGGCAGTGGCAGCACAGCGGCTCATCCTTCCCCACCCTGCATCCGCCGCCGTGGCGCCGAGCGCCGGCGCCTCGGAGAAGATGCTCCGCCTCGAGATCACGGTTCCCGCGACACGCGCGGACGTGTGGAAGGCGTTCTCCACGAGCGAGGGGCTGAGCACCTGGCTCGCGCCGAACTCGAACGTCGAGCTCAAGCCCGGCGGCGAGTGGATGGTGCACTTCCCCGGCGGAAGCACCGGCGGCGGCAACATCGTGAGCTTCGTGCCGGAGAAGGAGATCGTCCTCGAGGCACTCGCCCCCGACCAGTTCCCCACCGTGCGCGCGCAGCGGACGACCGCGCGCTTCGAGCTCGAGGATCACGGCACGGGAACGCTCGTGCGCCTCACGCAGACCGGATGGCAGGACGGCGACGAGTGGGACCGCGCCTACGAGTATCTGACCGCGGGCAACGCGCAGCTCATGGCGACGCTGCATCGCCGCTTCGTGAGCGGTCCGATCGACTGGTCGAAGATGTCCGACAAGCACTGAGGATCGACTCGTATGAACGGCGCGCGTGTAACCGTGCGGCGTCTTCAGTGGTGAGGACCGAGCTCACACACTGGAGGCGCCATGAACGACTCGATGACTCGCGCGCAGGAATGCGCCATGATGGTGGTTGCGATCGCGGTGGTCGCGATCGTCATCGCTGCCCCGACCGTAGCACTGGGCCCGAGCGCCAGTTGGCGCGCGAAGGCCGCGAGCGGACTCACGATGCTCGAGGCGCTGATCACGGTGATCAGACGCGTGCTGGGATTGTGAAGATGATCGCCCCGCTCGACGGAATTGGTGGTGCGGCGTCGTTCAACACAAATGCACGGCCATCGCCTTGAACGACGCCCACACCTCGCTCCCCTCCCGCAGCTCGAGCTCCTGCGCCGAGCGCGTCGTCAGCGCCGCGACGATCGGCACGCGCGGAGCGATCACGCCCGCTGCGCCGCTCGAGACATCCACCGTCACTCGCGTCAACGCGCCCGTGGTCGAGATCTCGCTCACCACGCCCTGGAACTGATTCCGCGCCGAGCTCTCCTGCGGTGCCGGCGCGATCAGCACCTCTTCCGCTCGAATCACCGCGTGCCCCGGACCCTGTGGCGCATCGCCGATGGTGTACAGCGTCAACCCCGCGGATACGAACTCGATCGCGTGATGTCCGCCGGCGAGCATCGCCTCCGCGCCCTCGAGAAAATCCGGAGCCGCATCGCTCAGGTATCGCACCTCCCCCGCATACACATTCTCGGCGCCCAGAAATTCCGCGATGTACGGCGACGCCGGCTCGCGAAACAGCTGCTCCGGCGGACCGTGCTGCAGCACGCGCCCCTGATCGATCAGAATCGCCACGTCGCCGAGCAGCCCCGCCTCGGTGAAGTCGTGCGTCACCTGCAGCACGGTGATTCCCTGCTCGCGCGCGATCTCGCGAACGGTGCGCCGCACCAGCATCCGCCGCCGCGGGTCCAGCGCGCTGAACGGCTCATCGAGCAGCAGCACCTTCGGCCTCGGCGCCAGCGCGCGCGCGATCGCCACGAGCTGGCGCTCACCTCCCGACAATCCCCGCACCTCGCGCGCATAGAGCTCGCTCGCGCCGAGCCGCGCCGCGAGCGCGTCGGCGTAGGCCACATCCGTCGCCCCATAGCGCACGTTCTCCTGCACGGTCAGATGCGGAAAGAGATAGCCGTGCTGGTACACGATTCCCGCGTTCCGCTTCTCGGGGGTCACGCCCGTCATGTCCTGCCCGCTCAGCGCCAATGCGCCGCCGCGCAGCGGGATGATTCCCGCGATCGTCTCCAGCAGCGTCGTCTTCCCCGATCCCGCCGGCCCGATCACCACGCCGTACTTTCCCGTGGGCACCACGAAGCTCACGTCGCGAAGCTCGAACTCGCCCACGCGCGCGCTCAGCGCCTTCGCTTCGATCACTGGAGCATCAGCGCTCCACTCCGCGAGCCCCGCAGCGCACGAAGCGCGAACAGCGGCACGAACGCGAGCAGCGCGAGCACCGCGGCTACCGGCAGCGCCTCATCCAATCCGTAGCTCGTGAAGCGATCGTAGCTCAACACGCTCGCGACCTTCGGATTGTACGTCAGAATCACGATCGCGCCGAACTCGCTCACCGCGCGCGCCCACACCACCACTCCCGCCGCCACGAGCCCGCGCGAGGATAGCGGAAGCGTCACGCGCCGGAACGCACGCCATGCCGGGTCGCCGAGCGAGCGCGCCACGGCTTCGTATCGCGTGTCCACGCGCGCGAACGCCTCGCGCGTCGCGCTCACGTACAACGGCGCGGACACGAACAGCATCGCGCACACGATGCCGAGCGGCGAGCCCACCACGCGGATGCCGAGGTCCAGCAGCGTGCCGCCCACGAGTGTCTGCCGCCCGAGCACGAGCAGCAGCGCGATGCCCGCCACGGGATGCGGAATCAGCAGTGGGAGATCGATGAGCGCCGCCACGAGCGCGCGTCCGCGGAACTGACGCCGCTCGAGCAGATACGCGAGCGGCGTTCCGCCCAGAATCGCCAGTGCCGTCGCACTCGTCGCGGTGAGCGCGGTGAGCGCGAGCGCGTTTCGGAGCTCGACATCCGTCGTCAGATGCCGGAGACCGTCGGCGCCACCGGCGCCGATCAGACGGGCGATCGGAGCAACCAGAAAGAGCAGGAAAACCGAGCCGCAGAACGCGGCGATCACGCTGGCCGCGCGGTGCGCCTTTCGCATGGAGCCAAGCTAGTGTCGAACAAAGCCCCCGCAAGACTCGCAGAAACTCCCCCCATTCACCATCGTACGTTTCCCGAGTCCCGACATCTTTTCCGGAGCCCCGTTCCCTTGGCAGAGCCAGCGATCGACATTCAGCAAGTCCGAAAATCGTTCGACGGCCACGTTGCGGTACGAAATCTCTCGCTGCAGGTGCCTTCGGGAACCGTCTACGGCCTGCTCGGCCCCAACGGCGCCGGCAAGACGACGACGATCCGCATGATCCTCGACATCATCGAGCCGGACTCCGGCACGATCGACATCCTCGGCCACTCCAGCATCCGCGGACGCGATGGCAATCGCATCGGCTATCTCCCCGAGGAGCGCGGACTGTACAAGAAGATGCAGGTGCGCCGGGTGCTCCGATTTCTCGCCGAGCTGAAAGGCGTGAACGGACGCGAGGCGGACAAGCGCATCGAGCGCTGGCTCGCGCGTCTCTCGCTCACCGGGGCCGACAAGGATTGGGGAAACGCACGAGTCGAGGAGCTGTCGCGCGGCATGCAGCAGAAGGTGCAGTTCATAGGCGCGCTGCTGCACGAGCCCGAGCTGATCATTCTCGACGAGCCGTTCAGCGGGCTCGATCCGATGAATGCGCAGGCGCTCAAGGACACGATCGTCGAGCTTCGCCGGGAGGGGCGCACGATCATCTTCAGCACGCACGTGATGGAGAACGCCGAGCGCCTCTGCGATGCGCTGTGCATCATCGCGAACGGAGAGAAGGTGCTCGACGGCTCCATCGCCTCCGTCAAGGCCGATCACGGCGGCCAGTACATCGCCGTCGCCCTCGGCGACGATCGCTCACCGGCAATCAACGACGTCTTCGCCGACCACTCGCTCGTGGCCACGCTCGATGATTCCAACCGCACCGTGGAGATCGAGCTCGCTCCGAATGCGAGCCCGCAGCTCCTGCTTCGCCGCCTCGTGGAGGCGGGTGCCATCATCGAGCGATTCGAGCTCGTGCAGCCATCGCTGCACCGCATCTTCATCGACACGGTGGGCGCCTCGGGCGTCGAGCCGGGGATGAGCGGACATGGATAAGCTCTTCGCGATCATCAAGCGCGAGTATCTCGAGCGCATCCGCTCGAAGTGGTTCATCTTCAGCACCGCGATCGGTCCCATCTTCTTCGGCATCATCGTCATCGTCCCGATGGTGATCTCGAGCCGCACCAAGCCGTCGCCCGATCTCTCGCACATCGTCATTCTCGACGCCACGGGCACCCAGCTCGGCCTTCGCGTGTCGAGCGAGCTCGGGGGCGGCATCTCCTCGAACGAGCCCTCTCGCGCGGTCGTGCGCGCGGTCCAGCCATCCGGGCTCGCGCAGGCCGAGAGCGCGGCGACGCGCGAAGTCATGCGCACACGGGATCCGATGATGGGCTACCTCGTGCTCGATTCGGCCACCCTCGCGGGCAGGAGCGAGCGATACGCCGGCCGCAACGCCTCCGCACTCGTGGATGTGAAGGAGATCGAGGGCGCCGTGCAGCGCAGCCTTCTCGCGCAGCGGCTCGAGCACGAGGGGTTGCAGCCATCGCGCATCAAGTCGCTCACGGACGTGAACCTGGACATGAACGCGGAGCGGCTCACCGAGCGCGGGCGCGAGGCGGGCGGGCTCGCGAGCGCGCTCTTCTCGTACGTGCTCGCATTCGTGCTCTACATGATGCTCGTGATCTACGGCCAGCAGATCCTGCGCGGAGTAATGGAGGAGAAGACGTCGCGCGTGGCCGAGGTCGTGATCTCGAGCGTGTCCACGGACGCGCTGCTCGCCGGGAAGGTGATCGGAGTGGGCGCGGCATCGCTCACGCAGATGGTGCTCTGGACGATCTCGAGCTTTCTCGTGTACAAGGGACGCGGTGCGATCCTGGCGGGCTTCGGCGTGCCCAACGTTCAGATCCCGATGCCGCACATCGGCATCGCCGTGGGGCTTCTCCTGCTGCTCTTCTTCGTGCTCGGCTTCATCTTCTACGCCGCGCTCTTCGCGGCCATGGGCTCGACGGTGACGAACGAGCAGGATGTGCAGCAGGCCTCGATGCCCGTGATGCTCCTGCTCATCGCGTCGATCGTGTTCGTGCAGCCGATCCTGCTCGATCCCACGAGCTCGTTCTCGAAGGTCATGTCCTGGCTCCCGTTCTCGGCGCCCATCCTCATGCCGCTGCGCATGACGATGATCCAGGTATCCGGGATCGAGATCGCGGGCACGCTCGCGGGACTGCTCGCGGGTTGCCTCGTCGCGACGTGGTTCGCAGCGCGTATCTATCGGGTGGGGATGCTGATGTACGGGAAGCGGCCGAGCTTTCGCGAGATGGGGCGGTGGGTCCGGCGCGCGACGTGATCGCGCACCTCCTGCGGGATCAGGGAGCGCGCGGCGTGCGGTAATCGCGCACGCGATCGGTGCGCCGCTTGAGCTCCTGAATCGCGGTGCGCCTGCGCAGCGAGACGCCGAGCACTCCGTTCCAGAGCGCGGCGACGGTGCCGAGCATCCAGCCGACGATCGACAGGATCTCGACGGTGCGCACGCGCCATGCCGATGTCGCGTGTGGAGGGAGCACGAGCGCCGAATCCGCGCGTCGCTCGGCGATGAGCGACACGAGAACGGAAATGCCGGCAATGAGGAACACGAGCACCGCGAGCCACGCGATGCGCCGGGGCGCACCGCCGGCGCCGCCAAACACGCGGCTCCGGCGCGCGATCACCAGCGCCAACGTCGTTCCGACGAGCCATTGCGCGCCGCCAACGAGCGGCACGAGTTGCTCGCTCGTCAGGCGTCCCTCCCCTTGAAGGCGCGGCCGAGCAGATAGCCGATCGCGCCCGCGATCAGGAGCGTACGTCCGGGATTTTCCCGCACCTGCCGCTCGAGACCCTCCTGAAACGAGGATACGTTCGTGTTGCGCAGCCAGTCCGCGCTGCGCTCCATGCCGGTCGCCACACGCTCGCTCGTCTCCTGGACGCGCTGCTTCGTGGTCGCGATCGCGTTGTCGATCTTCTTCGTGTTGGTCGCCCGCTGGCGCAGCCGGCCCGCACCCGTCTCCAGCTTGTCGGCCAGCTGCGTCTTCATCTGCACCGCGCGGTCACGCACCGAAGCTGTCGGCTCCTCCACCTTGTCGTATACCTGAGGCGCGCTCGCCGGCGCGTTCGGCTCGCTTGCCGGTGCATTCCCGAAGGCGCTCGACTCGCCGAACTTCTCGTGGTCGCTCATCCCGCCGACCTGGTCGTTCTGATCCTGATCCATGACCCGCTCCCGCTATTGGGTTGAATGGTCGGAAACCAGCAGAGCCTGTGCCACCTGCGGCTCAGCTCGCGCAGTACGAGTCGAAGGCCCCCATGAGGTCCTGGGCGATCTCCGCGGATGAGCGTCCCTCGATGCGATTGCGCTCGAGCATGAACACGACCTTGCCGTCCTTCAGCAGCGCGATCTGCGGTGACGAGGGACGATAGCCCGTGAAATAGCCGCGCGCACGTTCCGTCGCATCGAGGTCCTGGCCGGCGAACACGGTGGTCACCGCGTCCGGCGTGGTGGCGTGCTGCAACGCCATCGCGACCGCGGGGCGCGCATTGCGCGCTGCACATCCGCAGATCGAGTTGACCACCACGAGCGTCGTGCCCGTGGCGTCCTTCAGCTGCGCGTCGACGTCGCCCGGAGTGCGGAGCTCGCGAACGCCGAGGCGGGTGAGCTCCTCGCGCATCGGGGCGACAAAGCGTTCATCGTATGGCATGTTGGCACGGTGTGAGAGACGCATGAAAGCTAATGCGTTCGCGCGAAATGCAGAGCATCAGCGCCTGCCCTCCCGCGCCTCGCGCTCCTCGATCAGCTCCTCCGCTTTTTCCATCTCCCGCTCGTCGTGAATCCTGATCGCCGTCGAATCCCGATGCTCGTGCTTGAGCAGCGCGAAGCGCACCGTCTGCACGACGACGGCGAGGATCAGACTGAACGTGATGATCGCCGCGCCATGCCAGATCAGTCGGTCGATGACGATCGATGACAGGTCGGCCGCGCGCGCCGGCTCCGATCCGATGCGCTCGATCCTGCCGCGGATCAGGATCGTGACGGCCGCCGCCTCGACCAGCCACTCGGCCACCGTGAACAGGGGAACGCGCCAGATCCACTGCCGCACGGGATGATTCCCGAGATACACCGTGGTGAGGCTCAGGAGGAGCACGTACTCCCCGGCGAATCCGAGAAAGAGCGAGATCCAGCCGAAGGTGATCGCCGGGCTCACGAGCACGAACACGCGGTACAGATGCACTACGATTCCGGTGATCAGCGCCATCGGGATCAGCGACCGCGGGATTCGCGCGATGAGCGAGTCCATGCGCGGTCCCGAGAACGGGCGCTCCGGAAAGAATGGAGACATCCCGCAATGTAGCGCCGACTGGTTCGGTTAGGAGCTTTGGCTCTCGGAGGCTGCGGTGGCGCGCTTCGCGCCGGGGTACATGCGCTGGAGTCGCTCGCCCGGGCTCAACGTGGGATCGCTCGCGGGATCGTTGCCGTGGCGCTCGCGCAGCTCCTTCGTCGCGCGGTTCATCTCTTCGAACGCGACGGACGCACGCTTCTCGGCATCCACGCGCTGAGCGGCCAGCTTCTGCAGGCGATAGGCGATGCTGATCACGCAGATCAGCACCACGACGCCCAGCATTCCGATGTACAGCGCTGTGTTGTGCTTCACGGGCACGTCCTCCTTGTCCTTAAAACGACCGTGCGAAGCGAGCGCAACGGGAGTTAGAGGCTGCCTGGCGCCCCCAACCCCGCTTGCGGCGCTCGCACGAGCCCCAACCGCCCTTCCCTAGAGCTTGGCGGCGACCGCGCCCGAGCTCCGCTTGAGCGGTCCGACCACCGTCGCCGCGGCATCCTCGAGCCGGTCGAGCTCGAAGGGCTCGGCCAGCATCGGCCCCGAGAGCTCATGCTCCTCGGACTCCGAGCCGTTGAGGAAGATCAGCTTCTTCGCGAGCATGCTCTGCTCGGCCTCGAGCGACGAAAGGAAGCTCGGAGCGCGAATACCCGGTGCATCGAGGTCGCACACCGCCAGGTCGAAGATCTCGCTTCGCACGCACGCGAGTGCGGCGGCGCCGTCGGACGCCGCGGTCACTCGAAAGCCGCGCAGTCGCGCGAAGGCCTGGACGCTGCCGCGCATCGTGGAGTTCGAGGTCACGAAGAGCATGCGCATCCCCGCGAGCGGCGAGGGGCTCGCGAGCACGGTTGCGACGCCGCCATTCCCCTGCCCTGCGGGATCGAACGCCGGAAGGGCGACGCGGAACATCGTTCCCTCCGCGCTGCTCTGCGGAATCGTGATCGTTCCGCCGTGCGCAGCGACGATCCCGTAGCTCACGCTCAGCCCGAGCCCGGTGCCATCGGCCTTGGTCGTGAAGAAGGGCTCGAAGATGTGGGCGCGCACCGCCGGAGAGATGCCCGGGCCGCTGTCGGTGATCTCGAGGAGCACGCGATCGTCGTCCTGCTTCGTCTCGATGCGCAACGTGCCGCCGCCCGACGGCGTCATCGCCTGCGACGCGTTCGTGAGCAGGTTGAGGAGCACCTGCTGGATCTGCCGAGCGTCGGCCGTGACGTACGGCAGATCCGCCGCGAGCACGGTGTCGCACACCACGCCGCGCGACGTGAGATCGTGCATCCGCAGGCGCATCGTGCGCTCGACCAGCTCGTTCATGCAGATCGGCCCGACCTCGTTCTCGCTGCGGCGCGCGAAGGTGAGCAGATCGCGCACCACCTGCGAGGCGCGCATCGTCTCGCTCCGAATCACCTCCACCGACTCGCGCTGCGACTCGCTCAGCGTGTCGCGCTCGAGGATCTGCGCGAACGCGCTGATGGTGCTGAGCGGGTTGTTCACCTCGTGCGCGACGCCCGCCAGCAGCTCGCCCGCACTCGCGAGCCGCTCGCTCTCGGCGAGCCTCGCGCGCATCTCGCGGTCCGCCGTCATGTCGCGGCCGACCACGAGCATCTGCGGCGGATCGGTCTCGGGGAGCAGCCGCGCCGCGAACGACGCGATGCGCACGCCGTGGCCGTGCCAGACGCGCACCTCGAAGCGCGCCTCGCGGCCGTTCATCACGCGCGCCACCTGGTCCGCCAGATGCGAGCGATCCTCCGGGAGCACGAGATCCTCGAGCATCCGGCCGATGAGCTGCACCGGCTGCAGTCCGACGAGATCCTGCACCGCGTCGTTCGCCTCGCGAATGCGGCCGCTCTGCAGCACCGTCAGCACGGCGTCCGGCGCGGCACGGAAGAGCGTGCGGAACCGCCACTCGGTCTTGCGCAGCGTCTCCACCAGCTCCGCGTTCGCCAGCGCGACCGACAGCAGATCGGCCATCGCCTCGACGTGCGCCACCTCGCGCTCCGTGATGGCGCGCGGCGCGAGAGAGAAGAGCATCATCGCGCCGATGCGCTCCGCGCGCCGGTGCAGCGGGATGACGACGAGCCCCCGCGCATCGGGGCACACCCTCACGTCATCGCCCGCCCGCTCCGCGCTCGCGTCACTCGTGGTCCAGGGATGTCCGTTGCGCGCGACCCGGCCCAGTGTGCTCTCCTGCACGGCGAAGGTCGCGCCGGCGAGCGCATCGGCCAGTCCGTGCGTCGTGGTGATCGAGATTCGCTCATCCGAGACGAGGCCGATCGCGGCGCCATCGGCGCGAAGCACGTCCACCGAGGCCTCGATGAAGCGCTGCAGCACCTTGGACGGATTGAGCTCGAGCGCGATCTGCTGCCCGAGCGCCCACATGCGCTGGAGCACGCGATGCGCCTCCGCCAACTCCTCCGTCCGCTGCGCCACCCGCTGCTCGAGTATCCCCGACAGCTCGCGCTCGGCGAGCGCGACGTGCTCGAGCACCACCGTGGTGCGCTGTTGCGTGAAGAGCGCGTGGCCCGCCCGCATGGCGAGCAGCACGCCGAAGGCGAGCAGTGCCACGCCGAGCAGCGGGTTCGGCTCGCCGCCGAAGGCGACCGTGGCACCGCTCCACGACGCGACGAGAATCGCGGCGACGATCGAGAAGGTGCGCACCTTCGCCGACTCGCTCTCGTACATCGGCATCTCGCGCGATTCGCCGAGCGGCTGCTGCTGGCGAGGAGCGATCGCCCAGAGCAGGCACATCTCCGTGAGCGTCCAGAGCGCGATGACCGCGCGCGGCACGGGCATTCCCTGGAGCAGCACGATCCGGCTGTACAGAAAGCTCGCGAGCGCGAGCGCCACGAGTCCGAGCGAGATTCCCGCGGCGAGACGGATGCCGAGCGCTTCGCCACGCCAGATCAGGAGCAGCATGACGAGCACCATGTTCGCCGCGGCGAGGATGTTCCACGCGAACGCGAACGCTCGCAGCAGGGTGCCTGCGGTGGAGCTGTTGCTCATGCCGAGATCCGCCTGCACCACGAGCATCGACACCGCCACGGAGAGCAGCAGCGCGTCGATCAGCGCCTCGAACCGCATCCAGTTGCGATGCCGGTAGCGCGCGAGCACCACCGTGAGTCCGACCAGGATGGCGATCTGCATGATCGTCCCCGTGATCGCCTCGAGCAGCGGGCGTACCGGCTCGGAGCCGTGCTGGAGCACATAGGCGATCCAGGAGACACGCCCCACCAGCGCGAAGGAGCCGGCGATCGCGGTGGCGATGCAGATGGTGCGACGCGTACCGGTGGCCGCGCGCGCGATCATCGCCGATGCCGCGACGACGCCGAGGGTCTGCGCCGCGACGAGGATGTCCGCGATCAGCGCCGTCCGTTGACTCCACGGATACGCGAGCAGCAGAAAAAGGAGGGTGACCGCGCACATCCCGAGCGTTGGAGCCGCAAGGGATGTGGGCAGCCAGCGCGAATTCGGGCGCGTCATCCACCTATAGACGCGCGAGGAGCCCGCCGGTTGCGAGCCTCAGAATCCGGCGCGCACCCCGGCGTAGAAGCTCCGGCCGACCCCGGGGATGATCCCGGGTCCCGGATATTCAGCGGTTCGCATCGTGAAATACGACAGGTTGGCCACGTTGTTGACGCCGAAGTCGAGCCCGAGCACGCGCGTGAGCTGCCATTTGGCCGAGAGGTCCACCAGCTGGGACGCCGGCACGACGCCGATGTCGGCACCCTCGCTCGCGACGGTGTTGTTCGCATCCGTGAACTGCCGCGACACGTAGCTCCACTGCACGCCGAGCGTGCCACGCCCGCGCGTGTACGTGAGTCCGGCTCGATTCACGACGGAGGGCGCGTACTCCACGGAGTTTCCCGCGAATTCCCCGCTCGTGTAGCGCGCATGCGTGTAGCCGAGCGCATCGTAGAGATCGAGCGAGCCCGCGAGCGGATTGCCGCGCAGCAGCGCGGTGAGCGACAGGCTCACGTACGCCTCGACGCCCCGATGCGCGCTCGTTGAGACGTTGGTGCGCTCGGTGAACGGGGCGCCGGTGGAGTCGATGCCGGAGACGAGGCCGATGCGATTCCTGTACACGAGATCGAACAAGCCGATGTCGAACTGCAGCACGTCACCGAGCGAGCCGCGCCAGCCGAGGTCGAGGTTGTAGCCCTTCGGATCCTGGAGCTCGGGATCGATGCGCGTGAGGCTCGCGAAGGGCGTGAGGTACGAGTATTCGATCGGGCGGTAGGCCTGGGTCGCGTTCGCGTAGATGCTCGTGCTCGCGGACGACTGGTACTGCGCACCCGCGCCGAAGAGCACGAAGGTGCGATTCTTCGATCGAGGCGCGAACGCGGTGTCGGTGTGGCCTCGCGCGGTGGAGTGGAGAAACTCGACGCGGGCACCCGGAGTGATCGACAGTCTCGGCGTGATGTGAAACTCGTTCTCCGCGAACGCCGCCGAGTTGAAGTTGCCGAACTTCATGTCCGTCTCGTACGGGCCGCCCACGAGATGCATGTCGAAATCCGAGCCCGTGCTTCCGGGGCCGCCCTCCTGCCGGTGCAGATCGCCGCCGAAGATCCGGAATCCGGCCGCGATCGCGTGCGACTGGCCGAACAGGTCGTAGCTGTGAATGAGCCGCGTCTCGTTCGTGAGATTGGTGAAGTACTCCCGCTCGAGCTCGCGCGGCACGAAGTCGTTCGTCTCCGGATCGACCCCATCGATGGCGGAGGGACCGCCGTCCTCGTTGCGCCAGACGAGATAGCGCTGGCTGCGCAT
>Ga0105238_10004933_pt1 | contig 13206 bp, 5 predicted proteins | sample KBSC34metaG_FD_81526 | JGI IMG/M metagenome (GOLD analysis project Ga0105238, IMG submission 81526) | Corn rhizosphere microbial communities from Kellogg Biological Station, Michigan, USA - KBS C3-4 metaG | ecosystem: Host-associated > Plants > Roots > Rhizosphere > Soil | place: Michigan, USA... | reverse complement strand
TAACAATAGTCGAAATATTCGTCGATTGGTCCGGTGAAGATCAGTTCGCGAAAACGCACCTCGTCTTTAATGTCCGCGTAATCGGTATTGAGCATGACGCGAATGTTCGGATGATCGAGCATCCGTTCGAACATTCTTGTGTATCCGTGGAGCGGCATCGCCTGAAAGCGATCCGTGAAATAGCGATCGTCCCGCGTGGTGCGCACAGGCACGCGAGCGGTGACGGATGCATCGAGCTCTGACGGGTCGAGTCCCCATTGTTTGCGCGTGTAATTGCGAAAGAATTTATTGTAAAGATCGCGTCCAACTTTGCTGACTACAACGTCCTCTGAGGTCTTGATCTCTGGACGTTCTTCGGCAACTTTACTTAAGAACTCATCGACCTCAAGGCACGTGAGGTTGAGACCATAAAGTTTATTAAGCGTATCTGCATTGATCGGCATTGGTACTAGCTGACCGTCAACACTGGTCAGAACGCGGTGCTCATAGGGCCGCCATGAGGTGAACCGGGACAAATAGTTGAAGACACGTTCCGAATTGGTGTGGAAGATGTGCGGTCCGTACTTGTGGATCAGAATGCCGTCGTCGTTGTAGTGATCGTATGCATTGCCACCAATGTGATTTCGCTTTTCAACGATCAGGACTTTTGCATCGTCCTCTGTAGCCAGTCTCTCGGCCAATACGCTGCCAGCGAAACCCGCGCCAATAATCAGGTAGTCAAACATTTGCGACATTCCCCCGTATCGTTCCGGGTGGTCCGGTCAGGACGGAGGAGACCGCCACGCCAGGCCCACACTTATTGATCTCTTTGAGCATTCCACTGAACGTCTTGTTCCATGACATTTCCGCAAGGAAAGCATTAACTCGGCGGTCGTGAGCCGGCTCTATGGGTTGAAGCGAAGCGGCGATGGCTTCGACGAACTGCTCCGAATTCTCGGCGATGCGGACAAGCCCCATCTCGCCGTACGGCTGAACTACATCCTGTATGGGAGTTGAGATGACTGGTTTACCAGCTGCCAAGTACTCCGGTGTCTTCGTCGGGCTAATAAACCTGGTGGCAGCGTTGCGGGCGAAGGGAAGGATTGCTACGTCCCAGTTTGCAAGGTACTGTGGCAAATCGGCGTAGCTTTTAGAGCCGAGATAGTGGAGATTTGGCGCATGAGGGAGATCTTCTTGCCGAATCTTAACTACGGGGCCAAGAAGTACAAAGTGCCAGTCCGGGCGTAGCGCGGCGAGCTGCTGCATTAGCTCTATGTCGAGCCGTTCGTCGAGAACACCATAAAAGCCGATGCGCGGTTGAGCAATACTCTGCTGATCGGGCGGGTTCGAAAGCGGCTGGCGACCGCGAGCGAAGTGAGCTTTATCGATGCTGCTCGGAAACAGATGAACGTTCGCGTGCTGTCGCCGTTTCGATTCGTAGAGACTTTTGCCCCCGGCGAATACGACGTCTGCGAGCTCGAACAGATGCTGTTCCTGCTTCAACATCTCCGGCGGCGCGCCCTGAAACGCAGATAGCTCGTCCATGCAGTCATAAACCGTGACTATAGGCTTTAGATGGCTCGAAAATCGGAGTGCCATCGGTGTGTAGTACCAAGCGACAAAATTGGAGATGCCCTCAATCTTGAGATAATCCCCGACGAGACTACGCTGAGCCTCGACTATCTCCTGCTCCGTGAGTCCGTGCGGGAGAGTTGGCGTGAGCACGCGGACGCCGCGCCCGCCTTCCGTCACGGCCAGCGTCGTACCGCCGACATTCGAGAACACAGGCTCTTCGAAGAAATACACTGGACCGGACTCACCCCACTGGGTCATCAGGTGCTGTGGCCGCTGATAGACAAAATTCCAGCGAAGGTGACAAAAACAGACCAGAGGCGGAAGCTTTGCGGCTTGGGATTCGTCTCGCATCTTGCCGGTTAGATGCGAGCACACTATCCGGAATTGCCTGAGAGCTTTGGTAAGCCACATGACGCATCTGCGTGGCACACTTCCACCAGCGTTCGCAGGCGAGCCAGCGCGGCGCTAAACATATCGCCATGCGCTGCAAAGCAGAAGCTTCTGCTGTCAGTCGCATTGAAGTCAGGAAGAGTACCGCGGATAGATATATCGAACCGCATAAAAGTCTGGAGGAGCGCACGGAAAGCCGCGAAGGGCAACCTTAAGGCAGCCCGCGAGTCGAGACTCCACAACGTCGGTATGGTCTAGCAATCGTGGAGGTGGCTCACTCGCGGCCATTGAGAGTGATTGCGGACCATGCTGAGACCGAGGAACAACTCGAACATCTACGGCGGGTAAGGTGTCAAGGCGTCCAAGGATATTTGTTCTCAAGTATTCCGGTGACGCAAGTGCCCGAACGTATCCTGGCGTTGAACCAGCTCCGCTCAGTCCTCCAGGAAAGCTGGCTTCGATTACCCCGTCAGGTCAACCACGTAGAAGATTTTTGGCGCGCGGACAACCCCTGCCGCCAACCTCGCATCGGACCCGATAAATATCGGGAACTCCTCACCTCAATACGTCCTTGCTGAGCAGGTATGGACTTCTCTACACTTTCGGGGATAGCCCCGTGTGCACTCCAGCTCGTCCAGGAGAATCGAAGTTCATGGCTACATCGGCGACGCTCGCACCTGAAGACTCAAAAAAGCGCAAACCTTCCGACCCAAGCAAAAATGGAAAAGGACAGAGAGGCACTGAATCTCAGGCGCCAGTCAACGATCTCGCGTTAATCCTTGCCGGCCTGCAGACCATGCGCGACGGGGATTTCTCTGTTCGACTCCCAGTTTCCTGGGTAGGGCTGGAAGGCAAAATCGCCGACACCTTCAACGAGATCGTCGCTGCGAATGAGCAGATGTCGCGTGAGTTGAATCGTGTGAGCCAGGCGGTAGGCAAAGAGGGGAAGACTCGCGAACGCATTCGGTTTCAACAGTCCCGCGGCTCATGGGGAACCATGGAGGCTTCGGTAAACGCACTGATTGAAGACCTTTTGCGCCCGACCAACGAGGTAACGCGCGCCATTGCGGCGGTAGCGCAGGGAAATCTGGCACAGACGGTCCGGCTCGATGTCGGCGGTCGACCGCTGGAAGGAGAGTTCCTGCGATCCGCAAACATCGTTAATACGATGATTCAGCAGCTGAGCGTGTTCACGGCGGAGGTAACGCGCGTAGCGCGTGAGGTCGGCACCGACGGAAAACTGGGCGGGCAGGCCGTTGTACCGGGCGTTGCAGGGACGTGGAAGGATTTGACTGATTCGGTAAATTCGATGGCGTCGAATCTTACCGGCCAGGTGCGCAACATTGCGGAAGTTGCCACGGCAGTGGCGAGTGGAGACCTTTCGCGCAAGATCACTGTGGACGTCCGCGGTGAAATCCTTCAATTGAAGGAAGCCATCAACACGATGGTGGACCAGTTGCGCTCATTCGCTTCCGAGGTGACGCGCGTAGCGCGTGAGGTCGGCACGGACGGGAAACTGGGCGGCCAAGCCGTGGTACCGGGCGTTGCTGGTACGTGGAAGGATCTTACGGACTCGGTGAACGCGATGGCCGGTAATCTTACGGCGCAAGTTCGCAATATTGCCGAAGTTACGACAGCCGTAGCGCGCGGCGATCTCTCGCGCAAGATCACTGTGGACGTGAAAGGTGAAATTCTTGAGCTGAAAGACACCATCAACACCATGGTGGACCAGTTGAACGCCTTCGCAGGCGAGGTAACGCGCGTAGCGCGTGAAGTCGGCACGGAAGGCAAGCTCGGCGGGCAAGCCCAGGTGCTTGGCGTCGGAGGAACCTGGAAGGATCTCACGGAAAACGTGAACTTCATGGCCTCAAACCTTACGGGCCAGGTACGCAATATCGCCGAAGTGGCCACAGCCATTGCCAATGGAGACCTCTCACGCAAAATTACGGTGGACGTTCGAGGGGAGATTCTTCAGCTTAAAGAGACCCTGAACACCATGGTGGACCAGCTGAACCGGTTTGCTGGCGAAGTAACTCGCGTAGCGCGTGAGGTCGGTACGGAGGGGCGTCTTGGCGGTCAAGCCAACGTTCCTGGCGTGGCGGGTACCTGGAAGGATCTTACGGATTCCGTGAACTCGATGGCCGGCAACCTGACCGGACAGGTGCGTAATATCGCGGAAGTGACAACCGCTGTCGCGCGAGGGGACCTTTCCCGCAAGATCACGGTGGACGTAAAAGGCGAAATTCTCGAATTGAAGAACACCATCAACACCATGGTGGACCAGCTGAACGCATTTGCCGGTGAAGTTACTCGCGTCGCCCGCGAGGTGGGCACCGAAGGCAAGCTTGGTGGACAGGCGCAGGTGCCCGGTGTCGCAGGCACGTGGAAAGATCTGACGGACTCCGTGAACTTTATGGCCGGTAATTTGACGGCCCAGGTTCGCAATATCGCGGAAGTAGCTACGGCTGTAGCCCGCGGAGATCTTTCGCGCAAGATCACAGTCGACGTTCGCGGAGAGATTCTCGAGCTGAAGGATACGCTCAACACCATGGTGGACCAGCTTCGCTCGTTTGCCGGCGAGGTAACGCGTGTTGCACGTGAGGTGGGCACGGACGGTAAGCTCGGGGGCCAGGCGCAAGTTCCGGGCGTCGCGGGTACTTGGAAAGACCTTACCGATAACGTGAACTTCATGGCTGGCAACCTTACCGCTCAAGTTCGAAACATTGCCGAAGTTGCCACGGCGATCGCAAGCGGCGATCTCTCTAAAAAGATCACGGTAAACGTCTCGGGCGAGATTCTGCTGTTGAAGGACACCATCAACACGATGGTGGACCAACTCAATGCGTTCGCCGGTGAGGTCACTCGTGTAGCGCGTGAGGTGGGTACGGAAGGGCGTCTCGGCGGCCAGGCGAACGTGCCGGGCGTGGCTGGCACCTGGAAAGACCTTACCGATTCGGTGAATTCCATGGCCGGCAATCTAACCGGTCAGGTGCGCAATATCGCTGAAGTTACGACCGCGGTTGCCAGAGGTGATCTTTCCCGCAAGATCACTGTGGACGTGAAAGGCGAAATTCTCGAGCTGAAGAACACCATCAACACGATGGTGGACCAACTCAATGCGTTCGCGGCTGAAGTCACCCGGGTGGCTCGCGAAGTCGGTACAGAAGGAAAGCTCGGCGGACAGGCTCAGGTCCCAGACGTAGCCGGCACGTGGAAGGACCTCACTGACAATGTGAACGTTATGGCTGCGAACCTGACGGAACAGGTGCGCGGCATTGTGAAAGTGGTAACCGCTGTCGCAAATGGAGATCTCACGCAGCAGTTGACGGTGAATGCAAAGGGCGAAGTAGCCGCCCTGGCTGAAACGATCAACAACATGACGAATACTCTTGCCACTTTTGCAGATCAGGTAACAACGGTAGCCCGAGAAGTGGGTGTGGAGGGCCGGCTTGGCGGGCAAGCAAACGTGCCTGGCGCGTCCGGCACGTGGAAGGACCTTACAGGAAACGTCAACCTGCTCGCCGATAACCTTACGAATCAGGTGCGTGCTATCGCCGAGGTCGCGACCGCTGTAACAAAGGGCGACTTGACGCGATCGATTCAGGTTGACGCGAGCGGTGAGGTTGCCGAACTCAAAGACAATATCAACACAATGATTGAAAATCTGCGGTTGACGACGAACCGCAATACCGAGCAGGATTGGCTGAAGACGAACCTGGCCAGATTCACAGGCATGCTTCAAGGACAGCGCGAACTTGCCACAGTTGGTCGCATGCTCTTGTCAGAACTCGCGCCTTTGGTAAGTGCTCAGCAGGGTGTCATCTATCAAATGGAGGCGGAGAGCCCGGGCATGATGCGCCTGCTCTCAGCGTTCGCAGATACCATTGAAGGTCACCAGGAAACAGTGCGGCTAGGCGAAGGTTTGGTCGGGCAATGCGCGCTCGAGAAACGCCGCATGCTAATCACGGATCTTCCGGAGACGACGGTACCGGTGCGGTCCGGCCTATTCGAGGCGGTACCCCGCAATGTGATCGTGCTGCCGGTGCTATTTGAGGATCGAGTCAAAGCCGTTATCGAACTGGCATCTCTCAATGCGTTTACGCAGTCGCACTTAGCCTTTCTCGAGCAGCTCACGGCGAGTATTGGTATTGTGCTGAACAGTATTGAAGCAACCATGCAGACCGAGGGTCTGCTTAAGCAGTCGCAACAACTCGCCGTTGAACTGCAGACGCAGCAGAAAGAACTGCAGCAGACAAACGAGCAACTCGCGCAAAAGGCCAAGCAGTTAGCAGAGCAGAACGCCGAAGTGGAACGTAAGAATCAAGAGATTGAGCAAGCGCGTGGAGCGCTGGAAGAGAAGGCGAAGGAGCTTGCACTTACCTCGAAATACAAGTCTGAGTTCCTGGCGAATATGTCGCACGAACTTCGGACGCCACTGAACTCGATCCTTGTGCTTGGTCAGCAACTTGCGGATAATCCAGACACTAATTTGACACCGAAGCAGGTGGAATTTGCGCGTACGATTCACGCCGCTGGTACCGATCTGCTCAACCTGATCTCGGATATTCTCGACCTCTCTAAGATTGAATCCGGAACGGTATCGGTCGAGGCTGAGGAGGTTTTCTTTGGCAGCCTGATTGAAATGGTCGCGCGACCATTCCGTCATGAGGCAGAGAACCGGAAGTTGGTCTTCGAAGTCGAAACCGATCCGCATCTCAATCGGAGCCTGGTTACGGACTCGAAGCGCTTGCAGCAGGTTCTCAAAAACCTGCTGTCGAACGCTTTCAAATTCACCGAACAGGGTGGCGTACGGCTTTCGGTTTCAAGTGCGACTGGAGGATGGGCACCGGGACACCAGGTACTCTCTAACGCCGGGGCGGTCGTTGCATTCGAAGTATCAGATACCGGCATCGGAATTCCTGCTGACAAGCAGCGCATCATCTTCGAAGCGTTTCAGCAGGCAGATGCAGGCACGAGTCGTAAGTATGGAGGAACGGGTCTTGGCCTCGCAATTAGTCGGGAACTTGCCAGCTTGCTTGGCGGAGAGATCCAGCTTCGGAGCACGCCGGGTAAGGGGAGTACGTTTACGCTATTCCTCCCGCAGACATACGTCGGAGCAGCAACGCCCTCAGCGAACATTTCTACCGCACCTCACCATGCGATGCGTCTAGAGCTTCCAGTCTCGATGGTATCGATTGAGACGCCCGTAGAGGTTCTGGAAGATGATCGAAACGACATCCATCCCGGAGATGCGGTGCTACTGGTGGTGGAAGATGACGTGCATTATGCGCGGATACTCTGTGATCTTTCGCGCGATAACGGCTTCAAGGTATTGATTGCTTCGCGCGGTGCAGAGGCACTCGCACTCGCCCGCGAATTCCATCCCACGGCCGTCTCTCTGGATGTTTCCTTGCCAGATATGCTTGGTTGGACCATCCTCAATCACCTGAAGCAGGATCCAGCGACTCGTCATATCCCTGTACAGATGCTGACCGTCGATGAGGACTGGCACCATGGTCTTTCCCATGGAGCATTTGCTTTCGTTACCAAGCCGACAACGACAGAGGGGCTGAATGCCGCGATCACACGGATTCGGGAGTACTCAACGCCTCGCCGTAAGCGGCTGCTGGTGGTTGAAGACGAGCCCGTGCAACAGATGAGCATCGAAGCTCTTCTGGGCCATGATGATATTGATGTGAAGGTCGTCGCGACGGGCCTCGATGCTCTTGCGGCAGTTGACTCGGAGCAATTTGATTGCCTCGTGCTCGATCTGCGGCTACCCGATATGAGCGGATTTGAGCTGCTCGAACGTCTGAAAGCCATCGAAGGAGGGCAGGAACTGCCTGTAGTTGTGTTTACGGGTAAGGACCTCTCCCCTGAAGAGGATGCACGTCTCCACATGCTGGCGCGGAGCGTTATCGTAAAAGACGTGGAATCGCCGGAACGCTTGCTAGATGAAACCTCATTGTTCCTACATCGAGTTGTGGCAGATCTGCCGGACGAGAAACGCAAGATGCTGGATCGGCTGCACCGTTCGGATGAGGCGTTAGTAGGGAAGAAGGTGCTGATCGTGGACGACGACGTTCGTAACATATTCGCACTTTCGAGTGTTTTGGAACGCCGCGGGATGACAGTCCTGACAGCTGGAACTGGCCGAGAAGCTATTGCCACAGTAGAGTCCACCAGTGATCTAGCGATTGTGTTGATGGACATCATGATGCCGGAGATGGACGGATATGAGACGATGCAGGTTATCCGACAGAATCCGCAATTCCGACGCCTCCCTATCATCGCTCTCACCGCAAAGGCGATGAAAGGTGACCGAGAAAAGTGTCTTGAGGCGGGCGCATCAGAATATCTCGCGAAGCCCGTAAATACTGAGCAGTTGCTGTCGGCGTGCCGTATGTGGCTCCATCGCTGAACAATCAGGACTGAAGAACAAGATGATGTTCCGGATGGTAGAAGACAAAAAAGGAAGGCAATGAACCAGCGCGACAGAGCAAATATCCTCATGGTCGACGATCAGCCTGGCAAACTGATGAGCTATGAGGTGATATTGAAAGATCTGAATGAGAACCTCATTCATGCTCATTCGGCTAAAGAGGCGCTGGAGCACCTGCTTCGCAATGATGTAGCGGTGGTCCTGATGGACGTCAGTATGCCCGAAATCGACGGCTTCGAGCTCGCCGATATGATCCGTCAACACCCTCGGTTCCAAAAAACCGCAATTATCTTCATTTCGGCGGTGCACCTTAGTGATTTAGATCGCATTCGCGGTTATAAGAGCGGTGCAGTCGATTACATTTCAGTTCCAGTAGTGCCTGAGCTGCTGCGCGCAAAGGTAAGTGTGTTTGCAGAGCTCTATAGAAAGACTAGGCAGCTGGAGCGACTGAATCTTCAACTGGAAGAACGGGTTCACGAGCGTAGTTTACAACTCGGTCAAAGCGAGGCGCAGTTTCAAAATCTGGCCGACAGTATCCCCCAACTTGCGTGGATGGCGGACGCCGAAGGGAGCGGGATCTGGTACAACCAGCGCTGGTGTGAATTCACAGGATGCTCTCATGAGGAATTGGTCGAATCAGGCTGGCATCGTTTTCGCCATCCGGATCACGTGCAGCGAGTACTCAAGGGAATCCAAGATGCCATCCGAACCAACTCGCCATGGGAAGACACGTTTCCTCTGCGGAAAGTTGATGGCGAATACCGCTGGTTTCTTTGGCGTGCAGTGCCACTATTCAGTGCGCAGGGAGGCTTGCAGAGGTGGTTTGGGACGGGTACGGATGTCACGACACAGATCAAGGCGGAGGAGCAAATTCGCAGTCTGAACGCGCAATTGCAAGAGCGCGTAGCCGAGCTCGAGGCCATTATGCAGGTGCTGCCCGTTGGTGTTGCAATTGCGCACGACCCGGAAGGTCAGGTGATCACCGCGAATCTTGCATTGAGTCAGTTGCTGGGTGTAGAGCCCGGCGAAAATATCTCAAGTCGCGTGGACCCTCTCAATTCGAACTCGCTTCAAGTCCTCAGGGATGGTCGCTCCGTGGCCTTCACTGACTATCCGCTGGTTCGTGCGGCATCAACTGCTCAACCTACCGGAAGTCTGGAGTTAGAGATATGGCGTCCGGACGGCAGTACGGTTTATCTGCAGTCCAGCGCCAGCCCATTGTTCAGCCATGATATGAAAGTACGTGGAGCAGCTGGTGCCTTCATTGATGTTACGGAAAGAAAGCATTTGGAGGACCTTCTACGCGAGCGCGCCGAACTGCTTGAGCTCGCAACAGAGGCAATTTTTGTTCGCCACATCAACGGTGAGCTTCTGTATTGGAACAGCGGAGCTGAGGATTTGTATGGCTGGCGGCGCGAAGAAATCATTGGCCGGAAAATTCACGATGTGCTCGACACACATTTCCCAATCGATTTCAAAGTAATACAAGACGCTTTGGTTGAAACGGGGAGGTGGACCGGACAACTAGTCCAGACTACCCGTGACGGACGCACTGTGACGGTTGCCTGCCGGAAGGCGCTCAAGGCAAGTGGAGATGCCATCTTGGAGATCAACCGAGACATCACAGCGCAATTGAAGGCCGAGGATGCGCTCCGCAATGCAGAGCGGCTTGCTGCCATGGGGCGGGTGGCGGGCATTATTGCCCACGAAATTAATAATCCTCTTGAGGCGATCACAAATACCTTTTATCTATTGCGTGACCATCCATCTCTTGATGATGAAGCACGCTACTTCGCAAAACTTGGCGAAGAAGAATTGATGCGCGTGGCCCACATTACACGCCAGACGCTTGGATTCTATCGTGAGTCCAAGTTGCCGGTTGAGATCGCTATCGGGACCCTGATTGATGAGATTCTCGAACTTCAGGTGCGCCGTCCAGAATTCAAAAACATCAAGCTCGAAAAGCGCTATTCGACTCTAGGAGTGATTCGGGGCTTTCCGGTAGAGCTCAAGCAGGTCTTCCTCAATCTGATCGGAAATGCAATTCAAGCCATGCCAGACGGAGGCACCCTGCGCTTGCACATATTCCGACTTAAGCCGGAGCACCAGCGACCATCCGGAATATGCATCACGATAGCTGATACGGGCACTGGTATAGATCCTCAGCATGTGAAGCATTTGTTCGAACCCTTCTTCACAACGAAGTCGGTGAAGGGAACCGGCTTGGGCCTCTGGATTAGCAAGGGAATCGTACAGAAGTACGGCGGATCGATTCGATTCCGGAGTATCAAATTTCAACAACACCCAATCACTTGCTTTCAAGTCACCCTGCCGGAGAACGATGAGCGCTCCACCAGTTTCTCCAGTACCGCCGATCCTCAGGAAATTGGAGTAGGCAACGGAACGCGCTGACGGACCCTAGCTAAGGCCCGCTCAAACGCATTACACAGCGCAGCCACAATGGGGCAAAGACACTGCCACACTTAATGATTTGTGAGCAGGTCGCTAATGCGTGCTCGATAACTCCGACTCATGCCAAGTTTCTCTCCACTCAACAAGATCACAGAATATTCACCATCCGGTTCTGTCCGTACTTCCCTCACAAATTGTAAGTTGACAATGGAGGAACGGTGAATTCTCAGGAAAATCTCGGGATCGAGTTTCTCCTGTAATCGTGCCATGGTCTCTCGAAGCAAGTGGGTCTCGTTTGCGGTACGAATGCGCACGTAATTTTCTTCGGCACTGATCCAACGGATGTCACTCAACGGGAGGAACACAATGCGGCCCCGTGACTTGAAGACGATCCTCCGCGCGTATTGAGTGGTCGGCGCAGCGGCGTTGGCTGCTGTTCCCGCAGACTGGGCATCCAGATTGATCTGCTTCCGAACACGTTCAATCGCAGAAGCAAGTCTCTGACTCGCAAACGGCTTTAAGAGGTAATCGACGGCATGAACCTCAAATGCTCGCAGTGCATACTGGTCATGGGCAGTGGTGAAGATGATATGGGGTGTCGGTGCTCCGCTGCTGCTAAGCTGCGCAGCGATATCTAAGCCGTCCATACCGGGCATATGGATGTCGAGGAATATAAGCTGCGGCTTGACGGCCTGCACCAGGGAAAAGGTATCGTCTGCATTGGATGCTTCTCCGACTATCTTTATGTCTTGTTCATCGTCCAGAAGCTGGCGCAGCTTCGCCCGAGCCAGCGCTTCGTCATCGGTTAAGATCGCGTGGATCATGCAACACCATAGCGGGTAAGTGGTGAAAGTTCGGGTTGACCGAACGACAACGGGAGGGCGAACGTGACTCGTACTATGTGACCGGACAACTCTTCGATTGAAAAGCTTTGTTCTTCACCATAATGAAGTAGGAGTCGACGCCTGACGTTGTCCAACCCCAGACCTGTCCGATCAACCGTTCTCGGCAACAGGCCAAGCCCGCTATTGGAAACGCGCACCTGCAAGCGTGTTTCCTGCCGCTTTGCGGAAATGGTCAGCCACCCCTCTCTGTCTGTTTTCGAGAAGCCGTGCGTGTAAGCATTTTCAACTAAGGGCTGCAGAATCATCGCTGGTACCAGTGCGTCGTGCAGTTCAGGTTCCACTGAAATCTCCTGTCGTATTCTTCCGGAGAATCGCAGATCCTGCATCGCCAAGTACAATTCCGTGAATTGGATCTCCTCATTGAGTGGAATAAGCTGGACTTCCCCCCGCTCCAGTGTCATACGCAGGAGGCTGCTTAGCTGTTCCAATACGGCGTCAGCGGATGCCGGATCAATCTGAATGAGGCTGGAAATGCTATTCATCGTATTGAAGAGGAAGTGAGGATTCAATTGCATGCGCAGTGCATGGACCTGCGCATGAGCTAACTGTGTCCGAAGTTCCGCTGCAGCTTCTTCTTTTTCACGCAGTTGCTGGTAATGGCCGATGCCACGGAAAAGGGCGAACGTACACCAGAAGATCACAAGGTTGTCCACCAGCTCTGCGTCGAGATTGAACCAAAGTCGTTCCCAATACGGCATAGGCGGTCTGTTCAACGGCAGGCGCGGAAAACAGGCTACCCAGATCATCTCCTCGAGAATGCAGCACAAGAGACTGATAGGAATGCCTGCGACTACCAGTGGAAGGAGCTCCGTCCTGCGGATTCGCTGGCCCAGGAGATTCCACGCAACCCAAAATATGAAGCCCCATATGAAATACTGCACGCCCCACGCTTTTATGAGCAGCACCAATCCAACGTGATAGTTGGATGATCGCGTGGCAAGCACCCAGTCCTGAAGAGCGAACATAGTCCCCAATAGCACCCAGGACGTTACGAAAATCAGCGGGTGCATAAACCGCGGCTGCGATCGCGAATTTGTTATCCGCCATGACATGTATCTTTGCCGCTTCACCGAACAGCTTGCGGTGACTTCCCTTGTGAAGAGTCGCCCTTCCTTTGGCAATAGCACCGTATAAAGCTCGTTTGAGCGCGAAAGTCTGCACGGCATGGTTCCGAATAGCGAGTTCCCTGAGTAGCGACGAACGCGCCAGCTTTCGAGGGCAAAACTATCACGCAAGGCCAATGTTTGGTCACAGGAAATTGCAATTTGTCACATTTCAGCCTGTAGGTGGGATTTGGCTGTCCTATGCAGTGGGTTCGAAATACGCCGGAAAATGTGACTGGGAATGCCACGCACTCCAAGCGCACTTACTTCGGAGAGGCTTTATGACACGATAGGGATGCTTTCTCGTCTTGAACACTCGGTTTAGATAATCTCCCTTTGAAGGAGCTGCGATAAATTCGTCGCGTTCCCACAAGCGCACACCTGAATACCGATAGACAGC
>Ga0105238_10004931_pt1 | contig 13210 bp, 9 predicted proteins | sample KBSC34metaG_FD_81526 | JGI IMG/M metagenome (GOLD analysis project Ga0105238, IMG submission 81526) | Corn rhizosphere microbial communities from Kellogg Biological Station, Michigan, USA - KBS C3-4 metaG | ecosystem: Host-associated > Plants > Roots > Rhizosphere > Soil | place: Michigan, USA... | reverse complement strand
TACGCTGCGGCGACTGAAGTTGTGCGTAGTCATGCAGTCACTGATCTGATCCAGACAGCAACCAAGGCGAGAATCCGCGGCGATGCAACCGCCGAGCACGCCGCTCTGCAGCGTGCCGCAGAACTTGATCCCCACAATCTGCAGGTTGCGGAACACGTGCGTGAGATGGCCGATGATGCCGCTGCCTCGCAGACCGCATCGCTCTACGAAAGCGGTGCCGAATCGCTGCTTCCCGCCCCGGTGTTGCAGCCGATTGATGGCACGAAGAGCTTCCATCTCCGCACCGACAGGCGCCAGGCCATCCAGAATGTGTTCCGATCGTTTGGAATCGATGCTTCCATCGACAACAGTGTCACCGGACCACCCGTGCGCTTCGAGATGGATGATGCCACCTTCGCGCAGGCGATGCAGGCCATCAACATGGTCACCGATACGTTTACAGTGCCGCTGGATGCGCATCGCGCCATCATCGCCAAAGACACGCGCGAGAACCGGAATCAGTACATGCGGCAGGAGTTCGAGACCGTGTACCTGGGCGGCATGACCCAGGCTGAGATGACCGACATCAGCAACATGGCGAAGAACGTGTTTCAAGCGCAGCAGGTTGCCACGCAGTTGAGTTCGGGAACGCTGACCATTCGCGCCACAACAGACAAACTCAACGCCTTTAATGAAACATTGAAGCAGCTGCTGCAGGGCCGCAGCCAGGTGCTGCTCGACATGCGATTGATTCAGGTGGCGCACTCAAACGTGCGCAACACCGGCGTCACTCCCCCGCAGCAGATCTCAGCATTCAACGTCTACTCAGAGGAGCAGGCGATCCTGAATCAGAACCAGCAGCTTGTGCAGGAGATTATCTCTTCCGGGCTTGCTGCGCCCGGGGATACGCTTACGATCCTCGCAATTCTGCTTGCTTCAGGGCAGGTATCGAGCTCGATCTTTCAGAACGGGATTGCGCTCTTCGGTGGCGGGTTAACGCTCACAGGTTTGTCGCCCGGCCCCGCGAAGGTGAACTTGAATCTGAATTCCTCTGAATCGCGCGAGCTCGATCAGGTACAGATGCATATGGGAGATGGCGAGGAAGGGACGATCAAGAGCGGCTCGCGGTATCCAATCGAGACATCGCAGTACTCCGATCTCGGCGGTGCGGGCGTCAACATACCGGGGTTAACGACGGCAGGGACATCGGGAAGCCTCAGTTCCCTTCTTTCGCAGTTGAACTCCGGATCGCAGACAATTCCGCAAATTGAGTACCAGGATCTAGGTCTGACCTTCAAAGCGACTCCTCGTGTCATCCGCAGCGGCGAAGTGGCACTGACCATGGATTTAAAGATTACGGCGCTCGGCGGCTCGTCCATTAACGGAGTCCCCATCCTGAACAACCGAAGCTACTCGGGGGTTGCGACGGTAAAGGAAGGCTCCGCCGTTGTCCTGGTAAGCCAGGTGGACAAGGAAGAGAGTCGAGCCCTCAGCGGAGTGCCGGGGCTGTCCGAGATTCCAGGACTCAACAACATCACGAACAAAGAAGTGCAAAAGAACTACGCAAGCCTGCTGATCGTCATTACCCCGCACGTGATCAGAGGAACGCAACCCGGCGGACATACGCCAATGGTGAGGATCGAGCGCGGACGCACAGGCATGTAGATCCTGCTTAGATAAAGCGAAAGCCCCAGAGTCGATCTCCGGGGCTTTCGTTTTTCAGAAGCACTTTCCCCACTACTTCGAGAGCCCGTTCGCCTTCGCCTGATAGTCGACGATCTGCTTCAGCGTTTCGTAGGGCGCATTGGCAGGTACTTGCCGGCCATTGATCACCAGCGTTGGGACTGAAGAGATGTCAAGCTCCTTGGCGAGCTGCATCGAAGCATCGACCGCAGACTTGGTCTCCGGCGTTTTCGCGCAAGCTGACACCTTGGCAGGGTCTAGTCCGGCTTTGGTTACCGCGCTGTTCAAGGTCAGAGTTGCGCCATCGGCGGAAGCGAGCCCGTCCTGCCCTTCGAAGACAGCAGAGGCAAATGTAAAGAAGGCGGGGCTGCCTCCAAGCTTCGAAACGCAAACCCCGTATTCTGCAGCAGGCACCGACTGCGGATGAACGCTCGGCAGAGGGTCATTCTGGAATACGATACGCGCATTGGGGAAGTCGGTCGCGAGCTTATCCATGTTGGCTTGTGCAGACTTGCAATGGGGGCACTGGAAATCCGCAAACTCGACGATCTCGAGGTCCTTTGCTGCCGAGCCCCGATAGGGGCCATTAGCGCGCTGCTGAAGTAACGTGCGGCCTTCTTCAAACGGATGTTCGCCAAATGGAACAATGCGATCGCCCACGATGATGTGCTTCATATCCGGCGCTGTCAGAAATGCGAACCTCTGAGGCTGCTGCTTGCCGCTCTTGTCACCCACCAGGACGACAACGCGGTTAATGCCCGGAAGCGAAGTCTTCTCGATAGCCTGCACCTGCCATACGCCGTTCGGATCGAAGCCGAGGTTCGCCTGCATGAAGGCATTCACTGTCTCCTTGGTTGGAGTGTCCGCCGTAAAGTCCGCAGGATTGGGCGGCGGAAATGCAGGAGCACCCGCTGCCGGGGCTGAGGGAGTGGGAGCGGCAGCAGGAGGGGCCGCAGGTGTCTGATCCTGTGCTGTTGCGTGATGTGCGGAGGAAATTGTGAGGGCCAGCACGGTAGCTGCGGCCAGTCGAGCGGAAGTACGGATCAAGCGTTTCTCCTTCAATAGCGGGAAGACTCCCAGAACTAGGTTATACCTGCACTTTGACAGCAATTGGAAAGCGACGGCCCATCCCGAACGACTTTGAAGTGACCTTCAAGACAGGCGCTGCCTGCTGGCGTTTGTACTCGGAGCGTTCTACGAGGCGGACCACCTGTTGGACGAGTTCGAGTGGGAATCCGTTTTCCTCGGCGATGGATTCGGGCGTTTCATATCTCTCGACGTATGCCTCCAAAATCGGGTCCAGCGTCTCGTAAGCTGGCAGAGAATCCGTATCTTTCTGGCCGGGTCGCAACTCGGCGGATGGAGGCTTTTCAAGAATTGCGCGCGGAATGATCTCGCGATCGCGATTGAGCCAGTGGCAGATCGCGTAGACGCGCGTCTTAACGAGATCGCCGATCACCGCGAGCGCGCCCACCATATCCCCGTATAGCGTGCAATATCCCACCGCCATCTCGGACTTGTTGCCGGTCGTCAGCACCAGCGAACCGAACTTGTTTGAGACTGCCATCAGCAAGTTTCCCCGAACGCGCGCTTGCAGATTTTCCTCTGCGAGTCCGGGCTGCGTGCCTCTGAAAAGCGGCTCCAGGGCCTGCGTGTAGCCACGAAAAAGGTCGCTGATTCCGATCACTTCGAATTGAATCCCGAGGTTGGCCGCCAGAGCGCGGCTGTCGTCGATAGAGCCTTGCGATGAATAAGGGCTGGGCATACCGATCGCCAGCACGTTCTCTTTTCCAAGCGCGTCTGCCGCGATTGCAGCCACCAGAGCCGAATCAATACCGCCACTTAGGCCCACGGCCACCTTGTTGAATCCACATTTGCGGACGTAGTCACGCGTGCCAAGAACGAGGGCCCGGTAAGCAGCTTCAGTATCGTCATCATCCGTTTCGGGAACAGCCGGCGAGCAGAACGGATCAAAGATCACAAGATCCTCTTCGAACGACTTGGCCTGTGCCACCAGATCTCCGTGCGCGTTGATGCACATCGAAGATCCATCGAAGATCAGGCTGTCGTTACCGCCCACCTGGTTGCACATGATCACCGGGATTCCATCGCGATTAGAGATGGAGGCCAGCATCTGGCGGCGCAGTCTGCGTTTCGAGTGCCAAAAGGGCGAAGCAGATAAGTTGATGTGGATCGCCGGATTCTGCCGCATCAGCTCTTCCAGCGGATCGAAGGAGTATAGGCGGCGCGGCCAGAAGTTCTTGTCGTTCCATGCGTCTTCGCATATTGAAATCGCGATGCGCAGATTGTCGAGCTCTACAACCTGCTGGCGAGTAGAAGGCAGAAAGTAGCGTTGCTCGTCGAAGACGTCGTAGAACGGCAGCAGGCGCTTGTGCTGCTCCAGCAGTATGTGACCGCAATCGAGGAGCACCGCGGCATTCACGGCGGGCTTGCCTGCATCGGGCGGCGCTGGAAGGGCCGTGCCGACCATCAAAGCCGCAGGAAGACTGCGTGTCGCTTCAGCCAATTCGCTGATCGCCTCGCGGCATCGAGCCAGAAAGCTTGGCTTCTCCAGAAAATCGGCCGGCGGATAGCCGCAGACCGCCAACTCCGAGAAAACAGCGAGCCGGGCGCCCCGGTCTGCCGCGCCGCGTGAGGCCGTGATGATTTTTTTCAGATTCCCGGTGAAATCCCCGACCGTGGGGTTGATCTGCGCCATTGCGATCTTCACCTGTCCAGTTTAATTGAGAGGACAAGGAGGAGGGCCAGAGGCAGAAAGGAACAATGCCCCGTAATGCAGGGCCGGGTGAACCGGCTAGGAGCCGGTTCCTGAGAAGACGACACCGATGGTGCGCACAATGATCTTCAGATCGAGCCAGACGCTCCAGTTTTCGATGTATGCCACGTCGAGGGAGACATAACTGTCGAACGAGGGATCCTGGCGCGCCTGTACCTGCCAAAGGCCCGTAATGCCCGGCGTTACGTCCAGGCGACGAAGATGGCTGAGCTTGTACTCCATCACTTCGCTGGCGATCGGCGGCCGAGGGCCAACCACGCTCATATCGCCCTTGAACACGTTGATGAACTGGGGAAGTTCGTCGAGCGAATACTTGCGCAGAATGCGTCCCAGCCGGGTGATCCGCGGGTCATTTGTTACCTTGAAGAGCACCCCATCGCGCTCGTTCATATGCATGATTTCAGATCGGCGCGTCTCCGCATCGCGCACCATGGTGCGGAACTTGTAGCAGCGGAAGACCCGCCCCTTCTTCCCGATGCGCTGAGATTTGTAGAACACCGGCCCGTTGGATTCGAGCCTGATTGCGATGGCCAGCAACAGCAGAAACGGCGAGAGAACAAGAAGCACCGTTCCGGCAAAGAACACATCCAGAACGCGCTTCAGTACGAACCCGAGTTCCGGAACGTGCCCGCGGTGCAAAGGAATGGTCGGGAACTGACCGATGTACTCGATGGGATTATCCCAGCCGAGCCCCTCATAGAGATCCGGCACGACGCGGAGATCCACGCCATGTAATCGCGCCTTTTCAAGCGTATCGAGAACGACGCGGCGTTCGCAGGGCATAGTGAAGAAAATTTCATCCACAAACTGCTGCCGGGCATGCTGGAAGAGCGTGTCAAGCGTGCCCACCACATCGCCAGTCGAAGACATCATGCGCGACGATGTGCCGGGGAAATCAATGAATCCCTTGAATGTGTAGCCCAGATGCCGGATGCTCTCGAGGTGATGACGAAGGGCGTGCGCCTCAGCGCCAGTGCCGACGATCAAGACGTTTCGTGTATCCTGCCCGCTCTCAAACCGGTGATACATCATCGAGCGATACACAAAGCGCCTGACGCACAGCGTTCCGGTGACCATGAAGAGCGTGAGCATCACCACGCGGCGCGGAATGTCCTCAGCGCCAACAAGGTAGAGAGTGCCGGTCAGCAACAGGCCCGATGTGAAGCAAACCTCAACGGTGAGCCGCTGCTCGTGGAGAAAGGATCCCAAACGCGTCGGGGAATACAGATGGAGGCGACGGCTGCCGACGATCAGGGCTAGCGAAAAGACACTGAGCAGGCCCAGTAGTATCCACATCGAACGGCCATAGAACAGGGTGCCGTGATAGAAATGCCGTGCTCCTGCAACCGGAGTAATCTGCCGCTCATACACCGTGGCAACTGTGGCGGAGATAAAGACGGTAAGAAGGTCGAGAAACATCCAGAACTTGACTTTGCCTTCCGAGCGGCGCGCTGGGAGCGCCCCGGCATCCGTTACCCAATCGGAGGGAGCGGTTACCGAAGAAACTCGTTGCCAGAATTCAGATGTAGCCATATGCGTTGCGCAAGCCTCAGAAGTTCAAAAGTGCTGCTGGTGAGAGTTGGGGTCCTTGCTCCGTTACATCGAACTGGAAGCAGTTACCGTGCGATGAATGGCCTTTTCGTCTTCTGCTTCGCGGAGCCAGCCATGCAAAATCCCGCCACTTCCTTCGCAAATCCGTACGTCGTTCTCGTTCAGCGCTAGTCGTCTCGCTTGAGTCGAACGCCACAACGTCTTTGCCTTGTGATGGTTAATGAAACCGTCACACTGTCAGCATTGTGACAAAATCCGGTTCTGCCAAAGCGCGTTCAACAAGGCACACGTTGACCGCTCCACGAAACCTTGATCTTTCACCTGGTTCCAAGGCGAAGGTGTACTTACACCGCAAATTCCAGAAGTGGCCTCGGGGAAAATCCGAGCTGGGCCGCTAGCTGGGGGAGTCGGATACTCGTTCAGCCGTCCCTTTAGGATGAGCTTAGTTATAGATTATCCGAGAAAAATCGATTACCCGCGCATTAAATGTTTATGCCAAAGGTAACCGGTAGGCATCCAGTGTGAGGAACAGCTGGATGTTCGGATCGGGTGAGGCAAGGAAATCCTTTAAAGGCCCAAAGAAGGCCGCCCGTCCCTCATGAAGGAACAGGACCGTGTCGGCCAGGCGCTCGGCAAATCTCATATCGTGGGTCACCACGATGGCCGTAAACCCCAGTTGCTGCTTCAGCCGCTGAATCAGCCCGCCAAGCCGACGCGCAATCAGCGGGTCGACCATCGTGGTGGGCTCGTCATACAGAACGATCTCAGGCTGCGATGCCAGCGCACGCGCAATCGCAACCGCTCGTTTGCGCCCGGTGGATAAACTGGCGGGCAAAGCGTTCGCTGCATCTTCAGCACCCACCAACACAAGCAGGCGGTCAACCACCTGCAGGATCTGGTCTTCCTCCTGTCCCCCACGTTCGCGGAGCGGAAACGCGACATTCTCGCGCACAGTCATCGAGTCGAACAGCGCTCCGTTTTGAAAGACCATCGTGATCCGCTTGCGGACTGCGTTCATGTCCTCTTCGGTGTACTGGTTGATCTCCTGTCCATCGACCCGAATCGAACCGACCTGCGGCTTCAGAAAGCCCATGAGGATGCGAAGCGACACAGACTTTCCCACCCCGCTACGCCCGAGAATGCAGAGGGTTTCCCCGCGATTCACCTTAAAGCTGACGTTATCCAGAACCTTTCGTTCGCCGAACCACAAGGAGACGTGGCTGAATGAGATCAGAGGCCATTCGGTTGGTTCCTCTTCGGCGGGAATGGACTTCTCTCCGACGATATCCGCCAGAACCTCATCCGCAATCTCCGGGACATCCGGATTTGCAGGAGATTCGGAGAGAGGCTCGGGATTGGGATCAGACGCTGCCACCCCATCAGATTACTTCAACCGGTCTTCCGCACAGATCTTCACCGCCATTCAAGATCAAGCAGGATCGGGCTCAGTTGCCAATGACTCAGCAACCTTTAGATCCTCGGGCGAGTTCACGTTCAGAAACCATTGGGCGGGGTAAAGCCCCCGCGGATGCCGCACCTGCCCGGGCTGGACCAGCAATTCCACCTGCAACGCCGTGAAGCCCCCCGGAAGCGCAGCTCCGGCCGACCGGAATGCCTTCAGACAATTGCGATCTTCAGAATCCAGGCGAGCCCGCAAGTGAGTCACCGCTGCCCGATCGATGATTGCAGGAAAGGTCTGAGTGAATCCGGCAACCGATACTACCGTCACTGCAGCTCCAGTAACCACGGCGTGATGGATCAGGTATTCGATAAGCCCCGCAGGGATCAGCGGAAGGTCGACGGGAAGAAACACTGCAAAACGGCGCTCGCACGCCGCGAGTGCCGCGCAGATTCCTGCCAGCGGGCCCAGTCCTGCACGTCCCGAATCGTCAGAAACAACGTGAGCGAACGCGGAGAGGTCAGCGTGCGCACCGCCGATGCGCGCATCCAGACCTGCACCCCGCAGGATATCGAGCGCGTGTTGAACCAGTGGCCGACCGCGGAGCTGAATCAGAGCTTTGTCCTGGCCCATGCGGCTGGAGCGGCCACCAGCCAGCACAAAGCCCTCGACGTCACAGGCCGGCAGGCTCAACGGCCCGCCTCCTCCATGAATCGAATCAGCGAACGAATGCCCAGTTCGAAGTTCTCCAGCTTGAATTTTTCGTTCGGCGCGTGGATGTTGTCGTCGGGAAGCCCGAACCCCATCATCACGCTCGGCAACCCGAGGTGCCGGTCAAAATCGCCGACGATCGGAATCGATCCTCCAGAGCGGATGAAGACCGTCTCTTTGCCCCAGACATCGTGAAGCGCATGGGTGGCCGCCTGAATATATTTGTTGTTCACCGGAATGAGGCACGCATCGCCCGAGTGGATGAGGCGGACATCGACCTCAATACCTTCCGGCGCGATCTTCTCCACGTAGCTCTTGTATTGCGCAAAGGCCTTCGCCGGTGTCATGTTCGGAACCAGACGCATCGAGACCTTGGCGAGAGCCTTGGCCGGAATCACAGTCTTCGCGCCCGCTCCCGTAAAGCCTCCCGGAATTCCATGCACATCGAGCGTGGGACGGGCCCAAGTGCGTTCCAGGACAGAGAAGCCGGATTCGCCCACAAGCTTGCTTGAGCCGACTTCAGTCTTGCGATAGTGCTCTTCGTCGAAGGGCAGGCTCTTCCAGGCTGCAAGCTCCTCCGGGCTGGGCGGAACCACATCATCGTAGAAGTCCGGAATAAGAATGCGACCGCTCTCATCTTTCAGCTTCGCAATGATGTGTGCCAGCGCCACAAACGGGTTCGGCGCCGCGCCGCCGTACATTCCGGAGTGAAGGTCAGTCTTCGATCCACGCACCTCAAGTTCCGTATAGATCATTCCGCGCAGCCCCACGCACAGCGTGGGCAGGCCCTCTGCAAATAGCTCCGTATCGGAGACCAGCGCAAAATCAGCTCTGAGATTTTCGGGCTTGGAAGCAACGTACGCCGCAATTCCCTCGCCCCCCACTTCTTCCTCGCCTTCGAAGAGAACGCGCACATTCAGGGGCAGCGCCTTGTTTGCGGCCATTAGCGATTCAAGTGCCTTGACCTGAGCCCAGACCTGCCCCTTGTCGTCGACAGCGCCGCGAGCATAGATGTTTCCATTGCGTTCTGTGGGTTCGAAGGGCGGCGATGTCCATTCATCGATAGGGTCCGTCGGCTGCACGTCGTAGTGGCCGTAAACAAGCGCGGTCGGCTTTCCAGATGCGTGGAGCCAGTCGCCATAGACCAGCGGGTGACCCTCAGTATCGATCAGCCGGACATTTTCGATGCCGATGCGCTTCAGCTCACTAGCCAGAAATTCAGCTGCGCGGCGGCAGTCATATTTGTGCTCTGGCAGCGTAGAGATCGACGGAATACGGAGGAGGTCCTTGAGTTCGCTTACAAAGCGCGAGTGATTCTCGGTGGCAAATGTTACAGCGGCTGAAGACATTGGCGTGCTCCATTACAATTGGTTGTCAACAGAAGAGTATAGGCGCTCCAGGTTCCTGGTCGCTGGAAAGGGCTTACCTGGTGCCGAGTGGCAAAGATGTTGTTTTTTGCTGGAACGCACGCTGTCTTATCGGACTCGTTTTTGCTTCGCTTCTAACTTTGAATGCATGCGCACAATCGCCTGTCGATACTACTTATTTCGCGCGCAAGAATACGCTAGGAGTATTCGCGGGGTATTCAAGTAACTCCAGTCACATCCTGCTCGGCGATGCGGAGCAGAGAAAGCTCCTGCAGTTTGGAGTTTCCTATAGCCACCGGCTGTTTCTCAACGAGACGCTGAACTGGCAATTCAGCGCGGAAGTCATGCCGGTTTCGTTGGTGGGCGATCCTCTCACGCGGTTCGTAAACAACCAGACCAAGCCGACAAAGAAGACCTTTTCGGGAACAATTCCCTCCCCGCTCGATCAGTGCGGTCCTTTCTCGATCAGTTACAACTACACGCAAGATGGCGTCAACTACACCGGAACCGAGACGATCACGTGCTCTGGCCGCAGATGGACGATGGGCGAAGCACTCTCCCCGTTCGGGATGCAGCTGAACTTCATGCCGCATAGAAAGCTGCAGCCCTTCGTGATTGGACACGGCGGCTATATGTATTCCACGCGCCCCGTTCCCGACGATGGAGCTGGCTCGTTCAACTTTGCCTTCGACTGCGGCGCAGGTCTCGAGTACTTCCGATCGAGGAGCAAATCAGTTCGGGTCGAGTATCGGTATCATCACTTCTCAAATGCTGGAACCGCGGGCAGCAACCCCGGCGTCGATAACGGAGTGCTGCAAGTCACGTATTCGTTCTGGCCTTAGTATCGCGGGACCTTGGGATCGATCTCAGCGGACCACGCCTCGATGCCTCCGCGTAACGACTGCACGTTTTCGAACCCCTGGTTTCGCAGCCATGCGGTTACGTTCAATGAACGCTGCCCGTGGTGGCAGAGCACTGTCAGGTGCTCGTCAGGATCGAGTTCCTGATTCACGCGCGCAGGAACATCGCCCATTGGCATCAGCGTGCTGGGTTCAATGTGAGCTGTTGAGTACTCCCAGGGCTCGCGCACATCGATGAGCCTCGTCTTGTTCTCTCCCAGAAGCTTGGCTGCATCCGCAGGGGAAATCTCGAATTCCAACATGGTTTAAGTCTAAAGCTCCGGGCCAATCGCCTCCAGCGGGGCTGCGGAATTTACTCTAGAAGAGATGCCGCCCATTCTGAATGCGCAATCGATCACAAAGCAGTTTGGCGCGACGCCGCTGTTCAAAGACATTTCATTCACAATTGACGACGGCGCGCGCATCGGCTTGATCGGTCCCAATGGAGCGGGTAAATCGACGCTGCTGGCCATCCTCGCCGGCACAGTGGAGCCCGATACGGGTGAACTCGCTGTCCGCAAACGCGCCCGTGCCGCTTACGTCCCGCAGGACTCGCGTTTTGCCGAGGGCCTCACGGTCCGGCAGGTGCTCGATGATGCTTTGAATGCGGCGCATGTGCCCGAGACGGAGCACGAAGGCCGTTTGCGCGAGCTATCCGGAAAAGCCGGATTCGAAGACCTGACGGTGGAGGCTGCATCGCTTTCCGGCGGATGGCGCAAGCGGCTGGCGATTGTGGAAGCCCTGGTCATCCAGCCCGATGTTCTGCTGCTCGACGAGCCAACGAATCACCTCGATCTCGCCGGCATCGAGTGGCTGGAGGATTTGCTGACCGCTTTGGCGTTTGCCGTGGTAACGGTAAGCCACGATCGTTATTTTCTCGAAGCGACCTCAAGCGAGATCATCGAGCTGAACCGTGTCTACGCTGAGGGTCTGCTGCGAGTCAAAGGAAACTTCAGCCGCTTTCTGGAAGAGCGCCAGGCCTACCTTGAGGCTCAGAGCAAACAGCAGGAGAGCCTTCGCAACCGGGTGCGCACCGAGATTGAATGGCTGCGGCGAGGTCCCAAGGCCCGTACCACCAAGTCAAAAGCTCGAATCGATGCGGCGCATGAGATGATTGGCAACCTCGCAGCCATGGATTCAAGGTCTGCGGTGAGTTCCGCCGGAATTGATTTCGCCGCGAGCCAGCGCAAGACGAAGCGGCTGGTGGAATTCGGCGATGTGACCTGCGAAGTGGGTGGGCGGCGTCTATTCAGCGGGCTCAACTTCATCCTGACTGCAGGAATGAAGCTGGGACTGGTCGGTCCCAACGGAAGCGGCAAGACTTCCCTGCTCCGCCTGATGCGCGGCGAAGTGGAACCGGCAGAAGGCAGCATTCGCCGTGCTGAGGCGTTGCGCATGGTCTATCTCAGCCAGATGCGCGACTTGGACGAGAGCCTGACACTTCGCCGCGCGCTGGCTCCTGAGGGCGACGGCCTCGTCTACCAGGGCCGCACGGTGCACGTTGCGAGTTGGGCTGCGCGGTTCCTCTTCACTGGCGAGCAACTGAACCAGCCTGTGCGAAACCTGAGTGGTGGCGAACGCGCTCGCGTACTGATCGCCAGGCTCATGCTGCAGCCCGCCGATGTCCTGCTTCTCGATGAGCCGACCAATGATCTCGATATTCCGACGCTGGAAATCCTGGAAGAGAACCTGCTCGATTTCGAAGGAGCGCTGGTCCTGGTAACACACGATCGTTACCTTCTGAATCGAGTCGCCTCCACGGTTCTCGGCCTCGACGGCAAGGGACGAATCGCGCAGTTTGCCGACTTTGCTCAATGGGAGCAGTGGATCGACGAAGGAATCAGGGGAGACGCATTAGGCAATCAATCGAGCTCAAACGGAACAGGCGATGCTCCCAAGCCCCAGCCCGCAGCGAAGAACCGAAAGCTCTCGTACCTCGAGGCACGTGAGTTTGCCACCATTGAGCAGAGGGTAGAAGAATCGGACGGGCGCCTGGCTGCGGCACGCGCGCGTGTGGAGGACCCTTCCATCGCCAGCGATGCGTCCGCCCTGCAGACCGCTCTTCGGGAGCTGGCCGACGCAGAATCCGAGAGCGAGAAACTCTATGCGCGTTGGGCCGAATTAACCGATAAAGCGGTCTAAACTAGGCATAGGCTCAAAGGTTTGTTCAACTGAAAGCTGAACTTCGACGACTCGCGGCGAAATAGCTGCATCGAAAGATGATATGCAAAACCCGGTGAAAGTTTTAATTGTCGAGGATGAACCCCACGCCCTGATGGGCCTCGCTGAGCTGATCTCTGGGTGGGGGTACCAGACCGAGACAGCACGCGATGGCATTGAGGGCTGGGAGAAGGCACTCGTTTGGGACCCGGCGATTGTGGTCACCGACTTCAAGATGCCGCGCATGGATGGCATCGGCCTCCTGACCAAGCTGGCCGAGAGCGCCAGTGCAAATGTCGCGGTGGTGCTGCTGACCGCGCAGGGGTCCATCCAGACGGCTGTCGATGCCATGAAGCTGGGTGCGTACGACTTCCTCCAGAAGCCAGTCGACGCCACACGGCTGCGCAACATTCTTGCCAATGCTACTCGTCAGCGCGCGACAGAAATCGAGCTCGAGGTAACACGCCGGCAACTGCGCAATACCGGCATTCTCGGTTCGATGGTGGGCAGTTCCAAAGCGATGCGCGAGATTTTCGCGCTGATCGAGCAGATTGCGCCTTCAAACGTCTCGGTTCTCATCACCGGCGAGAGCGGCACCGGCAAAGAGATGGTGGCGCGAACACTGCACGACCTCAGCCCGCGCAAGAGTCGGCCGTTCTTAGCC
>Ga0105238_10004929_pt1 | contig 13212 bp, 10 predicted proteins | sample KBSC34metaG_FD_81526 | JGI IMG/M metagenome (GOLD analysis project Ga0105238, IMG submission 81526) | Corn rhizosphere microbial communities from Kellogg Biological Station, Michigan, USA - KBS C3-4 metaG | ecosystem: Host-associated > Plants > Roots > Rhizosphere > Soil | place: Michigan, USA... | reverse complement strand
TGCGGCAGCAGGTCGGCATCGCTGACCTGCTGGCCGTTTATGTGTGCGCGCTCGGCGAATTCGAGCAGGTGCGGCGACGTGTGGCAACCGACCTTGTAGCCCGCGTGAACGAGGATCGCCTCGAGGAACGCGCAGGTCGAGCCCTTGCCGTTCGTGCCGCCGACCGTGATCACGGGGCACGCGAATTCGAGCTGCAGCGCCGCCTTGACCTGCCCGATGCGGGTGAGGCCCATGTCGATGCCGACCGGGTGCGCGCGTTCGAGATGCGAAAGCCACGCGTCGAGAGTGGGAAAAGTGCTCATCGGATCAAATCTGAATCGGTACCGCCACTACGCCAAAAAACGAAACGCGCCGCCCGGCGGTTCAGCCGGGCGACGCGCGCAGGTCACAACGCCGCGCCGATCAGGCCAGCGCGTCGGCCGGCTGTCGCTGCAGCAGCGCGAGCAGCTGCGCGATCTCGTCGCGCATCTTGCGGCGGTCGACGATCATGTCGATCGCGCCCGTCGTCAGCAGGAATTCCGCGCGCTGGAAGCCTTCCGGCAGCTTCTCGCGAACCGTCTGCTCGATCACGCGCGGGCCGGCGAAGCCGATCAGCGCCTTCGGCTCCGCGATCACGACGTCGCCGAGGAACGCGAAGCTCGCCGACACGCCGCCCATCGTCGGGTCGGTCAGCACCGAGATGAACGGCAGCTTGGCTTCGGCCAGCTTGGTCAGCATCGCGGTGGTCTTCGCCATCTGCATCAGCGACAGCAGGCTTTCCTGCATCCGTGCGCCGCCCGACGCCGTGAAGCAGATGAACGGCACGTGCTGTTCCAGCGCGTTCTGCGCGCCGCGCGCGAAACGCTCGCCGACGACCGAACCCATCGAGCCGCCCATGAACGAGAACTCGAAACAGGCCGCGACCACGGGCAGCGTGTGGATCGCGCCGCCCATCACGACCATCGCGTCGGTCTCGCCCGTCTCGTCCATCGCTTCCTTCAGACGATCGGGGTACTTGCGGCTGTCCTTGAACTTCAGCGAGTCGACCGGCACGATTTCCTGGCCGATTTCATAGCGGCCTTCCGGATCGAGCAGCCCGTCGAGGCGCTCGCGCGCGCCGATGCGCATGTGGTGATCGCACTTCGGGCACACATGCAGGTTCGCGTCCACGTCGTTGCGGTACAGCACGGCCTCGCAGGACGGGCATTTGACCCACAGGCCTTCCGGAATGCCCTTGCGGCTTTTCGGGTCGGTCTGCTTGATCTTCGGCGGCAACAGTTTGTCGAGCCAGCTCATCGTGTATGGTTTCCTGTTCCGTGGCGGGGCGGGCCGACCGGCCCGTTCCCGCCTCCTGTGTTGTGTTTATCGCGCCGTCTTGCCGGCGCCGTCCAGGGCGGCGCGCAGCTCGGCGATGAATGTCTTCAGCGCGGCGGCGGCGCCTTCCGGCGCGGCGCTCTCGAGCAGTTGCACCAGGCGGCTGCCGATCACGACGGCGTCCGACACTTCGGCCACCGCGCGCGCCGTTTCGGCGTCGCGGATGCCGAAGCCGACGCCCACCGGAACCGGCACGCGCGACTTGATGGCCGGGATTTTACCCGCAATGCTCGAAACATCCAGATTTCCGGCGCCGGTCACGCCCTTGAGCGACACGTAGTACACGTAGCCGCTCGCGATCTTGCCCACGTCGGCGATGCGCTCGTCGGTCGACGTCGGGGCGAGCAGGAAGATCGGATCGATCTGCGCGGCACGCATTTTCTCGGCGAACACGCCGGCTTCCTCGGGCGGATAGTCGACGACGAGCACGCCGTCGACGCCGGCGGCCTGCGCCTGGGCCGCGAACGCGTCGACGCCCATCCGCTCGATCGGGTTCGCATAGCCCATCAGCACGACGGGCGTCTTCTGGTTGGTGTCGCGGAAGCGCTTCACGTCGGCGAGCACGCTCTTGAGCGTGACGCCGCGCGCGAGCGCGCGCTCCGACGAGCGCTGGATCACCGGGCCGTCGGCCATCGGGTCCGAGAACGGCACGCCGAGCTCGATCACGTCGGCGCCGCCTTCGGCGAGTGCGTGCATAAACTCGACCGTCTTTGCGGGATCGGGGTCGCCGGCCGTGATGAACGGGATCAGGCCCTTGCGGCCTTGTTCGGCGAGTGCGGCGAAGGTCTGCTGGATACGATTCATGGCAATTTTCCTTTGTCGACCGGAGTTAGCGCTTTGGCGCTTACTCAGGTCCCATGCGAAGCAGCGATCGGCATTGCGGCGGCGCGACTCACGCGCACGCCTGCACGGCGAGCGCATTCACGCGCTCGTGCGCGATCGCGCAATAACTTTCGTTGATCTCGTAGCCGACGAAGTCGCGCCCCTGCCGTGCGCAGGCCACCGCGGTCGTGCCGCTGCCCATGAACGGATCGAGCACGCGGCCGCCCGGCGGGCAGCTTGCGAGCACCATCCGCTCGATGATTTCCAGCGGCTTCTGGGTCGGATGATCGACGCGCTCGGCGTGCTGCCGATGCAGGCGCGAGACCGACCAGACGTCCTTCGGGTTGTAGCCCATCTCCAGCCACTTGCTGCCTTCGAACAGCTTGCGCGAGCGGGCCTTCTTCGTGTCGGCGTCGTACGGGATGCGGACCGGATCGAGATCGAAGTAATACGCTTTGGAAACCGCGAAAAAGCCGATGTTGTCGTGCACCGACGTGAAACGGCGCGTCGTGCCGCCCATGCTCGGCACGCGCCGATCCCAGATGATCTCGTTGACCATCGTGAGTTGCGTCTTCAGGAAGCTGAAGATTTCCGGCGCGTACTGCCACGTGCAGAAGATGTACATCGACCCGCTCGGCTTGAGCTTCGGAATCGCGAGCTCGAGCCACTCGCGCGTCCACGCGAGAAAGTCGTCTCCCGAACGCTTGTCCGAGTCGTTGCCGTAGTCCTTGCCGAGCCCGTACGGCGGATCGGCGACGATCAGGTCGATCGACGCATCCGGCAGGCGCGCGGCTTCGGTCATGAAATCGCGGTTGTGCAGTTCGATCCCGGACGGCAGTGCGCACGGCACGGCGACGGCGGGCTGCCCCGCCTCCGCTTCGCTCGCGGCGCCGCCGCCCGGTTCTTCGATCAGGTCACGCATCGGTCGGTCAGAGCGCGATGCCCGATCGCTCGGCGACCGTGTGCATGTCCTTGTCGCCGCGGCCCGACAGGTTGACGAGCAGGATCTTGTCCTTCGGCAACGTCGGCGCGAGCTTCACGCCATATGCGATCGCGTGGCTCGACTCGAGCGCGGGGATGATCCCCTCGATCCGGCAGCAGTCGTGGAACGCCTTCAGCGCCTCTTCGTCGGTGATCGGCACGTATTGCGCGCGGCCGCTGTCCTTCAGCCATGCGTGCTCGGGGCCGACACCCGGATAGTCGAGGCCGGCCGACACCGAATGCGTCTCGATGATCTGGCCGTTGTCGTCCTGCAGCAGGTACGTGCGGTTGCCGTGCAGCACGCCGGGGCTGCCGGCGATCAGCGACGCCGCGTGACGGCCCGTGTCGAGGCCGTCGCCGGCCGCTTCGACGCCGATCAGCTGCACCGACGTGTCGTCGATATACGGATAGAAGATGCCCATCGCGTTCGAGCCGCCGCCGACGCATGCAATCACCGCGTCCGGCTGCCGGCCGGCGAGTTCCGGCATCTGCACCTTGCACTCGTCGCCGATCACGCGCTGGAAGTCGCGCACCATCGCCGGATACGGGTGCGGGCCCGCGACCGTGCCGATGATGTAGAACGTGCTTTCGATGTTCGTGACCCAGTCGCGCATCGCTTCGTTCAGCGCGTCCTTCAGCGTGCGCGAACCCGATTCGACCGGCACGACCGTAGCTCCAAGCAGCTTCATCCGGTAGACGTTCGCGGCCTGGCGGCGCACGTCCTCGGCGCCCATGTAGACGATGCACTCCATCCCAAAGCGCGCGCAGATGGTCGCCGTCGCGACGCCGTGCTGGCCGGCGCCCGTCTCGGCGATCACGCGCTTCTTGCCCATGCGCTTGGCAAGCAGCGCCTGCCCGATCACGTTGTTGATCTTGTGCGCGCCGGTGTGGTTCAGATCTTCGCGCTTCAGGTAGATCTGCGCGCCGCCGAGCGTCTCGCTCCAGCGCTGCGCGTGATAGATCGGCGACGGACGGCCGACGAAGTGCTTCAGTTCGCGCTCGTATTCGGCGACGAAATCGGGGTCGTTCCGGAATTTGTCATACGCGGTGCGCAGTTCGTCCAGCGCGTGAATCAGCGTCTCGGCGACGAACACGCCGCCATACGGGCCGAAATGGCCGTGATCATCAGGGAGGTTGTACATGGTGTCACTCTCGATTGGTCGGCGCGCCCGCGTTCGGGGGGCGCACCTTCTTGCATCACTGGGCGTCCGCTTCGCGCACCGCGCGTACGAACGCCGCCATCCGGGCGTGATCCTTCACGCCCTTCGCGCCCTCCACTTCGATGCCACTCGAGACATCGACAGCAAACGGGCGCAACTGGCGGATCGCATCACCGACGTTTTGCGCGTTCAAGCCACCACTCAAAACGGCCCGATGCGCGAGCTCTGCGGGAATAAGAGACCAATCGAAGACCTTGCCGCTACCGCCGTAGTCCGGCACCAGGGTGTCGAACAGGAGGCCGCGCGCTTTCGAATAATGAAGTGCCGATTCTACCAAATCGGACGGCTGAGTCGAGGGGCCGACGCGCACCGCGCGCAACCACGGCAGGCGGGCCGCGCGGCCGAGCGCGTCGCACTGCTCGGGCGTCTCGTCGCCGTGGAACTGCAGCACCGTGAGCGGCACCTCGCGCACGACTGCGTCGATCTCGGCTTCGGTCGCGTTCACGAACAGCCCGACCACCGACACGAACGGCGGCGCGAGGCGCGCCAGTTCGGCCGCCTGCGCGATCGACACCGCGCGCGGGCTCTTCGGGTAGAACACGAGGCCGATCGCGTCGGCGCCGAGTGCCGCGGCGTGCAGCACGTCCTCGGGGCGCGACAGGCCGCACAGCTTGATGCGCGTGCGCGGCGCGAGGCCGGTCGCGGCGGAGATCGAAGAAGGCACGGCGTGATCCGTCATGATGATAGGTCCAGATCGGCCCAGACACTGCTCCACGGCACGCTGCCGAGTTGCGCGGGCGGGACGGCGAATTCCGCCGGGTAGCCGACATGGGCAAGATACAGCCCGTCGGCCATGAACGTGGGCGCGGCGAGCGTGCGGTCGCGCCCGGCCAGCACGTCGGCGAGCCAGTCCGCCGGATAGCGGCCGCGCCCGACCGCGACGAGGCAGCCCATCAGGTTGCGCACCATGTGGTGCAGGAACGCGTTCGCGCGGAACCGGAAATGAATGAAGTGGCCCGAGCGCCGCACGTCGATCTGATACAGGTGTTTGACCGGCGTCTTCGACTGGCATTCCGACGACCGGAACGACGAGAAGTCATGCTCGCCGATCAGGTGCGCGGCGGCGGCGCGCATCGCGTCGTCGTCGAGCGGCGTGTGGATCCATCCCGCACGGCCGGCCAGCATCGGCGAGCGCACGGGATGCACGTACAGCACGTAGTAATAGGTGCGTTCGAACGCCGCGAAACGCGCATGGAACGTGTCCGGCATCGGCTTCGCCCATTGCACGGAAACGGTGGACGGCAGGAACGCGTTGGTGCCGCGCACCCACGAGAAATCCGTGCGGTCGAGGTCCGTGTCGAAGTGCACGACCTGCCCGAGCCCGTGCACGCCCGTATCGGTCCGCCCCGCGACCGTCGTGTGCAACGGCACGCACGCGAATTCGCCGAGCGCGCGCTCGAGCGCGTCCTGCACGGTCTTGCCGTGCGGCTGCGCCTGCCAGCCGCAGAACGCCGCGCCGTCGTACTGAATCCCAAGCGCGATCCGCATTACGCCTCGTCCGCCAGTTTCGCGAGCAGCGCACGCGCATCGTCGCGGGTGGCGGCGTCGTTTGCGTCGATCACCTCCTGCAGCAGCGTGCGCGCGCCCGACAGGTCGCCCAGTTCGACGTACTCCGACGCGAGATCCAGCTTGTTGCGCGCGATGCGCGCGAGCTCTTCCGGCGTCAACGCGGGCAACGCGGCGCCCGGCGCAGACGGCAGGTCGAGATCGATATCCAGTTTCAACGCGCCGAACTGCGCGCCGGCGAGCGGCGGCAGCGACGACGGCGCGGATGCGCCGCTCGCGTGAGGCGCGGGCGGCGCCGCATCCGGATCCCAATCGAACTCGTCGTCCTGGTCGGCCGGGTGTTCCGGTGACAGATGGCTCGCACCAACGGGCGGGTGCGACGTGGATTGACCGTTAGTTGCGATTTGCTCGCTTTCGGCTTGCCCTTCCCGTGCGGCCGGCTCGTCCGCCTGACGCGGCGGCAACGGCATGTCGAGGCTGTTGAGCGCGCTGATCGCGTTCTGCATCAGCGCCGCGTGCTGCGCGTCGTTCGTCGACGGCGCCGCAGGCGTTTGCAGCGGCTCGTCCGCGGCCGTTTCCGCGACGGGCTTCGCGTCGTGCGAGGCCGGCGCGGCGTCGCGCTCGAGCTCGGTGTGCGCGGGCGGTACTTCCGGTTGATCGTCGTGTGGCTTCGCGGTTTCCGGCGGAGACGCGACCTCGGCTTCATGCGTGTCGGCGCCCCCCGCCGCTGCCGCAGTAGCCGCGATCAGATTCACATCGGCCGCCGCGTCGCGTGCGAGCGGCGTCTCGGGAAGGATCGGCGGCAAGGGTTCGACGGGCGACGACGATGCGCCCGTATCGCCGGCAGCTGCTCCGCCGGATTCCGGGGTGATCGTGTCGGCCGGCCGCGCTTTCCGGCGCTTGCGCCACGCGAACCAGGCCGCGAGAACGAGCACGGCCGCGCCGGCCATTGCTGCGGGACGCCAGTCGATCTGTGCCGCATCGCGCGCGGGCGCGGCGGGCATGACCGGCACGGCCGGCTGGACGGGCGCCGATGCCGGCTGCACCGCGCTGGCGACCACACCGGACGCCGCTTCGCTCGCGGCCGATGCACCTGCGTCATTCGCGGCGGGGTGCGGCGCAGCGGGCGCCGGAGCCGGCGCGCGCGCCGGTGCAACGTTGTTCGTGTCGGCCGGCTTGCCGATCCCGTGCTTCTGCAGCTCCATGAGCACGCGGTTCTTCAGCGCGAGCAGTTGCTGAAGGCTCGATGGCCGTGGCTGCGACGCGCCCGCGACGGGTGCCGCCGCGGACGGTTCGTGCATGCCTTGGGCCGCGCCGCCCGGTGCGACCTGCGCAGCGGCGTCGCTCGCGGACGACGGTGCGGACTGGATCGCGCCGCTCCACACGTGCGGCCCGCTTGCGCCCGCCGCAGGCGCTGCCGGTTGAACGGGCTCGACCATCGACGCACCATGCGCGGCGGATGCGCCGATCGGCGCCGACGCCCCTGCCGCCGCCGCGACGCTTGCTCCGCTGACCGGCGCCGCATGCGCGGCCGATGCGGCCGGTGCGCCTTGCACGGCCGCCCCCGGGTGCGGCGCGGACGCGCCATGCTGCGCGACTGCGGCCGTGCCGGACGCAGCTACCGCCGCCGACGCTGCCGCTGAGGCCGTCGATGCACCGGACGCACTCGACGCACCGGCCGGCGCGAGCGCCGCGCCCGTCGCGTCGAGCGCCGGCACCGTCAGCGTCGCGCCGACTTTCAGGCGGCTCGGGTCGCGCTTCATGAACGCCTGCGGATTGGCGTCGAACAGCGCACGGCCGGCGCGCGCGAGCACGGCCGGGTCGTGCGACTGCGTGGCCGCTTTCGCGAGGTCGTTCAACGACTGGCCCGGCTGGACCGTCACATTGAGCGGCGCGGGACCGCCGGCGGCGGACGCCGCCAGCTCGCCGGTGTCGGCCGCCCAGGCCGACACGGCCGTGCCGAGCGCCAGGATCGCCAGCGCGCCACGCACGGCGCGCGACAGACGGGACTGACGCGGAAACAAGGAAATTCGGGACATCGTAGGCTCAATCGCCGCGCGCGGGCGCGGCTCGGATTCGCGTAGGGAAGCGTCAATAAAGTCGCCGCAGAAATGCAAAAGCGTCGCGCAGAACGCGACGCTTTCGGCGGCTCTGCGCGTCGTAACCGCATAGTTTACTTCACACGATCGGGTTCCGGCCGAATTCGTCGCCGACGGATGCGGCCGCCCATGCCCGGCGCCGACCAATGAAAAACGCCTGCCGCCCCGCAAGGGGCTGGCAGGCGTCTCGCTTCACGCGCCGATCCTTACTTGTCGAGCAGGATACGCAGCATGCGGCGCAACGGCTCGGCCGCGCCCCACAGCAATTGATCGCCGACCGTGAACGCCGACAGATACTCGCCGCCCATCGCCAGCTTGCGCAGGCGGCCGACCGGCACCGTCAGCGTGCCGGTGATCTTCGCCGGCGACAGGTCGCGCATCGACGCTTCACGCTCGTTCGGCACGACCTTCACCCAGTCGTTCGCCGACGCGAGGATGCCGTTGATTTCGTCGAGCGGGACATCCTTCTTCAGCTTGATCGTCAGCGCCTGCGAGTGGCAGCGCATCGCGCCGATCCGCACGCACAGCCCGTCGACCGGAATCGAGCCCGGCTCGCCCATCGCCGGCTTGCCGAGGATCTTGTTGGTTTCCGCGCCGCCCTTCCACTCTTCCTTCGACATCCCGTTGCCGAGATCCTTGTCGATCCACGGAATCAGCGAACCAGCGAGCGGCACGCCGAAGTGGCTCGTCGGCATCGCATCGCTGTTCATCGTCGCGAGCACGCGGCGATCGATGTCGAGAATCGCGGAAGCCGGATCGGCGAGCTGTTCCTGCACCGCGCCGTGCAGCGCGCCCATCTGCGACAGCAGTTCGCGCATGTTCTGCGCGCCCGCGCCCGATGCGGCCTGGTAGGTCATCGCCGTCATCCAGTCGACCAGGTTCTCGCGGAACAGGCCGCCGAGCGCCATCAGCATCAGGCTGACCGTGCAGTTGCCGCCGACGAAGTTCTTCGTGCCCTTGACGAGCGCGTCCTTGATCACGTCGAGGTTGACCGGATCGAGGATGATGACCGCGTCGTCCTTCATCCGCAGCGACGAAGCCGCGTCGATCCAGTAGCCGTTCCAGCCGGCCGCGCGCAGCTTCGGGAACACGTCGTTCGTGTAGTCGCCGCCCTGGCACGTGATGATCACGTCGCACTTCTTCAGCTCGTCGACGTTGGTCGCGTCCTTGAGCGTAGTCTCGTTTTTCGCGAACGACGGCGCCTTGCCGCCCGTGTTACTGGTGCTGAAAAACACCGGTTCGATCAGGTCGAAATCACCTTCTTCCTGCATGCGTTGCATCAGCACGCTGCCGACCATGCCGCGCCAACCTACGAGACCTACGTTCATGACTAACCCTTTGAATGGAGCTTCCCCGCCATTTCCGCCCCCGGCGTGACCGCGCGGGGAAACAGGCGGGCACGACGGACGATCAGCGTTTAATGATCGTTTTCGTGGTAATGGTTTTCGTGATGACGATGGCGCGCGTACCCACACGGGCAGTGTTGCCGTGGAGTTTCAGGACCGGGGAGATCAGGGAAATCAGCGCCATCGTTCGAGTCTACACAAAGCCGGTTGGCCGCACAACGGCCAACCCTGCGCGAACCGGCCGATTTCACGGCCCGTTCGCGCCCTTTCTACATTAACTACCGTACGTCATCGCCCTGCGCGTTACAGCGCGGCGACAACCGCATCGCCCATCGCCGTCGTGCCGACCTGCTTGCAGCCCGGCGTCGCGATGTCACCGGTGCGATAGCCTTGTTCGAGCACCGTTTTCACCGCGCGCTCGATGCGATCGGCCTGCTCGGCGCGATTCAGCGAGTAGCGCAGCATCATCGCGGCCGACAGGATCGTCGCCAGCGGATTCGCGATGCCCTTGCCCGCGATGTCCGGCGCCGAACCGTGCGACGGCTCGTACAGACCCTTGTTGTTCTTGTCGAGCGACGCCGACGGCAGCATGCCGATCGAGCCCGTCAGCATCGACGCTTCGTCCGACAGGATGTCGCCGAACATGTTGCCGGTCACGATCACGTCGAACTGCTTCGGCGCCTTCGCGAGCTGCATCGCCGCGTTGTCGACGTACATGTGCGACAGCTCGACGTCCGCATATTCCTTCGACACGTCGATCATGACGTCGCGCCAGAACTGCGACGTTTCGAGCACGTTCGACTTGTCGACCGACAGCAGCTTCTTCGCGCGCTTTTGCGCGGCCTGGAACGCGACGTGCGCGATGCGGCGCACTTCCGGCTCCGAGTAGCGCATCGTGTCGAAGCCTTCGCGCGCGCCGGCGAACGGGCCGTCCGGCGCTGCGCGCACGCCGCGCGGCTGGCCGAAGTAGATGTCGCCGTTCAGTTCGCGCACGATCAGGATGTCGAGGCCCGCGACCAGTTCCGGCTTCAGCGGCGACGCATCGACGAGCTGCGGATAGCAGATCGCCGGGCGGAAGTTCGCGAACAGCTCGAGGTGCTTGCGCAGCCCGAGGATCGCCTGCTCGGGGCGCAGCGCGCGCTCAAGCGAGTCGTACTTCCAGTCGCCGACCGCGCCGAACAGGATTGCGTCCGCTTCCTTCGCGAGTTTCAGCGTCGCGTCCGGCAGCGGATGACCGCTCGCCTCGTAGCCCGCGCCGCCGACCGGCGCCTGCTCGAGTTCGAACTGTTCGTCGAGGGCGTTCAGCACCTTGACGGCTTCGTTGACGATTTCCGGACCGATGCCGTCGCCGGGCAGCACTGCAATCTTCATGCGTTATTCCTGACTGGGTAGGTGTGGGTGGCAGGTCGGCGAGCGCGCGTCATGCGCGCCCGCCCGGAGGCAATCTCAGCCGACCAGCTTGTTGTTGAGCCACGGCTGCTTCGCGAGCCGCTCGGCTTCGAACTGGCGGATCTTGTCCGCGTGACGCAGCGTGAGGCCGATGTCGTCGAAGCCGTTCAGCAGGCAGTACTTGCGGAACGCGGCGATCTCGAACGGATACTCGCGGCCGTCGCCCGTGCGCACGACCTGCGCGTCGAGGTCGACCGTCAGCTGATAGCCGTTGAACGCATACGTGTCGTTGAACAGGTGATCGACCTGCTGCTCGGTCAGCACGATCGGCAGCAGCCCGTTCTTGTAGCAGTTGTTGAAGAAAATATCGGCGAAGCTCGGCGCGATGATCGCGCGGAAGCCGTACTGCTGCAGCGCCCACGGTGCGTGCTCGCGCGAGCTGCCGCAGCCGAAGTTCTTGCGTGCGAGCAGCACCGATGCGCCCTGGTAGCGCGGCTGGTTCAGCACGAAGTCCGGGTTCAGCGGGCGCTTCGAGTTGTCCTGGCCCGGCTCGCCGTGGTCGAGATAACGCCATTCGTCGAACGCGTTCGGACCGAAGCCCGTACGCTTGATCGACTTCAGGAACTGCTTCGGGATGATCGCGTCGGTGTCGACGTTCTCGCGATCGAGCGGCGCCACGACGCCGGTATGCACTGTGAATTTTTCCATGATCCGTCTATCCGGTTGAAGGGCCGGCAGTCAGCCGGCGCACATCGACAAATTCCTGGCGGGCGTCAGTCCGCGGCGCGCTGCAGCGCGTTGCCGGCGGCATTGACGTCCTGGCCGAAGCCTCGGACGGTATTGCAGCCCGCAAGGCCGAAGCCCAGCCCCGCGAGCGCCAGCGCGGCAACCAGCCGCGCGATGAGCTTCGATGCCGTCACGCGTTACCCCAGCTGGCGAATGTCGACGAAGTGGCCTTCGATCGCCGCCGCCGCCGCCATCGCGGGGCTCACGAGGTGCGTGCGACCGCCCGCGCCCTGCCGGCCTTCGAAATTGCGGTTCGACGTCGATGCGCAGCGCTCGCCCGGATCGAGCCGGTCGGCGTTCATCGCGAGGCACATCGAGCAGCCCGGCTCGCGCCATTCGAAGCCCGCATCGGTGAACACCTTGTCGAGCCCTTCGCGCTCGGCCTGCGCCTTCACGAGGCCCGAGCCCGGCACGACCATCGCGAGCCGCACGTTCGATGCAATGCGACGGTTCAGCTTCTTCACGACATACGCGGCCGCGCGGATGTCCTCGATGCGCGCGTTCGTGCACGAACCGATGAAGATCTTGTCGACCTTGATCGACTCCATCGGCGTGTTCGGCTCGAGCGCCATGTAGGCCAGCGCGCGCTCCATCGCGTCGCGCTTGACCGGATCCTTCTCGCGCTCGGGATCGGGCACGCGACCGTCGATCGACGTGACCATCTCCGGCGACGTGCCCCACGTGACCTGCGGAACGATCTCGGTCGCGTTCAGCTCGACGACGCGGTCGAACTGCGCGCCTTCGTCGGACTTGAATTCGCGCCAGTACTCGACGGCCTGGTCCCATTCCGCGCCGGTCGGCACGAACGGACGGCCCTTCAGGTAGTCGATCGTCGTGTCGTCGACGGCGACCATGCCCGCGCGCGCGCCGGCTTCGATCGCCATGTTGCAGACGGTCATCCGGCCTTCCATCGTCAGCGCGCGAATCGTCGAGCCGCCGAATTCGATCGCGTAGCCCGTGCCGCCGGCCGTGCCGATCCTGCCGATGATCGCGAGCACGATGTCCTTCGCGGTACAGCCGCGCGGCAGCGCGCCCTCGACCTTCACGAGCATGTTCTTGCTCTTTTTCTGCAGCAGCGTTTGCGTCGCGAGCACGTGCTCGACTTCCGACGTGCCGATGCCGTGCGCGAGCGCGCCGAACGCGCCGTGCGTCGACGTGTGCGAATCGCCGCAGACGATCGTCATGCCCGGCAGCGTCGCGCCCTGCTCCGGCCCGATGATGTGCACGATGCCCTGGCGCACGTCGTTCATCTTGAACTGCGTGATGCCGAACGCGTCGCAGTTCGCGTCGAGCGTGTCGACCTGCAGCTTCGAGACCGGATCGGCGATGCCGTGGCTGCGATCCGTGGTGGGAACGTTGTGGTCCGACACGGCCAGGTTCGCGCTGATGCGCCACACCGGGCGGTGCGCGACGTTCAGCCCTTCGAATGCCTGCGGGCTCGTGACTTCGTGCAGCAGCTGACGGTCGATATAGAGCAATGCCGTGCCGTCGTCCTCGGTGTGGACGACGTGGGTATTCCACAGTTTGTCGTAGAGAGTCTGTGCCATGGGTATGCGGGGTCGTTGTGACTACAAGCCTTGCGGATGCGGTCGATTATGCCACGCAGAACGCGCCGCGGCGCAGTCGCGACGCGAAAAAACCCATTAAAAACAGTGGTTTGGCTGGTAGTGCCAATACCTGTATCGGCATTACCCGGCAAACGGGGCACGG
>Ga0105238_10004927_pt1 | contig 13213 bp, 3 predicted proteins | sample KBSC34metaG_FD_81526 | JGI IMG/M metagenome (GOLD analysis project Ga0105238, IMG submission 81526) | Corn rhizosphere microbial communities from Kellogg Biological Station, Michigan, USA - KBS C3-4 metaG | ecosystem: Host-associated > Plants > Roots > Rhizosphere > Soil | place: Michigan, USA... | reverse complement strand
CAACAACACGGCCACCGGCTACAGCGGCACGGTTCACTTCACCAGCACAGACGGATCGGCCACTCTGCCGTCGAACTCCACACTTTCCAGCGGCGTCGGAACGTTCAGCGCTACGCTGAATACAGCCGGAAGCCGCACGATCACCGCTACAGATACGGTATCGAGCAGCATCACCGGAACCAGCAACAGCATCAACGTCTCCGCCGGAGCCGCGACGCACTTCTCGGTGTCTGCGCCTGGGACGGCAACGGCCGGTTCGGCGTTCAACTACACCGTTACGGCGCTCGATGCATCCAACAACACGGCGACCGGATATAGCGGAACCGTCCACTTCACCAGCAACGACGGCGCAGCCAGCCTGCCGTCAAACTCCACGCTATCCAGTGGAACAGGCACATTCAGCGCAACGCTGAATACGGCCGGCAATCGGACAATCACCGCAACCGACACTATATCGGGCAGCATTACCGGCACCAGCGGAACAATCAGTGTGGCCGCCGGCGCTGCGACGCACTACAGCGTGTCCGCGCCTTCATCGGCAACGGCGGGATCAGCGTTCAATGTCACCGTTACCGCACTTGACGCATCCAACAATACGGTGATCGGTTACAACGGCACTGTCCACTTCACCAGCTCCGACGGTGCGGCCAACCTGCCTGCGAACTCGACGCTAACAGGCGGAACCGGCACATTCAGCGCAACATTGAAGACGGCCGGCACCCAGACCATCACCGCCACGGACACCATACTGGGCAGCATCACCGGAACCAGCGGCAATATCAATGTTGGCGCCGGAGCTGCGGCAAGTGTGACGGTTTCCGCTCCTGGATCGGCCACTGCGGGTTCTGCATTCAACTTCACCGTTACGGCGAAGGATGCATTCGGCAACACGGCGACCGGTTACAGCGGAACGGTACATTTCACCAGCACGGATGGCTCGGCCACCCTGCCGGCGAATGCAACGCTTACCAGCGGAACCGGAACATTCAGCGCTACGCTGAAGACAGCCGGAAGCCAGACGATCACTGCGACCGACACTGTCTCAGGCAGCATCACCGGAACCAGTGGAACGATCAACGTAGGCGCAGGAGCCGCGGCAAGCCTCACGGCTTCCGCTCCCGGATCGGCGACCGCAGGATCTTCGTTTAACGTCATCGTTACGGCCAAGGACGCATTCGGCAATACGGCAACAGGCTATGCCGGAACCGTCCACTTCACATCCACGGATGCCGGGGCTACCCTGCCCGCCGATGCGACACTTACTAACGGCTCAGGATCGTTCTCTGCAACCCTGATCCACGCAGGTTCTCAGACGATCACTGTCACCGATACGGTCAACTCCGGTCTGACCGCCACAACCGGCGCAATCACCGTCACCGGACTGCCGGCGTCCCAGTTCCTCCTTACTGCCCCGGCCAGCTCGGTTGCAGGCACATCAGTAAGCGTGTCGGTGCAGGCAACGGATCAGTTCGGAAATCCGGACGCATCCTACTCGGGTACGGTGCACTTCACCAGCACGGATCCCGCCGCCACACTGCCGCTCGACAGCGCTATCACCGGAGGTTCAGGCGCCTTCTTCGCCACGTTCCTTACGGCGGCGCCGGAAACCATCCGCGCTCGTGATACGACGAATACATCGATCACCGGCACGACAAACATTACCGTAACTGCCGATGCCAGCACACATCTGACGATTACAGCGCCTAGCGACACATCCGCCGGAATTCCGTTCTATGCGGTCGTTACAGCCAAGGATCAATTCAACAACACCGTCACCGGCTATACCGGAACGATTCATCTCACCAGCACGGACGGACTCGCGATACTTCCTGCCGATTTCGTCCTTACCGGCGGCTCGCGACAGGTAAGTGTCAAGCTGCGAACTCCCGGCACTCAAACGGTCACCGCGACGGATACAGCCAACTCCAGCCTTACAGCGACAACAGGCAGTATCAATGTCGTAGCCGCTCCGGCAAAGCTGGTAATCACCGGTGTTGCTCCGACCACAGCCGGCAGCCCGCTGACCTTTACGGTTACGGCCAAGGATAGCGTCGGCAACATCGTCACTAACTACACCGGAACGGTGCATATCACCAGCACGGATGGACAGGCAGTCCTTCCTGCCGACGCTACTCTCACCAATGGCGTGGGCACATTCAGCATCACGTTCAAAACGGCCGCGACGCAAGTTATCACCGCAACAGATGCGGCGATCTCAACAATCAAGGGCACCAGCGCGGGCATCGTGGTGAGCGCGGCTGCGGCAACGCAGATCACCCTGACGGCTCCCGCAAGCACCACCAGTGGAGCTGCATTCCAGTCGCAGGTCACAGCAGTAGACGCCTACGGCAACACGGCCAAGAGCTACACCGGCACGGTGCGCTTCACCAGCACGGACGGCCAGGCTGTTCTTCCGGCCAACGTCACACTGCCGAATGGAACCAGACAGGTTACCATTAAGCTCAAGACCACAGGCAGCCAGACGTTCACCGCAACCGACACCGTTAACTCCGGCCTCGCCGGAACAAGCGGATCGGTCACCGTGAATTAGTCCGGTTCTTCCCCACTTGCCTCCGCATCAATATGGTGCGGAGGCTTTTTTATGTGTGTTCGTCTGATAGCCAATAATTTCCCAAGAAAATTAATTACGATATATTAGAATATTATAAAAATATGCAACACTAGCAATTAGCAGTATTACTGCAGAAACCCGTTCAGTGTAAACAAAGGAGTTCTGTTATGACGGCACTTGATCGGATCCGAGAAGCGCAGCGCATTCTTGCATGCGCCCATGCTGAAGCTCTGCCCCAACACTCGCAACGCTACAGACGAGTAGTACGCTCAGGAAAACGCGCGGCTGTGATACTGGGCATGGCTATCTTAGCCGGCGCCGCAACACTATCGCCTGCCCTCGCCCTGCCTGCCACGCATTTGACTGTCCAAATCCTGAATGCGGACGATATCTACCAGGGCTATAAAACTGTTGTCGTGTCCGCCGTCGATAACGCCGGCAATGTCGACACGACATACTCCGGTACGGTTCATTTTACATGCACCGATCGGTTTGCTGTTCTTCCAAGCGATGGGGTTCTTGACGAGAATACCGGCACAGGCGGATTTGGTGTGACCCTGAATCTCAGTGGTCATCAAACGATCAAAGTTGCCGACACAGCACATCCGAATATCTCGGGCAGTGCGGGAGTGGATGTTTCAGTCAACGGCAGCCCAAGCTATCTCAAAATCGAAGCGCCCCTTGTAGCGATCGTCAATCAACCATGGAGCTGCATCGTAGACGTATTCGGTCAATACGGAAATGGGACAACCGAGGAGATATTCGGGATCGATATCCTCGCATCGGATCCTAACGCGATTATCCCGGACTCTCATGAAGAAATGGGACCAGGGTTCTTCGATGTAATATTTACAACCCTCGGCAAGCAGTCCGTCACTGCATACTCTACGGATCCGATGTTCAGTGTCTCCAGTGATACGATCGACGTGGATGTTCTCCCCGAAGGCTCCGCGACACACTATGCTCTCTCAACTTCCTCACCAGCCACAGCCGGTGTTCCATTCAACGTCGCCGTAAAGGCCATCGACGACAATGGAAACGTCGTTCCAGGCTATTCTGGCTTTGTGCATTTCACCGCCACGGATCTGCAATCGGTTCTTCCTGCGGACACTCAGCTCATCAATGGAACAGGATCGTTCTCTACAACCCTGAAAACGGCAGGACCGCAAAAAATCCGCGCAATGGACATAGCGCATCATGGAATCAGCACGCTTCTCACCGTGAACGTTGCGCCTGGAAACGCGGCATCGCTCAAAGTCGAAGCTCCCGCAAGCGTTACAGCCGGCACGGCGTTCTATGCTCAGGTGAAAGCATTCGATGCATTCAACAACGCAGCAACCGGATACGGCGGGACGATCCACCTCACCAGCACCGATGGCCAGGCCATGCTGCCCGCCGATTTTACACTTACAAACGGCACAAAACAAATCAGCGCCAAGCTGAAAACGGCAGGCACACAGACGATCACGGCGACAGATACAGTGGACACCGGCCTCGCGGCGACAACCGGCAATATCAGCGTTGGGGCCATCGCATCCAAGCTCGTGATCACCGCAGCGACAACTGCCGTCGCGGGATCTCCGCTAACTTTCACCGTCACAGCGAAAGATGCATCCGGTAACACTGCCACCAGCTATACCGGCACTGCCCACTTTACCAGTACGGATACGAATGCTATCCTGCCCTCGGACGCTGTCTTAGTCAATGGCGTGGGCACATTCAACGTCACCCTCAAAACGGCAACGACGGTGACAATTACAGCCACTGACACGGTGACCAACACGATCAAGGGAAGCAGCGGCGGGATCGTCGTGAGCGCCGCTCCCGCATCGCAGTTCACTGTCACCGCCCCGGCAAGCACGACATCGGGGGCAGCGTTCTATGTCACGGTCACGGCCAAGGATGCATACGGCAACCTGGCGAAGGGTTATACCGGCACAGTTCATTTCACCAGCACCGATCCCCTTGCCGTTCTCTCAGCCAACGTGACGCTGGTGAACGGCATCAAGCAGGTGTCGGTCAAGCTCAAAACGCCCGGCAGCAAGACGGTTACTGCTACCGATACTGTCGATGGAAGCATCACAGGCTCAAGCCCTACAATCGCCGTCAATTAGTCCCCTGCCCTTCGATCATCCTCCACGCTAATTTGGCGTGGAGGATTTTTCTTTCAACCACCATTTCCAGGTCTTTTCTGAGTTTCCGTCACAAATAACACCTCGGTTTCGTCGCTAGTTTGGCAAAAGGATAATTTATAGCTCGTCTGGTATCGTAAAGTGTGATATACTGACGTCGTGATAGTGAATGGCGCGTTGCCCTCTTGATATCGTCATTAAATTTCCTCATGTCTCGCTTGCACGCTCCCTTTCCATTCCAAATTTAATGCTTTACCTGACGCTCTCGTTCGCCGACATTTTGCGAGGATGTTCTCGGAACAGGATGCGTCCTCTAAAACTACATAAGCTTGAATTGTTTCTTACACAGTTATTGCAATACAGGTGTACTGCACTCTGACATGTCACTTTGTGAGTTGCGTCCGCCAGTGCAATATAAACCGTCAATAGCCCGGACAAAATTGTGAACTCTGTGCCTCATTGATATCGAGGGGTTACCGCAGGGAAAGGAATATCGTTGAGAGTTTTGAATAGATTGGATCGTTCTCGCTTGTTCGTATTCGTCGCGGCTCTGCTTCTAGCATTGCCGCTCTTTTTGAGCAAAACTGCCGCGCGTGGCTCCACCACCACCTTGCACTCCTTTCAAGTGGGAGGCGATATCAATGAAGGAGCGAATTTGAATGCCGGCCTCATTCTTGGCTCCGACGGCAACTTTTATGGAACAGCGGAATTCGGCGGCGGAACGACAAATGGCGGTATGGTGTTCAAAATGACGCCTTCCGGCACAGTCACCACTCTGCACTCCTTCATTGACAACGGCAGTGATGGAGTTCGCCCGATGGGCGCGCTCGTTGAAGGGTCTGACGGCAACCTCTATGGCACCACATCCGCTGGCGGTAATTCTCAGGCAGGAACGGTATTCAAGATAACCAAGGCCGGAACATATACCCTTCTGCATCCCTTCCAGAGCATCACGGAGGGATATTTTCCTGTGAGCAGGCTTATCGAAGGTTCCGACGGTAACTTCTATGGAACACTCTCATACGGCGGATCGACGCTTTTCAGCGATCCCAATTTACAGGGCTACGGCTCGGTGTTTAAGATGACGCCGGCTGGTGACGTTACCATATTGCACTTCTTTAAGGATGGCAGCGTCACGAACGATGGCGTATATCCTCAGGCCGGTCTCACCCTGGGTTCCGACGGCAACTTCTATGGAACGACCTTCTACGGCGGATCGACGATTAGCATCGATCCAAATCAAAAGGGCTACGGCACGGCGTTCAGGATAACACCGGCTGGCAGCGTCACCATCCTGCATTCCTTTAATGACGGCAGCATTGTCCGTGATGGGGCCTATCCTACTGCCGCGTTCACGCTGGGTTCCGACGGCAATTTATATGGAACGACACTATACGGCGGTTTGTCAGGCGGCGGAACCGCGTTTAAGATAACAGCGGCCGGCGCAGTCACCGTTCTGCACGTCTTTAACGACGGCAGCACTGTCCATGATGGGGCCAATCCTATGGCCGGGCTTACCCTGGGTTCAGACGGCAATTTCTATGGAACAACACAATTCGCCGGTTCGGCAGGCGGCGGAACCGCGTTTAAGATGACGCCGGCCGGCGTCGTCACCACACTGCATTCATTCAAAGACGGCAGCACTGTCAACGACGGAATGAATCCTTATGGCGATCTCGTCGAAGGCCCCGCCGGCAATCTCTACGGCACCACATGGGTTAACGGAAATACTGACCGCGGTACGGTATTTCGCGTCGACAATGCAACTACTGTATCGTTCAGCGTGTCCAGTTCCGGAACATCATTGGCCGGCTCGGCGCTCACTTTCACGGTGACCGCCACGGACTCAGACGGAAATACCTTGCCGCAATACAGGGGAACCGTTCACTTCACCAGCAGCGATCCCCTGGCCACGCTTCCAGCCGACGCTACGCTTGTCAATGGCATCGGCTCGTTCAATGCAATACTCAGGACAGGCGGCAGTCAAACTATCACGGCGACAGACACGATCAGGTCCAATGACACCGGAAGCGGCAACATCGAAGTCACATCACCCGTTGACCATCTGGTCGTCAGCGCGCCCGGCACAGCAACCGCCGGCGTCGGATTCAATGTAACTGTTACCGCGAAGAACCAGTTCAACACTACGGTAACCGGCTATACCGGAACAATTCACTTCACCAGTACCGATACCAACGCCAGTGTCGTCCTCCCGGCGGATGTCACCCTCACCAACGGAACAGGCACATTCACCGTAAAACTCGCAAGAGTTGGCACATGGACGATCACCGCGACGGACACCGCCGACTCAAGCATTACCGGAACGTCCGGAGATATTGCCCTCACCCCAGGCGCGGCCGAACGTTTCTTGGTATATGGGGCTCCTGTCTCAGCAACTGCCGGCTCCAGCTTCGGCTTCTCAGTCTCAGCATTGGACCACTACGGCAATAGTGCGACGGGATACACCGGCACGGTCCACTTCACCAGTAGTCTCGCAGGCAACACTCTTCCGGCCAATACAACTCTCACCAATGGAGGAGGATCGTTTAGCGCGACAATGTTCTATGCCACGGGTCAGCAGATTACCGTAACCGACACCGTTAATCCTAGCCTCACCGCAAAGACGTCAGTCATCCTCATTAAAGCAGCGCCAGCGGACCACTTTGTTGTCACCGCGCCCGGTACCGCGACAGCAGGCAGCGCTTCCGCAGTATCCGTCACGGCAAAAGACCCTTACGCCAATACGGTAACCAGCTACACCGGCACAGTTCACTTCACCAGTACCGATCCGAACGCCACCCTGCCCGCCGATGCGACTTTAACAAGTGGCGCCGGCGCCTTCAACGCAACGTTAAAAACGGCAGGCGTACAGACGGTCACCGCAACCGACACCAGTAACCCCAGCGTCACCGGAATCACGGGAAACATCACCGTCAGTCCCGGCGCTGCAGATCACTTCACCGTAACCGCACCCGGCACGGCGACTGCAGGCAGCAGCTTCAATGTAACTGTCACAGCAAGGGACCGGTACAACAACACGAAGACTGCCTACAACGGCGCCGTCCACTTCACCAGCACCGACGGAAGCGCCACCCTGCCCGCCGATGCAACTTTAACAAATGGCGCCGGCGCCTTCAGCGCCACGTTCATAACAGCCGGAAGCCAGACGATCACGGCAACCGATACCGTTGCCTCAAGCATTGCCGGAACGTCCGGGAGTATTGCAGTCGCAAGCGGAGCTATCACTCGCTTTGCTGTCAGCGCGCCGGGCACAGTTACGGCAGGCGTTCCGTTCAACGTTACCGTCACGGCAAGAGATATATACAATAACGTCGCCACAGGGTACGCGGGGATGGTATTCTTTACCACCTCGGCTGCAAATAACAACCTCCCGGCCACTGCCTTGCTGGCAAATGGAACAGGAACCTTCAAGGTTACGTTCAATTCCGTAGGCAATCAGGTTATTGCGGTATTCGATCTTGCCACATTCTCCATGTTTGGGGTGAGCAGCACGATCAACGTTGTTGCAGGGCCGGCGACACACTTCACGGTGACCACGCCTGCAAACGCGACGTCCGGTTCGCCGGTCAGCTTTACAGTTACGGCATTCGATGCCGCCAACAATGCTGCCGCCAACTACACAGGAACGCTCCATTTCACCAGCACCGATCCCAACGCAGTCCTGCCAGCCGACACCACCCTTACAAACGGAACAGGAACCTTCTCAGTCACGTTCAACACCGCGGCGGCGATCACACTGCGAGCCCGAGATACCGCCAACTCCTCGATTACCGGCACAGCCACGGTCAATATCACAGCTGCCGTCGCAACGCACCTCACCATCACCGCGCCGACGACAGCTTCAGTCGGAACGGTGCTCAACGTCACCATTACCGCCAAAGACCAGTTCGAGAATACCGTCTCGGGATACACCGGAACCATCCACCTCACCAGCACCGACGGACAGGCCGTGCTGCCCGCCGACTTTGTGCTCACAGGCGGAACAAAGCAGGTTAGCGTCAAGCTGAGAACAGCCGGTACATGGACGATTACGGCAACGGACACCGCCAATGCAAGCCTGACAGCAACCACCGGCAGCATTAATGTCGGAGCCCTTGCGGCCAAGCTCATCATCACAGCGGCGACAACGGCAACAGCCGGATCTTCGCTCACGTTCACGGTGACAGCCAAGGATGCATCCGGCAACACCGTTCCGAGTTACACGGGAACGACTCACATCACCAGCACCGACCCCAACGCCATTCTGCCGGCTGATGCCACTCTCACAAATGGCGTGGGCACATTCAGCATCACCTTCAAGACGGCCACGACGGTGACAATCACCGCCACTGACACAGTAACCGCCACGATCAAGGGAAGCAGCGGCGGGATTGTCGTCAGTGCGGCCCCTGCGTCGCAGTTCACCGTAACCGCCCCGGCAAGCACGACATCCGGCGCGGCGTTCTATGCAACGGTCACGGCGAAGGATGCCTACGGCAACCTCGCCAAGAGCTACACCGGCACGGTTCACTTCACTAGCACCGACCCCGCCGCCGTGCTTCCCGCCAACGTAACTTTGACGAACGGCGCGAAGCAGGTTACGGTCAAGCTGAAGACAAAGCCGAGCCAGAGCGTGACCGCAACGGACACGGTCGACGGCAGCATCACCGGGACAAGCGGATCGATCGCCGTCAATTAACCAATTTCTCCTCATCTTGCCTCCGCATCGATATGATGCGGAGGCTTTTTTGTGTGCTTAACAATCGTAGAAGATGATGGTTAATCTACTAGCCGTATTTTTATCTGTTCTACAGCCGAAAGTATTTTCTTCAAAGGTTATACTAATGATGAATGATGTTTTTATGTCATAGCGTGCTTGCTTTCACAAGTGCGCTGCAAAGAAAGGTAATGTCGTGAGAGTTTTTCACACGCCATACCGCTATCGATTACTGCTCTTGGTCGTGGCTCTGCTTCTCTCCCTGTCGCGATTTCCAATCAAGGCTTTCGCGAGTTATGGCTATTCAGAGACAATCCTCCACTCTTTTAATGGGATGGGAGAGGATGGTTCGCAACCCAGCTGCAATCTTATCATTGGCTCAGACGGAAACTTCTATGGAACAACCTATGCGGGCGGATCGACGGTTTACGATGATAACGCCGGTTCTGGCTACGGGACGGTATTTAAGATGACGCCCACCGGCACATTTACCGTCCTGCACTCGTTTCGTGACGGCAGTGTCACCAATGATGGAGCCGGCCCATATGCCGGTCTCACCATTGGTACAGATGGTAATTTCTACGGAACGACAACGTATGGTGGATCAGCGAACAAGGGCACAGTCTTCAAGATGACTCCTGCCGGCGTCGTGACCATATTGCACTCATTCCAGGACGGCAGCATCACGAATGATGGAGCCATTCCGAATGCCGGCCTCATCATTGGCTCAGACGGCAACCTCTATGGAACAACGACGTACGGTGGACCGCCGGTCGGAGGTGACGCCCTTGGTCTTGGCTACGGCACGTTTTTCAAGATAACCCCGGCAGGCGTTATGACTCTGCTGCATTCGTTTACAGGTATGCCCAATGACGGAGCTTGTCCCTATGCTGCCCTCATCCTTGGTCCGGATGGAAACTTTTATGGAACAACACAAGGCGGCGGATCGACCTTTTATTACGATCCTACCAACTTTGGATTTGGCACGATATTCAAGGTTACTCCGGCAGGCGTCGTAAGCATTCTGTGGTCATTTTTTAATGGCAGCAGTAGCCAAGATGGCTTTTCTCCGATGGCTGCCCTCACTCTGAGGCCGGACGGAAATTTCTATGGAACAACGGCCGGCAGTAGATCGGTGGGCAATGGCATAGTTTTCAAAATTGGCCCGACCGGCTTGACCACGCTACATACATTTATGGGCGGAGCAAATGATGGAGCAAATCCTCAAGCCAGTCTCATTACCGGTCCGGATGGAAATTTGTATGGCACAACCTTAGCCGGCGGATCGGGTGGTGGTACAGTATTCCAAATGACCCCAGCGGGCAACGTGACTATCTTGCACGCGTTTAGCGATGGCAGTGTTGCAAACGATGGGTTTGAACCTGTAGGTGGCCTCACTCTAGGCTCAGACGGCAATTTCTACGGCACAGCCATCTATGGCCCGAATAACAGCGGCATAATATTCCGCATTTCGCCGGTAAATCTTTTGATAAGCGCGCCCACGCAAGCGTCAGCCGGTGCGCCGGTTACCGTAACAATCACCGCAGTGGGTCAGACCGGCAGTATAAATACCGGTTACACCGGAACCGTCCACTTCACCAGCACTGATCCCAAAGCCATACTGCCGGCTAATGCAACTATAACTAATGGCACAGGAACATTTACGGTCAAATTCAGGACAGCAGGCAGCCGGACAGTCACTGCCACCGACACCGTATCCACAGCGATCAACTGCACGACCGCACCTATCGCCGTCACCAGCGCTTCGGCGGGGCATTTCAAGGTGAGCGCGCCAACAGCGGCAACTGCGGGAACACCGTTCAGTTTTACCGTGACGGCCCTCGATCAGTTCGGCAATACCGACGCTGCCTACAACGGCATTGTTCACTTCACCAGCTCAGATGCATTTGCAACTCTGCCCGCCGACACAACACTCGTCAACGGCGTGGCCACACGCAGCGCCACTATTCAAGCAGCCGGAAATCAAGTTATCACTGCCACCGATACCGACAGCGAAGGCATTACCGGAACCAGCAACTTGATCACGGTGGCTCCTGCATCCACAAGCCACCTTCTCATCGATGGTCCCGCAGACGTGCCCAATGGAACCCCATTCGGCGTCATCGTCGCCGCACAGGACCAGTACGGAAACCCCGCCTATATGGGAGAAGTCCACTTCACAAGCTCCGATCCCAAGGCCACTCTCCCACCGAACTTCACCGTCTTCTTCGGAGTCGGACCATTCGTGACGCTTAAGACTGCCGGACCGCAAACGGTCACCGTCACCGACGTCAACAACCCGGCCAATAACGCCACACTGAGCGTCAATGTCGCCGCAGGTCCGCCCACACACATCACAATGACAGCTCCGGCAACAACCATATCAGGCGCTCCCTTCAACTTTACAGTGACGGCGCGCGACGCCGACGAGAACGTAGCCACGGGATACACAGGTATCCTTCATTTCACCAGTACCGATCTTGCAGCACATCTTCCCGCCGACACCCACATCACCAATGGAACGGGAAGTCTCTCGGCGACTTTCTATACGGGGGCAACTCAAACACTGCGAGCGCAGGACACCGCCAATGCATCGTTCAGCGCCACAGCTACGATCGCCGTCACAGCCAATCACTTCACCATTACTGCTCCATCAACGGCAAATGCCCAAGCGGTCTTCAATGCCGTCGTAACCGCCAAGGATCAGTTGAACAACACCGTGTCCGGCTACACCGGAACGATCCATCTCACCAGCACCGATCCGAGCGCTGTCCTGCCTGCGGATTTCACGCTCACTGCCGGTACAAAGCAGGTCATTATCAAGCTGCGGACATCGGGCCTGCAGACGATCACCGCGACAGATACGGCCAGCCCCACTGTGACTGGGACGAGCAGCAGTATCAATGTCAACCCCGTTGTATACAAACTCATCCTCAGCGGCCCCACGACGGCGACGGCCGGCATCGTGAACACCTACATCGTCAATGCCGCCGATTCGGTGAACAACACTGTAACAAGCTACTCCGGCACTGTGCATGTCACCAGCAGCGATCCCAATGCCGTGCTGCCCGGCGACGTCACACTGACGAATGGAACCGCTTCATTCACGGTAACATTCAAAACAGCGACGACGGTGTTCGTGACGGCAACGGATACTGTGAACAGTTCGATCAAGGGGAGCTTCGCAGGTATCGTGGTGAGCGGCGGAGCAGCATCGCAGTTCGTTGTGACTGCTCCGGCAAGCACAACATCAGGTGCGGCATTCTATGCAACGGTCACGGCGAAGGATGCTTATGGCAACCTCGCCAAGAGCTACACGGGCACAGTGCACTTCACCAGCACCGATCCCCTTGCCGTTCTTCCAGCCAATACGACGCTCGCGAACGGGACCAAGCAGGTGTCGGTCAAGCTGAAAACACACGGCAATCAGACAGTTACAGCGACTGATATCGCCAATACCGGAATTACCGAAACCAGTAGCATGATCGCAGTTAATTAACATACATATTGGAAACGCCCTCACGTCAAATATGACGTGAGGGCGTTTTCTTTGACAATGAACGTAGCAATTGGCGCAACAGATTATATTTTCTTGCTATACTATCTTGGCGCACAGGCAGACGCGCTTCGCGATAGGCAGGCGTTCCTCCTCTGCCCCAGCAGAAATCCTAGCTAGATCCCATAGACGTGGCGCATCCATGCGCCCAGATCACCATAGTAGAGGTCGCAGGATGCAAGTATCATCAATCAATGACCGGCTTCGAACGATCCTTGCCGGTAAATTTCCACTTT
>Ga0105238_10004926_pt1 | contig 13215 bp, 8 predicted proteins | sample KBSC34metaG_FD_81526 | JGI IMG/M metagenome (GOLD analysis project Ga0105238, IMG submission 81526) | Corn rhizosphere microbial communities from Kellogg Biological Station, Michigan, USA - KBS C3-4 metaG | ecosystem: Host-associated > Plants > Roots > Rhizosphere > Soil | place: Michigan, USA... | reverse complement strand
TGCGCGTGGCGTTCCGCTATGCGGTCCAGGGCGGCGAGGCGCGGCAGGTTGAAAGCCTGGCCTTCGCGCCCGCGGACCGCGAGATGTTCAGCCTGCCGAGGTCGCTGGGCGGCGCGAAGTAGGACGCGTGGGGCCAAGCTGGCCCGGCGTGACCCCCTCCGTCAGCTTCGCTGACACCTCCCCCGCGCTCTGCGGCGCAAGGGAGGAGCGAGTACGCATCGCTCCTCCCCTGAAGGGAACACTTCGGGGGAGGTGTCAGCGAAGGTGACGGAGGGGGCGAACGCTCAGACGGGCTCCGTCTTCGCCGCCTCGGCGGCCGCGGCCAGGCTCATCCGCACCCGCCCGGCCTGCAGCGGCGCGCCCACGGCTTCGTAGCCGGCCGCCGCGCGGTGCAGGAGCTCGCCGGCGGCCTGCGGGTCGCCCAGCGTCGCCGCGAGCGCCGCGCGCCATTCCAGCAGCGAGGGCGCGAGCGTCGCCGCGCCCGTGCGCTCGATCAGTTCGCCGGCCCGGTCGAGGGCGGCCTCGGCGCGGGCCTGCGCCTTCGGCCCATCGCGGGCCAGCAGGGCGACGGCCAGCACGCCCTGCGCCTGGGCTTCCAGGTTGGCGCGGAGCATGGCGCGGCACATCTCGACCGACTCTTCCGCCGCCGCGACCGCCCCGGCCGGATCGCCGGAGAAGAGCAGGGCCTGGGCCAGCAGCATGGCCGACATGCCGGCGTGCTGGCGCTCGCCCACCTTGTGGATCTCCAGCGCGGCGCGGGCGGTCTCGGCGGCGTCCTGCGGCCGGCCGGTCCCCAGGGCCACGTAGGTGCGGCAGAGCAGGCGGTGGGCGACGATGGTCAGCGGGTCGCCGAGCGCCGTGCAGACCTTGTCCACCTCCTCGGCGCAGGCGATCACCTTGGGGACGTCGCCGGCCGTCAGATAGGCGAGCGCCGCCCAGGACCAGAGGTAGGCCGCGGCCTCGGGCGAGCCGTCCGCCTCGACGATCGCGCGGCCTTCCTCGTAGGCCGCCAGGCCCTCGGCGAGCCGCCCGGTCAGGCTGAGGCAGGTGGCGCGCCAGAAGTGCAGCACGGACCACGGGTTGAAGCCCTGCAGCCACTCCGAACGCGGGATGTCGTCGGCGAACTCGGCCATGCCGCTTTCCGCCACCGCCAGGGCCTCCGGCAGGCGGCCGGTGTAGAGGAAGGCGTCGGCCAGGAAGCCGGTGGCGTTGGCCTGCAGGGCCACGTCGTCGATCTTCCGCGCCGTCTCCAGGTTCTCCAGCGCGATATCGACGTAGGTCGACAGGTCGCCCGCCGAGCAGCAGGCGCGGTTGTAGACGATGGCGACCTTCACCTCCGCGGCGACGTCGTCGACCGCGCGGGCGAAGGCGCGGCCCTCGTCCAGCATGGCCTTGATCTCGTCGGCGCTGACCTCGTAGCGCCAGCTCAGATTAAGCAGGTGGGTGCAGGCCATCAGGCCGAGCCCGGCGGCTTGCGGCACGTCCGCCAGGTTCTTGACCTGGGTGCGGACGCGGCCCCAGTGCCAGGCCGCCGCGTTCAGGTCTGTCAGGCCCACCCATTCGGCCGCGTCGCGGTGGGCGCTGGCCGCGCGCAGGCACTCGCCGGCCTCTTCCCAATGGTGGGCGAGGAGCGCGGCGCGCTCCTCAGGACGCCCCGGCTCCTGCTCCAGCGCCCGGGCCACCGCGCCGTGGATCTGCTTGCGCCGCTCCTTGAGCAGGGCGCCGAGCGCGATCTCCTGCGCCAGCGGGTGCTTGAAGGCGTAGATCGGCACGGGGAACAGCGAGCGTTCGACGATGAACTCCGAGCGGCGCAGGCTGGAGAGCGCCGAGGTCAGCTCGCCGTGCGGCAGGCCGGCCACCGCGGCCAGCAGGGGCTCGGAGAACTCCACGCCGATCACCGAGGCGACCTGCAGGAGCTGGCGCTCGCGCTCGCCCAGGCGGTCGACGCGTGCGGCGACCACGGCGGCGACGGTCACCGGCACCTCGAGCTTCTCCACGCCGGAGACCAGCCGGTAGGCGCCGCGCTCGCCCTCCAGGTGGCCGGTTTCCAGCAGGGTCTGGACGATCTCCTCCACGAAGAACGGGTTGCCGTTGGCGCGCTGCTCGATCAGGGCGGCGAGCCCGGCCAGGCTGGCGTCGGCGCCGAGCAGGTCGGACAGAAGCTCCTGCAGGGCCGAGTGGCCGAGCGGCGCCAGAGCGATCTGCCGGCACCAGGCGTTCTTCATCCACTTGGGATGGTACTCCGGCCGGTAGGTGAGGAGCAGCAGGCTGCGCGCGCCGTCGCGGGCGTCGACCATGTGCTCAAGGAACTGCTCGCTGGCGGCGTCCATCCAGTGCAGGTCCTCGATCAGGGTGACCGTCACCTGGGTGCTGCCGGCGCGGTTGATGACGTGGCGCATCAGGGCCAGCAGCTGCCGCTGGCGCGCGTCCGGATCCATCTGCGGCGTCGGGCTGGACGGGTCGGCGACGCCCAGGAAGTCGAAGACCAGCGGGCTCATCTCGCCCAGCGCCGCTTCGATGGCGCGCAGCCGATGGTCGATCTTCTCCCGCGCCGCCTGCGGCTCGTCCTCGGCGCGGATGCCGAAGAAGGCGCGGAAGATCTCCAGGACGGGAAGCAGCGGCACGTTGCGGCCGTGGGAGACCGCGCGGCCCTCGAAGACGGGGATGCCCTGGGCGCGGCAGCCCTCCAGGAACTCGAAGCACAGGCGGCTCTTGCCGGCCCCGGCCTCCGCCACGAGGCCGATCACCTGGCCGTCGCCGGCGTCGGATTGCGAGACGGCGTCGCGCAGCGTCTTCAGATCGGCCTCGCGCCCGACGAGCTGGCTGAGGCCGCGGGCCCGGGAGACGTCGAAGCGGGTGCGGGTGGGGCGCGGGGCCAGCACGCGGAAGGCCCGCGCGCCGAACGGCTCCAGGTCGAAGGCGCCGCCCGCGAGCGCCGCGGTGGCGGGGCTGATGACCACCGACCCCGGCGCGGCCTGGCCCTGCAGCTGGGCGGCTACGTTGATCGGCGCGCCATAGGGCGCAGCGCCGTCGCCGCCGACCACCACCAGGCCGGTGTCGATCCCGACGCGGACGGAAAGCGACGGGGCGGCCTTCGGCTTGAAGGCCTTGATCGCCTCGGCCAGCGCCAGGCCCGCGCGGACGGCCTGCTGGGCGTCGTCCTCCCGCGTCTGGCGCGCCCCGAAGATGGCGGCCACCGCATCGCCGGGCGCGGCCTCGATCTGCCCCTCGAAGCGGGCGATCGTGGCGGCCATCTCCCCCTGGAAGGCCAGCACGATGTCGCGCCAGTCCTCGGGGTCGAGCTCGGCGGCTGCGTCGGCGGCCAGCAGGGCGCAATTGACCACCGAGACCTGCCGTCGTTCCGCGGGCCTCGCCTGCGGCCGAGGCGCGGGCGGCGCCGCCTGCGCGCCAGAGCCGGGCGCCCGCTCCACCAGGCGGCGGACGTCGTCGACCAGGTCGCGCCAGGCCTTGTCGTGGCGGTCGCCGGTCCAGTGCGACATCTCCGCGGTGTGGGTGAGCTCGAAGATGATCGGCCGCTTGCAGGCCTCCAGCGTCACCGGGACCAGGTTGCCGGCGCGGTCGGCCTGGGTGGCCTCGGCGCGGACCCAGCGGGACTCCACGGACCTGGGCGACCAGAAGACCACCACCGCCTTGGCCGAGGCCAGGGCCTGCTCGATCACCTGGTCGAAGGCGTCGCCGGAGCGCAGGGCCGAGTCCCACCAGACGTCGAAGCCCTCGGCCTCGAAGGCCTCGGCGAAGCGGCGGACCGCGGCCTTGTCTTGGTGTCCGTAGGAGAGGAAGAGATCCGGCACTGGAAGGCCCGCCCCAAGCCACGCTTCAGCACTGATATGCCGACGAAACGAGCCCACCGTCGTCGGAAATGTACCTTGCCGACAAGCGGGCGGGCCGCGCAATCTAAAATCACCGCGTTCGGTGAGAGCCGGCGCGGGCAATCCGCAGGAGGATCAATGCCGTACGCCGACATCCCGGCCCAGGGGCCGCGCCGCTTCTACTACGAGGACACCGGCGGCTCCGGACCGGTGATCGTGTTCTCCCACGGGTTCATGATGGACCACACCATGTTCGCCCCGCAGGTCGCGGCCCTGCAGGCCGGCTACCGCTGCATCACCTGGGATCAGCGCGGCCATGGGCTCACCGCGACCAACCGGCTCTCGCCCTTCGACTTCTACGATTCCGCGAACGACCTCAGCGACCTGCTCGCCTACCTGAACCTGCCGCCGGCGGTGCTGGTGGGGATGTCGCAGGGCGGCTTCCTCACCCTGCGCACCGCGCTCACCAACCCCGACGCGGTGGCCGCGCTCATCCTCATCGACACCGAGGCCGGCGTCATGCCGGGCAACGAGATCCAGGGCAACGATCAGCTGCTCGGCATGTGGATCGCCAATGGCTTCAGCCAGCAGCTGGGCGGGATTATCGCGGCCCAGATCATCGGCCCCGGCGACGGCCAGCCTCTGTGGCCGGGCGCCCAGGCGTGGATCGACAAATGGGGCCAGGACCAGCTGGTCAACCTGATCCCCAGTTTCGAGGCCCTGACCCATCGCCAGGACGTGAGCGCGCTGATCGGGGCGATCAAACAGCCGGCGCTGGTGATCCACGGCAGCGACGACCAGTCCATCGCGCCGGCTGCAGGCCAGGCGATGGCCAAGGGCCTGGGCGCGCCCGGCGGGGCGCAGTTCGAGCTGATCCAGGGCGCCGGCCACGCTTCGAACTTGACTTACCCCGAGCAGGTCAATCCCATCATCCAGACCTTCCTGACGACGCTGGCGCTGTTGCCGGGTCCGCCGAGTTGAATTTGAGGGTCTGGCCGACGGGTCAGGCCGATCGGGGAGAGTACGGACGAAGGCGGGAACGCCTTTGACGATCAAGCGTTGCCGATGCACGGGAGGTTGGGCGTATGACGACGCTGACAGTCAATGGCCAGGCCCACGAGGTGGACGGCCCGCCCGAAATGCCCCTGCTCTGGGCGCTTCGAGACCTCCTGAAACTGACCGGCACGAAGTTCGGCTGCGGGATCGCCCAGTGCGGCGCCTGCACGGTGCACGTGGACGGGGTGGCGCTGCGGTCCTGCATGCTGCCGATCGGCGCTGTCGGAAGCCGCGCCGTCACCACCATCGAGGCGGTCGGCGAGACGCCGGCCGGCCGCAAGGTCCAGCAGGCGTGGCTCGACCTGGAGGTGATCCAGTGCGGCTACTGCCAGTCAGGCCAGATCATGGCCGCCGCGGCCCTGCTGGCGGCGACGCCGGACCCCGACGACGCCGACATCAACGCCGCCATGGCGGGCAACATCTGCCGCTGCGGCACCTATGTGCGTATCCGTGAGGCTATCAAGCATGCGGCCAAGGCCGTCTGAGGAGCATCGCCCATGGCCCTCTTCGACAGACTGCCCGACGGCGCGGCTCCGTCTCGCCCCTCTCGCCGCGCCTTGCTGCAAGCCGGCGCGGCCGTCGGCGGAGGCCTGCTGGTCGGCTTCCTGGCGCCCGTGGGCGCGGCGACCGGAAAGGGCGAGGCGGCGCCCACCCGCGGCTTCGCGCCCAACGCCTTCATCCGCATCGACCCGGCCGGCAAGGTCAGCCTGGTCATGCCGCAGGTGGAGATGGGGCAGGGGACCTACACCTCGATCTCCATGATCCTGGCCGAGGAGCTGGACGCGCCCTGGGACCAGGTCACGTACGAGCACGCCCCGCCGAGCGACGCCCTCTACGGCAACCCGGCCTTCGGCCTGCAGGCGACCGGAAATTCCAATTCCGTCCGCGCCTGGTGGACGCCGCTGCGCAAGGCCGGCGCCGGGACCCGGGCGATCCTGGTGCAGGCCGCGGCCTCAGGCTGGAACGTCGATCCGGCGTCGTGCCGCACCGAAGCCGGGCAGGTGATCCACGACGCCAGCGGCCGCCGGATCGGCTACGGCGCCCTGACCGGCCGCGCGGCGGGGCTGAAGCCGCCGGCCGATCCGCCGCTCAAGGACCCCAAGACCTTCCGCCTGATCGGCAAGTCCCTGAAGCGCCTGGACACCCCGGCCAAGGTCGACGGCTCGGCCCAGTACGGCATCGACGCCATGCCGCCGGGCGTGAAGTTCGCCACCCTCGCGCACTCGCCGGTGTTCGGCGGCAAGGTCGCCCATGTGGACGACAGCCAGGCCAAGCTGCTGCCCGGCGTCCGCCAGGTCGTCGTGCTGGACGACCTGGTGGCCGTGGTCGGCGACCACATGTGGGCCGCCAAACAGGGGCTGGCGGCGCTCAACATCACCTGGGACGAGGGGCCTAACGCCAACGTCGACACCGCGCTGGTTCGCGAGCGCCTGGTGGCGGCGAGCACCCGGCCGGGCGTCGTCGCCAAGTCGGTGGGCGACGTGGCCAAGTCGCTGAGCCGGGACGCTGTCGAGGTCACCTACGACGTGCCGTTCCTGGCGCACGCGCCGATGGAGCCGATGAACTGCACGGTGCATGTGACGCCGGCGAGCTGCGAGGTCTGGGTGGGCATCCAGGTGATGAGCCGCGCCCAGGCCACGGCCGCTGAGGTCACCGGCCTGCCGCTCGACAAGGTCACCGTGCACAACCACCTGCTGGGCGGCGGGTTCGGCCGGCGGCTCGAGCACGACATGGTCACCAAGGCCGTGCGCATCGGCCAGCACGTGGACGGGCCGGTCAAGGTCGTCTGGACCCGCGAGGAGGACATCCAGCACGACGTCTATCGCCCCGCCTGGCACGACCGCCTCTCAGCCCGGCTGGACGGCGGCAAGATCGTCGGCTGGAAGCACGTCATCACCGGCTCGTCGGTGCTGGCGCGCTGGCTGCCGGCCGCCTTCGTCGGCGGCAAGGATTTCGACGCGGTCGATAGCGCCGCCGACATGCCCTACGACATCCCGAACTTCCACGTGGAGCATGTCCGCGAGGAGCCGCCAGGCGTGCCGACCGGCTTCTGGCGCGGCGTGGGGCCGGCGCACAACGTCTTCGTCATCGAGAGCTTCATCGATGAGTTGGCGCACAAGGCCGGCAAGGATCCCGTGGCCTTCCGCCTCGCCATGCTGGGCAAGGCCCCGCGCCTGCAGGCCGCGCTGAAACTCGCCGCCGACAAGGCCGGCTGGGGTTCGCCGCTGCCGCCGCGCTGCGGCCGTGGCGTCTCCGTCCAACCCTCGTTCACGAGCTGGATCGCCACCGTGGCGGAGGTCGGGGTGGACGCCGACGGGGAGGTGACCCTGCGCCGCGTCGTCTGCGCCGTGGACACCGGCATCGCCGTCAACCCGGACACCATCGCGGCGCAACTCCAGGGCGGCATCATCTTCGGCCTGACCGCCGCGCTCTATGGCGACATCACCGTGGCCAGGGGCCGCGTCCAGCAGAGCAACTTCCACGACTACCGCATGCTGCGGATCAACGAGACGCCGCCCATCGAGATTCATGTGATCCCCAGCGGCGAGTTCCCCGGCGGCATCGGTGAGGCGGGCGTGGTCACCGCCATGCCGGCGCTGGCCAACGCGATCTTCGCGGCGACCGGCAAGCGGCTGCGCCGCCTGCCTGTCGACCGAGACGTCCTGGCGGGGAGGAAGGACGCATGAGACTCCTGCGCCTGCTGCTGATCGCCGTGGTGGCGGTCGGCGCCATCGGCTTGGGCGTGCTGGCGTGGTTCGTCACCGGCTCACGGCCGATGGCCTTCGCCGGCGGAAAGACGGTGAGCCTCGCGGCCTACAAGGGCCCGTCGCCCACCGGCGTCCCCGCCGACTTCCCCTCGACCGACCCCGTCGCCCGCGGCCAGTACCTGGCGCGCGCCGCAGACTGCCAGGCTTGCCATACCGCCAAGGGCGGGACCCCGTTCGCCGGCGGCCTGGCGTTCAACCTGCCGTTCGGATCGATCTGGTCGCCCAACATCACGCCCGACAAGGAAACCGGCATCGGCGCCTGGACCGACGCCCAGTTCCTGCGCGCCCTGCGTGAGGGGGCCGGACCGAAGGCCCACCTCTATCCGGCCATGCCCTATGCGGCCTATGCCTACATGACCGACGCCGACGCGCTGTCGATCCGGGCCTATCTGGCGAGCCTTCCGGCCGTCCACAACCAAAGGCCGCGGCTCACCTTCGCCTTCCCCTTCAACCAGCGCTGGCTGATGGCGATCTGGGGCCGGCTGTTCAATCCGGCCCAGCACTTCCAGCCCAACCCGGACCGCAGCCCGCAGTGGAACCGCGGGGCCTATCTGGCCGAGGCCATGGCCCACTGCGGCGACTGCCATACGCCCCGGAACCTGACCCAGGCCCTCGACAACCGTCGCAAGTACGCCGGCGCGGTGGCCGCCGGCTGGAAGGCCTACAACATCACCGGCCACCGGCTCTATGGGGTCGGCGCCTGGACCGACGCCGAGCTTACCCAGTACCTCTCCACCGGCCACGCCGCCGGCCGGGGCTCCGCGGCCGGGCCGATGGCCGAGGCGGTGGACCTGAGCCTGCGCTACCTGACGCCTTCGGATATCCAGGCCCTGGTCGTCTACCTGCGCAGCATCCCGCCGGTCTCGACCCCGGACCAGCCGCCGCCGTCGCTGCGCCCCGCGCCCGCCGCCGCCAAGCAGGGCCTGGCGGCCGACTACGAACCCAAGGGCAAGCGGATCTTCGAGGGCGCCTGCGTGAGCTGCCACAGCTGGAGCGGGCAGGGCGCGCTCAATGAATGGGCGACGCTCACCGGCGGCCGCGCCGTCAACGACCCCAGCGCCACCAACGTCGCCCAGATCGTGATTTCCGGGGCGAACCGGCGGACGCCGGACGGCCTGACCTTCATGCCCGCCTTCGGCCACGCCTACGCCGACGACGAGATCGCCGCCGTCGCCAACTACGTGACCGCCCGCTTCGGCGCGAAGCCTTCGAAGGTGACGGCGAAAGACGTGGCGGCGCTGCGCAAGGCGGCGAGCTGAAGCGCCCGCCCGCTACGCCAGCGACCTGCGCGGCGAACCCGCCGCCTCGAGGATCAGGTCGGTGATCTCCGCCGGGTGGGAAATCATCGACAGGTGGCTCGACTTCACCTCGATCGTCTTGGCGCCCATGCGCTTGGCCATGAACCTCTCGAGGTCCGGGTTGATCGTGCGGTCTTCCGTGGAGACGGCATAGAAGCTCGGCTTGGAGCGCCAGGCGGCGTGCGTGGTCTTGCCGGCCAAGAGCGCCTTGTTGAACGGTTCCTGGACGGCATAGAGCGCCTTCGCCTTCGCGGGCGGCAGGTCACCGGCGAAGTCGCGCAGGAACGCCGCCTCGCTCAGGCGTCCCTCGTCGCCGTCGAAGACGATGCCGGCGGTGGCCGGCGGCGTGGGATAGGTCTGGGCCAGGGCCGTGTAGTCCTCGCCGGCGTCCGGCGCGCGCGCCGCCACATAGACGAGCGCCGAGACATTCGGGTGCGCGCCGGCCTCCGTGACGATCATGCCGGAAAAGGAATGGCCGACCAGAACCGTGGGGCCGTCCTGCCGCGCCAGGACGCGCTCGGCCGCGGCGACCGCGTCCGGGAGCGTCGTCAGAGGGTTCTGCACCGAGGTCACGTTCAGTCCCGCCGCCTGCAGGCGCGGAATCACCTCCGACCAGCAGGACCCGTCGGCGAACAGCCCGTGCACCAGCACGACGTTGCGCGCCTTCGGCGGGACGGGCGCAGCGGCGCGGCTGGAAGCGGCGATGAGCGAAGCGGTCGCCGCGGCCGCCAGGCCCACGGACAGGTCGCGTCGATTGACGGCCATGGAACGTCTCCCTTTCCGCGTTTCGGGAAGACGCCCGAAGCGCCCCTCTCGGTCACTATAGGGCCGACCGTGGGAACGGCGGGACCCAAGGTTCGGCGAATTGCTGAACCATATTGACGTCATCCCTATCCCGCCGAAACCCTCGACGCAGCGGAGGCTCCTGGCCAACCTAGAAAGCAGAGAGCGAGCGGCGCGGCCGAGGGAACTTTCGCCTCGAGAGGGCTGGGGCGCTGGATGCAGGCGCCGATCCGTCGACCTACGACGTCATCGGGCGGCGAGTCTGGCTGGGGCTGACGCTGCGCTACTGGCGGGCGCGGCGATCTCACGGGCCTTGGCCCTGCAGTCGTAAGGCAGGCCAGGCTCGGCGCAGAAGTCCGGCCAGGATCCGGACTTCACCCAGTAGTCGACAAGGTTGAGACGCTTCGCGAGCGGCCAGAAGCGGGGGTCGCGCCGGAACGGCTTCATCGTGTCGTAAAACAGGAAGGCCGGCGTCGTTCCGGCCGCCGAAAGGGCGATGGGCGCTTCGGCGTATGCGCCGTCGACGTCGCCTTCGCGCGCCAGCATCTGGACGCGTCTGTCGGCCGGAACGCCGTCGCAGGCCGGAGGAAGACCGCGGGCATGGCTGGCCTGCCGCTGGGACAGTTCCCGCAAGTACTGGGTGACGCAGCCGTAGGTGTGCATGTTGAAGTTCGGATGCCGCACGATCCCTTGCAGCCGCACGAGCGCAGGTTCCGGCTCCTCCCAGGTGCTCGCCAGCCGCCAGGCGACGACACGAGCCCCCTCGGGGTCGGTCCGCTCGAGGCGCGCCAGGAAATCCCGGGCCGTCCGGAGTTCGCCCATCATGCCGTAGAGGACGGCTGCCGGCCCCTCGGCGCCACTCAACGTCCGGGGGTCGTCGGAGGCCATGATCTGGTCGAGGATGTCCGCGGCGGCCCGCAGCCTTCCCACCTCGATCAGCACGTTGACGTAACTGAACCGGCCCGGGTTCATGTTCGGATCGAGCCGGTGGACTTGTAACAGCGCCTCTTCGCGTTCTCGCCAGTGCGAACCCTCGCCGTAGCTGTTGGCGATCGCGATGAACGCCTTGGGCGTGCGCGGATCGAGCCGCAGCGCCTCGGCCGCCGATTGCCGTGCGCCGCGCCGGAGGGCTTCGACCTCGGCCGACGGAAGGGCGCTCGGGTTGGCGCTATTGGCCTGGGCGATGGCGTAGAGGGCCTGGGCGATGGCCAGCTTTGGCGCGGCGGCCACGAGCCGCCGGGCGTCCCCCAGCATGCGCGGCATGTTGCCTTCGCGGGCGATGGCGTCGCACGTGTTCAGATAGAGGCCCAGGACCTTGGCGCTCATCGGCTTGCGGGACTGCTTGCGGTCTTCCAGCGCGCAGTCGAGCCCCGCGGCGAGGCCCACGCTGACCTGATCGGCGAAGCCGGCGGCAGCCGCGGCCGGCCGGACGAATCGCGACGCCGATAGGACCAGGCCGCTTCGCCGCTCGCTCACCTCGGTCGCGATGACCAGCGTCTCGTCCTCGCGGTCGACCGAGCCTCTGATCCGCAGTTCGGGTGCGGCGTCCGCGCCGGCGCCTCCGGCTGCGGCGCCTGCCGACAAGACCTCCAGGCCGCCGCGCGTGAGCGCGCGAACCAGGGCCTCGCCCGTCGCCGTCGCGAGACCTTGGACCTCGGCGTCGCTCCTGCGGGGCTCGAAACCCGCGAGTTCGATGCGGCCGTTCTGACCGGGCGGAAGGGCCTGCGGTCCCAGTGGCCATGCGACGCGTCTCGCGGGCAGGGCGAGGAGGGCGACGCCGAGAAGCGCCACCGCGGCGACGGACGCCGGGCGCCACCCTCTTTGGCGGGCTCTGACGGTGGCGCGCGCGTCCTTGCCCGCGGGCGCGTCCCGGATGGCCAGCCGATACCCAACCTTGGTCACCGTTTCGAGGACGAACGCGCCGCTATCGCTCTCGAGACGCCGAAGGATCGAGATCACCCTGTTGATCGCGTTGTCCCCGACCACGCGGCCGCCCCAGCAGCGGGCGATCAGCGCGTCGCGCCCGACGACGCCGCCGCCCGCGCCGGCCAGGGCGACCAGCACTTCCATGACCCGGGGTTCCAGGGTGCGTGTCTGGCCGGCCCAGGCCACCTGCCGGGTCGCGGGCGTCACCGCCAGCGCGCCGAGCCGGAACGCGGGCTCCTCGGCCAACTGGATCGGTTGATGGTCGCCCCGCATGTGTAAGCCCCGCCGCCTGGTCCCAGCTTTAGGGGAAAATGCGCGCGCCGTATCCGGGGGAGCCCGTCCATGATCGGAAGATCACCTCTTCATAAGGTCCGGGGTGTGGCGTCGCGCCGCGAGGCGCCCAGGCTGGACGGCCAGAAGCGTCAACCCGATGCGGGGACGCGATGCGGAAGGCGCGAACATGCCGACTCTCACTGGAACCGCCGGTGACGACACGATCGAAGGCAGCTTCGGCAGTGACATCATCAATGCCCTGGGTGGGAACGACGTGATCTTTCCCCGTTCGGGCGACGATCAGATCGACGGCGGCTCCGGGTCCGACCTCGTCGACTACAGTTCCGTCCCGACCAACATCACCGTGAACCTGTCCCTCACCGGATTTCAGAGCATCACCTTCGACAAGGCGGACAGCTTCATCGGCATCGAGGGCGTCCGAGGCGGCGCCTTCGCCGACACCCTGACCGGGGCCGAGGGCGACAACTCGATTTACGGGGGCCTCGGCGACGACGTCATCTCCGACCCGGGCGGGGCCAACTACCTGCGCGGCGACGGCGGCAATGACAGCATCTCCGGCGGCGCGGGCTTCGACGACGCCAACGGCAACATGGGAAACGACGTCATCCACGGGAACGGGGGCGACGACTGGTCCGTCGGCGGCAAGGATGACGACCTGCTGTTCGGCGACGACGGGAACGACGTCGTCTGGGGGAACCTGGGCAACGACACCTGCGACGGCGGGGACGGCGCCGACCAGGTCCGCGGCGGGCAGGGCGACGACATAGTCTCCGGCGGGGCGGGCGACGACTTCGTCTCGGGCGACCGGGGGAACGACACGGTCAGCGGCGGGGCTGGCGCGGACCTGTTCCACGGCAGCCAGGACGCGGGAATCGACCGGGTGCTGGATTTCAACATCGCCGAGGGCGACCGGGTCATGCTCGATCCCGGAACCACCTACGCGGTGAGCCAGGTGGGCGCCGACACGGTCATCGACATGGGCGGCGGCAACCAGATGGTCCTGGTTGGCGTGCAGCTTTCCTCACTGACGTCGGGCTGGATCTTCGCGGGCTAGCCGCGACGACCCCAGGGCCCGCCGGAACCGCAAGACTGTTGCCTATCGCCTTAGTCCGGCAGGCGCGTCGCGCATGTGCTCCACCAGATAGTCCACGAACACCCGGATGCGAGCCGGCATGTTGGGGCCGCCGACGAACACGGCGTGGAAGACCTCCTTGTCGCCGGGATTGAAGGCCTGGAGCAAGGGAACCAGCCTGCCTTCGG
>Ga0105238_10004922_pt1 | contig 13220 bp, 9 predicted proteins | sample KBSC34metaG_FD_81526 | JGI IMG/M metagenome (GOLD analysis project Ga0105238, IMG submission 81526) | Corn rhizosphere microbial communities from Kellogg Biological Station, Michigan, USA - KBS C3-4 metaG | ecosystem: Host-associated > Plants > Roots > Rhizosphere > Soil | place: Michigan, USA... | reverse complement strand
GCCCCCCGGGTTGGCCGGTGTCACGGGGCCCTGGTGGCCACAACCGCCGGACAGGCCGACCAAAGCGGCGAAGACCGTGGTCCAGCTGGCGGCGGTCCGGGTGAGGGCGGTCCGGGTGAGGGCGGTGGCGCGGGTCGGACCAGACGAGGTGCGGGGGAAGACACGTTCGAGCATGGAGACTCCTTGAGCGTGAACGACAACTCGGGGCCCTGCCAGGTTCCCCTTCATCTACAACGCGTCGAGGGGCCCCATTTGAAGTGAGCGCCGAGTTGAAGCAGGGTGTGGAGATGCAGCGCCCTGTCGAGATCATCTCGGCCACCGCCGTCGCGGCCCGGATCGAGGACCTGGCCCGCAACATCGACGCCCAGCTGCCCCCGGGCCCCCTGACGGTCGTGGGAGTGCTGCGCGGCGCCTTCGTCTTCATGGCCGACCTGGTGCGCGCCATCCCGCGCGACATTACCTGCGACTTTCTGGGCGTGCGCAGCTACGGCGACGCCACCGTCTCGACCGGCGTGGTCGAGATCAAGAGCGACCTGTCGACCCCGCTCGAGCACCGGCACGTCCTGCTGGTCGAGGACATCGTCGACACCGGGCTGACGCTGAAGTACCTGCTCGACGTGCTGGCGGCGCGCGGCCCCGCCAGCCTGCACACCTGCGCGTTGTTGTCGAAGCCCTCCCGCCGCCAGATCGAGGTGCCCGTGGACTTCGTCGGCTTCGAGGTCCCCGACGAGTTCGTGGTCGGCTATGGGATGGACGCCGGCCAGCTCTTCCGGAACCTCCCGTACATCGGTGTGATGAAGAGCTGACGTCGGCGTCCTCGTCCCCCGCGCCAGTCACGGCACTCCCGCGCTCTTCTTCGAGCGGGCGATCAAGGCCTGCGCGCGCTGGCGGACGTTGTTGTAGCGGTGCAAGAATTCGAGGTTGGTCTGGCGGAAGACCTGAAGGTAGCGCCGCTCCTTCAGCTTTTGCCGGATGCCCTCCCGCACCTCGGTCAGGGGGGCGATCAGCTCGGCGGGCCCCGCGTAGGCGTTCGCGACCGTCATGGGACGGATCCCTTCGTAGAGCGTCACCTCGCCGGGCACGCCCGCCCGATCGGGCTGGTAGACGATCGTGACGGAGTCCGACGACGCCCGCTTGACGTTCGTGATCACCATGCGCGCCGGCATATCGGGGAGCGACTCTTTCACGAGCACGATCTGCGGGCGCAGCTCGGTGGCCTGGTCCAGCGCCTCTCCGCCGGTCAGCGCGCCGGCGATCCGCCACCCCTCACTCTCCGGAAAATGAGGCACGAACGCCTTGGCCACGCCCGGATCGTCGTCGACCACCAGGATGGTGCACGTGTCGGACGCTCCGGGAGCCGCCCCCGTGGGCCGCCCGAGGAGGCGATCCTCCATGTCGAGCACCTGCCGCGAGAGCTCCCGCATGCGGCGCAGGAAGGCCTCGTGCAGCTCGAGCACCTCCTCGAGGAGCGTGTTCCGATCGCTGGTCGCGCGCAGCTCATTGGCCACCGCCACCACCCTATCCTTGAGATAGGGCACCGAGTCCGGCTCCTTCACCACGACGTCCACGGCCCCGCCGCGAAACCCCGCCACACCGATGTCGAAGGCCTTCCGCGTGGTCATCATGAGGACGGTGGTCAGGGGCGACTTGTCACGCGCGAAGCGCAGAAGCTCGAACCCCACGCCAGAGGACGGGGTATCGACGTCGAACAGGGCGACCGCGAAGAACTTGTTGATGAGCAGATCCTGGGCGCGGATGTTGTCGGCCGTGGCGGTCACCACCATGCCGATGCGACCGAGCAGCTTCTCGAGCCCGCGCGTGACCTTCTCGTCGCGGTCGACGACGAGGACCTCTTGGCCCGAGGCCTGCGGAGGCGACGATACCGTCACCCGATCAGGCTACCTCAACCGTCAGAAGACGTCGCCTTTCGGCTAGTCCAGGGGACTAGCTGCCAAAGCCCCTGGCAGAGACCACACGAAGCCGATGGCCGCGAGGGGCCGAGCCCGCCCGACGCATCCGTGATATCGTCGTGGAGAGACCATCCGTGAGCGCGATCCTCGACCGAGTCCTCGCCGCGGCCCGACAGCTCGGGGTCTCGGACATTCACCTGAAGGTGGGCCTGCCGCCCGTCTTCCGCATCAAAGGCGAGCTGCGGACCGTGCGCGACGTGCCTCCGCTGTCGCGTGAGACGCTGCAAACCTTCGCGCTCGACATGATGAACGACCACCAGCGCGAGATCTTCGAGAACAGCTGGGACGTCGATCTGGCCTACGCGGCGCCGGGGGGCGGACGGTACCGGGTCAACGTCTTCCAGCAGCGCGGGCACATCGGGATCGCCATGCGCGTGATCCCACCCGACGTGCCCGGCTTCGACAAGCTGAACCTGCCCGACGCCGTGCTGCAGTTCGCGAACGCCGAGCGCGGGCTGGTCCTCGTCACCGGCATCACCGGCGCCGGCAAGTCCACCACCCTGGCGGCGCTGGTGGATACCATCAACGCCCGCCGGGCGTGTCACATCGTCACCATCGAGGATCCCATCGAGTTCGCCTTCCGGGACCGCCGAAGCGTGGTCAACCAGCGCGAGATCGGCTTCGACACCCTCAGCTTCGCAAAGGCGCTGCGGGCGGCCCTGCGCCAGGATCCCGACGTCATCATGGTGGGCGAGATGCGCGACCTCGAGACCACCGAGATCGCCATGCTGGCGGCGGAGACCGGACACCTGGTGCTCTCGACGCTGCATACGGCCGACGCCTCCGACACGGTCAACCGGATCGTCAGCATGTTCCCTCCGCACCAGCAGCAGCAGGCGCGCTTGCAGCTCTCCAACGTGCTCGGCGGGATCATCTCCCAGCGCCTCCTGCCGCGGGCCGACGGCAAGGGCATGATCCCCGCCGTCGAGATCCTGGTGAACACGCGGCGGGTGCGCGAGCTTCTGACCGACCCCAAGCGCAGCGGCGAGATCCTGCAAGCCATCGAGACCGGCCGCGAGCCCTACGGGATGATCAGCTTCGATCAGTCGCTGAAGGACCTGCTGACGCGCAACCTCGTCAGCTACGAGGAAGCCGTCGCGCAGTCGACCCGCCCCGACGACCTCGCGCTGCACGCGCGCGGCGTGCAGCGCGGGGACGAGACGGTGGCCGCTCCCGCCGGCGGAACCGCGCCCCGCCCGGCCGCCCGCGAGCCCCAGCTCGAGCTGGACGACGACGCCGACGACTTCTCCCTGGACCGCTTCAAGCCCTGAGGGCGATCGTGATGGGACCCCTCAGAGGGTTTCCATACCCTCCGGCCAGCGCGCTCCGGCGGGCGAAGCCCGCCTCCGCGCTGCCGTTGGAGGTCGCGGTGCTGCGCCTCTGGATACTTGGACCCGTTCGCTTCGCGTACTCCGCTCCGGCGTCCGGGTCGCCTTTCAAGCACCGCCGAACCCGCGCGCTGCTCAGCCGAGGGGTATCCGCGAGACCTATCTGCTAGTCTGTTCCGCCCCATGTCGTCTGCCCTGTCTCCCGCCGTGAGGCGCCGTTTCCTGGACTTCTTCGCTGCCCGCGGGCACGAAGAGGTCGCGAGCTCGTCCCTGGTCCCCTCGAACGATCCGACCCTGCTGTTCACCAACGCGGGTATGGTCCAGTTCAAGGACGTGTTCACCGGACAGGTCAGCCGGGCGGCCAAGCGCGCCACCTCCGCGCAAAAGTGCGTCCGCGCCGGCGGCAAGCACAACGATCTGGAGAACGTCGGCCGGACCGCGCGCCACCACACGTTCTTCGAGATGCTCGGCAACTTCTCGTTCGGCGACTATTTCAAAGAGGACGCCATCGCGTTCGCCCACGAGCTGCTGACCAAGGACTACGCGATCGACGGGCGCCGGCTCATCTACACGGTCCACCACACCGACGACGAAGCGGCGGGCCTGTGGCGCAAGATCGCGGGGGTCGGCGACGACCGGGTCGTGCGGCTCGGCGACAAGGACAACTTCTGGGCCATGGGCGAGACGGGGCCCTGCGGCCCGTGCAGCGAGATCCATTACTTCCAGGGGGACGACATCCCTTGCGCCGAGGAGGCGGCCGGACGCGCCTGCCAGGGGCCGGCCTGCGACTGCGACCGCTGGATCGAGATCTGGAATCTGGTCTTCATGCAGTTCGAGCAGCTTCCGAGCCGCGAGCGCCGCCCGCTGCCGAAGCCGTCGGTCGACACGGGCATGGGCCTCGAGCGGCTGTGCGCGGTGCTTCAAGGCGTGCGCTCGAACTACGAGACCGACCTGCTGCGACCGCTGGTCGGGTGGGCGGCGGCCCTGGCCGGCACCGAGTTCGACGCCGCCGACTACACAGGAGCGTCGGCGTCGCTGCGGGCCATCGCCGATCACGCGCGGGCCACGGCGTTCCTGGTGGCGGACGGCGTCTTCCCGGAAAAGACGGGCCGCGAGTACGTCCTGCGCCGGATCATGCGGCGGGCGGTGTACCACGGGTGGCTGCTCGGCGTGAAGAAGCCGTTCCTCTCGGACCTCACGGGCGCGGTGGTCAGCATGATGAGCGCGGCCTACCCCGAGCTGCGGGAGCGGGCCTCCTTGATCGCCAAGATCACCGCCGAAGAAGAGGGACGCTTTCGTGAGACCCTGGATCGCGGGATCGGGATCCTCGACGACGAGATCGCCAGGCGAAGGCCCGGCGCACGAGGGGCCATCGGCGGCCCGAGCGCGCCCCCGGGTCGTATCCCGGGCGACCTGGCTTTCAAGCTGTACGACACCTTCGGGTTTCCTCTGGATCTGACGCGGGTCATCGCCGCCGGAAAGGGTCTCGACGTCGACGAGGCGGGCTTCGAGGCGGCCATGGCGGCCCAGCGCGCGCGCAGCGAGTTTCACGGCTCGGGCGAAGCGGCCGTCGAGGGCGCCTACCAGAAGATCGCGGAGAAGGTGGGGCCGACCAAGTTCCTCGGCTACGAGACGACGCACGCCTCCTCGAAGGTGGTGGCGCTGCTCGCCGAGGGGGTCGAGGTCGACGTGCTCGGGCCGTCGTCGAAGCGCGCCGCGGTCATCACCGCCGAGACGCCCTTCTACGGCGAGCAAGGAGGTCAGGTCGGTGACACGGGCACCCTGCAATCCGCACGAGCGCGTCTGTCCGTCGCGGACGTGAGGCGCCCCGTCTCGACGCTGTGGGTGCATCTGGTCGAGGGGCTGGAGGGAGAGGTGCGCGTCGGGGACACGGTCGACCTGGTCGTCGACGTCGAGCGCCGGAACGCTGTCCGCCGTAACCACTCGGCGACGCACCTGCTTCACCACGCGCTGCGGGCGGTCCTGGGCGAGCACGTGGCCCAGAAGGGCTCGCTCGTGGCGCCGGATCGCCTGCGCTTCGACTTCTCGCACTTCGCGCCGCTGACCGCCGACGAGCGGCGCCGGGTGGAGGACCTCGTCAACGCCCGGATCCGCGAGAACGTGGCCACCGACACCCAGGTGCTGCCCATCGCCGACGCCAAGAAGGCTGGCGCCATCGCCTTCTTCGGCGAGAAATATGGCGACACGGTACGCGTCGTGAGCATGGCCGAGTCGAAGGAGTTCTGCGGCGGGACCCACGTGGCGCGCACCGGCGACATCGCGTTCTTCAAGATCACCGAGGAGACGGGCGTGGCGCAGGGCGTGCGCCGCCTGGAGGCGGTGACCGGGTCGGGCGCGCTCGAGCACGTGCGCCGCCTGGAGTCCGAGCTGCTGTCCGCGGGCGAGCAGCTGCGCGCCGGCCCCTTCGAGATCGCGGCGCGGGTCGAGAAGCTGCAAGCCGAGGCGCGCGAGCGGGAGCGCGAGATCGAAAAGCTGAAGCGCAAGCTGGCCTCCGGAGGGGGCCGCGATCTGGCCAGCGAGGCCCGCGACATCGGGGGCGTCCGCGTCCTGGCGACGAGGGCCGACGTAGCCGATCCCAAGGCCCTGCGCGAGGTCGCCGACCAGCTGAAGGACAAGCTCCGCTCCGGCGTGATCGTCCTGGCCGGCGTGGAGGGCGACAAGATCGCGCTCGTGTCGATGGTCACCTCGGACCTGGCGACGCGGTTCAACGCCGGCAAGATCGTGGGCGAGGTCGCGAGGCGGGTCGGCGGCAAGGGCGGCGGCCGCGCCGACATGGCCCAGGGAGGCGGCTCCGACCCGGCCCAGCTGGACGCGGCCCTCGCCCAGGTGTTCGAGCTGGTCGGTGGCTGAAGGCCCCCCCTCCTCCTCGGTTCGCCCGGCGGGTCGAAGGGCGGCGCGGCCGCTCGGGCCCCGCCCCGAGTCGCGACCGGCCGCGCCGCGTCCGGCGAACCAGCGCCCGGGGCCCCCGCCCGCGCTCGATTTCCGATCGACCGCCGCCGAGGACGGTGCCACGGTCGCCGCCGCCCTGCGCGCGCGCCTGCCCGAGCAGAGCTGGAGCGCCGTGAGGCGCCTCTGCCAGAGCGGGAAGATCACCGTGAACGGCGCCTGCGTGCTCGACCCGGCCCACCGACTGGGCGCGGGTTCTCACGTCACCCTTCAGATCAATCGCCCCCGGCCCCGTCCCGAGATCCCCGGGTTCGCCATCGCCTACGAGGATCCCCACCTCGTGGTGATCGAGAAGCCCGCCGGCGTCTCGAGCGTGCCATTCGCGGAGAAGGAGACGGGGACGGCCATGGATCTGCTTCGGACCGCCTGGCGAGCCGACGGAAGGCAGGCCACCAAGCAGCCTCTTTATGTGGTGCACCGGCTCGACAAAGAAACCTCGGGGCTGCTCTGCTTTGCGAAGACCAAGCTGGCCGAGCGCGGCCTTCACCACATCTTTCAGAACCACCTGGCGACTCGGACCTACTTGGCCCTCGCCGAGGGCGAGGTCGCGCCAGGGCGAATCGACTCGCACCTGGTGGCCGATCGGGGCGACGGCCTGCGCGGCTCGGCCCGGCCCGACCACCGCGGGAGATCGCCGGCCGGGCGGCGCTCCGTCACCCACGTCGAGGTGATTGAACGGCTGCCCGGCGCCACCTTGTGCCGCGTGCGCCTGGAGACCGGGCGCACCCACCAGATCCGGATTCACCTGTCGGAGCGCGGTCACCCGCTGGTCGGCGACCGGGTCTACGATCGGGACCGCCGCCGCGCCGGCGCCCCCGGCATCGACGCGGATCGCTTGATGCTGCACGCCGAGCGCCTCGGCTTCCTGCACCCGGTCGGCGCCACGCCGCTCGATTTCACCACCGCGCCCCCGCCCGCCTTCACGGCGGTGCTCGAGCGGCTGCGCGGTCGTGGTGCCCGCCCAACGTCCACACCGACGCCGGCGCGATGACGGACGACCCTCGAGGCGGCCCGCCCCCGACGCTCCGCTCGGCCATGGCGGCGGTGTACGAGGCCATGCGGACGGCCGCGCCCGCTCAGGCTCGTCCCGATCAGACGAACGACTTCGGTCACGATCCGCGCTTTCTCGACGAGATCTCCCCGCTGCTCGAACTGCTCTATTCCCGGTATTTCCGGGTGAGGCTCCTCGGCATCGAGCACGTTCCGGCGACCGAGCCGGCGTTGCTGGTGGCGAATCACTCGGGTGGACTGCCCTACGACGGCGCGATGCTGATTCACGGCGTCCGGCGCGAGCACCCCCGGCACCGGCGGGTCCGCCCGCTGGTGGCGACCTTCGCCTTCCGATCCTCGTGGATGTCGGGCGTCATCACCCGCATGGGCGGCGTGCGCGCCGCTTCCTCGGCCGCCCGCGCGCTGCTCCGAGCGGGCGAGCTCGTGGCCGTCTTCCCGGAGGGGTTACACGGCGTGGGTAAGCTGTTCTGGGAGCGCTACCGGCTCGAGCGCTTCGGTCGAGGCGGGTTCGTGAGGCTCGCCCTTCAGGCCGGCGTGCCCATCATCCCGGTGGCCATCGTGGGCGCCGAGGAGATTCATCCCGTGCTGACGAAGGTCACGGCTCTGGCCGAGCCGCTCGGCATCCCCTACATCCCGATCACACCGACCTTCCCGCTGCTCGGACCGCTCGGGCTTTTGCCCTTGCCGACGAAATGGACGATTCAGTTTGGAGCGCCCATCCACGTCCCGACGGAGGGCGATGTCCCGACCATCATCGCTGATACGGCCGAGATCGTCCGGGGACGCATCGACACCATGATTTCAGCGCTGTTGACGCACCGCCGCTCCATCTTCTTCGGTTGATCGGGGACGCCGCGCTGCCGGTGGGCGGTGCGAAGCGTCTCGGTATCGGCCGGGCAGCTGGTTCGCAAACTGCAGGTTGCTTTTTCCGCATGCACTTTCCGGCACGTGCGCATATGATCCCTACACTTGCTTACACGACCAGGGGACTGGGGGGAAATATTGTGCCCGTGACATCTCGGACGTCCTCCAAATCAACCTCGCCGTCGCCGGATCCGTCTTCTCCGTCTTCTCCGTCTTCGTCGCCCTCGTCCGATACGTCTCCGTCGCGGTCGAGAGCGCCGCTCTCCAACCCCGGATCCTCCTCGGCGCTCGGCGTGGGTCAGGTGGTCGGGAACTACAAGATCACCGCGAAGATCGGCGAAGGCGGGATGGGGGTGGTCTTCCTGGCCGAGCATCCCGTCATTGGCAAGAAGGTCGCGCTGAAGGTCATCCACCCCGATCTCGCGCGTAACCCCGAGGTGGTGTCGCGCTTCGTGATGGAAGCCAAGGCGGTCAACCAGATCGGCCACGAGCACATCGTCGACATCGGGGACTTTGGCAACACTGGCGACGGCGAGTTCTATTTCATCATGGAGTACCTTCAGGGGGAGTCGCTCGCGGACCGCCTGAAGCGAGAGGCCTGCCTGTCTCAGGCGCGCGCCCTGGCGATCGGCGCTCAGATCGCGGACGCCCTGGGCGCCTCGCACGATCAGGGCATCATTCACCGCGATCTCAAGCCCGAGAACATCTTTCTCATCACGCGCGGCGGTGACCCCGACTTCGTGAAGGTCCTCGACTTCGGTCTCGCCAAGCTGACCCAGGTGGAAGAGAAGGTCACGCACAAGACCCGGGCCGGCTCGGTGATGGGCACGCCCTACTACATGTCTCCCGAGCAAGGCGAAGGGAAGCTCGAGTCGGATCACCGCGCCGACATCTACTCGCTCGGCATCCTGCTGTTCGAGATGCTGACGGGAAAGGTCCCGTTCGGAGGTGAGGGTTACGGCGAAATCATCGTCAAGCACATCACGCATCAGGCGCCTTCGGCGCGGAAGATCAACCCCGCCATCTCCGGCGCCGTCGAGATGATCCTCTTCCGCGCGCTCGCCAAGGAGCGGGACAGCCGCTTCCAGACGATGCACGAGTTCCGAGAGGCGCTGCTCGATCCCGAGGACTATGTGGCGGGCTCTCCGGCGCTCACGGTGCCGCCCGAGCTCACCAACGTGAATCGGATGGCGGCGCCCATGTCACGCCAGGAGATGTCGTTCGGATACCGAGACAACATGGTGACGCCGCCGCCCACCGACGGTCCTTCGGGCTCGGCGGACGAGGACGGCATACCTGATTCGGCGACGCCCCATCCGGCCTCTTTCCGCCACGGCATGGGCCCCCAGCTGGCGCCGTACGGCAGCGAGCAGGCCGTGCCGTCGCTGCGGCCGTCGGGGATCAACAGCAAGATGGTCCTTGGTGTCCTGGCCGGCGTGGCCGCCGCCGTGCTGGCCCTGGCGGGCGTGGCGCGCTTGATGAGAGACGATCGACCGAGGGCGTTCTCCGAGGCGAGCGCTCAGACGGTCAAAGCGACGGCCAGACCTCCGGCCACCGTCAAGCTCAGCTTCGCGTCCGATCCGGCGGGCGCCACGGTGGTCCGCCTCAGCGACAACAAGGAGCTGGGAGTGACGCCGCTGGTGCTGGACCAGCCCTACTCCGAGGCGCCGGAGAAGTTCGTACTCCGGATGGCCGGCTTCGACGACAAGACGCTGCTGGTCGTGCCAAACCTTCCGGTGCCGCTCTTCGTCTCGCTCCAGCCAGCGCCCAAGGCGGTCGAAACGGCCGAGGGCGCAGCGGGGGTCGGAGCGCCGGGAACGACGCCGGCGAGCTCACGTCCCCGGCACCGCCCGTTCGCTCGCCGCGCGGGAAGCCACAGCGATCCGAAAGCCAGCGAACCCGAGCGTCGCACCATGCCCCTCGACCGCGACGCCGTCCTCGAACCCGATTTCAAGTAAATTGGGAACCCTGAAAGGGTCCCCAAACCCGGCATCGTAAATGGGAACAGCGCTGGGGTTATCGGATCCGACGACCGGGGACGTCGGATCGAGCGCAGCGAGCGGGTCCAAGCCCCCGGGAGGTGCGGCTTCGCCGCGCCGGCGTCGACGGCCCGAGATCGTCTGGGGGGTCTCGTAGGGGGCAACGCCCCCCTGCGCTCAGGCGCAGCTTTGCTGCGCCGGCATCGACGGCCTACGGGGGGAGCCCGTGAGGGGGACACCCCCTCACGAAGCGAGCGCAGCGAGCGTCAAGCTTCGACGACGACGCGGTCGGGGGCGAAGGTTGCCAGGGCGTGGAGGCTGCGGCGCTGCCAGTATTGCTTGGCGTCGGCCAGGAACGTCACGTTGTAGCCGTTGTCCGCGGGGGCCTTTCCAATCTCTGCCAACCAGACCACGAAGTCCTGAAAGCAAGAGGAATTCATGAAGCGGAGGGCGCGCCAGTCCACGTGAACCTTCATGCCCGCTTGCAGGGCGGCCCCGTGCACGGCACGAAAGAAGCCCGCCAGATGAGGTTTGGCGCGGATGTCCGCCTCCCCTTTCAGGAGGATCGAGATCTCGTTGCCCCGCCGAACGGCCGTGGCCTCGAACCCTTGCTCGACGACGCGCGCCACCACGGGGGCAGGCGCACCATCGACCAGGTTGGTCTTCGATCCGGTGTCCATCTCCTACCCAGCAGACATCGGCGCCCGTCGGCGCCTGCTTGAGGCCCGTTGACGATTGGCCGGAGCCCTCTGACAGGCCCCCGAGGTCACGGTCGCCCGCGCCGTCGCCGGTGAGCCAGCAAGGCTGCTCCAAAGACGAGGGCCAGCTCCGACGCCGCCCCCGAGGGTCCCTGGCTCGAAGAGCAGAGGCACGCGCCCCCCTGCGCCTGGTAGACGGGCACCACATCGGGGGTGCTCGCGTCCTCGGCGTCGCCCCCGTCGGAGGCGTCCAGGGGATCCTCGCCATCGGCCGCATCTGGTCCAGCGTCCGGCAGGACGTCGTCCGGGGCGTCGAGCCCCATCTCGTCGGGAGACGCATCAGGAACAGGGAGATCGGGCGCGGCGTCGGGAGGCCCCTCCTCGGCGGCGTCACCGGACCCGCCGACCTCGACCTCGGCAGAGTCCGGGCCGGCGTCGCCAGGCGAAGCGTCGGGTGGGCTGCCTGCGTCCGCATCGGGCGTGCCCCCATCCCCGCCGCCGCCAGCATCAGGGCACATCGGGACGGGGTCGTGGCGGCAGCCATCCCCTTCGATGCACTGGTCCACGGTGCAGCGATCGCCGTCGTCGCAGGAGATGGGTCCGCCGGAGGTGCACTGGCCCTTCCGGCACGTGTCGGGATCCGTGCACGGATCGCCATCGGTGCAAAGGACACCATCGAGCACGGGGGAGCCCTGGCATTTGCCGCGCAGGCACATGTCCGCGCTGGTGCATTGGTTGTCGTCGGTGCACGACATGCCGTCGGGAGCGATGGTGCCGACGCAGAGGCCACCTGCGCAATGATCGGCGAGCGTGCACGCATTACGATCATTGCATAGTGCACCGTCCGCCACCCCGCTGCACCCATCGACCGCTGCCGCGGTCTTCCGCTCCGGGCTAGGCGTTTTCGAGGCAGGTCGCCCGCACCCCGTGGAGGTGCTCAGGCTCGCACAGAGCCCCACCAACATGATCCCGAGGACCTGACCGGCGCGCGATGCGGCAGAACGGGAACGGGGGGCGCTCGAGAGGGGCTCACACACGGCTCTGGCTAGAGCATCTCAGATCCGGTCCCATTGTGGAAATTGGGGCCCGGCTGGCCACGATTCGACGATGTGAGGCGGCCTTGAGTGACCATACATTCATGGTCACTAGGAGGCTTCGAAACGGTTACTCACCCCCTGTCGACATCAGACCTCGTCCGCCAAGGCCTTGAAATCGGGGACGTTTGCAGCGGCTCTCCACAGGTTCTCAACTCGTCTTCAACAGGGTTTACCCCAGCATATGGTGTATGCAGGCGTAGGATGCCACAATATCTAGGAATTTCGTGGGCACCTGTGATATGAGATTGCACCATTCGCCGCGTCGGACGGGTGACCGACCGCGGGAAGCGAAAATCGCACGCTCTGGGGGAGGTATGCCTATGCTTGAAAAAAACGATGTCCGCAGCGCCAAGAACGGTCGCCACGGCCGCCAGGAAAGCAGCTCGACCATGGCCAAGGGCCTAGCGCGGCCCTCGGTACCGGCCCCCTCCAAGCCGCGTCGTCCCGGGATCGCGCCCGGTATCAAGATCGACCGCTACTTCACCAAACCAGGTGACGACGGGTTCACCCACGTGCAGTGGGATCTCCGGACGGCGGCCATCACGGGCGAGAATGGCAAGATCGTCTTCGAGCAGAAGGACGTCGAGGTGCCGCGGGGCTGGAGCCAGACCGCGACCAACGTCGTCGTGCAGAAGTACTTCCGGGGCACCGTCAACACGCCCGACCGCGAACGCTCGGTTCGCCAGCTCATAAGCCGGGTGGCGGACACCATCACGGCCTGGGGGCTCAAGGACGGCTACTTCGCCTCCCCCGAGGACGCCGATCTCTACCGGGCCGAGCTGCGCCACCTCCTCGTCGAGCAGAAGATGTCCTTCAACTCGCCGGTGTGGTTCAACGTCGGCTCCGAGGCGCATCCCCAGTGCTCGGCCTGCTTCATCAACAGCGTCGACGACACGATGGAGTCCATCCTCACGCTGGCCAAGACCGAGGGCATGCTGTTCAAGTACGGCAGCGGCACCGGCACCAACCTGTCGCCGATCCGCAGCTCGCAGGAGCTGCTGGTGGGCGGTGGCACGGCGTCCGGCCCGGTCAGCTTCATGCGCGGCTTCGACGCGTTCGCGGGCGTCATCAAGTCGGGCGGCAAGACCCGGCGCGCGGCCAAGATGGTGATCCTCAACGTCGACCACCCCGACATCGAGGAGTACGTCTGGTGCAAGGCCAAGGAAGAGAAGAAGGCCTGGACGCTGATCGACGCGGGATATGACGGCTCGTTCGACGGCGAGGCGTACAAGTCCGTCTTCTTCCAGAACTCGAACAACTCGGTGCGCGTCACCGACGACTTCATGGAGGCGGTGCAGAAGGACCG
>Ga0105238_10004918_pt1 | contig 13226 bp, 2 predicted proteins | sample KBSC34metaG_FD_81526 | JGI IMG/M metagenome (GOLD analysis project Ga0105238, IMG submission 81526) | Corn rhizosphere microbial communities from Kellogg Biological Station, Michigan, USA - KBS C3-4 metaG | ecosystem: Host-associated > Plants > Roots > Rhizosphere > Soil | place: Michigan, USA... | reverse complement strand
GCCGGTTTTTCGACCACCGGCTCGTGGACGAAGGCGACGGGTCAAGGCTTCGATAATGATGTGCAGTTCGCTCCGGCCGGAAATGGTTCTGCTCAGGCGACGTGGAACTTCAGTGGTCTGACACCTGGCCAGTATCAGGTTTTGGCCACCTGGTCGCCGTACGCCAATCGCGCGACGAACGCGCCCTATACCGTGCTGGACAGCGTAGGTGGAACCGTGCTGGCGTCCGCGACGCTCAATCAGCAATTGACGCCCAGCAGCGAGACCAACGGGGGCGCTTCCTGGCAGACAATTGGCACCGTGAACATCGTTGGCTCAACCCTGGTCGTGCGGTTGAACAATCAGGCCAACAACTACGTTATTGCCGATGCGATCCAGATCCGGCGGATTGGGTCTGTGGTAGCGTAAGGTACAAAAGGCGCTGGAGCAGTCGCCCGGGGGAAGAGCAACTTGGTCATCAGACGTTTGATGCCATGTTGCTTTTCCTTTTCTCCCGGATCATTTGTCCATCCGCTCTCACTTTTGTCTGGACGGCAAAAGTGGGGAGGACAGAACACCTGTAGAACCTTTTCAGTCGCGCGGCAGTTGGTTGCGCAATTGCTGAATCTCATGTTCGACGGTGCCGAAACGTGACGGCCATTCGGTCTTTTGGAGTTGTCGAACCGATTCCTTCGCACCTTGCCACTGCTTTTCGTGAATCTGGGCTGTCGCGAGGCGAAGCAGACCGGTCGGTTCCAATTTTCTTAGTTTCGCAACCTGTTCCCAATGAGGAATGGCTTCGTCCCAACGATTCTGATTCTGACGCAATTCCGCCATCATCGCGTGCGGTTCCGCTTCGTTCGGTGACGATTCCACGATCGACGTCGCGGCGCGTTCTGCTTCGGCTTCATTGTTTTTGTACCGATCGGCCAACTGCTGATACAGCTTCAAGTCGTGGGGTTGCAGATCGATCAGCTTGAGAAGTTGGTTCGTTGCCGCGTTCGGATTTTGCGTCGCGTCGTAACAGGCCATCAGTTGCTGCAGTAGTTCCTTGTCATTTGGCTGCAGTTCGATGGCCAGCTTGAATTGCGTGATCGCTTTTTCAAACTGCTGACGACTCTGATAGGTGTCGCCGATGGCCTTTCGCAGGATAGGGCTGTCTTGTCCAGTTTTGGAGGTCTGGGCATCGAGTGTTTCGACATAGGCGTCAAGATTTTTGGATTCGGACAAAACGGATCGCAATGTCGCGGCAACATGGCGGCGTTGATCGTTGCGAGCGTCCCAGCAAATGATGGCTGCTGATGCCGCCTCGACCGCTTCCGCCGTGTGCCCCAGACGCGATTCTGCCACTGCCAATTGCTGATAGTAGAATGACAACGACGAGTCGTTCAAACCGCTGTACTGATTCGCGCGTTGATGCAGCGCGATCACCTCGGTGTACAACTGCTGCGAACGTTGCCATTGGTCAGATTCATGACAGCCTTTGGCAAACTGAGCGGCGTTCCCTTCGGTCCAACGACCTTTCTGGTGCAAATATTCATTGGTCTGTTCGGTCAAGGTTCGCAATTGTTCAGGCCGTTGCATTCGGAAGTAGGCCCGCATCAAATCGGTGCGGTAGACGACGTTGTCGGGATGAGCGGCAATCAGCGTTTCCAGGATTGGAATCGTTTCTGCGAAGCGATTGTCGATCAGCAACCAACTGATCAAGGTATACTGTTCACCTTCGTTCAATAACCCCTTCCCATTTGCGATGTGCAGGATTTCGACGGATCGCGGGAATAGGTGTAAGCCGTTGCGCAGGTACGCGGCGACCGCCATCGCCAGGCGACCGGATGAGCGTTGTTCGTTCAGAATCTCTTCCGCAGCCTTCGCGAAGTCAGGGGCTTTTTCCTGCCAGAACTCCGTGTAGCCAAGCGTGTAGATCGCCTGTCCTCCGTGACCCAGGTCACGCAAGTTCTGCTTCAAGTTGGTAATGGCCAGTTTCAAAACACGGCCGTCCAGTGCCGTCGATCCAGCCAGACGTCGACGATTCGCGAGTTCGCCACCGAAGAAGGTCCAAGCATTGTTGTGTTGCACTTCCAACCGTTGTGGCCATTGCTCCATCCGTTCGACCACGTATTGCAGACACAGCTCAGGGCTCAGAATCTCGCCAAACGCATGCATCACGCAGGTCGCAGTGTTCTGATATTCGTTCTGCTGCAATTTCAGAATCGTCGGCAGCTTCTCAAAGGCGAATTGCCGCGTGGTTTCGAACGTGGCTGGGACCTTGTGCCGGAAGCCAATATCGAGCGCCGAGCCGAACCGGGTCACCATTTGGTACCGCGTGTGTTCGTTGGCGGCACCCTCGATTTGTTTGAGCACCAGATTCGTGACAGGTTTGAACAGGTTGACGCGCCCGGTTCCAATCGAGACCGCGCCATTGTGTTCCAGAGCGTTGATGTACAGTGACATCAGCCGTTCATTCAGGAAGTTGGTCTGGTCCTGATTCTCTGGCTTGGTCAACTGTTTTTGCAGAATCGTTTCGCCGGCAAAATGCTGATTCGACAACTCGAACATCGTGATGTAGCCGCCCAAGATCGGCTCGTCGGCACGTGGCCAGATTCCATCATGGGCTTGCAGGTAGGTCCGGAATTCCACATCCATTTCCTGCATCGCCTGGGCCTGCTTCGTGTAGTTGTGGAATCGCAGGCGGCAGATGTCGTATGTGATTGTCAGGTGGTCACGCGATCCGGCTGCCGCCATTCGTTGCAGTGCCTGCATCTCGCGGATTTGTTCAATCTGCATCTTTTCATTCGGCAATCCACCCAGGTTGGCCAGGAAGCTGGACATCAGCAGTGGTTCGCCTTGAGCCCATTCCCGGTTGAAGGCGCGTTGCATCGCTGCGATGCACCCATCGACGTGCGGGCCGGGCTGATTCAACACTTCTGACGATTTCCGTTCGACAAGCGCTTCCAGCAGATCGAGAGCACGTTTGTCGGTCGTCGTGAGTTCACCCTCTCGCAATAACTTGATGCGGACCAGAATCTGATCGGCCGTCGATTCGTTGCGCACTTCGTACAACACGTGATGTTGAATAGAAATCAGATAGCCATAGATTTGATTCGGAGTTCGCCCCAACACTCCATCGGGCAGCATTTGCAGCAACCGGAAATCGCGACAGGCGGCGTACAGGTTGCGCAGTTGCCAGAAGTAGTTTTCCGGCTGACCCGATTTCTGCAGCAACGCCTTAAAGGCAAACAGCGTGTTTTCATCTAGTTCGCTGGTCTGCGGGACATTCTGCTGTCCCCAGCGATTCTGTGCCTGATAGATGATCTGCGCCAGTTGGTTCTCAGGCAGTTGCAGATACGATTCCATGCGGTTCTGATCGTAGGCGGCACGATGATTCAAGATCAGGTGCCAGTCGGCGAGCAGTTTGAAGTCGGCCGCACTGAGCAATTTGTCTTTTTGACAGGCTTCGAACAATTGGATTGCCTCGTCCAGTTTGCCCCGCTCGGCGACAATTCGCGCGAGAGATTGCCGCCACGGGCCTGTTGAGACATCGCTACGAATCCACTCGCGAAGTTCTTTTTCCAATGCGTCCGGGCGATCGAGCGCGACCAGCAACCGGAATTTTGTCATCCGCCAGTAAGACGAATCGGTCGTGCTTGCCGATTCATCGGCCTTCTTCGCGGCCGTTTCAGCGGCAATCCCCGCATCGACGTACTTCAACAGACGTTCCGTGTTCGCGGGATCGGCACCCTTCCTCACCCCCAGGTAGGCTTGAGTGATGAATGCGCGCTGGCGGAGTACTCCATCAAGGTACTGCTGACTCAGTTGACGCCGTACTACGTCCAATTGCTCGTCGGTGGCGTCGTCGAGTTGATCCGTTTCGGCTTTGTTGGCCGTCTTGACGGGTGTTTCACCAAGAATCGTCCAGCAGACAGCGGAAATTTGATCGAGGTTCTGTCCCAGCGGGACCTCCAACCAGAACTCCTCGATCCGCATCCAGTCTGGCAAACCATATGGCTGACCTGAATCTGCTTTCTTTTGCGGAACCGGATAGGGCTTGACCGATTCCTGGGCCAGATGCGTGGCCAAACCTGTTCGCGAGGCTTTACTGATCTCACTCTTTTTCGAGGCCAATTCCTTTCTGGTCAGCTTGTCCAAGTCGCCTTGATCATTGAGCACTTTTTCCCCGGCTGCAATTCGATTGGCCAGCATCGCGTCAACCAGTCGCATCAGCGCCGGAAGTTCAATGGCCAGTTTGTCTGACGGATCAGTCTTGTCAGACAAAGTTCGCAGGACGTCGAGTGCTTCCTGTTCGATTTCGGCGGTCCAGGCAGTCGTCAGCAGCGTATCAAACAGTGACGACACGTACGTGTACCGATAGTCGACGTGCGCGTTGACAATGCGTTCTCGCAAGAATGGCAGCAGCAAGCTGTCGTTGAATCGGCTGGCATAGATCTTGCGCACGATCTCACTAAAACTGTACTTCTCATTCTTGTCCGTGGCGGCCGCCCAGCGCGCTTTCATTTCATCAGAGATCGACTTCCAGATCTCATTCGGAATTTCGCCGGCGTCGAGTTGTTTGCGGCCGTTCAGTGGTTCGGGCAGTTCCATCCGCCCACCCAGTGTCCAGTCTACCAGCGATTGCAGTTGACCGACTTCGAACTTGGGCGATTCCGTTCGCAAGGCAGTCAACCACTCACCCCGCAGTTGATCGCCTGTCTCCGACTGCATCAGGTTGTGATTCGAGGCGACTCGCTGCACGATGTCCATGTAGATCGGCTTCCGCAGGAAGAAGCGTGCTGTTTCCGCGAGCGGTTGGAACCAGCGTCGATCGGTTCGATTGAGATAGAGACCGTAGACACTGCCATTGGCAAAGTTCAAACACGCTTCCAATCGTGCGCGTTGAATGCCCGTCATCTTGCCTTCGACACGCGCTTCGCGCAGCCATTGTTCTGCCAACGCATAGGCGGCATCCAACTGGTCATTGTAAATCAGTGCCGCGAAGTGTTGCGAATAGGGAGATGTATGACTGGTCGAGTCCGATTTCAATGAAATCCACTCGGTCGTCCACTTCAAGAGCTCGGCCCATTCACCCTGCTGACGGTACAGGTTCGCAACACCCTCACGCAGGGTATCAATTTCTTCCTTATTCAGTTCAGGTCGCTGCAATGCCGACCGCAACCAGGCGTGCGCTTCGGCATACCGACCGCGGAAGATCAACTTCTGAGAATGGTTCAGACTTCGATAGACGTCCCAAGGTGAATTGAGTGCCGTCGTGCGATGCAGCGCCAGTCCTTCATCGTATCTGTCCAGCAGTTCCAGCGACGCGATCTCTCGGTCGGTCCACATCATCGCAATTAATCGCTGCAGTTCGTTTGTGGCTCGTTCGTCGGCAGCTTCACGCCCCAGTTTCGATTTTGGTGCAACCGGCGGGCGTTCGGCAAAGGGCCGGTCGTAAATTGGCTTCAATGATTGATGTGCTTTGTAGAAGTCGGGCATCGAGACCAGTGAGCGCAAGTGTCCCAGGACGAATTCGGCCAGATAGACTTCGTCTTGCGTGACACCTTGCGTCAGCCGACGTGCTTCCGCGGTCCAGAGTTGTTGCGATTCTTCATTACGGCGAACGGTCTCGAGCAAAATCGGACGAATCCAGCGCACGCCCGGTTTGTCAGCGGCCACCTTCTCGGCTGCATCGAGATGTTTCCACATCTCATCCCACTGCTGCAGTTGGGCGTTGTGCAGAACCATGACCATGCGATCATTGAAATTGGCCGATCCGTCAGCCACCTTCTGTCGCGCGACACCAAGGGTTGGGTAGGGGTAGCGCAGGAATTGCACTTTGGCCTTGTCGGACAATTCGACCGTCAACCGGTCTGTGTATTGGTTTTTGTCGAATTCCTTCAACTCGAGACGCGTGTCATTGGTGACCTGTTCTTTCGCGTCGGTCGACACGACTGTCGTAGCCCACCACGACCCGGCGATCTGCACGAAATCACTGAAGATCAACGCCGAGGACGCCTTTCCTTCCGACAGATTGACCAGCCTGACGATGACATGCCGCGCGGTGTCGATCGTGATGCGCACTTCAGACTCGGCACGAGGCATTGTCAGGATCAGATTCACCTGGTTGTCACCAGCGGGCTCGACGCGAGCGGTGTAGGCGGCGTACGACTGTTGCAACGGATTGAGCGAAAAATCGCTCAGACTGAACGGAATTGTCGTCAGGTCGCGTGGTCGAGTTGTTCGGACTCGACCCAGCAGGAATGACAGGGAATAGACGCCGCGATCTTTGCCATCGCAATATTGAATCAGCGTTTGCTGTTGCGGTTGAATACCGCGTGTCATCCACCCTGTCGGTGAGTAGAGTGTCAGACTGGTGCTGCGATATGTCTGCCGGTTCCAGCGCGGATCGAATGAATCGGTGACCTGTCGCAATTCAAGACCACCGTCCAGTTTAGTCAACGTTTCGGTACGCAACAGGCTGTTTGCGAGGGCGATCGCTTCGGGAGTCCATGTTTGCGGATCTTTAAACGTGACAGGGCGTGGCAGGTGGATCGGCTCGGAAGGGAAGATCGAATTGATCCACGACGTGTAATCAGGTTGCTGATAGGAATATCGCCCATTGTACGCGCCGCCGAACCCACCACCCATTCGGCCCATCAATGTGATCGGTTTGCCGGCAATGGGCGCGTCCTCCGACCATTTGCGGTCTGCAGGCTCAAAGCCCATCGCTTGCCCGTTGAAATCGACGATCCCATCCCACTCGCTCATCGACTGGTTCGCACGATTTCGCTCGCCACGGATCGAATCCTTCAATCGACCCTGATCGCGGGCCGCCTCAAGCTGGCCGCCGTCGTCAAAATCGTATCCAAGTTCTCTCTTTGATTCGTTGAAAACGGAAGGACCGTTCAAGCCCAAGGCTGTTGGCTCAAATGGCATGCCGAATTCTTCTGAATCCTGTTTGGACAGGTCTCCTAAAATCGACAGCTTGCTCGACGATTGACCCAACACTTCCATTTCGTCCAGACTGTCGTGCAGCCCGCGCATTCCTAACTCTATCCCACCTCGACCGCCACCTCCGCCGAACGGGCCGTTCATGCGTCCTACCGGTCCGTTCGCGAAATAGACGGTCGAACTGGCAGACGACATGGGACGTCGCGCGCGTCCGTCGAAGTGGCGGAAGTAGTCATCCTGCTGTTGCGTCAGTTGTTGTAATGCCTGCGGATCACGTCCCATTCGAGCCAGGCTTTGCATGATGTTACGTCGAATATTGAGCCGCCAATCGCCGGCGCGTTTCATCTGTTGCTGCAGTAGTTCGAAGTGGGCATTGTCGCGCCCCTCGGCGAAGAACCGTTCTCCGTCGCGCATCTCGAAGCGTCGTTTGACGCCAAATCGTTCACGATCCGCGTCGGTCTCGAGGACCAGCAGCGACGTGAACGGCGTGATGATGTGGAACTCTTCCGACAATCGGATGATTTCGTCATGGATAAAGCTCGTCTGACCCTGAGCCAGCAAATGATCGAGATGAGCCCTGGCCCACAGCCGCGGTATGAACTCGTTGCCTTCTTCGGCGTCTTTCAAGGAAATCTTCGCGGCGTACTTCACCTTCTCGCTGCCACGTAGGCCGGTGACGATCGCCTCGCCTTGTTGATCGCTCTTTCCACCCGGTTCGGGCAGATATCGTCCGACCAGGATTTGCTGGCTGCCTGCGGGCAGATTCGGCAAACGCCCGGGATAGACCGCGGCGACTTTGACACCTTTGAATTCGACGTTCACATCGCGCAAACCCGGCTGAGCGATCTCGTTCAAGAATTCGCGCGCGACAACCTGTGGAGTCTGTTCGCCCGAAATTGTCCGGACCGAACCGCCGCCCACGCTGGCGATCCCCTTCAACACCACCTGCTCGTTCGTGTTGCCGACTGTGACGGCGTGAAACGCCAGCCCCTCTGTTGACGCCCGATCTTTTCCGCCCGTTTTGGCATCCGCTTGTGATGCGGCCTGGAACTGCTGTCCGAGGCGTTTCACGAATGCGGCAGGATCAATATCGCCCGCTGACAGAATTCCATCGCCCACGTACACGATCTGCGAGCCCGGGGCGGCACGCTTCACGACGTCGTCAAACGCACGATCCAGATTGGTCCATCCCAGTGAAACTCGTGATTCCAGGAATTTTGTGGCCGTCGCGATATTTTCGGCAGTTGGCGGGACAAATGCGGGAGTCGCTGTTGCCGTACCGACGTCGCAGGCCATGATCTGGAACCGATCGTCCGGTCCCAGCGAAGACAGGACCGACGCGACGAACTGGGCCTGTTGCAATCGTTTCTCTTTGTCCATCGACGCGGACGTATCGCACAGTAACACGATGTTCAGGGGTTTGCCGTCGGGAATCAGATCGCCCAAACGTTTGCCGCCCGCCTGCTCGCGATCAAATGGCGGTGTGATCTGCACCAGGAAATAACCATCGTCGCCGCGTCGATGCGGGATGACGACGACGTCGGACTGTTGATGGTCAATTTCACAAACGACTTCGAAATCGCGGTTGGGAGTGTATTCCTGCGCGGTGAATTCCAACTGAGCGGAATGGGCCGTCTGTTGGGCTCGCACGGGATGAGTCGGACAGGTGATGCTTTTGATGCCCAGTTGGGAATTCACGGTCACCTTCAGCGACAGTTCGCGGAGTGGCGTCGTCCGCAACATTTCGCTGCGCAGACCATAGGCATAGCGGTACTTGTCGCCTCGCATTGGCAGTACCTGTGTGTAGACGATCTTGATCCGTTTCTCGGAGTGCCCTTCGATGGGAAACACGCGCGCTTTGAAGATATTGCCGCTGGTCCATTCGAGCAGTCCGGGGTCACGCTTCTCGCGCAGGATCGTTTCATAGATCTCTCGCGCCCGCTGTTTTTCCACGACATCGGCTTCGACCAGGTCGTTGCCGATCCACATCCCGAAATCACTGATGGATGCGTCCTGTGGCAGGGGGAAATGGAAGATACCTTCCAATCGGCCCGGAGTGTGGTTGACGAACGATTCTTCAATCGTCGTGCGAGCAATCTGGTCGCGAATCTCGACGAGAACTCTGTGATATCCAACCGTTAGTGGCTCGATGCGACCATCGGGCAGGTTCACGATCAGTGAACCGATCGATTCGTTGTTCGACGTCCCTTCAAAGCCCGCCAGCCAGACTGGAGTTTGCGGGACGTTGACGAATTGCTCGTTCTGATCGACTCGCAGCAATTGTTTATCACCCGACTTGAAGCTGCGGCTACCTTCACGTGGCGCCAGCAATGTGAATTCCTGACCCTCGGTTTTCGGGCCGTTGGCCGGATCTTTCGCTTTGGGCTCGGGATTCCAATGGACCTGAATCACACCCTGATGGATGCGGGCTTTGGTGGGTGAGATGCATTCGACCAATGTTCCGGGTCCCAACGTCAATTCGACGTCTGACGACAGCGTCACTTTGACGGCATTGGCGCCGCGCAGTTCTGTACGGATCCAATCGCCTGGTTTGATGACCGTGTCACACGCGATCGGCGTCCAGCGTTTGGCCAGCATCGGACGCAGGCCCACGATACCCTGGGCTTGAGCGACCTTGCCGATGCGTCCATCTTCCGTGAGCGACTTCGAGACTTCGAATTTCTCGTCGCCGACGGCCAGGTTCATCGCCAACAGTCTCATTTCTGCGAGCGGCGGACCTGCCTTGCGTCGGACACCCGCTGGCCATGCGAATATTCCTAGCAGTCGTTGATCCTTTTCGTGAACGAACGCCTCAACTTCGACGCGACCATGTTCGGTCGGCAATGCCACGCGATAGACCAGGCAATCCTTCTTCGCTTCGATGGCTTTTTGCTGGTCTGCAGAATCTGATTTGGCGGCCAATAACAGATCTTTGTCCAGATCTGTCGGGAAGGCGGCACGCTCAATCGGTCGTGCCCGCAACAACGGTGACGAGTCGGAAACGCCGACATCCAGCAAGGCCATCAGATCCACGGCTGCATTGGTCTTGCGGAACCAGGGCGAATCTTCCTCTTCGACCGTATTCGCTTCTTCGTCGACGCGCCACAGTCGCGATCCCGACGCGATCTCGTAACGGACCGGAGATTGCTCTTTGCGGACGACTCCCGGTGCGCGCACCAGAATCTGTGACGAGACCCCCTGCTTGATCAATTGCAGTTCAAGCGTCGAGGCTCCGTTCAGTCCTTCCAGGATCTTCGAGAACGGAACGAGCTCAGCACTCGCTGTTTTCGGACCACTGGGAAAGAACCACGTGGTCATCATCACGAGGGACATGGCCGCCACGACCGCTCCGCGCATGGCTATCGTCAACATGGGACGTCTCCGACTGGGCTGTTCGTTCAGCGTGGGGATGCTGAGGACGACACGATGATGGTTATTTTGAGTGGAAGGCAGTTCTGTTTGCGACACGGTGTTTGTTGCAGTCGCCGTGTTTGTCGCAGACGCAGGGTTCGTCGCAGACGCAGGGTTCGTCGCAGACGCAGGGTTCGTCGCAGACGCTTGCTCAGGTGGATTGGCTGACAAGTCGGTCGACGCGGCGAACAGATCGGCAGATTGATCACGCAGTGCTTTCAATGCATCCAGATCAGCCGCTGCGGCACTCGAGTCGATCGAGCGCAGCATCGACTTCAGTCGCATTTCGTCGCGGTCAAAATTGGGTTCTTGAGACATAAAACTGCACTGCGATGAGAAGCGATTGAGGGTTGAGAAGCGATTCGGTTTGAAAGCGGTCAGGACTATCGGGTGATCAAGGTTGGTGGTTCTGGTGTTGTGATTTAGGAATCCGCCACGGATTCATTGAAGGACAGGATCGGATCGCGCGTCATCCGATCGAAGCGGGTGCGGAATTCCCGTCGTGCTCGCGCGAGCCGGGATTTGGTGGCTTCAACCGTGCCACCAACTTCGTCAGTAATTTGTTCCAGGTTTCGATCGTCGAGGTATTTGGCGGTCAACACGGTGGCATAATCGGCGGGCAGCGATGCCAGTGTGGCTCGGACCATGTCGGCCAGTTCGCGTCGCTCCCAGATTTCGTCGTCGTCGATTCCATCAATCCAGCGTCGCAACTCGCCGGCGTGAGATTCGGTCAGGTCACGTAAACGAGACTGCTTGTTGATCTGTCGCCAATAGGCGGATGTCTGGTGATGAGCGATTCCGGTCAGCCAACCCCACAGGGTGCCTCGTTCGGAATCAAAGTGTCTGGCCGATTTGGCCGCGGCGAGGAACGTTTCCTGGACGACATCCGCAACGTCGGCACTCGAATTCCCGATCAGGCGCGCGACGTACCGCCAGATATCCGCACTGTATCCGTCATACAGCGCGGTCCAGGCGTCCCGGTGACCGTTTCGCAAACCGCGAATGACGGTCGATTGGTCAGACTCGTCGAGCAAGGTGCCGTCTCGTCAGAAATGGCGAACAGGATGTCAGAAGTTGTGGGACAGACGCTGGGAAGTGTCGGGTAATTCCATGCGAATTCTAAAAATAGAAAAACTCTGCCAATTTCACGTTTCTCTGAAAACCAAAAACGCATAAAAATCGTTGTCATCTGATTTGGGGGCTTTTGGTCCGTCGACAATGCGGGCAGGCACAAGGCAATCAATTCGATTGATGCTCAATCGTACCGCCTCGGCAGAACCAGTCCGTATTTTTCGACGGTCGAATTGTGACAGTCAGCTCAAATCGGAGATCGCCGATGGCATCAAATTCCCGTTTCTGCTTGAATGTTGTGCCAATTGAAAAGGGGATTTGTCGTCGGAGAGTGATGGCGCGAAGTGGCAGGCTCCGAACGCTGCGGTTGGCCTGCTTGAATGAAGTTTGTGATGCGGTTTGGGCCCTGACTGACTCGCAAGGGGGCCAGTCTGGGCAGAGGGAATTTGAACTGCTACGATTCAGCGTCCTATGGGATTGAGCGATACCCTATAATGCATCTATCGGGTTGGGCGATGAAGTTCCGTACCGTTCGGCACGGTTCATTCGTCCACGATCAGCGAGCTTGAATACAAGACGAGGTTGGCGAAGAGAATGGCAAGCACCCTGCAAGCAGCACCTGCAGCCCGACGAACGGAAGCGGCTTCGACCGCCTCGGTTGTGACGTCTGCCGATGAGATTACCGAGGTTACCACACCGGTCATCGATCCACAGGAAATGGACGAATGGCTGGAGTCGGTTGACGACCTGTTGCTTCGATACGGACCCGAAGCGCTCAGCCAGATGCTGACGCAGCTTTACTCACGTGCTCAAGCACAAGCGGTCCCCGTGGTTCCTTCATTAACCACGCCTTATGTGAATACGATTCCCGTCGAGGCTCAGCCCGAATTTCCAGGGGATCGAGATGTCGAGCGACGACTGCGCAGCATCATCCGCTGGAACGCGATGGCAATGGTTGTCCGAGCCTATCGAACCGAATCGGGTGTCGGTGGCCACATTTCGACCTTCGCTTCGTCCGCCATGTTGGTCGAAATCGGCTTCAACCATTTCTTCCACGCTCGGACCAACGATCACACGGGCGACATGATCTATTTCCAGGGGCATTCGTCGCCTGGGATGTACTCGCGCGCCTTCGTCGAAGGACGCTTGACCGAAGAAAACCTGATCAAGTTCCGACGTGAACTGCCGCGAGGCACCGGTTTGTCGTCGTATCCGCATCCGTGGTTGATGCCGAACTTCTGGCAGTTCCCCACAGTGTCGATGGGCCTGGGGCCGATTTGTTCAATTTATCACGCCCGGTTCCTGCGCTACATGCAGCACCGGAATCTGCTGGACACTTCGAAGTCTCGAGTCTGGGCGTTCCTGGGTGACGGCGAAATCGACGAACCCGAATCGCTGGGCGCAATCTCAATGGCGTCGCGCGAAAGGCTCGACAACCTGACTTGGGTGGTCAACTGCAACCTGCAGCGATTGGACGGTCCCGTGCGGGGTAACGGGAAGATCATCCAGGAACTGGAAGGGATCTTCCGAGGCGCTGGCTGGAATGTGATCAAGATCGTCTGGGGCAGCGATTGGCAGCCGTTGCTTGACGCCGACGAGAGTGGAATTCTGGTCAAGACACTGGGCGAAGTTGTCGATGGCCAGTTCCAGAAGTACAGCGTGGAAACGGGTGAGTTCATTCGTAATGACTTCTTCGGTCGCCATCCTGAGTTGCTGAAACTGGTCGCGGACATGAGCGACGATCAGATTCGCAGTCTACGTCGCGGTGGTCACGATCCAATCAAGGTCTATGCCGCATACAAAGCCGCGACCGACCACAAAGG
>Ga0105238_10004914_pt1 | contig 13228 bp, 8 predicted proteins | sample KBSC34metaG_FD_81526 | JGI IMG/M metagenome (GOLD analysis project Ga0105238, IMG submission 81526) | Corn rhizosphere microbial communities from Kellogg Biological Station, Michigan, USA - KBS C3-4 metaG | ecosystem: Host-associated > Plants > Roots > Rhizosphere > Soil | place: Michigan, USA... | reverse complement strand
GACCAGATCCGCGGTCACGAAGCACGCCTCCTCCACGCACGCTGGGTCGAGGCCGAGCAAGCGGCCGAATCCGCGACGGCGGAGGCCAAGGCGGCGGCCGAAGAAGTGGAACGCATTCACCAGGCGATCGCCGATGCGCAGGCGGCACATGAGCGCGCGAGCCAGGAGCTCACCGCAAGGCGCAACGCTGTCGCCGAGCTTCGCGAGCAGGGCCATGCGCTCACGCACCAGCTCGCCACGGCGCGTGCACGCCGGGACACGGTCGCCCGCAGGCTCGCCGAACTGGATCGCCTGGACGTTGCGCTGACTGCCGATCTTGGGCGCGAGGAGGCGCTCAAGACCGACGCGGCGCGAGCGATCGAGCAGCTGGATCAGGAGCGGCGAGCAATCGAGCAGCGGCTCGAAGACGCCGAGGGACAGGCAGCGCGGATCGCGAACGAGCTGACGGCCGCAGAAGCCAAGTCTCGCGAAGCTGAAGCGGCGCTCGCCGAGTTGCTTGCAAGGCAGGCGGCGATGCGCGCGGAGCGACGCGTGGCCGATGCGGCACTCGAAGCCGCGCGCGCGCAGCTTTCCCGCACCGAGCATGAGCGCGCGAAGCTTGCCGAGCAGCTTGCGTCCGTCGGCGACGGCAGTGACCAGCGCACGGCGAGAGACCAGGCAGAGACTCAGGCGGCGACCGCAGCCAAGGACCTTGTCGAAGCCGAGGCTCGGCGCGTGGAGGCGGACGAAGGACGGTCGGCTGCCGCCGAACAACGCGACGCTGCCGAGACCCAACTCGCGGCGGCGCGAGCAGCCCTGTCTGCGGCCAGGTCCGAGCACGATGCGCTCGCGTCGGCGCTCGAACATGGCGGCGGGTCCGCGATTGCCGCCCTCTCTGCCGAGCCGGGCTTTGAGCGGGCGCTCGCAGCCGCTTTGGGTGACGACGCCGATGCTTCGATCGGTGAAGGCGACGCTCCACGCCGCTGGATGGGAAGCGACGCGCAAGCGGGCGATCCAACGCTCCCCTCCGGTACCGAAAGTCTCGCCGACCATGTGCGTGCACCTGCGCAGCTGATGCGGCGCTTGCGGCAGATCGCCGTTGCCGATGAAGACAGCGGCCAGCCGCTCGCCGTCGGCCAGCGCCTTGTCACGCGCGATGGCGTGATGCGGCGCTGGGACGGCTTCGTGGCGAAGGGAGCCGGTGCGGCGGCGGCGGAGCGGCTGCTTCGTGCCAACCGCCTCGCCCAACTTTCGGAGGAGCTTCCGGCGCTTCAGCAATCCGTGGAAGCGGCGACGACCGGCCGCGATGATGCGCTTAGGTCCATGGAGCGGTGTCGCGAGGCCGCCGAGCAGGCACGACACGCGGCGCTGGCAGCCGAACGCGATGCGCGCGAGGCGACGCGGGCGATCGACAGCGCGACTGCGGCGCTTGAGCGAATCGAGGCGCAGCGCAGCAGCATTGCGCAACGGCAGGCCGATCTCGAGCCCGTGATCGAAGCCGCGGGTGAGGCGGTGGGTGCGGCCGGACATTCGCTTGCGACCCTGCCCGACCCCGCGGCGCTGGAGCACGACGTTCAAGCTGCGCGCTCGACCGCGGCTGCCGCGGGTTCCGCCGTCGCCGATAAGCGCGCCGAGGCCGCGACGCGGGCGCGTGAAAGTGCCACCGATCGCGAGCGCCTTAGTGCCGCTGCCCGCGAGCAAGCCGACTGGCGAAAGAGGCGTGAAAATGCCGAGGAACGGCTGGTGCAGGGCCAGGTGCGACAGAAGCAGCAGTCGGCCGAGCGCGCAGAGCTCGGAAGGGAGCCTGCCGAGCTCGATGCCAGAATCCGCGAGCTGGAACATTCGAACGACGAAAGCCAGGTGCTGATCGGCGAAGCAGCGGCTGCCGAACGCGCGGCGGAGGAAGCAGTCGTTGAGGCGGCGCAAGCGGTCGCCGCGGCAAATGAGCGTTCCGCCGATACGCGCGAGCGCCGCGCGGCCGCGGCCGCCCGTGCCGAGGCGCAGCAGGCGCGGAGCGCTGAGTTCGCGCGGGCGAGTGTGGAAAAATTCGAATGCGTGCCGCAGCGGCTACCGGAGAAGCTCGGCTTCGATCCGGACGAGCCGCGCAACGCTGACGAGGAAGCGGCGACCCTGGAGCGGCTGACCGCCGAACGCGAGCGCATAGGGCCGGTCAATCTCGTCGCCGAGCAGGAACTGGCGGAACTCGATGCGAGCCGAAGCAAGGGCGCGGAGGAAGCTGAGGAGCTAACCCAGGCCATCAATCGCCTCCGCGGATCGATCGGCAATCTCAACCGCGAAGGGCGCGTGCGGCTCCTCGACGCTTACGAGAAGGTGGACACGCATTTCAGGCGCCTGTTCACGACCTTGTTCGACGGCGGCCAGGCTCACCTCGAGCTGGTCGAAAGCGACGATCCGCTCGAAGCGGGTCTCGAGATCATGGCCCAGCCGCCGGGTAAGCGGCTGTCCACTCTGACGCTTCTGTCCGGCGGCGAACAGGCGCTTACCGCGATCGCTCTGATCTTCGCGTTGTTCCTGACGAATCCGGCGCCGATCTGCGTCCTCGACGAGGTCGACGCGCCGCTCGACGACGCCAATGTCGAGCGCTTCTGCGAGCTGCTCGACCGGATGACTCAGGAGACGGATACGCGCTACCTGATCGTCACCCATAATGCCGTGACGATGAGCCGGATGCACCGGCTGTACGGCGTCACGATGATCGAGAAAGGCGTCAGCCGGCTCGTATCCGTCGACCTCGTCGGCGCGGAGACCCTGCTAGCCGCCGAGTGACATTCGCTATTGCGAATGCTTATCAATAACACTAGACATTCAGGCGGAGTCCGAAAAAAGGGAAAACATGGACCGCCTGATATTTCCGCTCGCCGCGGCGCTCGCCTGCGGTGCCGCCCCCGTTTATGCTTCAGATGCGGCCACCTCCGCATCCTCAAACGGTGCCGCTGCGGACAGCTCCGAGCCCATCGTCATTACCGGTCAGCAGCTGAAATACGGCTCGAAATCGACCAGCACCGCGACCAAGACGAACACCAACGTCAAGGACATCCCTCAGGCGCTGACAACCGTCACCAGCCAGCAGATTGCGGACCAGCAGCTGCGCTCAGTCGGCGACCTGCTGCTTTATGTGCCCGGCGCATCTTACGGCGGCGGCGAAGGCAACCGCGACCAGATCGTGCTGCGCGGCAATTCCAGCACCGCCGACTTCTTCGTCGATGGAGTGAGGGACGACGTTCAGTATTTCCGCGACTTCTACAACATCGACCGTGTCGAGGTGCTGAAAGGCCCGAACGCGATGATTTTCGGCCGCGGCGGCGGCGGCGGAATCATCAATCGTGTGCTCAAGCGGCCGACACTGACGGAGAGCAGAGCGTTCACGGCTTCCGCTGACAATTGGGGCGATTTTCGTCTGACCGGCGACGTGGACCAGCCGCTGAGCCCGACCTTCGGCGTGCGGCTGAACGCGATGGTCGAGGGCGGCGACACCTTCCGCCATCGCTCCGATCTGCACCGCTATGGGATCAACCCGACGGCCGCGATCGTCAGCGGCAACACGCGAATCGATCTTTCCTACGAGCATTTCCACGATCGCCGCACCGCAGACCGCGGAGTGCCGGCCAATGGCGACGAGCCCATTCGCGGACACACCCGGACGTTCTTCGGCGACCCCGACATCAGCTTCGCGAAGGCTGACGTCGACTTGGCCTCGGTAGCAGTGGAACATGACTTCGGCGGCGGCCTCACGCTGCGCAACCGAACGACGTTTGGCGATTATCGGAAGTTCTACCAGAATGTGTACGGCAGCGGCTTCAATCCCGCGACCGACCTGGTCAGCTTAAGCGGCTATAACAACCGCAACGATCGCACGAACGTGTTCAGCCAGACCGATCTCGTCTGGGATACCGGGCTGGCCGGAATCGACCAGACGCTGCTCCTTGGCTTTGAGCTGGGGCGCGAAAGATCCCGCAACAAGCATCTGACCGCAACTCTCAGCCGGGCGACGACGCCGATCGACGATGCGACAGTCGACGTCGACGCAATCTTCGTTCCGGCACCGAATGATGCGGACAATCGCGTGAAGGCGACCGTGGCGGCCGTCTATGCTCAGGACCAGCTGCGCCTGTCGGATGTGTTCGAGATCGTTGCAGGCCTGCGCTTCGACAGCTTGAAAATCGACGTCAACGATTTGCGCCCCAACGGCGGCCTGTTCGAGAGACGCGATCGGTTGTGGTCGCCGAGGCTCGGCCTGATCGCCAGGCCGATGCACGACCTGTCGCTCTACGCCAGTTACAGCCGCTCTTACCTCCCGCAGTCCGGCGACCAGTTCAGCAGCCTGACGGATGTTACGGATGGGCTGAAGCCGGAGCGGTTCGACAATTACGAAGCGGGCGCGAAGTGGGAGGTCCTCGATGGCCTGCTCGCAACGGCCGCCATTTACCAGCTCGATCGAAGCAACACCCGCGCCACCGATCCGCTCGACCCAACGCACACGATACTCACCGGAAAGCAGCGCAGCCGCGGGTTGGAGCTCGGGCTGGAGCGCAGCGTTACCGCGCGCTGGCTGATCTCGGCCGGCTACACGCTTCAGAATGCCGAGATCGTGAGCTCAACCGCCAGCGCGCCCGCGGGCCGCAAGGTCCCCCTAGTCCCGCGCCACAGCTTCTCGCTGTGGAATCGCTATGACCTGACCCGGCAGCTCGGAGTCGGCCTTGGCGTGATCGCCCGGTCGAAGTCCTATGCTTCGATCAGCAATGCGGTGAAGCTTCCGGGCTACACGCGTCTGGATGCGGCGCTGTTTTACAAGCTGCCAAACGGCTTCGAGGCCCAAATCAACGCCCAGAACCTGCTCGGCGCCCATTATTTCCCGACCGCGAGCAACGACAACAACATCGGCCCGGGTGCACCGAGGACGGTGAAGGCGACGCTCGGGTATACGTTCTAGCCGGCGAGCTTTTCGGCACGCTTTCTGATCAGCTTTAGATCGCGCTCGAACAGGGCGCGGGCTTCGTGCCGCGCTTCGGGATCGGGCATTCGAAGCAGCGAGCTCGGGTGGACGGTCACCCAGCATTCGCTCCCGTCTTCAAGCGCCAGAGGCTGTCCTCGAACCTTGCCGATCGTCACCGTCTTGCCGATCAGCGAGCGAGCGGCGGTGGCTCCGAGCGCGACTGTCACCGACGGCCGGATCAGCTCTCGCTCGTGCTCGATCCACCAGCGGCAGGCTTCGATCTCCCCCGCGGCGGGCTTGTTGTGGATGCGCTTTTTGCCTTTCTGGACGAATTTGAAATGCTTGACGGCATTGGTGACGTAGACCGAAGAGCGGTCGATGCCGGCCTTCTCGAGCGCGGCGTCGAAGACCGCCCCGGCGGGGCCGACGAACGGCCGTCCGGCAATGTCCTCCTGATCGCCCGGCTGCTCCCCGACGAACATGACGCTGGCGTCAAGCGGACCTTCGCCGAACACCGTTTGGGTTGCGAACTTGTAGAGATCGCAGCGGGTGCAATCGCGCGCGTCCTTGAACAATGCCTCCCAGGACTTGCGCAAATTCCCACCCGGCTCGATGCGCCGTTCGGCCTCGATTGCCTGCTTCAGGCCTTCGGTAGCGACATCGTCCATCGGGGATTGAACGAGCGACTTTCGCGGATGTTGCTGCAGCCGTTTTCGCTGCTTACGGTCAAGCGATGAACAAACTCGCGCTCCGTCTTACCGCCGCCGTCCTTCCGCTTTTTGGAGTCGCTGCTGCGCCACCGCCGCCGGTCACGCCGATGACGCCCGACGTCGTCGAATCCTACAATCCAATCCTTCCGCAGGCCGACTTCATCAAGCGCGAGGCGATGGTGCCGATGCGCGACGGGACCAAGCTCTACACCGTCATCTTCATGAAGAAGGGCACGAGGAACGGGCCAATCCTTCTGTCGCGCACGCCTTATGATGCGAAGGGAAGCACCGAGCGAACGTCGAGCGAATCCGTCGTCGACGTACTTCCGATCATGTACAAGGAGTTCGTCGACGACGGCTATATCATCGTCGAACAGGACATCCGCGGCGCTCATCACAGCGAAGGCACGTTCGTGATGAACCGGCCGATTGTCGGCCCACTCAATCATACCGGAATCGACGAGAGCACCGACGCCTACGACACGATCGACTGGCTGGTGAAAAATGTCCCGGAGAGCAACGGCAAGGTGGGGACGATTGGATCCTCCTATCTGGGCTTCCTCACGCTCGCTTCAGAGATCAACCCGCACCCGGCGCTCAAGGCCGCAGTACCGCAGAGCCCGATGGTCGACGGCTGGATGGGGGACGACTGGTTCCACAACGGCGCGTTCCGCGTCGGCGGGTTCGACTTTGCCGTTTCGCAAAGCACCGGCAAGGCCGACGCTGGCGCTAGCATCCCGACCGGCACGGGCGATGACTACGCGCGGTATCTCGAGGCGGGTTCGATGGCCGACTACGCCCGCAAATATCGCATCGAGGACATCCCGTTCGTCCAGAAGCTGACGCAGAACCCGGCCTACACCGACTTCTGGTCGCTGCAGGCGGTCGACAAGTGGATGGCGGCGCGCCCGCTTACTGTACCGACGATGCTCGAAGTGGGGCAGTGGGACCAGGAGGACAGCTACGGTGCTCCGGCGGTCTACAAGGCGCTCAAGGACAAATATGAAGGGAGCGGCCTACTGCACCTGGTGATCGGCCCATGGCGGCATTCAGGCGCCAACCATTATGGCTATGAGCTTGGCGACCTCACGTTCAACGGCGACACCGCGCTCCAGTGGCGGACCGAAGAGCTGAAACCATTCCTCGACCATTATCTCAAGGGCGCGCCAGACCCGCGCACGCCGACGGCTTACACCTACGCGACGGGCATCAATAAGTGGGAAGCGAGCCCGCGCTGGCCGATGGGCACGCCGACGCCGATCTACCTGACCGCAGCCAACGGTGTCAGCTTCGACCGCCCGACCGCGGGCGGTCACAACGACTACGTGTCCGATCCGGCCAAGCCCGTGCCGTTCCTGCCCCGGCCGGTGAACATGAACGATTCCGACCAGTGGCATAGCTGGCTCGTTCACGACCAGCGCTTCGTCGACGGGCGCACCGACGTCCTGACCTTCACCGGCGCACCGCTGACGAAGGCGGTGCACATCATGGGAGCACCGCAGGTCGACCTGTTCGCGGCGACCAGCGGCACGGACACCGACTGGGTGGTGAAGCTCATCGACGTCTATCCCAATGAAAATCCGGAGGAGCGTTCGCAGGGTGCCAAGCGCGACATGTCCGGCTTCGAGCTTCCGATCGGGATCGAGATTTTCCGCGGCCGCTATGTCGACAGCTTCGCCCAGCCGCACGCGCTGACGCCGGGCAAAGTCACCGAGTTCAAGTGGAGCCTGCCCAACGTCGACCACGTGTTCCTGCCCGGCCATCGAATCATGGTGCAGGTGCAGTCGAGCCTGTTCCCGCTCTACGACCGCAACCCGCAGACGTACGTGCCGAACATTTTCTATGCCAAGGCGGGCGATTACCGGACGGCGACGCAGAGCATCTTCACCGGAGGCGATACCGCCAGCGCCGTCTATCTGCCGGTGGTGCCCTAACTGAGCGCCTTCGCCTGATCCGCCGACGTGCTCTGCATCCGATGGCCGATCACCATCTTGAAGATGACGAACGCGACCAGGCCGAAAGCCGCGCTGGCCACGTGGATCAGCCAGAAGGTCGTTGTGGGCAGGCTCGAGTAAAGACCGCCAACATAGCCGACGACAGCATTCGCGACGAAGAAAGACAAATAATAGAGCCCGATCACCGTCGCCGTGATCTGCTTGGGTGAGATCTTGGAGAAGAGCGCCAGGCTGATCGGCAGGACGTGCGCGAAACCGATGCTGTTCATCACCTCGAACATCATCGGCCAGAACAGGCTGATCTTGGTGCCCGGAGCCTGGGTCAGCGCGGCCATGAACAGACATAACCCGCCGGCGACAGTAAATATGCTGCCGATGATCATCTTGCTGATCTCGTCGGGCTCGCGGTGGTTGACGCTCCACCATTTCCAGAATGCCGCGACCGCCACCAGCATCGCGAAGCTAACCGTGGCATCGACGGTGATCAGCCAGCTGCTCGTATTGTTAAGCAGGGTGAGGTCGAAATGCTGGTCACCCCAGGTCAGGTAGGCGTTGAAAATCTCCTGGTTGGTCAGGAGCGAAATCGCCAGCACCGGGATGAGAATGACGAGGTATATGACGCACAGCCAATCATCGCGCGTCAGCGGTTCCCGAAGAGTGGGCTCCTCAGTTGGCGCGGCCAGCTCCTCCTTCGGCAGATAGCGCCGACCGAAAATGTAGATGAAGAGGCCGAGCACCATCACCACGCCGGCGCAACCGAACCCGTAATGCCAGCCGACCTTCTGGCCGAGCGTGCCCGAGACGAGCGGAGCGACGATGACGCTGACGTTGATGAAGATGTAGAAAATCTGAAAGGCCATCGCCCTGCGAAGGTCGTTCGGGCCGTAGAGAGCTCCAACCTGCGTAGCGATATTGCCCTTGAACGCGCCGACGCCGAGTACCAGCGCCAGGAGCGCAAAGATAAACGCGGACTGGATCGCCATCAGGAAATGGCCGATCGCCATGAGGATTCCGCCGACGATCAAGGTCATGTCGCGGCCAAGCCATTTGTCGGCGATGATCCCGCCCAGGATCGGCGTTGCGTAAACGAGCGCGGTGTAGGTGCCGAAAATGGCCGACGCGAGCGGCTGACCCGCAATGCCGTGATAGAGATGCGTCTGCACCCAGTTGAGCCCGACGACATGTTCCATCCGTCCCGGCTTCAGCAGGTAGTTGACCATGTAGAGGACCAGCAGCGTCTGCATCGAGTAATAAGAGAAACGCTCGCACGCCTCCGTGAAGCCGAGGAAGCCGAGGCCCTTGGGGTGGCCGAGGAACGCGCGGTCCTCATGGGTGCCAACCTCATAGTCAGGCGCGGCGTCGGCAACCGTCATCTTCTCACTCCCTCATTCTCCGCCTCTAGCACCCGCCTTAGCGGACGCCGGACCGCAAGCGTCAACAACGCGCCGGCAAAACCAATCGTAGCATCGAGCGTCCAGAACGCCGGGTTGGAAATCTGGTCGTAGAAGCTGCCGACCCAGCCCATCAATGTCGATCCGACGAACAACCCCATGAAGCTCGCGCTCACCATCGTCGCGTTAATCTTGGCCGGGGCCGACTGGGAAATAAGCGCGAGCGTCACCGGCCAGTACCACATGAAGGCGGTACCCATTCCGAAATAGCAGGCCAGCGCCCACCACACCGGCACCTGTTCGCCGTCGCCGGCAAGCGCGCTTCCCGCCGCCAGGAACAACGCGGAAGCACCGACGATCGCGGAGCCGATCGCCATCTTCGTGAGACTGCCCGGCTCGCGATGGCGGCGCGCCTGCCATGCCCACAGGGCGACGAGCGGAGCGGCGACCACGATGCTTGCGAAGCTATCGACCGAGTTGAACCAGCTCGGCGGGACTGCACCGAGCGGAGTCGCGAGGTCCACCCGCTGGTCAACCCAAACGACGCCGATGTTCCAGATCATCGGATAAGCGATGCTCGGAAATACCGTAAGCGCGATGACTCCGACGATCGCCCAAGCGCGGCGCTTCTCCTCGGCGGTGAGCGGCGCAACGTCGCCACGCTCACGCCGGCCGGGCTTGCTTGGCGGAAGGTGGCGCTGCCCTGCGAGATAGACCCCGAGCGCGACGAGCATCAGCGCCGCCGCGAGCCCGAATCCGGCGTGCCAGCCATAGATCGCGGCGACCGCGCCCGTGGCGAGCGGGCCAATAACCGCGCCGATGTTGATCGCGGTCGAGAAAATGGTGAAACCGCGCGAGCGGAGCGATTCCGCAGCCTCGGGATAGAGCGCGCCGACCTGCGCCGAGATATTCCCCTTGAGGAAGCCCGAGCCGATGATGAGCAGGAGCAGCGCGACGAGGAAGCTCTGGTCGAAGGTCATGGCGAGGTGCCCGGCACTCATCAGCAGCGCGCCCGCGGTCACGGTGCGCTTCGCGCCGAGCCAGCGGTCGGCGACCCAGCCGCCCACGATTGGCGTGAAATAGACGAGTCCGCCGTACCACCCATAAATCAGCGAGGCGAAGGCCTCGTTCGACATGGCGCCGCGAAACTCGAACAGGTGCCGCAACAGCGCGAGGCCGAGGACGTGATCGGCGTGAGGCGGCAACAAAAGTTGCTTGCCGAGATACAGCGCCAGCAGCGCCGTCATCCCGTAATAGGAGAAGCGCTCCCACAGCTCAGTGAAGGCGAGATAGGCGAGGCCCGGCGGATGACCGAGGAAGCCGCGTTCACGCGGCTGTCCGGCCACGGCCAAAGCCGGTGCGCTGCTCAATCAGGAAGTCCCGCCCATGTTACCCATGCGTAACAGTCGCGCGGCGGGGACGGAAGCCGGGTTCGACGAACTATTGCGGCGGGGTTTGCTGGTCGGCGGTCTGCTTGCGCTCGCCTTTGGCTTCCTGGATCACCTTGATCAGGCAGCCGGTGTAGCCCGCCGGACCGACCGGCGAGCAGCTGTTGATTCCGGTGGCTCCGACAGTCTCGAGATTCTTCGAGCGCACCGCCCAGGATTCCATTTGCTGAGGAGTGCCGCTTGGACGCATCTTGGGCGGAATCCGGTACCGTTCGGCTTCCGGGCGGCGGGCGCAGACGACGACCTTGTCGTCGGTCGAGCGCGGGCAAGGGTCGTTGCCGTAGACGATGATCTCGGCCACGGTCGGTGCCGATTGGGCCACGGCAGGGGTATGAAGGGCGGCAAATGCGGCGGCGACCGTCAGTGCTGCCACGCTCTTCAGGGTCGATTCTATCCTCATAAGGTCCTTCCAGCCGCTACAGCGGCCACATTTCCTTCTGGTTCCTCAAATCCGCTTCGAAAGCCCGATCGCCACCCTGCAACCGGCACGGATCGCCGCAGTCAATATGGGGTAACCGAGCGCCCCTGTCGCCCCCGCCTCGCGAGCGGTGTCGCGGTGCTCGAGCTCATCGGCGCGGAACTCGGCAATATCGGTCGAGAGCTCCGGATCGCCCTCGCCAAGCTCTTCGAGCTGGCGCGAATAGTGTCGGTCGATCTCCGTCTCGATCGCGTCGGTGCAGGCGAGCGCCGCTTTCTCCGACATCAGCGCCGTCGCCGCTCCGAGCGCGAAGCCCGCCACGTTCCACAGCGGCTGAAGCGCCGTCGGACGAATACGGCGCTGAGACATCAGCCGGTCGAAGCGCTCCAGGTGACGCTGCTCCTGTGCAGCCATGCGCGAGATGAGCTTGGCTTCGGGGCAGTTTGCGCGAAGCACCGCGAGCTGCCCCGCATAGATACGCGTCGCTCCATATTCGCCCGCCTGGTCGACCCGAAGCATCGACGCCGCGTCGGCGCGACGGTCGCCCGGACGCCAAGCCGTCATGCGCGCTTCCCTTTGAACGAAACAAGCAGGATCAAGGCCGCTCCGCCGAGCGAGCAGATCGCGTTCCAGCCTGCCATCGAGATTCCGAGAAACCGCCACTGGACCTCATCGCAGCGCACCAGCGGGGCGTGCGTGAGCTGTTTCAATAGCTCGGCGGTGCTCGCCCCCTTGGTCAGGGGAGTGGCGGTGCACTGGGTGAAGCCCTCGAATATCTTCGCTTCCACGCCCGCGTGATAGACACCGATCGCGCCGGATACGGCGATCGCCGCGGTTGCCAGCAGAACCAGGTTTCGTGAGCGAGAAGTGTCAGCGGGACCGCTGAACGACAGGGCCGCGAAGACCACTGCGACCATATGGGCTTCGCGCTGCCACCAACACATTTCGCATGGGACAAGGCCGCCGAAATATTCCGAACCGAAGGCGCCCGCGAGAAGCGCTGCCGGAAGGAGCAGCGCGATCAGCCGCGCGGTCGACTGGGACAGAAGGCGCGAACGCCCCGCTTGCACCGCGATCGCCTGATTCATCTTACGTCCTTAGCGCGATTTCTTGGAGGTGCCGCCGCTCGCTGCGATCGTTTCCGGGACCGGCGTCGCCAGCCGCTTCAGCGTATTGATCGCATAGGTAAGCTGGAAGTCCTTGACACCCTCCTTCTTGAGGTCGTCGGCCTTGGCCAAGAAGCGCGGATCGGGTGTGCTGTCGGTTTCGAGCAGTTTCGTATCGACCCCCTTCTGCGCGAGCAGATGGTTGCGAAGGTCCGCCTCGCGGATGAACTTGCGGTCCTTGTAGTCCGGATCGCTAAGCTGCGGCACTTCGACGTCCGGCGTGATACCGCCCGCCTGAACCGAGCGGCCTGACGGCGTGTAGTAGCGCGCGGTCGTCAGCCTCAGCGCCGAGTCAGGCCCCGTCTGGACCACGGTCTGAACCGATCCCTTGCCGAAGCTAGTCTCGCCCATGATCAATGCGCGGTGGTGGTCCTGGAGCGCCCCAGCGACGATCTCCGACGCCGATGCGGTGCCAGCGTCGGTCAGCACGATGACGGGCAGGCCATGTGCCATGTCGCCGGGCCGCGCGTAATAGCGTTCGATGTCGTCCTTGGTGCGGCCGCGCTGTGAGACGATCTCTCCGCTGTCGAGGAAGTCGTCGGCGACGTCGACCGCCTGGTCGAGAAGTCCACCCGGGTTGGAGCGCAGGTCGACGACATAACCGATCGGATGCCCGCCGGTCGCCTTGTCGATCGACAGCAGCGCCGACTTCACCTGCTCGCCGACATTGCCGGTGAAGGTGTCGATGTTGATATAGCCGACGCCGTCCTTAATCTCCCACTTGACCGGGCGAAGCTCGATCCGCTCGCGGACGATGCTGACATCGAAGGGTTTGTCGCGTCCCGGACGGACGATGGTCAGCTTAACCGGCGTACCGGGCGGGCCCTTCATCTTCTCGACCGCTTCGTCGAGCGTGACATCGTTCAGGAACTCGCCGTTGATGTGCGTGATGTAGTCGCCGGCCTTGATCCCGGCGCGCCAGGCCGGCGTGTCTTCGGTCGGAGCAATGACCTTAACGACGCCGTCCTCGAGCGAAACGGTAAGGCCAAGGCCGCCGTAATTGCCGTCGGTCGTTGTCTTCAGCTGGTCGAAGTCTGCCCCCTCGGCATAGCTCGAGTGCGGGTCGAGCGCGGCGAGCATTCCGTCGATCGCCCCCTTGATGAGCGTGTGGTCGTCGACGGGTTCAACATAGTTGGCCTTCACCCGCTCGTAGACGCTCATGAACTTCTCGAGCTCCTGGTAATTGGTCGTGTCCGCGGCAGCGAAG
>Ga0105238_10004910_pt1 | contig 13234 bp, 12 predicted proteins | sample KBSC34metaG_FD_81526 | JGI IMG/M metagenome (GOLD analysis project Ga0105238, IMG submission 81526) | Corn rhizosphere microbial communities from Kellogg Biological Station, Michigan, USA - KBS C3-4 metaG | ecosystem: Host-associated > Plants > Roots > Rhizosphere > Soil | place: Michigan, USA... | reverse complement strand
GCTCTCCGATCCGGCGCAGGTGGTGGACAACAAATATCTGTCGGCCCACTGGGACTTTGCGGCGTCCCGAACCCGCGTCCTGATCGATGCTCTGACGGATAACGACGGCGTGCTGCGAGGCAGCGCGGCGTTTGCTACGGACGGAACACGCAACGTGCTCAACCTCAATGGCACGACTGCCTATGCAGCCTTTGAGGGAAATGTCCTTGACGCCAACGGCGCGACCTTCGATATGCAGATCAAGTGGCGCGGGACAACCGCCAACCAGAAGGTATTTTCCTTCGGCGGCGCCGGTGGATCGCTCTTCTTCACCCCGAGCGACTCGACCGGGAAAGCGGCGTTTACGATTGTGAACGGCAGCACGACACAGACGCTCGTAGCCAGCCAGGCGATCCCCACAAACGCGTGGGAGCGTATCACGATCATTTACGGTCCGAGCAACTGCAAGATCTACCTGAACGGCACTCAGATCGGCAGCAGCACGGCGATGACTAACACACTTGATGCCATCAAGGCCAACGCCGGCTACCTCGGCCGAAACACCGACAGCACCGGCTTCTTCAACGGCGAGTTCTACGACATGGGCATCTATCGATTGCCCTATGCAACATACACTGCCTTTACGCCGCCTTATACGCGGCCGTGATTCGCAAGCTCTCCGGCTCCATTCCATATGCGAATGGAGCCGGAGACCTTGTTTTGTAGACGTTATGTGTTAATGGTGTTCCTCAGAACCGCAGGAGGGAAGCCATGTCAATATATTCCATATTAAGACGATCGATTCCATGTCAATATGATCCTGCATAGAATATACTACTCTTGCCGACCAGATAAGCCCGGGAACCCGAACACTGACGTTTACCCCAAACTCCGATGACGCAAGTATTACCTTGTCCGGCATCGTTATACTAAAGCTTAACTATGTGCTGCCTCAAGCAGCGCTTGCTTTGTTTATTTGCTTGGAGAAAATCGAATGTTTCAGGTCCATCAAACCCCTACCTCAAAGCGATCAGCATTCACGTTGATTGAGCTACTCGTCGTGATAGCAATTATAGCGATTCTCTCTGCTATATTGTTCCCCGTTTTCGCCAAGGTCCGCGAGAAGGCCCGGCAGACAGCCTGTTTGTCTAACCTCAAGCAGATTGGCCTCGGCATGATGCAGTACAAACAGGACAACGACGAAGGCGCGCCGCAGGGCAGCGTCAATAACGGCTGGTACATGTCCGATGCCAACAACTACAAGTGGATGGACGCCATCTATCCCTATGTTAAGAGCGAAGGCGTCTTCAACTGTCCGGATGATAGTGTCGATCCCAAGTATAAGTACGAGACCACGGATCATTACGGCAGTTATTCCCTGAACATGACCAACTACTACCATATCTATTGTTCCGGGAATGGCGGCACCGATGCTCAACCGCCTGCCTCACAGTATTACCATGTGACGACGGATTCCGAGATCCAGGATCCGTCTGGAACGGTGTTCTTCCTGGACGGCGAGTACTACTATCCCGACCAGCCTGGTTTGTATTCCTGGTCGATCCAGACGAACTGTCCGGATGATCCGATGTTCCTGCTTAAGGGCGTGGGACCGTACGATGCTCTGGCTGCCACGGACGACCCGGCCAATCCCCGTATTCCAATGCGTCATAATGGCCTTACAAATGTTGGGTATGTGGACGGTCACTCCAAAGCCGTTACGCCCAGCTACCTTGTGCACACCAACTCCAAGGGATATCAGGACCACATGACCATTGAGGATGACAGCAACTAAAATTGCTTTATCGTTCTTTCGTGTTTTGCCTGAGAGGCAGCAATATTGCTGTCTCTCAGGCGATTAATGGTGGTTTCTATGTCAACAACTCAGCTTATGACAGATCAAGCAAAAAACGATCGCTCCCTTCCGCCTGCCGCTATTATTGCGGTTCTCGTCGTGGTGGCGCTGGCCGTTGTAATTGCCGCATATGTCGTGTTCGGACCCAAGCCTGAGCCGCATGGGCGTTATAACTCCGCTGAGCTGATGCACAAGGCTCAGAAAGATATAAATAGCCTGACACCCGACGAGCGGCGCGTGTACGATCACATCACACATGCCGACGCAGCTCCCCCGAAGTTTAATGCTCCTCCGCCTGCGCAAACAAAATAGCAAGGCAAGTCCTTCTGTTGAAGCCACTATCAAAGAGGCGGGTCTCATGACCCGCCTTTTGTTTATTTACCGGTGTGAACTCTCAATAGGGACATCTTTATGTATATCTTTGCATATGAAAATAAATCCGCTGTAATGTCAATACTTTCCATGTCATAACATAATACAACCTGGCAAGCATTCATGGAGTGGTTTTTGTGATTTACATCACAGGATGTGCTGAAATACAGGGATATTTATATTTATTGTACGAATTATTGCCCGTGCTCGGTCTATTCTCAGCCTGGATCAGCAAGACAATATGTCAATAATTTCCATGTACTATATCATCCTATCCATGGTGTGTAGCATGTGTAAGTGATAGAATACAGCTACCTAATCTACAGCATATCTCAAAGGGGCGAGGCGCAAAGATGGTACTTGCGTAAATCGAACGCAGTGTTCGAGATGGATGGTAGCTCTGCCATCGCCCAATTATTAGACGAAAGAGGAAATCATGAAAAACATCGTGCTGAAGCCGAAACAAACCAAATCGGCATTTACTTTGATTGAGTTGCTCGTCGTGATAGCAATCATAGCGATTCTCGCTGCAATTCTTTTCCCCGTTTTCGCCAAGGTCCGTGGGAAGGCCCGGCAGACAGCCTGTTTGTCTAACCTCAAGCAGATCGGCCTCGCCATGATCCAGTACAAACAGGACAACGACGAAGGCGCGCCGCAGGGCAGCGTTAATGACGGATGGTTCATGTCCGATGCCAACAACTATAAGTGGATGGACGCCATTTACCCATACGCCAAGAGCGAAGGAATTTTTAACTGCCCGGACGATAGTGTCGATCCCAAGTACAAGTACGAGACCACCGATCATTACGGCAGCTACTCCCTGAACATGACGAATTACTATCACATCTATTGCTCAGGAAATGGCGGCACCGACGCCCAGCCGCCTGCCTCACAGTACTACCATGTGACCACGGATTCCGAGATCCAGGATCCGTCTGGAACGGTATTCTTCCTGGACGGCGAGTACTATTATCCAGACCAGCCCGGTTTGTTCTCGTGGTCGATCCAGACGAACTGCCCCGATGATCCGATGTTCCTGCTTAAGGGTGTAGGACCGTATGATGCGTTGGCTGCCACGGACGACCCGGCCAATCCCCGTATTCCAATGCGGCATAATGGCCTCACCAATGTTGGGTATGTGGATGGACATGCGAAAGCTGTTACGCCCAGCTACCTTGTGCACACCAACTCCAAGGGATATCAGGACCACATGACCATCGAGGACGACAGCAACTAAAGACGCTTTCACAATCCTCCGCATTAATGCGCCTCAGACGGATGCCGTCTGAGGCGCGATTTATGGTGGTTATTATGTCAACAACTCAGCTTATGACAGATCAAGAAAAATCCTCCCGTTCGCTACCCCCGGTTGTATTGGCGGCGACTTTGATTGTGGTGACATTAATCGTTGCGATCGTGGCGTTTGTGGTGTTCGGCCCCAAACCGGAACCGCATGTGCGTTATAACACGGCTGATCTGATGCATAAGGCTCAGAAAGACATCAACAGTCTCACGCCGGATGAACGGCGTGTTTACGACCACATCACGCACGCAGACATAAAAACTCCGAAGTTCAACGTTCCTTCGCCCGCGCCAACAAAATAACAACGCAAATTTTCATCGCAGAAATCAATGAGATCCAGAGGCGGGGCGCCAACCCCGCCTTTCGTGCATTTGGGTTATTGTACGAAAAGTCGTTTTGATGTGTATCCGTCAATAAAGTGCATTGCAGGTGTCTAGTCAATAAATTCCATATCATATGACATCGTATCCATGGTGAGGATTCGGCGATGATGATAGAATGAAGTCACCTTATCTATTGCATAAACCAGTGTGGGCCAGCCGTAAAGAAGGTATTGCGCTGGTAAACGCTTCGAGCCGGATGGCGCGCAGTATTATCGGCGTCCGATTATTTCGAGAAAAAGAGAGAATCATGAAGACTGGTCAAAAGCAGAATCAGAAGGTTTCAGCATTTACATTGATTGAATTGCTCGTAGTTATAGCTATAATAGCGATTCTTGCGGCAATTCTGTTCCCTGTTTTCGCTAAGGTTCGTGAGAAGGCGCGCCAGACATCATGTCTGAGCAATGAGAAGCAGATCGGACTTGGTCTGCTGCAGTATGTGCAGGATAACGATGAGACATTAACCAAGGCATTCTATGGGCCGTTTGACTGGTCGCAGGCGGATGGCTCTCGCTACAAATGGGAAGACGCGGTCTATCCTTATGTGAAGAGCGACGCCGTTTTCAACTGCCCTGACGATCCCAATAAAGAAGCCGACCACTTCATCTACTACAAGAACCTGCCTGTGCCGAATACTTCTCACGAGAACCACGGCAGCTATGGCATGAATGTGGCGTATTATAACGACACGACATTTAACAAGCATCATCCTACTTCGGGAACTGATGGCGGATGCAACACATTGGCTGCGATAGGCGTTCCTGCTGACACGATCTGGATTATGGATGCAAATTATTTCCAGGTCGCTTGGGATACGGAAGCGAATAATCCAATAGCATTCGATACAGACCAGCCGCCTTATATTGCGCAGGCCTGGGGCCTGCATACCGGACGCTTCAATGTGCTCTGGTGCGATGGCCACAGCAAGTCTCTGACGGCATCGCAGATAATGACTCCGGCAAACGACGGCAGCGGCGCATACAAATACTTTACGACGGAAGAAGATTAATTGTGCGTAATAGAGCGCTCTATTCTTGCTATCTATTGCAAGCCGGTAGAGCGCTCTATTCTTGTGTGGACATATAGCGGAGGAAGTCGATGGATTCCAAACTTAAAACCCCGGTTACAATTGGCGGAATTGTGGTAGTTCTGATATTGGTCGGCATATTTATATACTCTCAATCCGGACCTGCTGCTATACAGCCGAAGGCGGTAGGCGCCCAATTGACAGTGGCAAAGCTGGTAGAGAAAGCTGAGAAGGACCCAAGCAGTCTTACACCCGATGAGCGAAAATTCTATAATCAGCTTCCGCCGGCGCAGATAGAAGCCGTTAAGCAAAAGATACAGCAGAGCGCCGAGAAGCCATCCAAGCCTTAACTTTAGTATTCGTATGGATCAGGCAGAAGTCTGATCCTTGCCGGCATTTGATTAAATCTCCTCAATTGTTACAATCCAGCGGCTGATCATGTTTGAAACAAATAGCATGCAGATGTCGCAAGGCGGAACTATGCTGTCAGGATTGTTCTTCATGCACTCCATTGTCCTGCTTCACTTGTAATTACCTCTACAGGATATATTAATGACAAAGCCTCTTTGCCCGGGCCTTTGCGCCTGCCTGACGATCTTTGGGATTTCAATCGCCTATGCCGTTCCAAGCGGCCCTCTGTATATCAATGATACGAACGGCAACCTAGGCACGGTAAATCTCTCCAACGGCAGTGTCGCCGTTCTTGGAAATTCCGGAACGACAATGACCGACATTGCCTTCACATCCGACGGCAACCTCTACGGCACGACTTTCGGCACGCTCTATTCCATCAATAAATCGACAGGCGCGGCATCTCCGGTTTTTAACTATCCTGCAGGCGAAGTCGGAAGTATCGACGCATTGCTTGGTGGTGGGGCAGGGACCCTCTATGCGGCATCAAATGACACTGATACGCTTTACACAATCAGCCTGTCACCCTTTGCAGTCACCCCATACACAGGCAGCGCTGGCGGACATGCAGCCGGCGATCTCGCGTTTGCGCCTTCCGGTGGCCAGATATACGAGACATTGGATAGCGGCGATCTTGCAAGGCTCACCCCCTCCGGGAATGTTATCGCGTCTACGATTGTGGGGAACACAGGCCTCTTCGACGTCTATGGCCTGGCGACCGGAGATGACGGGATAACCTATGCTGTTGCCGGAACGAAGATCTATACGATCAACCTCAGCACGGCAGCCTTAACCCTGCTGCTCGACTACAGCGGCCACGGACTTGGGGATGCATACGGATTGGCATTCAGCAACGAGTCCGTTCCCCGGAATGCGCTCACAATCGCTTCGTTTGCGCCGGTATCGGGCAAGCCCGGCACGGTCGTTACAATCAACGGCACAAACTTCACCGGAGCGACATCGGTTAAGTTCAATGGTGTGGCGGCAGCGGCATTCACCGTCGTTTCAGCAGCCAAGATCACTGCGACCGTTCCCCCAGGCGCAACGATAGGAACGATTACGGTCACAACGCCTGTGGCGACAGCGACATCCGCCGCTTCATTCAAGGTTATAGTTCCCGTCCCGACAATCTCGGTGCTGTCGCCGTCGTCGGCTAAGATCGGCACACTGGTTACCATCGCCGGAGCCAATTTCACCGGCGCGACAACCGTACGTTTCAGCAACAATGTAGTGGCATCGTTCACCGTACTTTCCGACACAAAGCTCACGACTACCGTACCGGTGGGCACAGTTACGGGGCCTGTTACCGTCGTAACGCCGTCCGGGGCAGGGATCTCTCAAATCAACTTCACCCTTGTGCCGTCTCCACCCGTAATCACGAACTTCTCGCCGACGGTCGGAAAAGCCGGTTCGGTTGTAACTGTTGCAGGCTCTAATCTTACAGGCCTTTCCAGTGTCACCCTCAATGGCGTCATCGCGACCTTTACCCTGGTGAATGCCTCCAAGTTTACGTTCACTGTTCCTGCCGGCGCATCTACCGGCAAAATCGCTGCGACGACGCCTGTGAGCACTGTCACAACAGGCTCTTCGTTTGCTGTGAAGCCTTAGCATTCTCTTGAGACAATAGAGCCTTCTTGAGATTGCTCATGCCGAATATCACACTCGCTCATACCGGCAAGCTATCCAGGCCGAACGAGTGTGATATTCTTCAATATAAATACGTACTGTAAACTTAGTTTTATTTTAGAAATTCATATATTATTAAATGATTTGAATATTACTGATAATAGTCAATAATTTGCTGGTAGAGTTCAATATACTCTATTTGACGAATTGTCTCTTGAGATTAAAATATAAGTCTCTGTAATAGCTACAGGCCTCCCATTACGCAGGTTGACAGGAGATCTCAATGATATTTCGTCTCGCCTCACGATTACGATGTTCAAAGCGAAGGCTGGCTTTGCATCCTATTCTCGCGATTTCATGTCTTAGCGCATCGATCATTGCCATTGACCAAGTTTCCGCACAAGCTATTGCTGCGCCCACCGGAGTTGCCGCATCTGCCGGTGAAACACAGGCCCTATTAGTGTGGAATACCGTTTCTGGAGCCACTGGCTATAACGTCTATCGCTCCACGACAAGCGGCAGCGGCTATGTGAAAGTTAACACCACCGACCCCGTGGCGGCTAATGCATATATCGATTCATCGCTCACTAACGGGACTGCGTATTATTACGTTGTAACTGCCCTCTCAGGCGCGACGGAATCGGCCAACTCAACACAGGTGAGCGCATCGCCTCTTGTGCAGGACACATATTGGACTGTCACGCAGCCTTCTACCATTAACGCTCCAGCGCCAACAATCAGTTCAGATGCCACCGGAATTAGCTGTAGCAGTGGATCGACTTTGATGACATCAGCGCTCGTTGCCGGTTCGACGGCAAACTCGATAAGCGCCGCCGCCAACTATTCCGGCACATGGACTTTCACCTGGACCGGAACATCATGGCCGTCACTCTATGTGATTTCCGAAAACCTTTCCGCAATGTATTCCGCCAGCGTCAACAGCGGAAATGGAACCGCATCGGTGAGCCTTACCGGCGGCAGCACACTCATTTCAGCTGCCTTTCCCACATCCGCAACAGAGATCACAACAACGCCGTCCACGAATGTCACATTCAATACGTCTGATCTCACAGCGCCGGTTTTTACAACCGCGAGCACATCTCATGTCGCCGGCAATACTCCTCCAAACGGTTCGACAAGTGGGACTTCCATCGGTTGGTCAGAGACACTCAACAACAATACAAGCAAAACAACGGCATATACACAAACCTGGTTCCAAAGCCATTTCGCTTCTCCATCCAGTGTTGTGCTGACGTTCACTCTGCCTGCTCAAGATATCACCACAAGTGCAGCTTTGACCAGCACATCATCGACAGCCAATGTTTCTGCAGCGGCCACGGTTTCTGATATCTATTCGGGCTTGTAAAAAGATAGGCGAGAGAACGAAATCAATGAAAAATAATAGAGTAATAAAAAAGACGCATATACACCTTCTCGGAATGATCTCCTCTGCTGCTGTCATTCTCACTACCTATCCGGCCTTTGCCGGAACGTGGATTCTTCCCGGCAGCGCCAGCGTGCCTATAACCGCAAAGTCGGCAAGCGGTCTGGGATCAGCTATGGGAACATCACAGGCGCTTGGGGCCAGCACTCAAAGTTTGCCGGCAAAGTGGAGTACAACTGCGCTCCTGTCAGCTGTCTCCAATGGAACGACAACTCAGACAGCAGCCGCATCTGTTTCGGCGGGAAGTACAACGAATACTTTAACCGTAGGATATATGCCTTTTGGGACCGTTCCTCCTACCGGCGTTACGATAACATCTACTGTCACGGCGATGTGGTCGGCATCCGCTGCTGCAGGTTTTACGGTAAATAACCTAACCGGCCAGATAACTCCACTGAGCTCATGCTGGGCAGAAGTCGACTCTGACGCCAGTTCAATTCCAGCAAATAGCGCGCATTCGCTGTCTGCTTTTTTACGAGCAGACAGTCCAACGGCAAAACCCTCCGGCATGGCAAGCAGCGGCGCTTCTATTGGTGGTGGATATCTCTCTGCGACTCACACTCGTGGCGGCGTGTATAGAACAGGCTGGGGATCCAATGTCGATAGTGGGATGGCTACCTTTACCTTCAGCGCAACGATACCAAAAAATCTAGTGCCTACTCAAGGAATACATCCTCCACTATCCACATACGCAATGGGGGCATTCGTAGCGAAATCATCATCTGGTGTGAGTTCGGGCGCCAGTGCTGTCGCGGCAATTACCAGCACATTGTCTGTCGTTGCCAGTCCATAAAATAAAGAAAGTGAATCTGCCCGGTTTCGGCCTGTTAACGCAATCGTAGCCGGGCAGGCAAGAAAACGCCGTGTCTTTCACTATAAATCGCATTTGGCATCATCCTGTAATTCTATTTACTGTGATTCTGCCGGCTACTATGGTGCGTACTGGCAGTGCGGAGTCGTTGCCGGCAACTGGCGTTATCTCCTCTGGCAGAACCATTACCCATGCACAAGAACTGTGGCATGCTCCTCTTTCGGGCACGCCGTCCAGACTGATTACTGGAAGTAAGTTTCTTAATATTGCAACGGGAAGCACTGTGCTTGCAATATCGATGGCAAGTGGAGCAAAAGTTTGGCAGCATGATTTGACTGACCGGATTTCTATGGTTCCACTCGCAAACGAGACGGCTCCAGGGCCGTTGATTCTACTCGCGCCGGTACCGACCGAATCCCTGTTATTGGTTGGCGTCTCACGAGGAAATTCCGGTCATGTCGTGGCCTTGGACCAGAAGACCGGCAAAATCGTTTGGGATTTCGATGCCGGGGTTTCGAAACAGACCGGAGATGACGATACAAAAGGGCTAATCTTAAGCCCGCCGATTATATGGAAGGATAGGGCAGTATTTCGCACCGGTCTTGGTCTGACTGCTGTCTCGGTAGCAAACGGTAAAGAAATATGGAACGTCCCCATGGATGCGAACTCCCCTGTTCCTTTTCAACCGAACGCAATGCCGGTAAGCGACAACCATGCGATCTATTTCAATTCGGATTTTGGGATTGCCTATGCGTTCGATCCTCGGAACGGAACAAAGCTTTGGAGCTATATGAATGATGGGTTGCAGATATCTAATTTTCTGAACACTCATAAAATAAGTTTTACATATACTTGGTGCCAGCCGTTAATTTCGAGTGGACGATTGTATATCTCCGATGGTCTTGGCAATGCATATGCGCTGAATGCAACGAGCGGCGCACTGGTTTGGAAGACCAAGCCTGGATACATTTATCAATTTAGCGAATACCGCAATGGTGTGTATATTGCCACGGAAAATGGATTCAGCGAATTAGATGCTGCCTCTGGGAAGACGTTGCGTTCGATAAAGATCTCTGGAGGGATACTCCAGAATATCATGTTCAAAAACAGCTATGCCATTCTTGGAAGCACTGCGTCAGGGTGGCAGGTGGTGGACCTCGAAAAGTGGAAAATTATCTCATCGGACCCTGAATTCAACCCAGTCTTTGGTATCGCACTGTCAGGAAGCACATTATTATTGGAAGGCGCGCCGCAGTCTAGTCCCGATCAAGGTGAGTTGTTGGCTCTAAATATAGAGACTGCGATTCATTGACGGACAAGCATCCGCACTGAAGCAATTGGTCTCTGGATCACGGAAACTCACATCCGGCTCCGGAGACTATTTTTTAATGCGTGTGTATTTTGCGATAGACTATGGGGCCATTGCGCATACGAGACAAAGTAGCAAGCGGCGAGAAGGAGCCGATAATGAGAGGGATCTGTTTATCCCTGTTTTCCCTGGGACTGATGACGCTGTTCGGGCTGGCTGCCGGGTCACAGCCGAACAATATCATTTTAAACAGCGCCAGGTCCATCAAGGCGCAAACGCCTCCGGCCGGCGGTTTGGAACTGCGCTGGAAATGCTCTACTCAGGGAACTCCCTGGATGGACAAACCTTCGGTTCAGGTGAAAGATGGAACGCCCGTCCCGGATGCGCCTCGCGCTCTATTTCACTAAATATGTCCAGGCCTACAAAGCCGCCAGCATCAATATAGGCATGGTTATGCCGCAAAACGAGCCGACCGTCTCTTCCAACTACACATCCTGCCAGTGGTCGGGCGAGCAATTAGCCAAGTTTGTCGGCTATCAGCTGGGGCCGCGGTTCAAACAGGACCATGTCGGCTCCCAGATTTACCTCGGCGCATTGATGCTTTCCATGTATCAACATCCAGATAAGGAAATACCATGAACTTCGACTTATTGAAGCGTCTCTGTGAGACGCCCGGGATCAGCGGCAGCGAGGAACCTATACGCCGGGCCGTTGCGGCTGAGATGCGGCCGTTTGTCGACACTCTGGATGTTGACGCCATGGGCAGTATTATCGGGACGAAGCCGGGGAATACCGGCGGTCCACGGGTTATGATCGCCGCCCATATCGACGAGATCGGTTTCCGGGTCCGTCACATCGACGATCGCGGTTTTATCCGTATCTCGCCCGTCGGCGGCTGGGATCCGCGCAACCTCGTTTCGCAGCGCGTGTTCGTCCATGGCTTTGCGGGGCAGTCCCTGCGCGGGACACTCAGCCCGAATGCCAAGCCGAGGCACTTGCTAACCGGTGATGAAGGTTCCAAAGGCGCCAAGCTGGAAGAACTCTTTGTAGATCTTGGGCTTCCCGTTGACGAGGTGAAAGAGCTTGTCGAGGTTGGCGACGCCGTTACGATGGAGCGCACGTCGGAGATCGTCGGCAAAACGATAGTAAGCAAAACTCTCGATGACCGTATCGGTGTCTATATTATGATCGAGGCGCTCCGAAAGCTGCAGGGCACGAGTATTCCGTCAACGGTTCTTGCCGTGGCCACCACACAGGAAGAGGTGGGCCTGCGCGGCGCAATCCCGGCCGCATACGCCCTCAAACCCGATGTCGGAATCGCTGTCGATATTACGGTTGCCTACGACGTTCCCGGTTCGGGAGCCGAGGACCGCATTACGGCCTTGGGAGATGGCGTCGCCATTAAGATCTCGGATACATCGCTGATCTGCCATCCCAAGCTGGTTCGCCACTTCCGCGATATCGCGCAGGAAAAGGGCATCAAGCACCAGCTAGAAATGCTGCCCTATGGCGGCACCGATGCCGGCGGCATTCAGAGGTCGCGCGGGGGAGTGCCCTCCATCACCCTTTCCATTCCCACACGGTATCCACACTCTGTAAACGAGATGGCGAATATGGCCGATATACAGGCCACCATAGACCTCCTTGTTGCTTATCTCGAAGTGGCCCATACCGGAAAGTATGGTTACTCCCTGGATTAGCTGCCTGTGGTCGGCCGGAGACATATCTCCGGCCGAGCTATTTTGTTACCACATACTGCCCGATCATGCCGGAAACAATGTGGTTCGTCGATGTCGCATGGTAGAGCCACTTCCCGGGATTGTCCTCGACATACTCGATCGTGGCTGTCGTCGCAGGCCCGAGAACCACTGTGTCTTTATATTCCGCACCCATTTGCCAGCGGTGACCGTGCAGGTGGAATGTATAGAATTCCTGTCCGAGCGCTCCGATTCTCCACCTCACCCGTTCTCCCACTTTTGCGTGAAATACCGGCGTGTTCGGCATAAATGCCGTGCCGTTGAAACATGCGAAATCCTGGGCAAGAGAGGGAACATCACCCGCATACATCTGATGGAAGTAGAGGATGTGCTCCCGGTCTACTGCGGGCGCGCCCGGCGCATCAATGGCGATCAGTCCGAACATGCCGAGCTGAGTGCTGAGGTCCATGACCGGAGCGCCGCCGCCGATCGCCTGAGGCATCGAATGGTCGTGATAGACCCAGGTGCCCACGGACGATGCCGCCACCTTGTAGGCGTATGTGTAAGTCTTGCCCGGAAGGACAGCCGTTCCGGGCGCATCCTGCTTTGATGCTATCCAGGCGCCGTCGTTTTCCGGAGTGTAGACCAGTCCATGCACATGGATGCTGTGCGGAAAACGATAGTGCGTATCGTTATTGCGGAAATGGATGACGATCGTATCGCCTACGTTTCCACGTATTACGGGGCCGGGGATACCGGCATTCTCGCCGTGCGTCGTGCCGGCCGGAAGAGGCTTGCGCCAGTTGGGCGTGTAAGCGCGATAGCCGAGCGCCCAGTAGCCGCTGTCCGCGGGAGTGAATATACGTCCGATCAAATCGTCGTGACCGCCGGTTACAAGTGTTCGAGGGAACGAATCTGCCTGGATCCAGTATTCGCGGACAATCCCGGTCTGACGGACAACATCGAGGCCTGCGGCGGCATTCCTGGCAAATGCCCCCAGGGCCACCGCCGTGCTACCTG
>Ga0105238_10004908_pt1 | contig 13235 bp, 7 predicted proteins | sample KBSC34metaG_FD_81526 | JGI IMG/M metagenome (GOLD analysis project Ga0105238, IMG submission 81526) | Corn rhizosphere microbial communities from Kellogg Biological Station, Michigan, USA - KBS C3-4 metaG | ecosystem: Host-associated > Plants > Roots > Rhizosphere > Soil | place: Michigan, USA... | reverse complement strand
TCAACGACATCATACCGGCAGGGCTGCCCGAAGGGACGAAGGTAGCCCACAAGACGGGCTGGATCAAAGGCGTACACCACGACTCCGGCATCGTGTTCCTGCCCAATGGAAAAAAATATGTGCTGGTGCTGCTTTCAAAAGACCTTGCCGACGACAAGGCCGGCGCCAAAGCCCTGGCGGCAGTCTCTGCAGAGATCTACCAATATGCAACACAGTAAAAATGGGCCGAAGCCCATCTTTTATTTCTGTTCAAAAAGATTATCCGCCAGCTGCTGATTGAAGTGCTTGATGGGATCACCGTTGATATTGTGGTAGACCGCGCTGATAAAGATCATTTTTGTGGCGCTCATCACCACCAGTATGGAGAATGCGCAAAGCACGAACAATATTATTCCTATGATGGGACTGATAAGACACAGCAGGAAGCAGACAAAGGCCGCTGCCAGGAAGAATACGAGCTGCACCAAACCAAAGCTGAAGCTGGCCGACAGACTCTCTCCCCATTTTTCCTTCATCAGGCTGGCGCTGCGTTTGAAAGCATCCAGCGGACCCAGTTTTTCATAGGCGATGATGGGCACCACAAAGAAGGTGGTTACGCTCCATGCCACGCCGATGAGACTGACAATGATCTTACCGATCTTACCCAGATTGTCCTGCAGCAGTCGCAGCAGCGTTCCCACCGTTGCCGCAAAAGCCGCCCATGCAAAGATGACCCCGATACGGCTCATGCTGAACTGAAGACCCTTGCGGATCGTCACTTCTTCTCCCATAAAATACAGATGGGTACAATGGACAAGTGCCATATTGAAAAAGACGATGACAAAATAATTTACCAGGTAGTACAGGAAGAGGATCACATAGTTGACCACATTTTGCGTGTCTGTATCCCGTAAGTTATCGAAGTCCCATCCTGCGGCGGCAAAGACGGCTACGAAGAATGAGCCGATGACCAGCAGCATGGAGATGCCGGATAGGATAGGGAATATGATCAGCTGACGGTTTTCCTTCAGCACGGTGAAACTGTTCATGGCCAGGTTCCAACCATTGGACAGACGGGTGAAAAAATTCATATGATATTTGTTTAGGTTGATACAACATAATATAAATCACCGGCTTTGCAAACCCCCGTCCGTAATCTTCACATTTCTGAGGGCTTCCCGCCCATAAAATACTGGAAAATACATCATTTCCACCTTGGCGGGATTCAGATGATAGAGGCCTGTCCACCGGGGTATCAGCCGGACGGTATAGGTATAATGTCCCGCCTTGAGTGATGCGCAGAAAACCGATACCTTATTCTTAAAATATTCCCTATGTACTTCGCTGCCGTATTCCTGTGTCTTTCTTTCGTAAGAACACCCGGCTGGAATGGGTATCTCGATCATGACATAATCCGCATCCGCCTGTACATGCACATCCGCCCGCAACAGCACGGGTTCGCCGGCTTGCAGACGATCCAGCCTTTTCCCCTCCTTTTCGAAACAGGTCTTTACATCAAAGACCCCGCTGACAGCGCCGGGATTTTCATTCCAATACTGTTGCCACGCGGTGAAGTAGACAGGCAGGCTGCCTGTTTTATGTACTTTCATGGGAGTAGTGGCCGGCCATTCCCCTTTGTAAGGAAAGACGGTGACGGGCGCGCGATCGCCGAAGGTCAGCTGGGCGGGATGATGTTCCGGATCCTCGCTGAGCACGTCCGGCAGTATCGTCTCCAGCACCAGGCTGGATTCATAGGTATTCTTCCAATATCCATTTTTCCTCTTTTCCAGGAAATAGCCCCGTATCTTTCGTAGCAGCCCGTCATATCCTCCCGTCTGTTTCAAAAGACGATATACAAAGATGGTATTTATAAAAGCATTGTCGAAAAATTGCTGATTCTCTTCTCCCCAGTAACGATTGCCAAAGGCCGTAAGCTTTTGACGGGATAGGATGGGTGTAACATCGATGGGGAGACCTGCTGCCTGCCGCAGGGTCAGCAGTTCCAGCTGCTCATACAGCGACAGGGTGGAATGCATTTTCAACGCCGTCTGGTTTAGTTCCTTTTCTGCCGTGTCGATCAGGCTGCGATAATCCACTTTGGCATTCATTGCCTGCAGGATCCGGATACGGGTGATCCTGTCCGTAGGCCGATCGCTTTCCAAAGTATAGACCAGGTAGTCGACGAGACGTTGTTTGTCCGGCATTCGTGCATAACCGGCTTTTTCGGCCGCCAGCAAAGCTTCTGTTACATGCAGGGAGATCCACAAGCGGGGCTCGTCGTCATTCCACCAGCCCCAGAGCCCATCGGGCCTTCTTGTCCTTAACAGACGGCTGATGATCTCATAGATATTCTTATCTCCTGTAAAGGGCTTTTTCAGGATGCTGTCGATCTTCCGCTGTTCCAGCAGCGCCAGCAGCTTGGACGCCAGCTGTTCATTACAGAGATATTCATAATCCCGTATATGATCTATCTCATCCAGCAGGATGGGTAGGAGGGAGGACGCTGCATACACGGTAACAGGGCCCTTGTCGGGGACAAAAGAAAGGGTCAGGCTCGTATCGGGATTGTCCAACGGCAGGAAGCTTCCTATTGTCTCCTTTACGCCTATCGGATAGACAGGGATGGCCCTGCGCTCGCCGTCCGTATAGCCGCCCTTCTTCTGCAGGCTGTATTCCAGGATCATCGAATCCGTTGGCTTTTCCACAGCCACCAGGGAAAAATGATCGATATGCGCGTTGCGGAAAGATAACATGTCATGCGCCACTGAATGGTCATCCACCAGGAGGTTGCGATCCACGACCGCAATGTCTGGCAGATAGTTCATAAGTTTTCCGATGACCTCCAGCGAATCGTGGCTGATGGCGAAATTGGGCGCCGCCAGGTTGGCGCTTAGCGCCTTGAATGCACGGATGGAATCTTCCGTAAATCCTGTCTGTTTGTGGTCCGTCATCGCTATGGCATACACATTCCAATTGGTAATGTCGTCGGGCAGGCGGGCTGTAAAAGACGCCAGTCCCTGTTTGTCCGTAGTCAGCTTCGGCTGCCAGAATGCTTCATCCCGGAAGTTGCGCCGTAGCGAGACGCCTGCCGGGGGTTGATACTGACCGGTAGCCGTTGCAGCCTGGTGAGTGGTGACGATGATGACGCCTCCGGCAGCCGCCGCTCCATAGATCTTTGTCGCGTCATTGCCCTTTAGCACCGTCACGGATTCGATAAGGGAGGCATCCAGCTGACTATACTGCTGGCTGGACGGTACTCCATCTATTATCAGGAGAGGCTCCGGTTGGGAGGATAAGGTGGACTCTCCCCTGATCGATATTCCTGCTACCCGGCCTTCCAGCATATTGTCCGCTGTTAAGGTCGTGACCGAACCTGTCAATGACCTTTTGGCGGGGGTACCATATCCCACTACGACCACTTCACCCAGCCTGACTTCAGAGGGCTTCAGCCGGATGTCATATTCATTACCGGGATGGATAGCAAGCTCCTGACTGACATAGCCTATATACGCTACTACCAGCGTGCCCTTCTCCGGCGCAGGCAGGCTGAATTTCCCGTGCGCGTCAGTGGCCGTTCCTGTCCGCAGCCCTTTTACCATTACCGTGACGCCCTGGAGCGGCAGCCCCTTGTTGTCTGTCACGGTGCCGGATATCCGTTCATGAAGGCTTGTATCGGACCATCTGTCATTCACCGACTTCAACACTTCCTCCAGCTCTGTGCTCCCCGTGACGACCATCTGCGGCTGTTCCAGTGTTTTGACCGTGTTGGATATACGCATGCTGAAACTGTCCTGCTTATGTAGAGGCAAACTGTCCAACAGATAATAGTTCAACCCTCCCGGACGGACCAGCAGGCTGTCGGCGATGAGGTAGTCATCTGCTTTCAGAAGGAACAGCAGCCGGTAATAGCCCGGCTCCAATGCCCCTAATTGCCGGGCGGCGCCCTTGTAAATGCGCATGATGCTGGGATTGTCGCATCGGAAGAGAAAGATCTTTCGGATAAAGTACGCCGGAAGTTTTCCAGGACGGTACAAAGCTACTTCCAGCCTTCCTTTATATCCATCCGGCAGCTGCCCGTTGTCGAAGAGGTCCTGGCTGGCGCTGCGCCGGTCCTGGTAGTCTATCCACAGACTGTCTGTCTCATGCTGTGTCAATGCATGATCACGCAGATCGATCCGAAGCTCTTTTCTTCCCAGATGAGGGTCGAACAGCCGGCCCCTGGGAACTTCCTTTTCCCTGATCAACCCCTTTTCTATCCGGAACTGATAATTCCCTTCAGGATGAAAGTCCTGGTCGAACTCGCCACCGATGTGGAGGGTCACCGGCTGCTCCAGGAAAGGCCCCGCCAGGTAAGAAGTTCTGTCCGCCCAATAAGGGCGGGACGTCTTGTCATCCGGCATATACAATCGCCCATCCTGCCGCAGGGTTACAAACTTTCCGTCAAAATTATTTTCCAGGCGGATCATATAATTCCTCCACAAGGCTTGTTCTCCCCAGGTGAGGCTGTCCGGCATTTTGAAAACAGAGACATGTCCGCCCGGCTGGTCCGAGTCGATGCTGACAAAGGTTTTCATTCCTTTTTCCAGCCGGATGCTGTCCAGCTTCACCTCCCTGCCGGCAATGCGTATACGAAGCGAGTGCACGCCCGGGTATGCGGGAAAGCTGTATCTGCGTACAAGATCCGCCTGGTTGAAGAATACCGGCACCTCATCGATATACAAGAGGTCCGCAGGATAGATACCCAGCCTGGTATGTACAAAGGGCGCTACTTCCGTCAGCCCCGCCGGGGACGGCTCCCGGTTAATATAGAGGGGCGAGGGATGAAGGAATTTATAGTACTCCGATGTATCCAGTCCCATTACCCCATGCCAGCGCTGCCAGTCCAGTAAAGAAGTAAATATTGTCTCCGGACCATCACCCGGACTGAAATTCGTCGTCTGCTTCCTTCCGGGATAGGTCTTTCCCAGGTAAGGCAGTCGCGGAGGACTGATATCTCTGAACTTCCGGGTGAATGCATAGGCGGTGAGGTCGGCGCCTGCCACCTGCAAGCCCTCGGCATCCCTGACGCCAATGATGACCGTCGCCTCCTGTCCCGGGTAGGCAACGACGGGCTTCTGAATATGCAGGTGCAATAGCTTATCACGATAGGATACCGTATAATTTCTATTCTCCAGTTTGCCGCCCCAGATGTATTTCAGGCTGACAAAGTAATTTTTGGGCGAGCGGGTAGGGGACAGGTAATTGAGACTGTCGCCATATCCTTTCAATACGGCGTTATTGCCGCAGTAAATGGTATACCAGAAAGGGATATGCATGGGATTTCGAACGGCGACATAAATGGAATCACGCGTACGTGCATACGAGCAGAACAGACCGCCATCCGCCCGGATCCCATTTTCATCCTTGTCCCCGCCGGGCTCGAATGTATCCCAGGTACCGTCCGGCAAGGTCGTCACTTCATACTCTTTACAATAAGGATCGATGCGGACACCACCGGGAAGAGACAGTTGATAGACTCCTAATGTGTCGTCTTCATTGTTGAAGGCGTACAGCAATGCGCGGGTGGGAACGCTCCTGTTGAACACCCGGCGATCCATATACAGGCTGTCGGCTTGTATACGCCAGGCGATCTTTGCCGTATCCGGACTATAGGATTGAGAGAAGGTTGCGGTCTTCAGCTCGTTGCTGCTGTTCAGCATGTCGCAATGGATGGAGTAGGAGAAAGAGGCCGCGGGGAAAATGCTGTCCGGCAGCAGGATCCTGGTCTCCCCCACAGGGTCCAGGGGCTGTTCTTTTTTCCATAACGTGTCGGGGAGAAATACCTGTCCCGCCGCCCACCGATTGATCTGCCCGCCGGCAAGCACATATACGCTGACCCGTGCATCGGGAAGGGTCATATCATTTTCGTCTGCGCCACGCAGGTATAAGGCAACGGGATTACCGGGACTGTTCTCTTCTCTGTCCACCCTCGCCACCAGCTGGATGGAGGAGAGCTCATATTCCTCGTACCTGAACGTCCCCCTTGCCATGCTCCACTTTGGCCGTGCGCCCATATCTCGCTCCTCCCGGTCTTGCATTTTTGGATCTTCCAGCGTGATCTCGTATTGTTTGTCCAGCTGAAGCTTCAGGCTGTCCGACAGCAGAAAGGAAAATTCAAAGCCTCCCGGGCGGTAAGGATGTACCACTGTAAGCACCGTATCCAGATCGCTGTAATATCCACTGATCCGCAATAGCAATGGCCTGTCGATGGGATGACCTTTCCGGTCCTCTATAAAGGCCTTTCCCTTTACCGTATCGCCGGGCTTATACTTCGGCTTGCTGAAGACGAGAAAGGACGCATATTTATGTTCGTAGGCATAAACGTTATGCCAGCTGCGGCGAAGATAGGCCCACCTGCGGATGGGCCGGGCAATATACCGCAAAGGCCATGCATCGGATATCCGGTACCACAGCCGGCCTCTGTAATAATATCCGCCTTGTCTTCCATCCAGGGTGAAATAGGACAGCACCCCCTTATGCTCCACCTGTAGATTCCCTCCCTTATGCCGGTGTGGAAGCCGGTAGCTGTGGGTAGCGGCGTCATAAGGCACACGCCGGTGTCCCAAATGGACATTAGCATCCGTGACAAAGCTGCCGTTCTTTGTTCGGAGCGAAAAGGCCAGCCCCTGCCCATCATTCAGGAGATCATAACGCAATTCGCCCTCCGTATACAGCTCCACATGCAGCTTGTTCTCTTCCGCACGGACCAACAGGTAATTGCCGGGCGGCAGGTATTTCTCTTCCTTCTCCGTTGCCGACAGGCTATCCACCAATGTATGTAGAAAAGGTTCGACAGGCCCTTCCATCTCCGTACGATAAAGCTTCAGCGCCTCCCTGTCGTCAATGCGATATACATATACATATTGGCTATGTTGAGGGCTGCCTGACAGATCCCGCTGGGCATAGGCGGATGTGGATAAAAAAAGCAGGGCCGGGATCAAAGCTTGCCAATAGGTTCTCATGCTGCAGTATTTGAGACAGGATGCTGGTCCTTTGTGAATTGCATAAAAGACGCCAAACGTTTTTTTTGCCTGAAAAATTGCCCGGTGCTGATCATACGATGACATCGATGGATTAATCCAAAAAGAGGTATATTTCCGGCATCATGCGCAAAACAGCCCTGTTATTCATCCTCACCGCCATCGCCCTCATAGATCTTTGTAGCGCCCAGCAGCGGCGGACCCGGCAAGAGGTCGATTATGTCAATACTATCATCGGTACCCCTTATGCAGGATTTGCCGAAGGCCTCGAAGGCGGCGGCACCATACCCGCCGTAGGCCTGCCTTATGCTATGACGAATTTCCTGCCACAGACAGGTGAAAGCAAGATGGGAAGGACCTCGTATGTCTATGAAGACAGAACTGTAATGGGCTTTCTGGCCTCACATCAGCCCACCGTCTGGATGGGCGACTATGGATATGTCTCCGTAATGCCCCAGGTGGGCGCCTTAAGGACCTTGCCCCATGACAGGGCGCTGCCATTCGATCATGCCAGTGAGGTGACAAAGCCGTACTACTATTCCGTTGTGCTGGATGCCGGCAGTCGGCAAAAGATCAAGGCTGAAATTGCCGCGGCCTCGCGGGCAGCCATCTTCCGGTTCACCTTCCCGGCGGCCGAAAAGGCGCACCTGATCATACAAGGCATCGATCTGAACCCGGCATTGGCGGACGAGTCGAATGATATTGCAGCAAGGATCAAAAAATTTAAAGGATATGTAAGGGTCGATAAAGATAAAAATGAGATCACGGGTTACAATCCGGACCGGGTGTCCGCGCAGCTGGGGCCCGATCTGCCTGCCTTCAAAGGTTATTTCGTTATTCAGTTCGACAAGCCAATTTCCTCCTTTGGTACCTGGGACAACAGTACGGTAACACCGGACGCCATAGAGCAGTATGGGACCCGAATGGGCGCTTATGTAGACTTTACCACAAGGGCGGGAGCGAAAGTACAGGTACGTATCTCGACCTCTTTTATCAGCCTGGAACAGGCCAGGGCCAACCTTGAAAAGGAGGCGCCCGGATGGAACTTCGACAGTCTCGTCACGTCGACACGCGACATATGGGAGCGGGAACTGAGTCATATAAAACTGGAAGGCGTTTCCGAAGAGCAAAAGACCATTTTTTATACGGCGATGTTCCACACCATGCAGTTCCCGCGTGAGCTATCGGAATACGGAAAATATTACAGCGCCTTTGACGATAAGATACATGATGGGGTCTCCTATACTGATTATTCTCTCTGGGACACTTACAGGGCTTTGCACCCTTTACTGATCTTCACACAGCCTGACAGGGTCAACGATATGATCCGGGCCTTGCTGCAGATGTATGAGCAGGGAGGCCGGCTGCCGATGTGGCCCAATCCCGCGGAAACGAATATCATGATCAGCACGCATGCCGATGCGGTGATCGCAGACGCCTATATCAAGGGCTTTAGGAACTATAATGTCGATACGGCGTATGCTGCGCTGCTGAAGGACGCCACCGTGCCTCCGGATAATGACACATTGCTGTCTTATGCAGACAGGGATCGATGGACCGGCTTTGAAGCCCGGGCCGGACTCACCGCCTTTAACAGCATAGGATATGTGCCGTTCGGCCGCACGGCAGAGTCCGTATCGCGTACCATCGAATATGCTTCCGATGATTATTCAGTAGCGCAGATGGCGAAGGCGCTGGGCAAGACGGATGAATACCGGCAGCTGCTGGCCTGGAGTAAAAATTACAGAAATTTGTATGATCCCGTTTCGGGGTTCTTTATCCCTAAGCGGGCGGATGGATCCTTTCTTCAATTCAATCCGAAGGATAAGCTGGGCAGGCAGGACGGATTTACAGAAGGGGACCAGTGGACCTATCTTTTTGGCGCCATGCAGGATATCCCGGGCATGATCCAGCTGATGGGAGGTAACGAGCGGTTTGCGGCACGGCTGGATGAGAACTTCGAAGGAATGCATTATCATCATGACAACGAGCCGGGGCATCACTATATCTATCTGTATGACTACTGCGGCCAACCGTGGAAGACCCAGGAGCTGGTGCGGAAACATACCACTTTCAACTATCGTGCGCGGCCTCTCGGCATCAACGGCAATGAGGACTGCGGTCAGATGGCCGCCTGGTATATTTTCGGGGTGATGGGCTTCTACCCCGTGACGCCCGCCTCGGGTGAGTACGCCATCGGCGCTCCCCAGTTCCCAAAGCTGACCTTGCATTACAATGTCAATGGACGGGCCAGAACGCTGACCATTATCGCCAACCACCTTTCCGAACAGAATAAATATGTTCAGCAGGTGACGCTCGACGGCCGGAGGATTGAACATCCGTTCCTTTCACATGCGGCGCTGACGGGCGGCAGTACGCTGGTATTCACCATGGGACCAAAACCCAATAAGGAATGGAAATAAAAAAGGCCGTCTCAAAAGTAAAAAGTAGAGCCGGCCTTTTTTTCGCATCATGTCCAATTGACGAGTCAATTGGGGAAGGCTCCAACTATCCGTTGAAACCTTTCACTGAGCGGAAGACGAGGTTCGAACCCGCGACCTACAGCTTGGGAAGCTGTCGCTCTACCAACTGAGCTACTTCCGCAGATATCGCTCTTCAAAGCGCGGACGGCAAATTTAAGGTTTAATTTCTTCGGGCCTAAAAAATTTTGTTCTCAGCCAGCTGTCCTTCATTGGGATGATCCATTTATGCATCAGCTCATCCTTCGTCTGCACGGTATTGTTGAAATACAGGCTCTCGCCATTGAGGAATCCATTTTCCAGCGCATACGGCACCTGCGCCATCGGCACCATCTGTACCTTGTCCTTTACCAGGAACGCCAGGTTCAGCCTGTCGAACATCGCTACACCAAACTGCTGCTCTATTTCCTTTATCAATCTTACGGAACTGTCCGTGCTGCATCCGCTGACGCCTGTTGCCGACTCGTCCGCCATGAGGACGACGAACTGACCATAGAACAGGTTGCCATACCCCTTCACCGGCGTCCCATGTGATGCCCAGCCCTTTACAAAATTTTCCAGCATTTCTTCTATCGCCAGGGCCTCCGATAAGGTGAAAAGACGGGATGCCTGGTATATCCAGACCCTGCTATCGCCCGCAAAATCAGTGGGTAACAATTCTATATGAGAAGTATTCATACCGCAAAGGTACGCAATCCTGTATAAACAGGCCGGAGCCGGTAGGGTCAATCCATGGACGCCGCGATCAGCTCGGCAATATCCAGCACCCTTACTGCCTCTTCCTTTTCAGCATGTTTTACCCCGTCCGTCAGCATGGTATTGCAAAAAGGGCAGGCTGCCGCAATGACCGCAGCTCCCGTACCCAATGCTTCTTCGCTGCGCTCGAAATTCACCCGGGTGGCACCTTTTTCCTCTTCCTTGAACATCTGCGCGCCACCCGCTCCGCAGCAAAGCCCTTTGCTACGACAGCGCTTCATCTCCACCAGCTCGCCATCCAGGGCCTCCAATACCTTTCTCGGAGCTTCATAAATATGGTTGGCCCTTCCCAGGTAACAGCTGTCATGATAAGTAATACGCCGCCCTTTGAAGGGACCTCCTTCCTTTATTACGATCTTCCCCTCATCTATCAATTGTTGTAACAGCACGGTATGATGGATCACTTCATAATGTCCTCCCAGCTCGGGATATTCATTGGTGAAAATATTGAAACAGTGAGGACAGGCCGTGACGATCTTCTTTATCCCATAATTATTCAATACCTGTATGTTCTGATAGGCCATCATTTGAAAGATGAACTCGTTCCCTGCCCGGCGCGCCGGATCTCCATTACAAAGCTCCTCCTTTCCCAAAATAGCATATTTGATCCCCACCTTGTTCAGAATGGTAGCAAAGGCACGGGTGATCTTTTGTGCCCGCTGGTCATAACTGCCGGAACATCCTACCCAGAACAGAATATCCGGGACTTCTCCTTTTGCCGTCAGCTCAGCCATCGTTGGTACCTGCATAGAACTATTTTTTTATAAATGTAAAGGAACCACTATACAAAACCCAAAATTGGTAACTTTAATCGCTAAAATTTGTTATCATGGCGGGAGACGACAATATGTTATTGATAAAGAACTATGACCTGTGGTGCCATCTGTCCGAAGATGAATACAGGGAGCTGAAGGTCCAGCACCATGTCATCGACGTGCCCAAGGGCGAATACATCTATTTCGAAGCTTATAACCACAACAAAATATACTTCGTAAAGGAAGGTACTATCAAGATCGGGTACATCGATGAGGATGGCAACGAAAAGGTAAAGGAGATCATACAAAAAGGGGAGCTTTTCGGACAGTTCAGCCTGGAAAAGAACAACCTTCACGGCGAGTTTGCCCAGGCGTACAAGCACGATGTAAGCATCTGCGCCTTTACCATCGACGACTTCGAAAAGCTGCTGAAGAACAGGCCCGATCTGGCTCTCCGGTATAGCAAGCAGGTAGGCGCCAAGCTTCGTAATATAGAGAACAGGCTGCTGAATCTCCTGAACAAGGACGTCAAGACCCGTCTGCTTCATTTTCTCTGGCAGCTGGTAGAACAAAATTTAGGGGAGAACACTGCGGAAGGATTCTGTATCCCCAACTTCCTGACACATGAGGATATCGCCAGCCTCATCGGCAGCAGCCGCCAGACAGTCACTACCATGATCAACGAGCTGCAAATAGAGGGCATTCTTTCTTACGACAGACAGGAAATATGCTTCCTGGATGTTAAAAAATTACAAAAAAGGGTGAGTGTTTAATTCCCCGGGTAACTTCCGTATCTTGGCGCCAGTCAATAATGTAAAAAACTTTATGAAGCATCTCATCGGCGTCTTGTTGATCCAGTTGATAGGAATAGCAGCCTTTTCTCAGCAATATAAAGCCACAGACACCGGCTCCTCGATAAAATTTACGATAAAGAATTTCGGTTTCGAGACGGGCGGCTCTTTTACGGGATTGCAGGGAACGATCAGCTTTGACCCCGCGGATGTAAAAAAGGATAGTTTCGACCTTAGCGTAGATGCCAGTACGATCAATACGGACAACAATATGCGGGATAGTCACCTGCGAAAAGAGGAATATTTCGATGTCGGGAAATATCCCCGCATCCGATTTGTATCTTCCAGCGTCAGCGTGGATAAAAATGCGCATTTTACTGTTACAGGACAGCTGACCATCAAGAATACCACGAAGGAGATATCCATTCCCTTTACGGCTACCCCCAAGGACGGGGGATATCTCTTCACCGGAATGTTCAAGCTCAACAGAAGGGATTATCAGGTAGGCGGCTCCAGCACCATTTCCAACAATCTGACAGTGTCTTTCAGCGTATTGGCTCGGAAGTAATAATGATCCGGATCTAGCTCTCCGTCCATTTGTCCCGGTCGTCCGGGCTGAATTTCCAGGGGGCGAAGTTATTCTCCACATTTCCGAACATCACATTCCATTCCTGTGGCGCATTGCTGTCCTCCATGATGAGGCTCCGGCGCAGCTCCACAATGATCTCCAGGGGACTGATGCTGACGGGGCATTCCTCCACACAGGCATTACAGGTAGTGCAGGCCCGCAGCTCTTCGACGGAAATGTAATTTAAAAGGGTCTTTCCGTCATCCTGAAAATTCCCGTTTTTATCAACATTTCTGCCAACTTCTTCCAGCCTGTCGCGCGTGGACATCATTATTTTTCGTGGAGATAAAACTTTTCCCGTGATATTGGCCGGACAGGCGGCGCTGCAGCGGCCGCATTCTGTGCAGGAATAGGCATCCAGCAGATTGCGCCAGCTGAGATCAAAGACATCCTTTGCGCCAAATCGGGCAGGTGGCGCTGTTTCCGTACCCGCGGCAGGAGCTGTCTCCGGCTGCATGGCATAGAGCACCTCTTTTTGTATGGCGGGCATGTTCCGGAGCCTGCCTTCCGGCTCCAATCGGGCATAATAAGCGTTGGGAAAGGCCAGCAGGATATGCAGGTGCTTGGAAATGGGAAGATAGTTGAGAAAGGCCAGTATGCCCAGGATATGCAGCCACCAGCAGGTACGTTCCAATATCACGAGCGCGGAGTTGCTGAGGCCGTTCAGCAGTGGATGCAACCACTGTGAGAAGGCAAAATTGCCGGTCAGGGTCTCGCCGAAATGGCCATACCCACGTGACTGCAGGATCGTATCGGCTGCGTTCATCGTCAGGAACAATGTCATCAGGACGATCTCCGTCAGCAGGATATAGTTGGCGTCGCTCCGG
>Ga0105238_10004906_pt1 | contig 13238 bp, 9 predicted proteins | sample KBSC34metaG_FD_81526 | JGI IMG/M metagenome (GOLD analysis project Ga0105238, IMG submission 81526) | Corn rhizosphere microbial communities from Kellogg Biological Station, Michigan, USA - KBS C3-4 metaG | ecosystem: Host-associated > Plants > Roots > Rhizosphere > Soil | place: Michigan, USA... | reverse complement strand
TTGGCGATCTCCGGCTGCACTAACTGCCAGCTCAACGAGGTCGCAGCGATACCCGCCTCGAACACCACAGGTGGAAAGCCCTGGCCCAGCGTAAAGACGTGGAGACTGGCGTTTCCGATATCGAACAGGCGGCCGGGCGGCAGGAAACGACCCGCGTCGCTTGCACGACTGGCGCGTTGATACAGCGCGCCTGCCAGAGAAAGGACCACAAGGATTCCAAGCGCGGCCACAATAAAGATCAGTCCCAGATGCCCCATCCTTCAATCCTCAAACAGCCCTCATCATGACTATCCACTTGGTGTACAAGGCGGGTCAACAATCGGTTTGATCTCATTCTTACTCCGTCTGGGCCAAACATTTCGATCCCCGGCCGATACGCGTCATAATTCGAGAGTCAGGAACTTCACGTGGCCAGGCAGCCTTCCCCGCCCCAAGATCGGCCGCACCTAGCGTCGCTGCTTGAAGACTTTCGGCGGCACGGCGAACAAATTGCAATTGTCAGCCGTCAGGGACTCCGTCGACAGGCGATGTCCTACCGGGACCTGTCGGATCTGGCCGCTCGCTTCGCCCGGGAATTGGACAACCGCGGCATCGGGAAAGGCGACCGTGTCCTCATCTGGGGTGAGAATGGAGGCGACTGGGTGGCCGCCTTTTTCGGATGTATTCTTCGAGGTGTCATCGCGGTACCCGTTGATGTCTCGGGCAACACCAGTTTCGCTCAGCGAGTGATCCAGGAAATCGCGCCCAAGCTGGCCACCGGTAGTCAAAAACAACTCCGCCGTCTCGATATCGCCGCTCCCGTGATCGCCTTCGAGGATTTCCTGAAGGATCTCCCTGCGATTCCGGCACAACCCGGCCAAGACATAAGAAATGACCTCTCCGAAGACGACCCCGTGCAAATCATCTTCACCTCCGGCACCACCGACGAGCCCAAGGGAATTGTTCATACGCACCGCAACATTCTTGCCAGTCTCCGCCCTATCGAGCGGGAAATCCGAAAATATCTAAAGTACGAACGCATCTTCCACCCGCTGCGCTTCCTTCATACGCTGCCGCTTAGCCACGTCTTCGGCCAGTTCATGGGCATCTGGATCCCCGTCTTGCTGGCGGCGGAGGTCTTCTTCGAATCGAACTTGTCCCCGCGCGATATGGTTGAAACCATACGTCAGGAGCGAATCTCGGTGCTGGCCGCGGTGCCTCGAGTGTTGGAAATGCTGCAGAACTACCTGCTCGGCCATTTCCCGGATCTCGGCGCGCGGCTCGGGGCCGCACGTACTTATTCGGCGTGGCGGCGCTGGTGGGTCTTTCGTGACGTGCACCGGACACTAGGAATTAAATTCTGGGCGCTGATCTGCGGCGGCGCAACGCTGCCGGAACGTTTAGAACAATTTTGGAGTTCTCTCGGATTGGTCGTAGTCCAAGGCTATGGGATGACCGAGACCGCTGCGCTTGTCAGCCTCAACCACCCATTTCATCTGGCGCGCGGCAGCATCGGCAAGGTCTTGCCCGGCCGCGAAATTCGTCTGGGTGGCGACGGCGAAATCCTGGTGCGCGGCGAGACTGTTTCAAAAGCCATCTGGCAGGCAGGTCGGCTTCACCACATCACGTCGGACTGGTTCGCGACTGGCGACCTCGCGAAGGTCGACGAAGCCGGGAATTTGACGTTCCGCGGCCGAAAAAAGGAAGTCATCGTCAGCGCTTCGGGCCTCAATATCCATCCCGAAGATCTGGAAGCAGCCCTGATGCGTCAGCCTCAAATCAAGGCAGCCGCCGTGGTCGAGGTCGCGGGTGCGAACGGCGGTGAGCCGCTGGCCGCACTGGTGCTACAAAATGCCAGCGACGCGGGCGAAGCGGTGCGGGCTGCGAACCGGGAACTGGCGGAGTACCAACAGATCCGGCGGTGGATCATCTGGCCCGATCCCGATCTGCCGCGAACCTCCACTGGCAAAATCCTGCGTCGTGATGTCGCGGCAGCTCTGCGCCGGACAGCGCCCGCGGACGGTGCGGGAAGTGGCGGGAAGGCCGTGGAGGGCGGGATCCTCGCCGAGATCATCCGCCGGATTACCGGCAAAAACATCGATCGCCTGTCCGATTCCGCGCTACTTTCCGAAGATTTGCAGCTAGACAGCTTGGGCCGGGTAGAGCTGCATTCTGTTCTCGAAACCCGTTTCGGCGTCGAAATTGACGAGGCCGAATACCAGCGGGCTCGAACCTTGGGCGAATTGAGGAATCTGCTCTCCCGCCCCGCTGCTAACGTTCCCGCGGCGCTGTCCGCGCGCGCGGACATAGAAGCCGAGAGCAACGGTGAATCCAAAATCGCGCGCCGGGGGACCGAAGTCATATATCCCACATGGCCCTGGATCCATCTACAGAAGGCCCTCCGTGTGCTTTTCATCGAAGTAATCATGAGACCGCTGGTAGCGTTGATGGGCAATCCCGAGGTCCGAATGGACCTGGATGAAGAATTCGTCCAACCGGTACTGATTGTTGCGAATCATGTCAGCGCCTACGATGTTCCACTCATTCTTTACGCGCTTCCCAGGAAGGTCCGCCATCGGGTCGCAGTGGCCATGGCGGGAGAAATGCTGATGCAGTGGCGTGAAGGGCGCGGCCAAAGCAATGCGTTGCTCAACATGGTCGCGCCGGTTCAGTACTTCCTGGTCACCGGTTTGTTCAACGTCTTCCCGTTACCACAGCTCGGAGATTTCCGTAAAAGCTTCGCACACGCCGGCCGCGCGATGGACGCAGGCTTTCATGTGCTCGTCTTTCCCGAGGGGCGCCGCACCCCAGATGGCAGGATGCAATCTTTCCAAGCCGGGGCTGGACTTCTTTGGAACGAACTTCGAACGCAAGCGTTGCCGGTCTATCTCGGAGGAATGACTGTAAACGCGGAGCAGAATAAAGTGGCCCGCTCCGGTCGTCTTTCGATTAGGATTGGCAAGCTGCTTCCTTTTAGCCCGGATCGCGAAGCTGCCGAATCCACACGTATCCTGGAAAGCGCCGTCCGAGAGCTCGGCGATCCCACACAATATCGGGAAACAAAATGAATGATTGATCGCGATTCAAAAGGACGTTGTCAGCCGGTGAAAGGTAATAAAATCCGGGCTCGCCGTGATATATCCCGTACGGCTTCTTCGACGGTTCTCACCAGTTCCGGCACATCGTCCCATACGGCCTCCAACGGGTTTCCGTTGACTGAAACGGCCGCGCGCACCTCACCGTCCGTGTCAAAGATCGGAACGCTCAGCGCTCGTAAATCGGGGTAAACCTCGCCATTCGAAATCGCGTATCGCTGCTTTCTGACTAGGTCCAACTCCGCCAGCAACCGTCTTTTGGATACGACGGTCGTCTTGGTACTTCGAGCGAGTCCGTGCTTGCCGATGAGGTTGAGCACCTGTTGCCTCGGCAGAAAAGCCAGAAGCACTTTTCCGAGCGCCGTGGAATGAGCAGGCAACTCGCGTCCAATGTCTCGCTGGGCTCGGACCCTGTACGGAGCCGCTGCATCCGAACGTATCGTCTGTCCCGCCGCGAACTCTATCGCCCGGTCCACAAACCGCGGACCCTCAACGCGATCCACCAGCAGGACCCGGCCTTTTTGAAGAACGCCAATGCCGGCGGACAATCCAGTCTGACTTGTGAGCTTGTAGAGTGCTGGTTCAGCTACTGTGCGAATCCCGATTTCGCGTAGCGCGCCGTGCGCCAAGCCCACGGGCGTCAACCCAATCTTGTATCGCTTCGAGACCGCATCCTTAATCAAGTAGCCCTCGCGTTCGAGCCGGCTTACGATGTAAGAGCAACTACTCTTGGGGATCTTCAGGATACGGCTGATATCGGCGTTTCGTAATCCTCCAGGCGTCTGCTCGATCACCTTGAGCAAGACCAAGGCGCGTTCTAGAGAGTTGGTTTCAGCCATGATCTCGTGAAATCAGTGTACTAGTTCAATAGGTTGCACATGATGTTGACGCGCTGGGGACGCACTCTCTATCATTCGGGTATGACCAACGCCAGAAAGCTGCCGTTCGCAAGCGCCTTTTTGCTCCTGGCGGCCAGCGTGCCCGCATTTGCACACCACTCATTCGGAGCCGAGTATGACGCGAATAAACCGATCACATTGACCGGTGTTGTAACCAAGGTCGAGTGGACCAATCCGCATAGTTTTTTCTACCTGGATGTCAAGGACGCCTCCGGTAAGGTCAGCAACTGGAAACTGGAGGGCTTTCCTCCCAACGTCCTTTATCGGACCGGATGGAAGAAAGACGTCACCATAAAACAGGGCGACGAGATCACAGTAACCGGATGGCATGCGCGCGACGGCGCCGATTGGGGCCATTCGCGCGAGGTGACATTCAAGGACGGAAAGAAGCTGTTTTTCGGACCGCCTGCCGGCACCGGCGATGGCGGAAATACGCCTTCTGTTGCTGTCCCGGCCAAATAAGGATCCCCATGCCACAATCTCGCAACGTCCTCAATTTCGCGGCGGCCGTGGCGCTTATTGCCGTGCCGCTCATCGTAACGGGCCAGGGAGGTGGCGATGCGAAAGGGCCAGTCGTCAAAGCGGCAAGCTCCAAAGTGCCGCGCGCGAGCGACGGCAAGCCGGATTTAACGGGAGTCTGGCAAGGTGGGAGCAGTCGAATTGGAACCTGGGAGGAGGCCAATGCAGGCGGCGGTACAAACGCCACCAGCGGCCAAGTCACTCCGTTTGCCGTCCGCGGCGCGCAGGAGAAAGCTCCGTATCAGCCCTGGGCCGCGCAGAAAGTTCTGGACTCCTTCAACCGGCGGGGAATTGACGATCCGATGGCTCGATGCCTGTCGCCCGGCGTGCCGCGCACCACGACCATGGGACTCTTTCCCATGCAGATCCTGCAGACGCCGAAAACAATCGTGATGTTGTTCGAGGTATTCCATGTGTTCCGAGTGATCCAGATTGACGCCCCGCATCCTGACGATCTGGAAGCATCTTTCATGGGCGATTCGGTCGGACACTGGGAGGGAGACACGCTGGTCGTCGATGTAACCGGGTTCAACGACAAAACATGGCTGGCCGGCACGGGCACGTTTCACAGCGACAAACTGCACGTGGTCGAGAAATTCACCCGCATGGACGAAAACACGATTGCCTACGAAGTTACGATGGAGGACCCTGTAGTCCTTACGAAGCCCTGGGTGCAGCGAAGCACCATTATGCTCCGTCCAGGAACGCGTCTGCGGGAGTATGAATGTGTTGAAAACAACACGGATCTGGACCGCTACGAGAAACTCCTCCAGGACGAATCTGTCTTTCGGCGAAAATAGCGGCTTAAGCTAGCCGTCGCTGCGGAACAACTTACGAACGGACGCCAACCGCGTCCTCTTGCAAGAATTCGCCATTCTGATTGCTCCAGCGTGTGCGGGAAATAACATCCGGGAAGAGCTTGGCTTCGTGCGCGACGGGCGAACCTGCGCTTACCCGAATCCCTTGCGCTCCATGAACCCCCATCCAGTGCGACCGCGTAGGACATCCAGGAACGCTCCAGCGCGCCAGACCGTAAGAAGCTGGCGGAATCCCAGACTCTCGAGAATGCCTGAAACCACCAGCAGCAACAAATCGTGAACTTTGGGATAGCGCCGCAGCGTCAACTCCTCCAGCACCACCGATCCGACCGAAAGCAGTACGCCGAATGAAATCGAGGCTAGCACGAACAGAAAAGCGATTTGATAACCGAAGAATCCGAATCCGATCCCCAGCAGAGTGAGCACGTATCCAGTGACCTCGACCAAGGGACCGAACATTTCGAACAATACGAAGTATGGAAACGCGGCCATTCCGAGCGTGCCATAGCGCGGATTCAACAACATCTTCCTATGCGCCCAAAGAGTCTCGATGGTCCCTCGCTGCCATCGGTTGCGCTGACGGCGAAGAGTAGCCAGCGACTCCGGAACCTCCGTCCAGCAGACGGGATTCGGTTCAAACACAATACGATAATCTCGGCCCTGGCCGCGCGCCCAATGGTGCAGCCGCATCACCAGTTCCATGTCTTCGCCGACCGTATCGGTGCGATATCCCCCTATCCCCAGAAGCGCCGACTTAGAGAACAGTCCGAAGGCGCCGGAAATAACCACCAGGCAATTGTATGCGCTGAACGCTACGCGGCCCCCCAGGAACGCGCGCAGGTATTCGACCACCTGGAACCGCGCGATCCATGACTTCGGCAGGTCCACCTCGGTCACGCGTCCGGCGCTCACCCTGCACCCGTTGGCCACGCGCACAATTCCGCCCACCGCCAGCACCCGATCCGGATCGTATAGGAAAGGCCGGACGGCCCGCAGCAGCGCGGATTCCTCCAACACCGAGTCGGCGTCCACACCGCATACCAGCGGGTAGCGAGCCACGTTCAATCCGGCATTGAGTGCGTCGGATTTGCCGCCGTTTTCCTTGTCGATGACCACCAATGGAATAGGATCCATCGATTCGTAAACCGCCCGAATAGGACGGCTGGAGAGCGTGTGGTCAAAGTAACGCGCCGATTTATAGAGGTGGAATTCCCGAATCAGAAGCGCCAGCGTATCGTCTTTGGATCCATCGTTGATGACGATCACTTCAAATTCCGGATACTTGAGCGACAACATCGCCCGGACACTCTGACAAACACTCGCAGACTCGTTATAGGCCGGCGCCAGAATGGAAACAGGCGGCATTAGCGACGACATCTCGACCGTCCGCTCCACCAGGGGATCGTATTGGAAAAAGCGGCGGCGCAGAAGATCGACCAGCCCGGTCAGCGACAGGACCATGTAGATAGCGCTTATCGCGAACAGATAGAAAATTACCCAGCCCTCATACCAGTTTGCGGCCGCGAGCAGAAACGTCCTCACCGTGAGCCTCCGGGCGAGAGGAGCGCCCTTTCCAAAACCTCAACTGTAACGGCGCGGGTCATATCATTGCTTGAGTTTGCGAAGGACCGGAGGCGCAGCAGCGACTCGCCGCCCAGCGACGCCAACGCTCGCGCGATGTGCCCGGTCTCAGCGGCTTGTTCCGAAATCGAGAGCTTCGCTGCCAGAGTCGCCGTCAGGGACGACAAGTGGAGCGACCCGCAAGCGCGGGCCGCCATGGCGCGAACGCGCCAGTCCGCATCGGCCAGTCCTGTTGCGGCCAGACTGGCGGGATCTTCCGCGGTGGCGAGCAGAGGCAACGCCTTGAAGAATTTGATGCGCACTTCCAGATCCGGCGAAGACGCCAGTTCGGCCACCGAACCCACAGGTTGGATACGCTGCCGGCTCAATACGAATTCGAGAGCAGCCAGAACTACCGTACGATCCGCAGACCGGAATGTCAGAGCGAGAAACTTTTCCAGCGCCGGCGAATCGTGGATCTGCTGGAAGAGTACGATTCGCTGCCAGAACGGGAGTGCCGGCAGCAGCGCGAACACTTTCTCCTGTTGCAGGTCGGAACCATGCGCGGCAAGAGCGAAGCAGGCCGAGGCGCGCACCGTTTCAGCCGGATGCTGTAAAGCCCTTTCAATGGACTCTAAGGAGCTCGCCTGGTTGAGTTCCCGCAACAAGGAGATGGCCCACACCGCACGGCCCGGATCGGATCCCACCACTTCGGCTTGCAATTGCTGGTCGAGACCGGCGCGCGGCAACAATCCGAGCACTCGTTCTCTCGCCGATCCCTTCAGAGTGGTCAGCGAGCCTTCCCACACTTTCAGAAACTCCCGCGGATAACGCTGCGCATACCGCAGCAAGCCAGCTTCCGGCTGATACCTTAGAGCGAAGCCGACCATTTGTTCCGCGATTCGATCCGCCCGAAGTTGCCGCCGGTCAGCTAACCGAACGCCGATCCACTTGTTTGCCAGCAGTCCGCCTATTAGGAGAATGAGCGTAGAGGACTGAACGACGACCCACGCGAGGGCGTACCGTGAGTACGGATTCGCCAAGTTCAGATTTTGGCCTACCAATAGAACGGCTGCCAAATACAAAACAAAAATGACTAGAGGCGCCAGCTTCGCCAGCAACGGCCAATAGCGGGAGTACAAGACGCGCAGCATGATCTCTTATTTGCGCCGCATCAGCCGGCGAACACGAAATACCAGCTCCAGAGGGTTAAAAGGTTTGGTCACGTAGTCGTCCGCGCCCAGATCGAACGCCTTCACGATGTCGTGCTCTTGTACACGCGATGAAAGCATCAGAACCGGAGTCGACCGGATGTCGGGGCGGAGCCGTATCTGCGACAGGACACCATACCCATCGGTCTTAGGCATGTTGATATCGAGCACTACGAGTCCAAAGCGCTCCTTCGCGAGCGCCTCGAGGGCAGCATCGCCGTCCCCCACCTGTGTAACCTGGAATCCCGAACCTTCCAGATTGCTCACCAGGAAGCGCGCGATCAGTGGATCATCTTCAGCAACCAATACCCGGTTCCCGGACGCGCCGTTCCGTGGGGATGAGTCTTCCGTATCATTCAGACGGAGACAAGCGCGTAACTGCAGGTCCTCCGCGTTGAAGGGATCTCCGACAAAGTCCGCGTTCAGGCCCGGCAACCGTTCGAGCAGCGCCAGTTCCGGCTTCTTGGCCAGCACAATTACTGGGACGCGGAGTCCCTCTTCCCGCAGTCTACCCAGAGCATCCAGATTGCCCTGCCAGAAAAATAAGTCCGCAGAGCCCGCCGCCGCTGGATCGGGAATGTGCTCCACCCGGCATCCGACCCCGGCGAAGGCCTCATCCAATTTGATCCCTACATCGCGGTCGGTGTGGGCCATCAGCCGCTTGCCACTGAGCGCGCCGTGCAAGGCGACCAAATCGAGGGCGGTCCGATCCTGGGAATCCTGCTGCTCGCGCCGCTCGCTCAACCCTTCCCGTGCGATGATCTGCAAATCTTGCCGGGCTCGCTCGAAGTCCAGCTGCAATTGATCCAGCAGTTCACGAACTCCCTGGAGGGAGCCGGTGCGGACCAGTGTTCCGATGGACGCACAAGTTTGCGCCATGTTGGTCGCGCCGACTTGCGCACTCGATCCACGAACACCGTGGGCCAGCTCGCCCATGGTTTTGGCATCGCTATGTCCCAGCGCCTCCCACATCTCGCTCAGCCGCGGCGCTGTCGATCCGAGGAACAGGTCGAGCAGTTCCTGCAGCACCGTCGGATTCTGGTCGCCAAACACAGACAGACATGAATGCAGCACGTCACGATCAATGGACATCGGCGGAGGAATTGTCCCACCAGCGTTATCCCACCGGCCGATGACGGCGGCCACGGGCCGTACCCGCAAAGGCTTCGCGATGTAATCGTTGATTCCCGCCGCTTCGCGCAGTTCACGGTCGCCGTGCGTGCTGCCGGAGATCAGAGCGATCACCGGAACGCGGCGGGCAACCTCCTGCGGCAAGATCCGGATACCCCGAGTCACAGCGTACCCATCCATCTCGGGCAGATCCGTGTCCAGCAGGATCAGATCATACAGCCCGCGTTCCGCCGCCCGAAGCGCGTCGGGTCCATTGCTGACCGTTTCCACAAGGTAGCCCAGGTGAGTCAACATTCGAGCTGCGACTTTCCGGCTGACCGAATTGTCATCGGCCAGAAGAATGCGGCGAACGCCACGCGGTTTCTTTTCGATCAAAGGCTGTGATGCCACAATTCACCTATTCCGGTCCGCAGGGCACACGAACACTGGCTTTTCTCACACGAATCTATCGGCAGGTTAGGGTATTTCGTGCAGGTGCTCGCAAGGGGGCCTGAGCACGCCTAGGGCGCTGCGGCGAATCCGTAAAATTTGTCGATTTCGAGGATTTTCTGCTGGATCTGATGACGGGCTGCGGCCTTCTCCGCCCGATCGATCGGACGCGCCCGGGGTGAAGGCGCGAGATCGAAGGCGTAGTCGCGATATTCCGTCCCGTCGGCGATGTACAGGTGTCGTCCGGCCTGGGTCAGTAGTCCGTAGACTGCGCCGTAGCTGCTGGCAACCAGAGAGGCGCCATTGGAATCCAAACCAGCCGGATCGCCCCGCGGACCAAATAGCGACCGTCCGAACACGGGACTCCGCTTGATGGGACCATGTCCCAGCAGGGAAAACAGGCTCGGCGTGATGTCGGCGCTGAAGGCCAGGGATTTGGGATCGAAGGTTACCTTGCTGCGGATCTGCGCCGGCAGATGAACGATTAAAGGTATTCGGAGGACTTCCGGGTTAATCGTATAGGCGTGTCCCCAGTGGCCCTCCTCGCCCAGAGAGTCGCCGTGGTCGCTGGTTAAAACGATGACGCTTTCATCGTATAAGTGCTGCTTCTTGAGGAACTGAATGAATTCGCCGAAACAGGCATCCATACGTTCTACTCGCGAACTATAGGGCGCATAGAATCCGTCGTAGGAGCCTGATCCGAGGGGTTTCGCGCCTTCCCGCTGGATCACCGAGATATGGATGTCCTGCGGCTGCGTGTAGACGAACAGGGGTTTTGTGGCCGACGGATTTCGCGAACCAAGGCGCTGCTGGAGCTCGCTCAGCGTGGTGCACAAGCGGTAATTCATGTTGGCGCGGGACTGGTCGAGGCCGCCCCAATCGGACCCCACGATAGTCGTCAGAATGCTATCCCGGCTAAGCAGGACATCGTAGCCGTCCGCCTGGAGAAGTTTTTCGAGCGAGTTCATGGGCGCGAACGGCGTGACGTATTGTTTGTGAAGCATCATACCGCCCACCCAGATCGAAGGCTCGGCCAGGCCGGTTGCTCCGTAGCGCGTGAAGGCGTTATCGAAAGCGATCGCGTCCCTAGCGAATTCAGCGATGTTCGGAGTGAAATGAACGGATGGATTATAGGGCGAGACGTAGTCGCGCCGCAGGCTGTCGACCACGAACATAAAGATGTTCGGCTTCGGACCGGGCGCCGCTTCCAGACCATCCACCAGATCCACCGACACAGGCGCGACGGAAACCGAACGCGGAATGTTCGTGCTTCGGGCAAGAAACCGGTAATATTCGCTGTCGCTATCCGGTGCGGACACCGCTAGCAGATCGCGAATGAGCCGGAATGACGGATTGAAGCCGGCTTGCCGGATGAGCATCCGGTCATCGCGCTGGTACAGCGGCGAGACCTCGAGCGCGCGGAACCCGATCGCCGGGATCACGGCAATAGTCAGCGCAACAGCCACTGGAATCCTGAAACGGGGCATCGGCAACGGCCGCCGATAAAGCACCAGGAAGGCTGCCAGCCAGGCGGCTCCTCCAATCAGCTTCTGCATGACGAAATTGCTGTCGAGAGGGGCGATCCGGAGGGTCAGTGCCACCGCGCACACGCTTATCACCACCAGCGCTACCGCGGCTTTCCAGGCCGGGAGACGAGCATCGGAGGGAGCGATCACGATCGCCCAGAATGCGGAGACCGCCATGGCCAGGACGGCAGCGTAGACTTCAGCCAGCGGGCCCGAAAAGGTCGACGAGGAAGCCAGCACTCCGCGCACGATTAGCCATAAGAACGTTGCCAGCATTCCCTGGATGAGCGCCAGTTCCACCAGGCGCGCCCGCCGAAAGGATGCCGCAACGGCCCAGATCCATTGCATCAGAACAAATATGCCCATGGACACCATTAAGTGAGCCGGGAGACTCCAGACCAGCACGAACGGGAGCGAAGCACCGCCTCCGCGCATCCATGCCACCGAGGCGGACAGCATCGCCGCGAGAATTCCTGCTTGCCAGGCGGCGTGAAATCCGCGCGTCAGATCGAACTCAGCGTCCTCCGGCAGGGCGGCCACGACCGGTTTCCAGGTGACCAGCGGCCACGCCACGATCGGAAGCAACGCCACCAGACTCCAGATGTAGCCGGAGAAGGTTCCTCCCAGGCTGGGTAGCAGCGGATGAACGATGAGGATGACCGCACCCGCACCTAGGAGCCCGAACAAGGCTGCCAGGATCCGGTTGCGCCCCATCTGCCCGGTCGTGGTTGCGATCGCCGCGGCTACCACCGCCAGGCAGAGCCACGCGTGCAACTGGGCGAATACGGCCAGCGGCCGGAAGACTTCCGGCTTGACCAGTTGTTCCCAAGTAAACGGAATGTAGGTCAGCAGGCAGTATGTTGAAGTCGCCAGGAAGAACAGCAGAAAGCCGATGCGGGCCGCGATCTGCGCCGCTCGGATCATTGTCCTGCTCCTTTGGGTCCAGCCTCTTTTGCCATGGATTCGAGTGCCGTGCGAAAGTCCGCGTCGGCGGGCGCCAGACGCGAACCTTTTTCAAGATAGTCTCGTGCCGTCTGCCGGTCCCCGGCGTGCCAGGAGGCCAGGCCGGCCACGAGTAGAGCATCCACATTCGAAGGTTCGCGGGCCAGCACCTGTTCGGCCGCCTGACGAGCCTCTTTTGACTTACCCAGGTGAAGATCGGTGCGCGCGAGTCCAACTTGCAGATCCACATAGTCCGGCGCCGCCACCAAGCCCTTCCTATACAGCTCCGCGGCACGCCCGGGGTTTCCTTTGCGCTCCCAGGTGAGGGCCAGATAGAAGGTCGAGTCGGCATTGTCTTTGTCCAACTCGTAACAGTGCTCGAGCGCGCGGAGTGCTTCTTCGACGCGGGTCTGCTTCAAATACGCGATGCCGATTTGCGGACAGGCTTCGATGGGAACCGGTGCGGATTCCTCGAACAGCTCCCAGGTGCGCGCTTCGTCCGCAAACCGTCCTAGTCCGTTGTAGATTTGCGCGAGATTTCGCAAGTATGCATGGTTGCCGGGCTCGGCCGCAGTGAGTTGAAGCGCCGGTTCCAGGGCCTGCTCAAACTTCCCTGCATGGATCAGGCTTTCGGAATCGGTCCTCAAAAGACGCAATTGCTCCAGCTTGGGTCCTGAGGTTCCCACCGTTCCGGACCCGGCAGGAACGAATAAGGCCCAGTAGAACACTGGCAGTGCGAGTGAGGGCAGCCCCACACGCTTCGCAAAGCTCGTTGTGGCGGCGGACATCAGAAGCGGAAGTACGCCGTTATGCTGGCGGAGTTATGCCCGAGTCTGGACTGGTCGAGACGGTCTTCCAGACTGTGACTGCCCAGGAAGTTGAGCATCCATTGCCGGCCCAGACGCCAGTTCAGCTCACCGCCCATCACATGCGATCGCAGCACTTCGATCTCGTTGACGCTCCCGCTCTCGATGGGCGCCGCCCCGGTGCCATAACGTAAGCCGAAGTAGCTGGTGTCGTCGCCGAAATAGCGGCGGCCTTGAAATTGGAGCGAATAGGAATCTCCTGTGCTGTCCGGCGTGATATAAGTTCGCGCCGTCACCAGCCAGCGACGGTGATACTTTGACAC
>Ga0105238_10004903_pt1 | contig 13239 bp, 12 predicted proteins | sample KBSC34metaG_FD_81526 | JGI IMG/M metagenome (GOLD analysis project Ga0105238, IMG submission 81526) | Corn rhizosphere microbial communities from Kellogg Biological Station, Michigan, USA - KBS C3-4 metaG | ecosystem: Host-associated > Plants > Roots > Rhizosphere > Soil | place: Michigan, USA... | reverse complement strand
GCGCCCTACGCGGCGACGGTCGAGGCAGTGCACGTTGCCGAAGGCGATCGCGTTGCCGGAGGCGTTCTGCTCGTCGAACTGGTGTCAGACACCGAGGGTGCCTGACGCCCGAGGGCGCCTAGAACAGCTTCTGGAGCTTCATGGCGGCGCCGAGATCGCCCTTGATCTTCAGCTTGCCGGTCATGTAGGCGGTGGTCGGGTTCTGCTCGCCGGCGACGATCTTGTCGAACGTCTCGCCGGAGGCCGTGATCGTCGCATCGGCCTCGCCGCCGCCTTCGGCCACCGTCAGCTTTCCGTCGGCGACCGTGACCAGCCACTGCCCTTCGTCCTCGATCTCGAAGAGGTACGAGTTCGACATCCCTTCGAGCTTTGCCGGATCGGCTTTCGCTTCGAGGCTGTCGAAGAAGTCCTTGGCGGCCACGCCGGCAACCGTACCTGACCCAACGGGTAGAGTCGCGCACCGTGCGGGTCGAGACCAGGAAGGCCGCGGACACCGACGTCCGCGCGCGACTCGAGCCGGATCTGAAGTCGGGAGAGCTTCGCCGCGACGGGAACGAGCTTCGCGTCGGAGCCCCGGACCTGCCCGGCCACGACGGGCTGCGGAGTGCCGCGGCGCTCGCGGCACGCTCGCTCCGGCGCGACGGCGGCACGATCGCCTGGAGCGCGACGACGGCCGGCGAGGTGCGCGCCGTCGTCGAGGGAACCGCGTACGGCGCCTACGATCCCGGGCTGTACAAGCAGGGCTACGACGCCCGACCGGAGCTGACACTCGCACTCGACGCGCCCCCGGAGCTGCACGCGCTCGCGCAGCGGCAGGCGGTCGTCGTCCGCCACCTCGACGCGACGCGGAATCTCGCGAACCGCCCCGCCAACGACCTGACTCCCGCCGCCCTTGCCGACCATGCGCTCGGGCTCGCCGGCGAGCACCTCACGGTCGACGCGCACGGCCGCGACTGGATCGGCGCCCAGCGCATGGGCGGCCTCGCCGCCGTGTCGGCGGGCAGCGCACAGGAGCCTCGGCTGATCGTCCTGCGCTACGACCCGCCCGGCGCGCGGGACGGCGTCACCCTCGGCCTCGTCGGCAAAGCGGTCACGTTCGACTCCGGAGGACTCTCTCTGAAGAAGCCGCTGCGGATGCAGGACATGAAGGGCGACATGTCGGGTGGCGCCGCCGTGATCGAGGCGACCGCTGCGATTGCCGAGCTCGGTCTGCCGATCCGGGTCCTCACCGTCGTCGCCGCGACCGAGAACGTGCAGGGCAACGCCGCGTACAAGCCGGGCGACATCCTCCGCATCTCGAACGGCAAGACGATCGAGGTCATCAACACGGACGCGGAGGGTCGGTTGATCCTCGCCGACGCGCTGCACTACGCGCGGTCGAACGGCGCGACGCACATCGCCGATCTCGCCACGCTGACCGGCGCGATGGTGCGCGCGCTCGGCGATCTGTACGCGGGTTGGTTCTGCAACGACGAAGCGTTCGCGGCAGCCGTCGAGCGCGCCTCCGAGCGAAGCGGCGACCTCGCGTGGCGCTTCCCGCTCCATCCGCGTTACCGCCGGTACATCGACTCCGACTTCGCCGACATGAAGAACGCGTCCGATCTCGGCGAGGGCAGCGCGATCCTCGCGGCGGAACTGCTGCGCGAGTTCGCGGGCGACGGTCCGTGGGCCCACTTCGACATCGCACCCGCGTTCATCGAGCGGCGCCGTCCCGACTACGCGCTCGATCAGGGCGGGACCGGCTACGGCGTGCGCCTGATCGTCGAGCTCGCGGAGGAGCTCGCACGATGAGCCTCGGGTTCGATCTCGGCGACGAGCACGTGCTGCTCCGCGACACCGTCCGGCAGTTCGCGCTCGACCGGGTCGCGCCGGTCGCCGAAGAGCTCGACCGCGAGAAGCGCTTCCCCTACGACCTCGTCGCCGAGCTGGCCGAGCTCGGGCTGATGGGCATGACGATCCCCGAGGAGTACGGCGGCGGCGGGACCGACACGCTCGCCTACGCGATCGCAGTGGAGGAGCTGACGCGCATCGACTCGTCCGTCGCGATCACCGTCGCGGCGCACCACTCGCTCGGCACGCTGCCGATCTACTACTTCGGCAGCGAAGAGCAGAAGCGGCACTGGCTGCCCGCGCTGGCGTCGGGCAGGAAGCTCGCCGCGTTCGGGCTGACGGAAGCCGACGCGGGGTCAGACGCCGGCGCGACGCGTACTACCGCACGCCTCGACAACGGTGAGTGGGTCGTCGACGGCGCGAAGATGTTCATCACGAACGCGGGCACCGACATCACCGCGTGCGTGACGATCACCGCGGTCACCGGCGACGGCGAGATCTCGACGATCATCGTCCCGAACGGAACGCCCGGGTATGTGATCTCGGCACCGATGGAGAAGCTCGGCTGGCGCGCGTCCGACACGCGAGAGCTGTCGTTCCAGGGAGCGCGCGTCCCCGAGGAGAACCTGCTCGGCCCGCGCGGCGAAGGCTTCAGGCAGTTCCTGGAGATCCTCGACGGCGGCCGCATCTCGGTCGCCGCGATGGGCGTCGGGCTCGCGCAGGGCGCCTACGACCTCGCGTACGACTACGCGAAGGAGCGCGAGCAGTTCGGCAAGCCGATCGCGAAGTTCCAGTCGGTGCAGGCGAAGCTCGTCGACATGGCGACGGAGATCGAGGCGGCGCGGCAACTCGTCTGGAAGGCAGCATGGGAGAAGGATCAGGGCCGCGACTTCCGCAAGTCCGCGGCGATGGCCAAGCTGTTCTCCGGCGAGCTCTCACACCGCGCCGCGAACTGGTCGCTGCAGATCCACGGCGGCTACGGGTTCATGGACGAATACGCGATCTCGCGGCTGTACCGCGACCAGAAGATCCTGGAGATCGGAGAGGGAACGAATGAAGTACAGCGCATGGTCATTGCGCGTCATCTCGGTCTGTAGCGCACTCGTCTTCGTGCCGTCGGCGTGGGCGCACCTCTCGGTCTCCCCCACGCGCGTGAGCGTCGGCGAGGCGGTCGACCTTACGTTCAGCGCACCGAACGAGGACGACGACCTCGGTATCGATCACGTGACGCTCACCGTGCCGTCGGGGTTCGACCTCGACGACGCGGAAGCGAAGCCCGGCTGGACGCAGTCGAAGGCCGGCGGCTCGGTCACCTGGAGCGGCGGGCGGATCCCCAAGGGCGAGTACGCCACGTTCGGGGTCCGCGGCACCGCCTCGAAGACGCCGGGGACGGCCATGTTCAAGGTCCTCGTGGGCGACCGCACCGGCAGGTCGATCACCTACCAGGTCGGGCTCGACGTGGTCCGGAGCACGAGCCGCGACAACGGCGCCCGCTCGCTCGGAAAGGCGGCGATCGCGGTCGCGCTGCTGGCCGGCGCCCTCGCCCTGGTAGCCCTGTTCGTCGGGATCTACGTCTGGCTCCGGCCACCTCCCGCCGCCTGACGATCTAAGCTGCGACGGCGGTGCTCGTCTTCCGTCAGTTCGTCGACGACGACCTCGGGTGCGCGTCGTACCTGGTCGGAGACCGTGACACAGGTGTCGCGGTGGTCGTCGACCCGGCGCTCGCGATCGAGCAGTACGTCGAGGCGGCTGCGGACGAGAACGTGCGGATCGAGCGCGTCCTCGAGACGCACACGCATGCCGACCACGTGTCAGGTCATGGACGGTTCGCGGTCGAGCACGACCTGCCGGTCGCGATCCACTCCCTCGCCGAGGCCGAGTACCCGTGCGAGTCGCTCGCCGACGGCGACGTCGTCCGCGCGGGGGCGACCGAGATCCGCGTCCTGCACACGCCGGGCCACCGGCCGGAGCATTGCGCGTTCGTCGTCGACCGGAAGCTGGTGCTGACGGGCGACTCGCTCTTCGTCGGCGATGCGGCTCGACCCGACCTCGCGGTCGCGGCACGTGAAGGCGCGCAGGATCTCTTCGGCTCGCTCGAGCGGCTCGCGGCGCTCGGCGACGGCGTCGAGGTGTATCCCGGCCACGTCGCCGGCTCGCTGTGCGGCGGCAACATGTCGAGCGAGCGCTCGTCGACGATCGGGCACGAGCGCGAGACGAACGAGGCGCTCTCCTATCGCGACGTGCAGGAGTTCGTGCTCGTCAGCGCCTCGGTGTCGACGCCTCGGCCGCCGACGACCGAGCGCGTCGTGACGCTCAACCGCGGCCCGTGGCTGACGCTGCCGCCCGAGCCCGATGAGCTGCTCGACGCCGGCGACGGGACGGTGCTCGACGTACGTCCGTTCACGGATTACGTCGCGGGCCACGTGCCGGGCGCGATCAGCGTGCCGATCAGCGGCGAGTCGTTCGCGACCAAGGTGGGCTTCGTCGTCGAGGTAGGTGAACGGCTCGTCATCCACGCGCGCACGAGGATCGAGGCGATGGCCGCGGCCCGCTCGTTGTGGAAGGTCGGTCTACTCGAGCTCGGCGGCTACGTCCTCGAGCCGAGCGCCGAGGAGACGCTTGCGACGGTCGACGTGGTCGAGCTGAAGCACATCCTCGACGCTGCCGCCGACGTGCAGGTCATCGACGTGCGCGAAGCGTTCGAGCGCGACAGCGGCTACATCCCGGGTTCGCGCAACATCCCGTATCGGCTGCTGCGCAAGATCGGCTGCGGCGCGCTCGACCGCTCGAAGCCGGTCGTCACCGTGTGCGAGTCGGGGCCGCGCGCGGCGATCGCCGCATCGTTGCTCGCGCGTGAAGGATTCGACGCCCGCGCCGTCTCGCCCGGCGGCGTCGCCACGTTCGACGGCGACGTCGTGTCGTTCAGGCGCTGCGGCGGTTGACCGACTCCACGGGGTAGCCGTTCTGCTCGAGCGCGGCGAGAAGCTCACGGCAGTGCTCGTCGTTCCGGGTGATGATCGTCAGCTCCACCCCGGTCTCGGCGACGTCGAGCCCGAACCCTTCGCGGCGATGGTTCACCTCGACGATGTTCCCGCGCTCCGCCGCGACGAGGTCGAGCAGCTTCACGAGCCCGCCCGGCCGGTCGGGCACGCGCGTGCGCAACACGAGGTAGCGGCCGGCGCGCGTCAGCCCGTGGCGGACCACCGACATGAGCAGCGTCGCATCGATGTTCCCACCTGAAAGCAGTGCGCACGCGTTCTGGCCGTCGGCTGCGCCGTGCAGCAGCGCGGCGACCGAGGCGGCGCCGGCACCTTCGACGACGAGCTTCGACCGCTCGAGCAGCAGCGTGATCGCCTCCGCAATCGCGTCGTCCTCGACGTGGACGATCTCGTCGAGCAGCTCGTCGAGCATCGCCATCGTCAGCGCGCCCGGATGCTTGACGAGGATGCCGTCCGCGATCGTCGCGCCACGCGTCTTCCCCGCCTGAACGCCGACGATCCGCACACCGGGCCGGAGCGCGCGCAGGACGGTCGCGATCCCCGCGGCGAGCCCGCCGCCGCCGATCGGCAGCAGGAACGTGGTCGCGTCAGGCACCTGGTCGACGAGCTCGAGGCCGAGCGTCCCCTGGCCGGCGATCACCAGCGGGTCCTCGAATGCGTGCACGAACGTCGCACCGGTCTCCTCGGCTCGTGCCTTCGCGGCCGTCATCGCCTCGTCGAACATGGCGCCCGTCAGCACCGTCTCTGCGCCGTAGCTCTGCGTCGCCTCGACCTTGGCCATCGGCGCGTCCTGCGGCATGAACACCGAAGCCGCGATCCCGAGCTCGCGCGCCGCGAAGGCGACGGCCTGGCCGTGGTTCCCGGCGCTCGCGGCGATCACGCCCGCGGCGCGCTCGGCCTCGTCGAGCGTCGACAGCTTGTTGACGGCGCCGCGGATCTTGAACGATCCCGTGCGTTGGAGGTTCTCAGCCTTCAGCCACACCCGTGCACCGGTGAGCTGCGAGAGCGTCTCGGAGCCGTACACCGGCGTCACGCGCGCGCGGCCGCCGAGCCGCTCGCGGGCGGCCTCGATGTCAGCGAGCGTGGGTGCCGTCGCGGGAATCAATCCTGAACACCTTGTCGAGAATCTCACGGACTGCGGTCAAGGGATCGAGCCGACGCGCCTGCACGTCTTCGAGGAGGCGGCGCAACTCGGGGTCCTCCTGCACTTCCTCTTCCAGGTGGCGGCGCGCGCGGGCGGACGCGACTTGGAACACCTCGGTGGCGAGGTTCCGGCGGCGGCGCGCTTCGAGCTCGCCCTCGGTCTCGAGCCACGCCTTGTGCTCCTCGATCTTCTCCCAGAGCGTGTCGATGCCTTCGCCGCGCAGCGCCTCCGTCATGACGATCGGCGGCCGCCAGCCGTCCTTCGGTCCCAGCGAGAGCACCTGACGCACCTCGTTCAGCATCGTCTTCGCCATCGGGTGATCCATCTTGTTGATCGCGATCACGTCGGGAATCTCCATGATCCCCGCCTTCAGCGCCTGGATCGAGTCGCCGGAGCCCGGCATCAACACCAGCACCACGGTGTCGGCGATCGAGATGATCCCGACCTCGCTCTGGCCGGCGCCGACGGTCTCGAGGAAGACGACGTCCTTGCCCGCCGCGTCGAGGACGAGCAACGTCTGCAGCGTCGTCTCGGCGAGACCGCCGAGATGCCCGCGCGTCCCCATCGAGCGGATGAAGACCCCAGGGTCGAGGAAGTGGTCGGTGAGGCGGATGCGGTCGCCGAGCAGCGCGCCGTGCGTGAACGGGCTCGACGGGTCGACCGATACGACACCGACCTCGCGCTCATCGGCGCGCACCCGGCGAACCAGTGAAGAGACGAGACTCGACTTGCCGACGCCGGGCGGCCCGGTGAGACCGACCGCGTGCGCGCCGCCCGTCGACGGGTACACGTCGCTGACCACCTCGTAGGCGAGCGGGTCGCCGTTCTCGACCAGCGTGATCGCGCGCGCGAGCGCGCGGCGGTCGCCAGCGCGGAGCGCCTCGACGAGACGCTCCCGCGTCCATTCGCGACGGGTGGACATCGTCAGGCGGTTGCCTCGCGCGGTATCAGACGGGAGGTGTCGGCCCGGAGGAGCGCGACCACGACCAAGGCGCTCCCTGCGGTGAACGCCGCGGCGACGACGTACGTCCAACGTGCGCCGATGGCTGCGGTGAGCGGTGCGGAACTCGCCTGCGCGAGCCCGAGGAACGCAGTCTGCACGCTGATGATGACCGTGAACGCACGGCCGCGTAGCCGGTCGGACGTGTAGCGCTGGACGATGAGGATGGTCATCGGGAACGTCAGGCCGTTGCCGAACCCGGTCATCGTCATCGAGGTCGCCGCAATCCAGATATTCGGGGCCGCGGCCGCGCCCAGGATGCCCACGGTGAGCGGGACGAACGCGAGTGCATAGATGTTGAGCACGTTGTGCCGCTCGAGCAGGAAGCCGGTGACGATGCTGCCGGCGACGAGCCCGACACCCGACCCGGTCCAGAGCAATCCGTACCCGAACCCGCGGCTGGACCCGAGCGACCTGGTCGCGAGGAAGATCTCGCTGACGTTGACGAGCCCCGACGCGATGATGGTCAAGCCGAAGCCGTAGAGCGCGATGCGCAGCGCCGTCGAACGGAACGCGGTGAACCCCTCACGGAGGTCACTCCAGTGGCCGCGCGAGATTCCCTGTGCGCTCTGGAGGAGGCGGCCGGGAATGCGGACGAGCAGGACGGCTGAGAAGAGGAACGTCGCCGCGTTCATCCAGTAGACGATGTGGGAGCCCGAAACGCTCACGAGGGTGCCGGCGATCAACGGGCCGATCGCCGCGGCAAGCCATTCGGTGCCCTGCAGGAGCGTGGTCGCTGAGTCGAGGTCCCGCTCACCGACGAGGTTCGGCGCACCGGCGAAGACCGCGGGACGGAAGAACGAGTCGGCGATCCCGGACACCGCCGCGAGCACGATCATCGTGCCGGGATGGTGGGCGAAGGGCAGCAGCGCGAAGACGACGAGCCGCACGACGTCGGAGCCCACGATCAACGTCTTTCGTGAGAGCCGGTCGATGAGCGGCCCGATGAAGAGGCCGACGAAGATCCGCGGCATGAACGTGACGAGGAACAGGAGGGCCACCCACCACGTCGACTGCGTGCGGGCGTCGATGTCGGCGGTCAACGCGATCGTGGTCGCGTACGTCCCGATCGCCGACCCGAGCGTCGCGGTGAACAGCAGCCGGAACATGCCGTTCCCGAAGACGGCCGCGCGGCTACGGATGCGGGCCGACCCGGTCACGCAGTTTCCCGCTCCGGCGCCGGCGAAGCCGGCACCTTCGCTCCTCGTGAGCCTCCGGCAAGCGTACGGCTCATGCGAGCGCGCGTCCGAGCGCGCCCGCGAACTCGTCGATCTCGTCGGGAGTCCCGACAGATACACGGATCGCGGTCGGCGCCCCGAACCCGGCGAGTGGACGCACGATCACGCCTTCGTGGAGGAGGCGCTCGAACAAGTCGACCGCATCGCTGCCGACGTCCACGTACACGAAGTTGCCGACGGACGGCACGGGCTCGAAGCCGTGCTCGGCAAGGATCTGGGCAAGCCGCTCGAGGCCCTGGGCGTTGACCGCGCGGCGCCGCTCGATCTCGGCGCCCCCGTCGATCGAGGCGGTGGCGGCGACCTGCGCCGTCGTCGTCAGGTCGAACGGCCGCCGCACCTTCGTCATCGCCGCGACCACCTGCTCGGGACCGATTGCGTACCCGACTCGCTGGCCGGCGAGCCCGTAGATCTTCGAGAACGTCCGCAGGACGACGACGTCGTGACCCGCCTTGAAGTAGCGCTCGACTGCGTCCGGATAGTCGTCGCGGTCGATGTACTCGAAGTACGCCTGGTCGATGACGGTGACGACACGTTCGTCCACCCGCTCGAACCACGCGTCGAGCTCGTCGATCGTGTTCATCGTCCCCGTCGGGTTGTTCGGGTGGCAGATGTAGACGATCTTCGTGCTCGGCGTGATCGCGTCGGCGAGCGCGTCGAGGTCGTAGCGGTGGTGGCGCAGCGGAACGAGGTGCGCGTGCGCTCCCTGCTTGCGCGCGTAGATGACGTAGCTCGGGAACGACGGCCAGCCGCAGACGATCTCATCCCCCGGGTCGAGGATCGCCTGGCTCAGGTAGTCGATGCAGCCGTCGGCCCCCGCGCCCGCGCACACGTTCGCGACCGGTACGGCGTGCCGCTCGGCGAGCGCATGGTGCAGCGTGTGCGCGCCGCCGTCCGGGTAGCGGTTCAGGTCGGCGGCCGCCCGCCCCATCGCCTCGAGCGCCGCCGGCAGCGGCCCGAACGGCCCCTCGTTGGACGCGAGCTTGACGACGTGCTCGAGCCCGAGCTCACGCTGGACGTGCTCGATCGGCCGTCCCGGCTGGTACGGGCTCAGGCTGTTGACGCTGTCGCGAAAGAACGAATCGTCACGATCTGCGGCGACTTTCGGCACCCGATCACCCTATCGCCGCCGCCCGCCGAACAGCGATCGACCACGTACCCTGCCGGGGTGCCCGAGCTCGGCCTCTTCCCGCTGCCGGTCGTCCTCGTCCCCACCGAGCGGATCCCGCTCCACGTCTTCGAGCCGCGCTACCGCGAGCTGATCGCCGAGTGCGTCGAGACGGACGGCGAGTTCGGGCTCGTGCTCGCGACCGGCGACGGCGCGGTGCACGAGATCGGGACCCGTGCGCACGTCGCCGCGATCGTCGAGACGCTCGACGACGGAGCGATGAACGTCGTCGTCGAGGGCGGCGAGCGCTTCCGGCTCCTCGAGCTGACGGCCGGGCGGTCGTTCCAGACGGGTCTCGTCGAAGACGTGTTCGACGACGACGAGCCGGTCGACGAAGACGACGTCGAGCGCGCGCTGAAGGTCTTCCGCGACCTGGCGGAAGCGGCGGAGAGCGACGTCGACATCCCGGAGGCCGACTCGCCGGATCTCGTGTGGGAGCTCGCCGCGCGCGTCGACTTCGGTGTCGAGCCGAAGCAGGAGATCCTCGCGTCGACCTCGCCTCCCGATCGGATGCGGCGCCTCGTCGAGCTCTTGCAGGTATCGCTCGACGCCGTGCGCCTCGAACAGGCCCTACGCGAGCGTGCAGGCCAGAACGGAAAGGTCACACCGCTGAACGGCGACGGCGGGCACTAGGACGTGGTCGGCCGGCCGTTCTGCGTCAATCGCTCACGCTCGCGCTGCTTGGCATAGTCGACGGCGTCACGGGCGTCGAGCGGCAGCCCGTACCCGCGAAGGAACGGCTCCGGAGACATCTCGATCTCGAACTTCCAGAGCGCATAGCCGACGTCCTCCACCCGCGGGCCGGCGTGAGCGTTGTCGAAGTCGATGACGAACGAGGGGACACCGTCGACCCAGATCAGGTTCCACGGACCGAAGTCGCCGTGGCAGACGACCTCCGACGCGCCGGCAAGCGCTGTCCCGGCAACCGCATCGTGGTAGCGGCGGAGGAGCGAGCCGGCCGCGGCCAGCTGGCCGTCGCTCCACGTGAGCCGACGGGTATCCGAGAACGTCTCACCCTCGAGAAAGGTCAAGACGTCACGACCTCTTTCGTCCAGTCCGAGCCAGCGCGGCGCCGCGTCGAATCCGACCTCTGCGAGGTGAACGAGCACGTCGCGCATCAGTTGAGTTGCGTGGGTCTGCGGCCGCCGTACCGTGTCACCGACCCGCACGACGCCGTCGACCGACCAGCCGCCCCCGAGCGGTACCTCGTCGCTCATCCGACGACCACGCCGTCCCCACCGCGCCGCGCATCGCCCGCCGCGGCGAGGCTGCCGTCCGCGAGGACCTCGACGGCATTCGTGCCGCCGAAGTAGAGGTTAGGGCGCCGCCAGCGCACGAGGTTCTTCGACCACTCCTCGACGAGATCGAGCTCGGCCGGATCGAAGCCGCCCTCGCAGTGCACGTGCGAGTCCTCGACGTGGACGCGTGGAGCGTCGATCGCCGCCGCGACACCGTCGCCGTGGACGAGCACGTTGACGATCACCTGCATGATCGCGCCGCGCAGACGGACCGACCCCGCGCTGCCGAGGACGAGGCGCGGCCGCCCGTCCGCGAGCACGACGGTCGGCGCCATCATGCTCGTCAGCCGGTGACCCGACTCGGCGGGAGCGCCCGCGACGAGGTCGTACTCGCCGAGCATGTTGTTGAGCTGGACGCCGGTGCCGGGCACGATCACGCCGGAGCCGGAACCCGTCGAGGACGAGAGAGACGCCGCGTTCCCATCTGCGTCGACGGCGGAGACGTGCGTGGTGCCGCCGGCCGGTGCCTGCTCGCTCGCCCACGTTCCCTCGGCAATGCGCGCGGCCGCTTCCGCGAGTGCGTCGTCGGCGAACAGGCGCTCTTCCAGGCCGCCTGCGTGGAGCGCCTGCGCGAACGCCCCGTCGCGGACGCGCGTCTGCTCGCGCATCACCAGCGCGAGCGCGCGGACCGCGGCGGCCGATCCGCGCTCGCCTGCCCCGATGCGCTCGAGGAGCGCGAGACCGTAGGCGATCAGGATCCCGCCCGACGACGGGGGTGGGTTCGAGATCACCTCGCACCCGCGGTACGGCACGCGCACGGGCTCGCGCCAGATCACCTCGTACGCGGCCAGGTCGGCGACGGTGAGGCGGCCGCCGCCGTCTTCGACCGTGCGCGCCACCGCCTCGGCGAGCTCGCCCCGATACAGCGCCGCCGCGCCGTCCTCGGCGATCCGCTCGAGCGTCCCCGCGAGGTCCGGCAGGCGAAGCAGGTCTCCCGGCTGCAGGCGCGAGCCGTCCGGACGGCTGTACAGGCGCCGTCCTTCGGCGGTGTGGCGGAGGATCAGGTCGAGGATCGCGTGCAGATGCGCCTGCGGCCGCGTCAGCTCGACGCCCCGGCGGGCGAGCTCGATCGCCGGCGCCACCACCTCGGCCCACGGCAGGCGACCGTACGCCCGGTGCACCGCCTCGAGGCCGGCGGTCGTCCCGGGCACGGCGCACGAGGCGCCGCCGATGCGGAAGATCTGGGTCGTCTCGCTGTCGCCGCCGAACCCGACGTCGATCGCGTGCATCTCGGCGCCTCTCAGCTCCGGGCGCCCGAGGCCCGGCGTGGCGACGAAGAAGTCGGCGACGCGCGGGGCCCCGCCGCGGGGCGCGACGAGGGCGAAGCCGCCGGCGCCCGGCCCGGTCAGCGGGCTCTCGGCGACCCACCCGGCGAACCCGGCCGCGACGCAGGCGTCGACGGCGTTCCCGCCCTCTTCGAGGGTGCGCGCGCCCGCCCGCGCGGTGAGAGCGTGACCGGCTGCGATCGCGCCCTTCATGAAACGGCTTTGCCTGTCGATGAAGGAGAACCGTGCATTGCACTCCGAATCTTCACGATTTCGGTACTAACTGGAGGCAAGGTTCTTCGTCGTGAGTCATGAACGCACGATCATGAGCCTCTCTCGCCCGACCTTCACGCTCGTGCTGGCCGGCGCCGCCGCCGCAACTGCGCTCGGCGCGCTCTCGCTGCCGCTGCTCGGGCACCACCTCACCTCCACGTTCCACGTCCTCGCCGGCGCAAGTCGCCCGTGGCTCCTCTGCTCGTTCCTCGCCTTCCTCGGCGCCTTCGTCTGCACGGTCGGTGCGTGGCGATCGGCACTTTCCGCCGCCGGCGCACGCCTGTGCCCGAAGCAGGCCGCCGCGCGGCTCGGGATCGGCTCGATGGTCAATGCCTTCACACCCGCGAAGCTCGGCGACGCGGTCAAGATCACGCTCTGCGCGCGGGCGATCGACGCTCCCGACCGGATGTGGACGGCGACCGGGACGTACACCGCGCTGGCCGCGGCGCGCTCGCTGACGCTCGCCGGACTGGTCGTCGCGGCCAGCGCCACCCACGCGCTCCCGATCTGGCCGGTCTTCGTCCTCGTCGGCTCCGCCGGGCTCGTCGCGCTGACCGCGGTCGCGTCGACCCGGTTCCGGAGCCATCACCGGATCGCCAGCTTCCTGGCGGGCGTCGCGGCCCTCGCGAAAGACCGTCGCGCGCTGCGCGGCGTCGCGCTGTGGACGATCGGCATGCAGCTCTTCCGGCTCGCAGGGACGCTTGCCGTCGTGTACGCGTTCGGCCTCCCGCAGCCGCTGCTGGCCGCCCTCGTCATCCTCCCTGCGCTCGACCTCGCAGGGGCGGTCCCGCTGACCCCCGGGAGCTTCGGCATCGGCGGCGGCGCCGTCGCGGTCGCCCTCGCGAGCCGCGGGATCGGCATGACCGACGCACTCGCGACCGGGCTGGCGATCCAGGCTGTCGAGACGCTCGTCAGTGTCACCTGCGGATCGCTCGGGCTCGCCTACCTCATGCAGCCGAGCGAGCGCGTCACGCGCGCGGCGATCCGCCTCGCCGTCGTCGGCGCTTCGACGGTCCTCGCCGCACTC
>Ga0105238_10004901_pt1 | contig 13241 bp, 12 predicted proteins | sample KBSC34metaG_FD_81526 | JGI IMG/M metagenome (GOLD analysis project Ga0105238, IMG submission 81526) | Corn rhizosphere microbial communities from Kellogg Biological Station, Michigan, USA - KBS C3-4 metaG | ecosystem: Host-associated > Plants > Roots > Rhizosphere > Soil | place: Michigan, USA... | reverse complement strand
GCGCAAACTCACAGACTTCAATCCGCAAACGAAATCGTGGGTATTCGGGAAAGTAAGCGAAGTCGTCTGGAAAAATTCGAAGGACGGACTGGTCCGTCGAGGGGTGTTAATCACACCGCCAGACTATAAACCAGGAACGCTCTATCCTGTCGTCGTCAATACACATCCCGGCGACACAGCATGGTGGACCGGGTTTCACGCGAGCCGGTGGTGGGATTGGGGACAGTTGCTGGCTTCGAACGGTTATGTAGTCTTTCTGCCCAACACGCGCGGGGTCACAGGTGAAGGGGGAGCGATGCACGCAACGATCGACGATTGGGGCGGCATGGCTTTTCAGGACCTGATGGATGGAGTTGATTATCTAATCGCTCAGAAGATCGCCGATCCAAATCGCCTGGGTATCGGAGGGTGGAGTAACGGCGGCTTCATGACGGAGTTTGCGATTACACACACCAACAGGTTCCGAGCGGCTGTTGCTGAAGCTGGTCACTCAGACTTCTTCAGTCTGTATGGCACATCTTATTTGCGAGACTCGCTTCGCCGAAGCAGCAAGCAAAGTCCCTACTACAATCGTGAATGGTATGATCAGCGCTCGCCGATCAGTTCGATCAAGAATTGCCGCACGCCTACTCTCTTACTACACGGCGAGTACGACGCGGGAGTGCCCGTGGGTCAGGCCTACGAGTTTTACACAGGATTGAAAGACGCTGGCGTTGAAACTGAATTGGTAGTTTATCCGCGAGAACGCCACAGCATTCAGGAGTACTTGCACAGAGTGGATGTTCAGAAGCGCATGCTGGCTTGGTTCAACAAGCACTTAAAATAGAATGACGATGATCCTTGCAGGCATTGCCTGGATTTGCGCTTCTGGCTGGCTCGTCTTCGCTGCCGTATCACTGTATGAGCTTGCGCGTCGCAAACCGTTATTTCTCGCAGCACATGCTCAGCAAACGACGAACGCGCCGCTCGTTTCCGTTCTGATGCCCTCGCGCAATGAAGCCGGGCGCATTTTGGCCCAGTCGGTCCAGTCGGTTCTCGCACAAGATTACGAGCAACTTGAAGTGATAGTTGTTAATGACCGTTCCAATGACGGTACGGAGGCGATCTTGCGCTCGATTGCGGCAACGGATAAACGCCTCAGCCTCATAAACGGAGTCGAGCCGCCGGCCGGATGGCTCGGCAAACCTTATGCTCTGCAGCAGGCTTTAGAGTCTTCGCGCGGGCAGTGGGTATTAACAGTCGATGCCGACATGGTACTCGAGAAAGACGCTGTTGGTGTTGCGCTCAGTCAGGCACTCGCGGCCGAGTACGACGTTTTGACGTTGACGCCGTTCTTCGAGGCCAGGAGTTTTTGGGAACGAGTCTTCACGCCGGCGTGGTTATTAATTCTGTTCGTGTCGTATCCGTTTGAGAACCTTAACAATCCGAAGATGAAACCGAATGTCGCGTTTGGCGCGTTCATGTTAATGCGTCGCGAGGTGCTCGCGCGCGTCGGAGATTTTGGCGCAGTGCGCGCGGATGTCCTCGAAGACGTGAAACTCGCCGAGCTCATAAAGAGTTCGGGAGCGCGTTTTCACATCGGCCATGCACCCAATCTGGCGCGAACGAGAATGCACTACAATTTTCGTGAGATATGGAACTACCTCTCGCGATGCATGTTTGCCGGCCTGCGGTATTCGTTTCTCTCGAGCGCGCTGTATATCCTGACAGGTTACGCGTTCGTCGTTGCGCCGCCGTTTATCGCCGCCGTCTGCGTGCTGATGTTCGGAACGGGTTGGTCTACTGAATGGTCAAGTGTGTTGCTCGTTCCTTCTCTTACGATCTGGGGAATCCAGGTTGCCGCTTTAATTCTTATCTGCAAAAAGTGTGGGGTCCCCTGGCCCTATGCCTTCTCCACTCCACTTGGTCTGTCGCTGTTCTACACGGCACTGCTGGTTTCCACGATCAATATTCTCCGCGGCAAGGGAGTGACGTGGAAAGATCGCAGCGTTTATGACAGCGCGGCGAATGAACCTCCTAGAGGTAGAGAGAGATTCTAAAGCGCGCGTCCGGCTGGCTTTGTACTAAAAGTCGTTAATCCCGCCCACGGCAGTGGGCGGATTGTTCAAGTCCTCTCTATATGGAGGTTACTTCTGAAATATGAATCCCGCCCAACGGAAGTTGGCGGATAGTTCAAGTCCGACCTATTTATGGGATTTAGAATAAATAGTAACGGACTTGAAGTATCCGCCCAACTCCCGTTGGCGGGATTGAAACCGCGTTTAGGTTCGAAGTTATAGAAAGGACTTGAACAATCCGCCCACTGCTGTGGGCGGGATTCGGGACTTTTAGTGCAACACAACCAGAAGCAGGAGCAGGCCTGCTCCTGGTTGACGGTTTGATCTAAAGGCTTCACTCGCGCTCGGGTAGAGACTTCAAGTACTCAACCACATCAGTCTTCTCCTGCGCTGTCAAACCCAAACTGAAACGAGTGTTGTAGTGATTCACGACGTCCAATAGCGTCGCGAAACGTCCGTCGTGATAATACCTTCCCTTATTCGCCGGGCTCATAAACAGACCGTTCTCGCGCACAAAAATCCCTGCGAGATTCATCGTCTTGTAGACCCCATCAGGCGCTCGATCTGCCTGGAAACTATCAATGCCAATCTCCGCCGGCGTGTGGAGATTCCAACCGGGCTCCGTCCATAACGGCTCAACATGGCAATTGTTACACCCGGCTTTCCCGCTAAACAGCTCATCACCGCGTGCCGCAGCTGCAGCGTCGAAGTCAACGCCCGGTTCCGGCTCAGGCGCTGGAATCGCAAGTTGATAGAAATGAAGCTCCGGCAATTTCTTCGTTATCCGATCCTGGTCGGGATCGATGTGTGGCAAGTCGGCAAACCCATTCGCCGCAGCGATCGGGAACTTGACGGCATTGTTCAATCGCGGATCGAAGAACCTGCCTATACCTCGCATCTCGAGCGCAGCGACAAAGGCGTTCCAATAACTGACCGTTCCCCACGCTCCGGTCCATGTATGTTGATTGAACCCGGCAAGACCAAAGGCATTCGGGATCAATGTCGCTCCAGGAACGTTCGTGCCCGTCACGACGCCGTCGGTCACCTGCTGCGGATTGAACGCCTTGCCGTCCAGTAACAACTCCGCGTCAAATTTGCCGGGACCCCAGCTATTAAGAACGGCCCGAACCGTGGCCTCACTAACTCCGAGCAAGTTCGCGAACGGACTGACAGTCGGAGCCGCAGCAATGACTTTTCCAACGTCGAGATCGCGGTTGGCAAAACCGTCAAGTCTCTCACCAACTCCAAACGTCAACGAATTGTCCACGGTCGAGTGGCACAGTGCGCATGTGATACCGACCGACGTTAAGTCATCGCCCGCGAAAAACCCCTGAATACCGACCACAGCATTGAGTTTCAGCAACGCAACTGTCGTAGCCGGATCGTTAAGGTTCACCTTGCCCTGTTTCAATTTGTTGATGAGCGGCCGCGGTAAAGCGTCAACATCTACTTTGAGACCGAGACTTAGTGCAGTGGCCGGACTAATTCCTGGACCTACGCCACCCAGTGCTGCGCCCTTGATCGCCTGATGAAGTTGCAACTGGCAGCCCCAGAACACTTCGTCGCCAAAGGTGTCGAACCGAAACGTCGCTCTGCCATCCTCAAGAAATTCATTAGCGTTATCGATAATCTCTGTATCAAAGTCGCTGAGTTTTGCTCTCTTCGCCTGACTTTGCGCCGGCGGACCCTGAGCGCGGCTTATCAGTACCTTCGACGGACCTTCCTTAGCCTGACTAGATTTGGCCTGACCGGCCTTTGCCTCACCGCGGTTAACTATAACGAGCCCAACAACCGTAATTGCGAGCAACACGACTATTACGTAAAGGATTCTTACGCGCATGACACTTCACCCTCCGGGATCGAAACGGTGGACGTAATCGCAGGGGCAATTGCTAAGGGAGGTAGTTGAGTAGGGAATTTGCTCCCTTAGAGTACGCCCTAACAGTCCAGCTTTTCTCTCCGCAGATTTCACGGATTCATTGATAAAGTCTGTGTAATCTGTGTACGAACCTCACCTGCGAGCGCGCGTAGGATTTGCTAGACTGAAAGCCCACACATTTCAAATCTTTCAAGGAGGAACTATGACCGAGACCGCGGAACGAATCGAAGATCGGCTTGCCGACTTCACCCGCGACAAGAGAATTCTGCTCTTATCATTGATGGCAGTAATCGTAGGCGCGACGAGCGCCCTCGTAGCCAAAGCACTCGTTTGGTTAATCGCAATCTTTACAAATCTTACGTTCTATCAACGCTTCTCTTCCGACTTCATTTCACCGACAAATCATCACCTGGGAGCGCTCGTGATCTTTGCGCCCGTCGTGGGTGGTTTGATCATCGGACTGCTGGCGCGCTGGGTGCAATCGAGGGAAGATTGATCTCGCTCGGCGATCCCGGTCTATGGGCAATGATCAGTATGGCGGCATTGATGGGTGGAACTATGCGCTCGCCTTTGACCGCCATGATCTTCACTCTCGAGCTGACTCACGATCTGAATATCCTGCCCGCTCTGCTCGTCTCCTGTATCGCTGCACACGCGTTGACCGTGTTGTTGCTACGTCGCTCGATCCTGACGGAGAAAGTTGCGCGGCGTGGTTATCACGTGACGCGCGAATAACGAGAATGGTGCGTCACGACATCGGTCGCTTGCCGGTTGTGCGACGTGATAATCCCCGCCAGGTCGTCGGTTACTTAGGCCGTGCCAGCGTCATGACAGCGAGATTGCGCCGTCATGAAGAGGAACACCACCGGGAACCAGGCTGGCTGCAGGCGTTTTCGTAGAAAGTAGCCACGGATTATACGGATCAAATCCGGATCAATCCGTATAATCCGTGGCAAAATGTCCTCCCGACTACTACGTGTCCCCACTTCACACGGAGGCAACATCATGAAAGTGTTCTTGAGTTGGTCTGGGCCAAAGAGCCAGGCGGTAGCCGTTGCATTCCACGATTGGCTGCCATACGTGATACAGAATGCCAAACCATTCGTATCTACCGGCGACATCGACAAAGGCAAACGCTGGAGTGAGGTCCTCGCGAAAGAGCTTAGCGAAGTCGCGTACGGCATCATCTGTATAACGCAGGACAATTTTAAGGAGCCGTGGATTAACTTTGAGGCGGGCGTAATATCAAAGGCAATTGATATATCTTACGTTTCGCCGTTCTTGTACAACGTCAAGCCAGGACAGATCCAGGGACCGCTCCAACAGTTTCAATTTACAGTAAACAAAAAGGAGGACATTTTTAACCTGGTCAGGAGTATCAATAACAGACTTGATCCTGATCTCCAGCATTCTTTACAGGTTCTCAACGACGAATTCGAAGCCTGGTGGCCCAACCTTGAGTGTAGATTGGCGCAGGTTGAAAGCATTTGCAGATGCTGAAACTCAGACTGGCTTTGACTGGTTATATACACTTGAAGATTTAGGCAGGATTCAGGCGACTGTCGGTTGTCAGTGCATTTGGTTCATCACGCCAGATCCTTTCCGAAACGTTCTGACTGACAACATAAAGAAGGTAATACGAAGCAACATTGCGCGCGGTGTAAGCTACACATTTATTATTCCATCCGCTGGTGAGCCGAATGTCGCCAAACAAGCGCTCCAGCATTTGGATGATGCGAACTCGGGCAAGATTCGTATAAACGACAGGGCGTCAGCAGAGGCATTCCTCAAGGTAGCGGTTACTGACTATCTCCTGTTGAATGCTGACTCCGGCGAAGCGGAAGTCTTTGTCGAGCTACGGACCGGCTCCGGCAGCTACTGGCTCAAGGTGGATGATAAAGCCGCAATTGGCTTTGTAATGCGATTTCGCGCGTTAGCCAGTGCAGATCTCGCGGCGACGGCATAATCGCACTTGGACCGGGTCAGTACAGGGAGCGGTAGCGACCTGGTCAACTACGGCAATGGGATGCTAAACACGGACCAGGTCGCTACCGCTCCCTGTACTGACCCGGTCCAAGTGCGCGATCCTACTAAATCTACGCTGGTAGGTATCCAGACGTTAAAAGCGCTGCGGGGTGCCTGTGACGACACGTACGGTGTCGCGAGCGATCAATAATTCTTCGTTGGTTGGGATGACGTAAATTGCGACACGCGAGGTGTCAGTGCTGATGCGGCCACCTCTATCAGCGCCATGCTTCGAGTTGAGTTCTGCGTCGAGTTCGACTCCCATCCAGATCAGTTCGGAGCAGATCCTCGTTCTAATCTCCGCCGAGTTCTCGCCGATGCCGCCGGTAAACACAATCGCTTCGGCGCCGTTCATAGCGGCCAGGTAACTGCCAATATACTTGCGCGCGCGATAGCAAAAGATCTCAATCGCCAGACGCGCTCGACGATCGTCGTGCTCGTGCGCCTCCGCCAGTAACTCACGCATGTCGTCCGTGAGTCCGGAGATGCCGAGCAGTCCTGACTGCTTGTTTAGCAACGTCTCGACTTCACGGGCTGACAACCCTTCCTTGCTGGCGATCAAATCCACGATCGACGCGTCGAGATCTCCCGAACGCGTGCCCATCACGAGTCCTTCCAACGGCGTGAACCCCATCGACGTGTCGATACTGTCGCCGTGTTTGATCGCGGCTATCGAGCATCCGTTCCCGAGATGCAGCGTGATGATGTTGGTTGCGTCGCGCGCAATTCCCTTTAACGTGCGATAGCGATAAGCGACGTAACGATGCGATGTGCCGTGAAAGCCGTAGCGGCGGATGCGATGACGGCGATAGAGTTGATACGGCAACGCGTAAAGGAACGCGTGTTCGGGCAGCGTCTGATGGAACGCGGTGTCGAACACGGCAACTTGTGGTATGCCAGAGCCGAGAGCCGCGCGCGCCGCCACGATGCCCTGAATGTTTGCCGGATTGTGTAGCGGCGCAAGCTCGATGCAGTCTTCAATCCCACGCAATACTGTATCGGTAATCAATGCAGACGAAGTGAATTGTTCGCCGCCATGGACAACGCGATGACCGACTGCGTGAATGTCGGCGATAGTTGCGACCCCAGTGAGTCCCGACTCCTCTCCGATCGCCCAACGCAAAATCATCTCGACAGCCGCACGGGTGTCCCTAATCGGCTCGGCAAAACGTTTGGGCGCTTTCCCTTCGGCAGTGAACGTCACGATTCCGGCGCCGCCGATGCGCTCGATCAACCCATGGGCCAGACGCTTGTCGGCGTCCTGCTTGATTAGCTCGAGGTCCGTCGCAATAAGTTGAAACTTGACCGACGAGCTGCCGCAATTAAGGACCAGCACGTTCATGGCTATCCACAGATTACACAGATTCTCTCTATCTGTGTAATCTGTAGATGGGAGGGTTATGAGAAAGATCTCAAAGATATTCCTGTTGATAGTCGTTTTCGTGGTTATTGTGGCGGGGCTGCTTGCCTCGCGTATCTACACATACGGAAATACTCGTTCTGATGCGTCGGCTGACGCTGCGATCGTGCTCGGCGCAGCGGTCTGGAGTTCGGGTGTTTCGCCAGTCTTCCGGGAACGCATCAATCACGGCATCGATCTGTATCGAACGGGTAAAGTTCGCAAACTAATATTCACTGGTGGACAGGGAAACGCAGGCGAGCCGACCGAATCTTCCGCGGCCCGCGATTATGCGATACAGAGTGGAGTCCCCGCGCAGGATATTTTGATCGAAGAGAAATCTCATACGACGTATGAAAACATCTTGTATGCGAAGCAAGTCGCTGATTCCGAGCATATCAAGAGAGTGCTGATCGTGAGTGATCCGTTGCACATGAAACGTGCAGTACTAATGGCCCAGGATGTTGGCCTGATAGCCGAACCATCGCCGACACCCAGCACGCGGTATCAAGGTCTTAAGAGCCAGTTCGGTCTTTTAGCGCACGAAACCTATTACTACATTGGCTATCTAATACGCCGCTCTCTTTAGACGTTTATGGAATCTGCGTAATCTGTGGATGCAACTTGACACCAGCGCGGCGCTCGACATAGAGTTTGCAGGCTCACGTCACAGGATAAGTTCTTTGCATTGTAATAATCGCTGTTTCAATTCGCTGTCGATCGATAGCGAATTGGACCGTCGCAGGTGCCCATAGAGGGTGACAAGGGAAGATGGGTGAAAAGCCCAGACGGTTCCCGCCACTGTGTACCGGCGATTGCGTAGCTTCCAGATGATGGTCACTGGTCCGTTGAGACTGGGAAGGCCGTGAAGCGACGCGTTCGAGCCGGAAGTCAGGAAACCTTGCCTGCTGCAACGGAAGCGACCACAACTGCTCCGGGAAAGAGCTGGTGGCGTCACACGCAAGCATAATCTATCGAGTTTAGGACGCCCTCGATCTTCCAAAGGAGATCGAGGGCTTTTTGTTTTTAATCCGCGTTATCCGCGGTTAGGAGACCTATGGAAAACGTATTTTGCAGAGTATTTATCGCGATCGTGATCGGATTCGCGTTTGTTCCAGCGGCACAAGCGCAAACAGTAGAAACTGAGATCAGCGGACATGTGAAGGATCCGCAAGGCGCAAATCTGCCGGGCGCGACGGTGAGACTGTTCGGACGCGATCGAGCGCTGAGCCTGGTGACTGCGACTAATTCAAACGGCGCTTACAACTTCAAACACCTGGCAGCCGGCGAGTATCTCATCGAAGCAGAAGCGAGTGGCTTCGCGTTAGCTGAAGCAAAATCGGTAATTGTCACGCGTGGACAAGCGACAACTTTCGACATCGCTTTGCAGTTGTCGGGTTTACGAAGTTCCGTAGTGATCACCGCCTCCGACACTCCGCAGACTGTCGATGAAGTCTCCAAAGCACTGACGGTCGTCGATAATCAGGAGATTGATGAACGTGATGAAATGGCGATCCCTGAATCGCTGCGCGTCGTGCCGGGTTTGCGTGTGCAGCAACTTGGTGGTCCAGGCTCGCTCACATCAATCAAAACACGCGGACTGCCAAGCGAGGATACGGCAGTGTTAATCGACGGCATACGCTTTCGCGACGCCGCTGCTCCGCAAGGTGATGCGTCGGGTTTTCTCGAAGACCTGGTCGCCACGGATGTCGGCAGGCTTGAAGTTTTGCGTGGTTCGGGATCGTCGCTGTACGGCTCGAATGCTGTTGGCGGCGTCGTGAATATCGTCACCGATGAAGGCGGTGGCCCAGTTCATGGCAGCGTACTTGGCGAGGGTGGAGGTTTGGGTTTCTTTCGCACGAGAGCAAATGTTGCCGGCGGTGCGAATCATAATCGCGTCGTTTACAGTGGCGGGTTTTCATTCTTCAACGGCACACGCGGCATCGACGACGATGACGAAGCTCGCAACACGAGTGGTCAGGGACGTGTTTTGTTCCGCGTCGCTCCTACGGCAACGATTTCAGGACGCATTTACGCGACCAATTCGCGTGTGCAGTTGAACAACAACCCGGAAGCCATCGGCAATCTGCCGCCCACGGGAATCATCGAAGCAATTCCCTTGTCGCACGCGGAGCAGCTTCGCTTCGAAGCCGGCGTCCCGCCTTCACAGTTGAACATAGGTCCCGCCACATTCGTTGCCGGAGCTAACGACCCGGACGCCGTACGTGAAGGCAATTTCTTCAATGGCGCCGTCAGTTTCACACAACGTCCGACTGAGACCTTCGGCTACACGATCAGTTACCAGGGACTGGCGACAAACCGCAGCAGTATCAATGGACCGCTCGGCGTCGGATTTCAACCGTTTGGCGGCAGTACGAGGTCTGACTTTGACGCCCGAATCCACACGGTGAACGCGCGTGTCGACCTCCAGGCTGGACAGTACAACTTCATCACGGGTGGATACGAGTTCGAGAGTGAAAATTTCAAGAACCCGTCGTTTCAGGTGAATCCTGCGGACAATTCCGACGTTGATGTGACGCAGCGGAGTCACGCGATTTTCGCGCAGGACCAGTTACGACTACTCGACGATCGATTACAGATATCCGGTGCATTTCGCGCGCAGTTCTTCAGACTGGAACGACCGGTGTTCACACCCGCTGCATCCGCGCCATATGCGGGAATCACGTTTCAGTCGCCGCCGACAGCTTACACAGGCGATGGCTCTGTTGCTTACACGTTTCGATCTTCCGGAACTAAACTGCGCGGGCACGTCGGCAACGGCTATCGCGCGCCGTCACTATTTGAACGCTTCGGCACCGCCTTTGACAGCTTCTTTGGCTACTCAGTGTTTGGCGATCCGCGTCTGGAGCCGGAACGTTCGATAGCTTTCGATGCAGGAATCGATCAGACATTTCACGACAATCGAGTGCGACTCTCGGCAACGTACTTTTACACTCAACTGCGAAAGATCATCATCTTCGACTTTTCCGGATTGATCGATTTCACGACCGATCCATTCGGACGCTTTGGTGGCTATTTAAATACGAACGGCGGTATTGCGCGCGGTGCTGAAGTCGAACTAAGAGCAACTCCCACGCGCACGTTGAATCTGACTGCCGCTTACACATTCACGAAAGCGCAGCAGCGTACGCCGCAAGTGCCGGGGACGGTTCGATCGCTCGTGATTCCCGATCACCAGTTCTCAGTTGTCGCGACACAACGGATTGGTCGCAGGGTCACGGTGAACTTTGATTTTTCCGCCTCGAGTAATTACCTCGGCGCGATCTTTGACCCTGGGAGTTTTACGAGTCGCGGGTTTAGATTTAAAGGGCTCGCGAAGGCAGATCTGGGTGCGAGCTACTACCTTCCCCTCGGTGACGACAAGCGACAACTGCGTTTCTTTGGGTATGTGGATAATCTCTTCGATAGAGAGTACTTTGAAAGCGGCTTCCGCACGCCTGGAAGAACCGGACGCGCCGGAGCCAGTTTTATTTTCTAATCGTGGAAGAGAGTGAACCGGAAGCACTGATCGAGAATGAGGACTATTATTTCGAGAATGGATTAATGGTCCTCACCTCGCAGTATCTTCTGCGTCGCGGGTTTTGCTGCGATCAGGGATGTCGGAACTGTCCATATGAAGCCACGGATAAAAACGGATCGATAACGGATGGATAAGGGATTTCCGCGTCGCATTATTTGTCTGACGGAAGAAACCACGGAGACGCTTTACCTGCTTGGTGAACAGGAGCGGATTGTCGGTGTGTCAGGTTACACCGTGCGGCCGCCGGAGGCGCGACAGAAGCCACGAGTCTCGGCTTTCATCAACGCGAAATTCGACAAGATACTGGCGCTCGAACCTGATCTGGTTTTTGCGTTTTCGGATCTGCAGGCCGACATCGCCGCCGAGTTAATCAGGCGTGGCGTTACTGTGTTCACGTTCAATCAACGCAGTGTCACAGAGATAATGGAAATGATCCTGGTGATTGGACGGATTGTAGGCGTCGCGGAAAAAGCCGAGCGCCTGATCGCAACGTTGCAACGCGAGATGGACGCGATCGCGGAGTCAGCATCGCGCTTTTCTTACAGACCACGAGTGCTGTTTGAAGAATGGTACGACCCGCTGATCTCCGGTATTCGCTGGGTTGATGAGTTGCTTGAAGTCGCCGGTGGTGATTCTGTCTTTCCCGAGTTGCGCACGCAGCAAAGCGCGAAAGATCGAATCGTGAATCCGGCTGAGGTGATTGCACGCGATCCACAGGTGATCATCGGCTCATGGTGTGGGCGACAGGTTAAAAAGAACCTCATTCGCGCTCGCGAAGGCTGGACGAACATCAGCGCCGTTCGTGACGATCAACTCTACGAGGTGAAATCGACCTATATTCTTCAACCTGGTCCAGCCGCGCTCACCGAAGGACTGCGGCAGCTTCACGCCATCCTCGCCCACGTTGTGGGTCATGAAATCGACCCCGCTTTGTTGCCGAAAGAGCGTGCTGACGCGCGTCTCGGACTCGCCGCTTAAACTCACCCAAATCAGGCACATGGTGGCGCAAATCGTACGTCAAAAAAGGTGCAACTCAAGCCGTGGGTGATGAATCTCAATGCTTGACCACTTATACCCGGCAAGGTTATTAACTGTTCCCTGATTTACCTGAGGAGTATTTGATGAGTTCGATTAAAAAATTCTCGCCTGCCCTTATCGCGATTTTTTCCCTGATTTTTGCCCTTTCCGGTTCGACCTACGGCAAGAATAAAAACGTTAAATTCCCAACCATCAAGATCAAAAACTTTGGCCAAATGGATGACAGGTTTTTCCGAGGTGGACGACCTGAGGACGACGACTATGCAGCTCTCGCTGCGCTCGGTGTGAAGACGATTATCGACCTGACGGATAATTCGCGCGCAGAAGAGCAGCCCGCAGTCGAGCGTGCCGGACTTCGTTATATCAACATCCCCATGGTTGATAAGAGCTATCCCAGCATGGATCAGATCAACGCGTTTTTGAAGGTGGTTGACGACCCGGAAACAGGTAAGTTCTACGTGCACTGTGCAGGCGGACGTCACCGGACAGGCGTGATGGGTGCGGTTTATCGCTTCACCCACGACAAGTGGAATCTGGACCAGGTCCTAGCAGAGATGGATCAGTATGAGTTTGGTTCCGGTTATGGTCATGGGAAACAGAGGGATTTCGTGAAGGATTACTGGCAGCAATTCCACGGCAACACTGTCGCTGCTGCCACCAACAACTAATTTGCTAGGATGAACACGGATGAGGGCGTTACTTTATTTGCCGATCGTTGTCGCAATGCTTTTGCCAGGTCCTATGTCGCAAAGGAAGATTAATGGTCTTTGGGGCGGTCAGGGAATTTCAATGGAAGCGACTGACTCCGGTGCTACGTTGGATTTCGACTGCGCGTCGGGCACCATTACTGAACCGATAGCGCTGGACAGCGCCGGGAAGTTTTCAGCAAAAGGTCGCTTTGCACGCCAGCATCCGGGCCCTACTCGTGAAGACGACGATAATGCCGGCCAGCCTGCAATCTATAGCGGAGTGATAGACGGCGAGAATCTGACCCTGACTATCACGCTCACAAAAAACAGTGAGAAGGTAGGCAGCTTCACACTCGCACACGGCAAGACGGGCCGAATCAGACGCTGCGGATAGCATTGCCTCAAAAATCCCGAACTGCGCTTGGACACGGTCAGTACCGTCCGCGGTAGCGGATGGGTAAACGATCAGATATACGAAACATTATCAAATCGAACGTGTCTACGACGTACCCATCCGCTACCGCGGACGGTACTGACTGTCTCCAAGCCCGACCTACGAATTTTTCGGCAAAGCCATGCGGATAAAACCAACGGGCGCCAGCGGAAAGCCGGC
>Ga0105238_10004900_pt1 | contig 13243 bp, 10 predicted proteins | sample KBSC34metaG_FD_81526 | JGI IMG/M metagenome (GOLD analysis project Ga0105238, IMG submission 81526) | Corn rhizosphere microbial communities from Kellogg Biological Station, Michigan, USA - KBS C3-4 metaG | ecosystem: Host-associated > Plants > Roots > Rhizosphere > Soil | place: Michigan, USA... | reverse complement strand
GCGTCCCCACCGAACTGATCGTCGTGCCGGGCGGTTTCCACGGCTTCGATATCTTCGCCCCCGAGACCGCGCTGGCGCAGGCCTTCGAGCGCGCTAAGCTCGACGCCCTTCGGCGCGGACTGGGTCTGGCGCGCTGGACGCCCCACGCCGGCTAGGAGGCCGAGCCGGTCTTTGAGGCCTTCTGCGCGGCGATCCATTCGTCGACCCGGCGCTCGAGCATGTCGAGCGGCAGGGCGCCGCCGCCCAGCACCACATCGTGGAACTTGCGGATGTCGAACCTCTCGCCGAGCTCGGCCTTCGCCTTCTGGCGCAGATCCAGGATCTTCTGCATGCCGATCTTGTAGGACGACGCCACGCCCGGCTGGACGATGTAGCGCCGGACCTCCGAGCGGATCTGCGCGTCGGCCAGCGGCGCATTGTCGTGCATGTACTGGACCGCCTGTTCCTCGGTCCAACCCTTCGCGTGGATGCCGGTGTCGAGGACCAGCCGGATCGCGCGCCACTCCTCCAAGGTCAGGCGCCCGAAGTCCGAATAGGGATCCTTGTAGGCGCCCATCTCCTTGGCGAGCTTCTCGGAATAGAGGCCCCAGCCTTCCAGGAAGGCGGCGAAGACCAGGCGCGAGCGGAACTTCGGGACGTTGGTGAGTTCCTGGGCGATCGAGATCTGCATGTGATGCCCGGGGATGCCCTCGTGATAGGCGGCGACCTCGAGCTGCGGGATCGGCATGGCCTTCATATCGATCAGGTGCATGTAGAAGACGCCGGGCCGTGACCCGTCCGGCGAGCCCGCGGCGTAGAACTGCACCGCGCCGGGCTGCTCGCGATAGGGCTCGACGCGCTTCACCACCAGGTCCGCCTTCGGCAGGATGCCGAAATAGCCGGGCAGCTTCTTCTTCATGGCCTCGATGTCGGCCGTGGCGGCGGCGATGTAGGCCTGACGCCCTTCGTCGGTGCTCGGATAGTAGAACTTCGGGTTCTCACGGACGAAGGTGAAGAACTCCTGCAGCGTGCCCTTGAAGCCGACCTGCTGCTGGATCACCGCCATCTCGCCGTGGATGCGCGCGACTTCGCTCAGCCCGAACTGGTGAACCTGCTCCGGCGTCAGGTCCGTCGTCGTCATGTTGCGAAGCCGCATGGCGAAATAGGCCTCGCCATTGGGGTTCTTGCCCACGCCCGTGGCGACCTTGTCGGCCTTGACCTTGTCGGCCTCCAGCCAGTCGATGAGGCCTTGATACGCAGGACGCCATTGGGTGAGCAGCGCGGTCCTGGCGCTCTCCTTCAGGGCATCGGCCCTCGCCTGGTCGATCTTGCCGGCCTTGACGAGCCCGTCGATCTTCGCCTTGGCGTCGGCCCAGATCGGGCTGTCGCCCGAGCCGCCGAACGGCGCGCCCGTGATCAGGGCCCGCGCCTGCTGGATGACGCCCTCGTAGGCGAAGAGCGGCGGGCGCGCCCCGGCCTCGACGTTCAGCTTCGCGCGCGCCTGCAACTGGCCGAGCGCGCGCGCGATACCGCCGATCCGCGCGACATAGGCCTCCATGTCCGACGGCTCGGTGACGCGATGGGTGGAGATCAGGAACTGGGCCAGGGACGCCTGCGGCCCCTGCATCTGCGTGAAGATGTATTCGCTGCGGCGGAACTTCGACGCCTCCGCCGCGCGTTGGTACTGGTCGATCCAGAGGTCGTAGGAAAGCTGGCCGTCAGGCGTGAGGTTCGCGCGCTTGAAGCGGGCCTTCAGGTCCTCGACCGTGCGGCGGCGCCATTCGAGCCCGCGGTCCTGGCCCGCCTCGGACATGTCGTCGATCTTGTCGTAGTCGCGCTTGTCGCCGATCCCGGTCCTGGCCATCGGGCTGAAGGCCAGCGCCTCGTCGTTGCGCGCATCGAACCAGGCGTTGAGCCGCGCGGTCTCGGCCTCCGCCGCCTTGCCGGACGGCGACGCGCTCTGCGCCGCGGCGGCGGGGACCGTGCGCGCCGCGGCGTGTCCGCTCTCCCCGCTCAGCAGGGCCGCGCCGGAAAGCAGCAAGACAGGCAAGATCATCTGTCGATCCCATTGGATTGTTGGGGAATGTGGCGCGTTGCGCAGGTCCGCCGAGCGGCCTAGCCGTAGACGACCTTGCCGGTCTCGTGCCTGGCGAGCCAATCCCAGTTGACCGTGACGCCGAGCCCTGGGCCGTCCGGAACCGGCACGCAACCGTTCGCGTCGACCGCCTCCAGGTCGTCGGAATAGCCTTCGCCATAGATCGGGACCTGGGCGTGGCGACCCGGCGCCTTGGGGTGGACGAGGCCGAGCTCGTAGTAGTTGGTGTTACGGATTGAGGCCATGCACTGGCGCGTCGCCGCGCCCGGCCCGTGGAGCTCGACGTCGAGCCCGAAGCCCTCGGCTACATGAGCCAGCTTCATGACCCCGGTGATGCCGCCCTCGGAATGGATGCCGGCGCGGATGAAGTCGGTGCCTTCGGCGATGATGCCGTCGACCTTCACCTCGATGCCGCGGATGTGCTCGCCCATCAGGATCGGCGTCTTGATGAACTGCCGCAGCTTCTTGTGGGCGAAGGCCGAGTGGCCGCCGTCCTTGTAGGGGTCTTCGTACCAGAAGTAGTTCGCCTCATCGCAGGCGCGCCCGACACGCAGGGCGTCCGCCCAGGTGTTGTACTCGCATGCCGGATCGAGCATCAGGTTCATGCTCTCGCCCACCGCCTCGCGGGTCGCCAGGACCGTTGCGACCTCGCGGTCGATCGGACCGTTGCCCCAGCCATGCACCTTGAAGGCGGGGTAGCCCAATTCCTTGCACTGGACGGCGAAGTCGGCGAACGCCTCAGGCGAATCCAGGCCGCCGTTCTCGTCGCCGTGCAGGGTCGAGGCATAAGCCGGCAGGGCCGTCTTCCAGCCACCCAGAAGCTGGTGCACCGGCACGCCGTAGGCCTTGCCGGCAATGTCCCACAGCGCGCAGTCGATTGGCGCCAGTCCGTACCCGTCGACCTGCCGGAGCGCGCGCTTGATGTCGTTCCAGATCAGCTCGCGCTCGAGCGCGTTTCGGCCGATGAGGTAGTGCGCGACCATCGCCACCTGCGCTGCGGAAACCCCGCCCATGGCGCCGATATATTCGCCGGTGACGCCACCCTCGGTCTCGATCGTGAAAGCATAGCCAACCTCGTTGCAGGCCGCGCCCTTTAGATAGACTTGATTGAAGCCGTTGTAGTCCGACCCCATCTCGCGAAACGTCCAGTTATACTGCCGCACGGTCAGTCGCTTGATGCGGAGGTCCTTCATCCCGTCCTCATAGATCCTTCTGGAGGTCCAGGCGCACTCAGGCGTCGCCATCGGAACCGAATTTTCTGGAGTGCGTGTTCCATTATGGAAACGTTTCCATTTTCAGTCGCGCGTCGGCCGATGTCAAGGAGGCCCACGCACTGCGCGAACCCGCCGCGGGTGAATTCGCCGAGGGCCACGGATTGAACAATCCAAGGAATGGCGCGTGGGCGCATTGCCGCGGTCTCAGCGCAGGCCCGAAACTGGCGGCAGGACTCGCCGACGGGCCGATGGCTTGCGCGAGATTGGCCGCGGCGAGAACCCGAGCATGTCAGATGCGCCCCGACTGCAGTTGCACATCCCCACGCCTCGGGCGCGCCCGGGCGACGCGCCCAGGTTCGACCACCTGGAGATCCCCGCCGCCGGCGCGCTGCGCCGCCCGCCGCCCGACGCCCTCGAAAGCGAGATGCGCGACCTGCCCTATTCGCTGATCCGCGTGCTCGACGACGCAGGCCAGGCGCTCGGAGCCTGGGATCCGCGCCTGTCGCCCGAACAACTTCGCGGCGGCCTTCGCGGAATGGTCCTCACCCGCGCCTTCGACAACCGCCTCTTCCAGGCGCACCGCCATGGCAAGACCAGCTTCTACATGAAGTCCACCGGCGAGGAGGCCGTCGCCGTCGCCCAATCCCTGGCGCTGGGCGCGAGGGACATGTCCTTCCCCACCTATCGGATGGTCGGCTGGCTGATCGCACGGGACTACCCGCTGGTCGACCTGGTGAACCAGATCTTCTCGAACGCCAGCGATCCCCTCAAAGGGCGGCAACTCCCGATCCTCTATTCGGCGCGCGACTACGGCTTCTATTCGCTCTCTGGGAACGTCGGCAGCCGCTTCGGGGCCGCGGTCGGCTGGGCGATGGCCTCGGCCTTCAAGGGCGACGACAGGATCGCGATCGGCCATGTGGGCGACGGCACGACGGCGGAGGGCGACTTCCACGAGGCCCTGACCTTCGCCAGCGTCTACCGCGCGCCCGTGATCCTCTGTGTCACGAACAACCAGTGGGCCATCTCAACCTACTCCGGCGTCGCCGGCGCCGAGGCCGCCACCTTCGCGGCGAAGGCGATCGCCTATGGCATTCCGGGACTGCGCGTCGACGGCAACGACTTCCTGGCGGTCTGGGCCGCCACGGCCTGGGCGGCGCAGCGTGCGCGAAGCAACCTCGGCCCAACGCTGATCGAGCTCTTCACCTATCGCGCCGGCGGCCACTCCACGAGCGACGATCCCACCAAATACCGTCCCGCCGACGAGCCCCAGGCCTGGCCGCTGGGCGACCCGATCGAGCGCCTCGCCCGCCACCTGACGGCGATCGGCGAATGGGACGAGGCCCGCGGCCAGGCTTTGACGGCCGTGGCCGACGGCCTGGTGCGCGACGCGGTGAAAGCCGGCGAGACCGTCGGCGTGCTGGGCAAGTCCAAACCCAGCGTGAAGGAGATGTTCGAAGGCGTTTTCCGCGAACCGGACTGGCGGGTCATCGAACAACGCCGCGAAGTCGGAATCTGACATGCCCAGCATGAACATGATCCAGGCGCTGAACTCGGCGCTTGACGTCGCGCTTACCGCCGACCCCGACACCCTGATCTTCGGCGAGGATGTCGGCTATTTCGGGGGCGTCTTTCGCGTCACCGAGGGGCTGCAGGAGAAGCACGGCCTGACCCGCTGCTTCGACGCGCCGATTTCGGAAGGCGGCATCGTCTCGACCGCAATCGGCATGGGGGCCTATGGCCTGCGGCCGATCGTCGAGATCCAGTTCGCCGACTATATCCTGCCGGCCTACGACCAGCTCGTCTCCGAGGCGGCCCGGCTGCGCTACAGGTCCGCCGGCGAGTTCTGGGCGCCGATCACCGTGCGGGCGCCCTATGGCGGCGGCATCTTCGGGGGCCAGACCCACAGCCAGTCGCCCGAGGCGATCTTCGCGCATGTCACCGGCCTGAAGACGGTGATCCCCTCGACGCCCTACGACGCCAAGGGGCTGCTTCTGGCGGCGATCGAGGACGACGATCCGGTTATCTTCCTGGAGCCGAAGCGGCTCTACAACGGCCCGTTCGACGGACGCCACGGCCAGCAGTTGAAGACGTGGGCCGATGACCCCCGCGCGCACGTCCCCGAAGCTCACTACACTGTCCCGCTCGGCAAGGCCGCAGTGGTGCGTGAGGGCCAGGACGTCACCGTCCTGGCCTACGGGACCATGGTGCATGTCGCCGCCGCCGGCATCGCCGAAGCCGCGGTGGACGCGGAGTTGATCGACCTGCGCTCGATCGTGCCGCTCGACATCGAGACCATCACAGCCTCGGTGAAGAAGACCGGGCGCTGCATCATCCTGCATGAGGCGTCGAAGTTCGCGGGGTTCGGCGCGGAGCTGTCGGCCCTGGTCCAGGAGCGCTGCTTCTTCCACTTGGAGAGCCCGATCGAACGCGTGGCGGGCTGGGACACGCCCTATCCGCATGCTTTCGAGTGGGACTACTTCCCGGGTCCGGCTCGCCTTGCGCGCGCCCTTCAGCGATGTCTGGAAGCCTGAGCCGAGGCGCGGTTCCTGCTTAGGCTCCCCGACGTGGCGAATGCGTCGCCGAGGCGGAGATCGTCGCCTGGCACGTCAAGGCCGGCGATCGGGACAAGGAAAATCAGTCGCTGGTCGATGTGGATTCCGCGGTCCGGCCATGTCGAAAAGCTTGTCCCAGCCCGCGACCGCAAGGTGCGCGGCGCCCAGCACCACGACGTCGCCGGTCGTCAGGCCGTGCGCCTCGTTGGCGCTCCACAACCGCGCGATGGGATCGATCGGCCTCGACGCATCGACCTGCAACAACATCGGTGGATCGTCGCCGACCTCCTCGCGGGTCACCAGCACCGGGCCCCAGATCGCCCGACGATCGCCCGAGCCTCGCGCGACGCCGATGTAGCCGAGCACGCTGCGGAACGGGTTGCGCCGGCCCTCAAGCGAAGCCCCAACCACCGCGGCGATCCCGCCGCCGCGCCCCAGGCAAACGTCCGAACTCCAGAAGATGCGGCGGAACATCCGGTCCGGGTCGAAGGGGCGCAGCGGCCCGGGCTGCGCCCATTGGCCGGTCAGCGGCAGAGCCCATTGCCCCTCGCCGTTGGCGATCCGCGGCGCCCAGGCGCCGAACCCGCCGGCGACCAGCGCCGCGGTCGTCGGATGTCTCCCGAGAAGGCCCCACCGGCCATCTTCCGTCGCCTGCACCAACCGCATGGCGCGCTCCCATCAACTCGCGCCATGCGAGCGCTCGCCGACGCACAAGAAGATTATGCGCGGCGCCTGAAACGGAGCTCCGCTTTCTCGGCCCATTGAATGGGAATTTTAGATCAATCAATGTGCAGATCATGAGAAATCCAGATCATACCATCTCCGAACTCGACGACATCGACCTCCGAATCCTCGACGCCCTGCAGAAGGACGCCTCGCTTTCGACGGCGGATCTGGCGGAGCTCGTCGGCCTGTCGCAGTCGCCGTGCTGGCGGCGCCTCAGCCGCCTGAAGGACGCCGGCTATATCCTGGAGCAGGTGACCCGCCTGAACGCGGAGAAGCTGGGCTTCACCAGCATCTTTTTCGCCCATGTGAAACTGACTGCGCACGGCCGCGCGAACCTGACCGAGTTCGCCGACGCAATTCGACGCATGCCCGAGGTGCTGGAGGCCTACGCCACCCTTGGATCCTTCGACTTCCTGCTGCGCATCGTCACCCGCGACGTGAAGGCCTATGAGCAGTTCGTCTACGGGCGGCTTTCCAGCGTCCCGACCGTCCAGGAGATCAACTCCACCCTGGCGCTCTCCGTGATCAAGGCCACGACGGCGCTGCCCATCCGCGCACGCTGAGCGCGCGCGCCGCGTCGGCCTATTTGTCCAGTTCGGCGATCGTCGCCTCCGAGGGCGCGACGGCCTGCAGGCGCTTCGCCACCGCCTCGGCCTCGCGCAGGACGCGCAGCAGATTGCCGCCCGCCACCTTGCCCAGATCCTCGTCCGACCAGCCGCGCCGCGCCAACTCGGCCAGCAGGGCCGGATACTTGTCCACGCCGTCCAGGCCATCGGGCGTGTCGGCCATGCCGTCGAAGTCGGCGCCCAGACCCACGCAGTCGACCCCGCAGGCCTTGCGGATGTGCTCGATATGGTCCGCCACCTGCGCGATGGTCACGCGCGGCGCCGGATGGGCGGCCACCCAGGCGGCCATCTCGGCCTTGCGCCTGTCAGGCTGGCCTACGAGCAGGATGGCTTCGCGCGCCGCCTCCGCCGCCTGATCGCCGTTCCACCGCCGGCGCGCCTCGGAGACGTAGCCAGTGGCGAAATCGGCCATCACGACGCCGCGGTTCCGCGCCACCTGCGCCAGGACGTCGTCGGGCACGTTGCGCGGATGGTCGCCGATCGCGCGCGCGCCGGAGTGGGAGAAGATCACCGGCGCCTGACTGGCGGCGATCGCGTCGCGCATGGTCTCGGCCGAGACGTGGCTGAGATCGACCAGCATGCCCAATCGGTTCATCTCGCCGACCACCGCCTTGCCGAACGGCGAGAGCCCGTGGTGCAGCGGATCGTCCGTGGCGGAATCGGCGAAGTGGTTGTCGGTGAAGTGGGCGAGCGTCATGTAGCGAGCGCCCAGCGCGTAGTAAGCGCGCAGCACCGCCATCGAATCGTCGATCTGGTGGCCGCCCTCGACGCCGATCAGGGAGGCGATGCGCCCGTTCTTGTGCAGGCGCACGATGTCGTCGGCGGTGTAGGCCATGCCGAGATCGGCCGGGTAGCGCGCGGCCAGGCGCTTGACGATGTCGATCTGCTCGATGGTCGTCTGGACGGCGGCCGGGCCGGTGACGCTGACCGGGATGTAGACGCTCCAGAACTGTCCGCCGACCCCGCCCTTGCGCAGGCGCGGGATGTCGGTCATCAGCCCGCCCTGGCCCTCGCCGCCGGGCACGGGCGGCTGGTGGCTAAGATCCGACCGGAAGTCGAAATTGGCGGTCTTCTGCGCGAACCGATCGCGCACCTCCCAGGGGAAGTCGTTGTGGCCGTCGATCAGCGGCGTGGCCTTCAGCACCTTGGCGACCCGCGCCTGGATCTCGGCGTCGCTGGGCGCGGCCCGGGCCGCAACGGCCGTCAGGGCAAGCAGACTCGCCGCCGCGGCTAGCAGAATGGTTCGCATGGAAAGCCCCCGTCGATTCACCGTCAGCTTGCGAGCGGGAGCGCCTCTGTGTCCACTCGCCGGGCCGCGAAAAGGGCCGCGCGGGAGCTTGTTTTCTTGACAGCAGCCGTCGTTTTGGAAACGATTTCATAGATGATCGTGCCGAGCAAGGCGCGTGTCGGGGAACGATCGTTCATGTCGAAGTTTGTCATGGCCGCCGCCGTCGCGCTGATCGTGACGGCCGGTGCGGTCCGCGCCGATGAGCCCGCGGGCCTGAAGTACGGCGCCTGGGGCTTCGACCTCAGCTCCCGCGACTTGAACACCAGACCTGGCGACGACTTCTTTCAATACGCCAACGGCGCTTGGCTCGACCGCAGGTCGATCCCCGCCGACAAGACCGCCATCAGCCTGCGCCTCTACGAGAGCGATCTGGCCGAGTCGCGCCTGCACGCGATGATGGAGGCCGCCGCCAAGACCGCCGGTCATGAACCTGCAACCCTCGAGGGCAAGGTCGGCGCCTTCTACAAGTCCTTCATGGACGAGGGCCGCATCGAGGCGCTAGGCGCCAAGCCGATCGCGCCCGAACTCGACGCCATCCGCGCGGCCACGACCCGCGAACAGCTCGGAGCCCTGATGGGGCGGCAGGTGAAGGACTTCATCGGCGGGGCGTTCGGCGTCGGCCTCAACGTCGATACCAAGGATACCGGCCACTACGTCGTCTACGTCGGCCAATCCGGCCTGGGCCTGCCCGACCGTGACGACTATCTGCGGGCCGCCTTCGCCGAGAAGAAGGCCGCCTACCAGGCCTATGTCGAAAAGCTCCTGACCCTGCTCGACTGGCCGGACCCCAAGGGCAGGGCCGCCGCGATCCTCGCGCTCGAAACCAAGATCGCCGAGGCGAGCTGGAGCCGGGTGGAACAGCGCGACCCGAACGCCTCCTACGCGCCCTACAGCCTGCCGCAGCTCGAGGCGGCGGCGCCCGAGTTCCCCTGGCGCGCCTTCCTGCGCTCCGCGGACCTAGGCGAGCCGGTCAAGATCGTGGTGGGGCAGAAGACCGCTGTCCCGAAGATCGCCGCCATCTATGCGGCGACACCGGTTGACGTGTTGCAGGCCTGGCTCGCGTTTAGCGCGGCGGACAGGGCGGCGCCCAATCTCTCCAAGCCCTTCGACGACGCCCATTTCGCCTTCCGCCGCAGGACGCTGACGGGCCAGGACCAGGAAGAGGTCCGCTGGAAGCGCGGCGTTCATGCGGTGAGCGGCGGCGACTATCTCGCCGGCGACTACTACGACCGGTTCGGCAACCTCGGTTGGGCGGTGGGCCAGCTCTATACCGCCCGCTACTTCCCGCCCGCCGCCAAGGCCAAGGTGCAGGCCCTGGTCGCGGACCTGAAGTCGGCCTATGCGGCGCGGATCCGCGATGTCGACTGGATGAGCGCGCCAACCAAGGCGGAGGCGCTCAAGAAGCTGGCGGCCTACACCGTCAAGGTCGGCTATCCGGACGCGCCGCGCGACTATTCCAAGGTGGTGATCCGTGACGACGACCTGATCGGCAACGTGCGCCGCGCCGCCGAGGCGGACTGGGCCTTCCGCGTGGCCCGCCGCAACGGCCCAGTCGATCGCGGCGACTGGCTCATGACGCCCCAGACCAACGACGCCTACAGCGGCGCGATGCTAGACCTCGTCTTCCCCGCGGTGATCCTGCAGCCGCCGATCTTCGATCCGGCCGCCGATGCGGCGGTGAACTACGGCGCGGTCGGCGGGGTGATCGGCCACGAGATGACCCACGGCTTCGACGACCAGGGCCGCAAGTTCGACTCGCAGGGGCGCCTTCGCGACTGGTGGGGACCGGCCGACGCCAAGGCGTTCGAAGCGCGCGCCAAGGTGCTCGGCGACCAGTTCTCGACCTACGAGCCCCTGCCCGGCGCCCGGGTGAACGGCAAGCTGACCATGGGAGAGAACATCGCCGACCTGGGCGGCCTGACCCTGGCCTTGGACGCCTATCACGCCAGCCTGCACGGCAGGCCCGCGCCGGTCATCGACGGCCTGACCGGCGACCAGCGCGTGTTCCTGGGCTGGGCCCAGGTCTGGAGCGGCAAGGCCCGCGACGAGGCCATACGCCGCCAGGTCGCCAGCAATCCCCATGCGCCGTCGCAGTATCGGGTGAACGGACCGGTGCGGAACCTCGACGCCTGGTACGCCGCCTTCGGCGTCAAGCCGAGCGACAAGCTCTATGTCGCCCCCGACCGCCGGGTGCGGATTTGGTAGACCGGGCGCAGGAACGAAAGCGTCACCGCGGCGCCGCCAATCCGCGCCTTTCGCGGCCAGGATTTGGATTGATCAATTCGCCGAAGGCCCGAAGTCGGCATTGCGGCCGCGGCCCGGTTCAAGCTCCATTTGCACGGGCGCGGCCTTCGGCGGGCGCGAGCGGACCGCGCAAGACCGAAGGCCTCAATCGAAATCGCCGGGATCGCCGAAAGCTCGGTCCCGGCGAGCACGATGCTCCAAATCCTCCCCGGAGTCGCGCTCCTTCCGGCCGAGCACCCCGGGTGCTCGGCCGGCTCTTTCGGTTTCGTGGCGGCGCTAGCGGCCTTGCCCGGCCAGGCGGGTCAGTCGGGGCGGATCACGCCCTTCACCAGGATCAGGTTGCCATAGAGCCGCAGCTCGCCGGTCGCGATGATCGCGAAGGCCGAGCGTGCGCGCTCGTAGAAGGCGTGCCGTTCGAGAGCTGCGATCTCGCCCGTGTAGCCGACGGCGGTCAGCTCGGCGCCGAACGCGTCGATCACCGGCGGGACGACCTCCGGCGCATCCACCACCGCCATGCGGAGCGCGGCATTCGGCACGAAATCGTCCAGCGGCAGGACCGAGAGCACCGCCCGGACCATGGCGACCGCGTCGATCCCGTCGGCGCGAAACAGCCGTCGCGCATTCGCCTGGGCGGGAAAGTTCGCGTCCACCACCGCGATCTCATCGCCGTGACCCATGGCGCGCAGGGTCGCCAGCAGGTCGGGCCCCAGGAGCGGATCAAGACCTTTCAGCATCTTCGAACCTCTCCCCCGCGGCGCCGCCATCGTCCGGCGTATCGTCGATTGATATTTCACAACAGTGCGAGCTGCCACAACCGGCCGGCGACCCCGTGGCGGCTCGGCAAGATCATGTAGGGCGATCCCATGAGTCAGAATCTGGCCTGTCACGTCGCGGGGCGGCGGCGTGAACTCGACACGAGCCTCGAGCAGAGAAATCCCGCCGATCTCGACGAGGTGGTGGCGCGGTTGCCCGACGCCGGCGCGGACATCGCCGCCGAGGCCGCCTCGGCAGCGTCCGGCGCGCTCAAGGCGCTTGCCGCCGGGGTCGAGGCGCGCGCCGACAGCCTGGAGCGGATCGCGGTCGCGCTCATCGAGCAGCGGAGCGCCCTGGCCGAGCTGATCGCGCGCGAGACCGGCAAGACGATCGGCGACGCGGAGGGCGAGGTCGTGCGCGCCGGCCGGCTGTTCCGGTTCTTCGGCGGCGAGGCGCTGCGCGTGGTGGGCGAACGGTTCGCCTCGACACGGCCCGGCGTCACCGTGGAGGTCAGCTTCGACCCGGTGGGCGTGATCGGTGCCATCACGCCGTGGAACTTCCCGGTCGCGATACCGGCCTGGAAGATCGGCCCGGCGCTGGCCTACGGCAACGCCGTCGTCTGGAAGCCCTCCGAGCACGCCTCGGCGACCGCTTCGGCGCTGATGGGGATCATCGCGGGCGCAGGGCTTCCCGACGGCGCGGTCAACATGCTGCTGGGCGCGCGGACGGCGGGCGCAGCCCTGGTCGCCGAAGCCGGGATCGACGCCATCTCCTTCACCGGATCGGAAGCCACAGGGCGCGCGGTCGTCATCGAGGCCGCCCGGCGCGGCGCGCGCGCGCAGGCCGAGATGGGCGGGGTCAACGGGCTGATCGTCCTCGCCGACGCCGACCTAGACGCCGCCGCCGACGGCGCGATCAACGGCGCGTTCTTCGCCGCCGGCCAACGGTGCACGGCGACCTCGCGGATCCTTGTCGAGCGGGCGGCGGCCGCGGCGCTGACCCGGCGGATCGAGGCGCGGATGGCGGCGCTGCGAATCGGCGACCCGAGGCGCCGGGAGACCCAGATCGGCCCGCTGGTGTCGGCGCGGCAGAAGGCGGCCGTCATGGCCGCGGTTGCGCAGATGCGCGCGGATGGCCGGACGACGCTGGACGGCGGCCTCGGCGAGACGGCGCCCGCCTGCTTCGTTAATCCGCTGCTGTTCACCGATGCAGGCCCGGGCGACCTTGTCATGCGCGAGGAAGTCTTCGGACCGGTCGCCGGCCTGATGGTCGTCGAGAGCTACGAGGAGGCGCTGGAGGCGCTGAACGCCGTCCGCTTCGGATTGTGCGGCAGCATCTACACGACCTCGCTCGCCCGCGCCGAACACTTCAAGCGCAACGCCCGCGTGGGCATGACGATGGTCAACCTGCCGACCGCCGGCGTCGACTATCACGCGCCGTTCGGCGGCATGAAGGCCTCGAGCTACGGCGCGCGCGAGCAGGGACGCGCGGCGCGCGACTTCTACACGGTCACGCGCACGGCCTACCAGGACGCCGGGCGAGCCTGACGGCGCGCTCTCGCCTTGGCCTCAGCACGAGCCAGCTCGCCCTAGATGGAGTGGGCATCGCGCGCGTCGGTGACTTCAGCCTGGGCGACACCATCACCGAAGGCAGGCTGGTTCCCTTGCTCCAGGCCTTCAATCCCGGCGACAAGGAGGTCTTCCACGCCGTGTTCGTCGGCGGCCCCAACATGCCGGCTCGCATCCGGGTGTTCGTGGACTATCTGG
>Ga0105238_10004899_pt1 | contig 13248 bp, 14 predicted proteins | sample KBSC34metaG_FD_81526 | JGI IMG/M metagenome (GOLD analysis project Ga0105238, IMG submission 81526) | Corn rhizosphere microbial communities from Kellogg Biological Station, Michigan, USA - KBS C3-4 metaG | ecosystem: Host-associated > Plants > Roots > Rhizosphere > Soil | place: Michigan, USA... | reverse complement strand
CGCTGCTCTTCGCCATGCCGCATCAGAGCTGGCGCCAGCTCTCGGCGATCCTCGCCGCCATCGGCGCCGCCATGACGGCCTGGGCCGCCTACCGCATGGCGCGAACGCGACGCATGAGCGACGATCATTTCGGCCTGCGCCGCACGCTGCAGCGACTCGTGCCGTCGCTGTGCGCCTATGTTCCGATCGCGTACGCGGGTGTGCGTGATTGGCAGGCACCTCAGGAAGCCGTGCTGGCGGCGTTGGCGCTGGCGTATATCGTTCTGCTCGCCGCGTCGACCACCACGTCATGGGATTTACTGCTGCGCGTGGCGGAGATCCGTCACGTTCGAGGCGGCAGCAACGGATCCGCGTAAAATCGCACTACCCTACGGCCGGGGTGGCGGAACGGCAGACGCAGCGGACTCAAAATCCGCCGGTAGCAATACCGTGAGGGTTCGAGTCCCTCTCCCGGCATTCTCCCGATCGTTTTCGACGCCTCAGGTCGGCTCACGATCGCCCTCCGAAACCCGATTTTCCCTATGACAACGTGCTTCGCGGCCGTTCGGGTCGCGTCAAACACTTGCATTTGCACGCGATTCCTGGGGGTATCGTGAGCCATCTGGTCCCCAAAATGGGGGTATCGCGTGGCTCTCACCGATGTCGCAATCCGGCGCACAACGGCGCGTGAGACGGCCTTCAGGCTGTATGACGAGAAGGGCCTGTACCTCCTCATCTCGCCCACCGGCGCGAAGCTCTGGCGGCTCAAATATCGCGTCGCAGGCAAGGAAAAGACGCTCGCGTTAGGCGCATATCCCGACCGGACGCTGGTCCAGGCGCGCGACGACACCTACGACGCACGCAAGCTGATCCGGTTGGCGTAGACCCCGCTGAGCTGCGAAAGCAGGAAAAGCGCGATCGGCGGATACGCGCCGAGAACACATTCGAGATCCTGGCGCGCGAGTGGCACGCCAATCAGCGCGGCAAGTGGACTCCGGGGCATGCCAAGACGATGTTGCGGAGGATCGAGACACACCTGTTTCCTGCCCTCGGAAAGCGGCCAATCGCCGAAATCGAGGCGCCGGAGCTCCTCGATGCGTTCCGTGCCATAGAACGCGAGGCCCAGAAAAACGCACGCGGCTCGAACGAGATTGCCCACCGGATGTTGCAGGCAAGCGCCAGATCTTTCGGTATGCGATCGCGACCGGCCGCGCCAAACGCGAGCCGTCTGGCGACCTTCGCGGTGCCCTCAAAGCCAAGGAAAAGACGCGCAACCTGGCGGCGCTGGTCTGAGAGCGAGTTGCCCGATTTTCTGAAGAAGCTCCGTGCTTATGACGGAGTGCCTCAGACGAAACTGGGCTTGAAGCTGCTCTTGCTGACGTTCGTTCGGACTGGCGAGCTGCGCGGCGCCCAATGGTCCGAATTCGAGCTCGAGAAGGCACAGTGGCGAATCCCGGCCGCGCGAATGAAGATGCGCTCGCAGCATATCGTTCCGCTTTCAACGCAGGCGCTGGAGATCGTTCGAGAGCTGCAGAACGTCAATGGCGGACGTACGTATGTATTCTCGAACCAAGCCGATCATCAGAAGCCGATAAGCGAGAACACGCTTCTATACGCGTCTATCGTATGGGATACCACTCGCGGGCCACTGCGCACGGCTTTCGCGCCACTGCATCGACGATCCTCAATGAGCAGGGATTCAGGCCCGATGTGATCGAGCGCCAGCTTGCGCACGTAGAGCGAAACAAGGTGCGGGCCGCGTACCACCGCGCGGAGTACCTGCCTGAGCGACGGGCGATGATGCAACACTGGGCGGATTTCTTGGATGAGCTCAGCCAGCGGCCGACTGGCTAATCAATGTATGAAGGACCGCTCCGGACCCGACGCACATATTAGCTGTTTTACAAAACAGACCCAACCGTCGCAGCGACGCCTGGCCGAGTTCTTTACGCGCGAGCGCGGTACGGGTGTCGCCACCGAAAGAGGGTCAACCGATGACTGCAATCGCGTCGATCTCGACCAGCACCCCCTCGATGACATGATTCACGATGACCGGCGCGCGCGCCGGCGGTTCGGATGTGAAGAAGGTCCTGTAGATCTCGTTCATCGGAGCGAAATGGGCGATGTCCGTAATATAGACAGTCGTTTTCATGACATCGTCCAAAGTTCCACCGCCCGATTCAATGACCGCTTTGACGTTTTCGAGAACCTGCCGCGTCTGCGCACGAATGTCACCGCGCCCGACCAATTCGGCTTGCTTGTCAAATGGCCCCATGGTTCCCGTAAACACCAGATTTCCGGCCTTCGTTCCCGCCGAATACGGGGCTCCCGGCCTAGGGGCGATCCTGGGTGAAGAGATGATCGATTTGGACATTGCCTGTCTCCTTCGAACGTGCGGTCAACCGCTGATTCGCATGGCGGGCGATCGCTCGCCGCCAAGCACCGATGATTCTGGCGTATACACTCGCTCACGAGCATGACCAACCGGATCGGTGTTGACCGGCGGCTAGGGGCATGCAGCTACTAACGATTGGCAGCGACGGTACCGACCCGCTGCGGGTGCTGAAACTGACGGCAGCACTTGGCGAAAGCCCGTGGTGGTCCGTGCGCGAGCAAGCGCTGTACTGGGTAGATACCCTCGCACCCAGTGTGAGCCGCTTCAAGCCTGTCATAAGCGAGCACCAATCATGGCGGATGCCCGATCGGATTGGTTGCATCAGCCTATGCGATGACGGCAGCGCCATTGTCGCGCTGCGTTCGGGGATTGCACTCTTCGATCTCGCGAAAGGCAGGATGGGGACGCTTCACCGCCCGCCCGCGATGAGCCCGGACCTGCACTTCAACGACGGGAAGTGCGATCGATCCGGGCGCTTCTGGGTCGGCGCACATTTCGGCGGTGTACCAAAGCAGTTTGTCGGCAGCCTGTTCCGGTTCGACCCAGATTTCGGCTGCGAGGAAAGAGAAAGCGGCATTGGAATCTCCAACGGCCTGGGCTGGAGTCCGGATCTGTGCACTCTTTACTATGTCGATTCACTGGCGCGCTGCATCTACGCGTACGATTTCGAATGTGCTACAGGCCGGAACTTCGACCGCCGAATCTTTGCCACGGCCCAATCCGGCTGTGGCGTGCCGGACGGGTTGACTGTCGACAGCGCCGGATTCGTGTGGTGCGCCCATTGGGATGGCTGGTGCGTGGTGAGGTATGCACGCGATGGCACGATCGACAGAGTGGTGCGTCTTCCAGTGCAGCGGCCCACAAGTTGCATGTTCGGCGGCCCCGATCTGCGTACGCTCTTCATTACGTCCGCTCGCCACGGCATCGATCCGGATGCGCTTGAACGGCAACCGCTCGCCGGCTCCATTTTCGCTCTCGAGCTCACCGTGCCCGGATTGCCGGAGCCGACGTTTGCGCGTAGTCACAGGACTTGAATATTGAGACCGCCATCGACGTGCACGACTTGTCCTACCGAGTAAGGAAGCTGGCCGGTCGCAAGCAATGCCGCGACCTTGCCGACCTCCGCGGGCTCGCCCCAACGCGGCTGCGGGAAGCGCTTTTCCGCGAACATCGCCTCAAAGCGCGCCGCCGATCCGGCTGTCTGTGCGGTGCGAATGATCCCGGGACGCACCTCATAGACAGCGATTCCGATCTCCGCCAGACGGACCGCAAATATTTTCGCCATCATTGAAACGCCGGCCTTGGACATGCAATATTCCGCACGGTTCGTCGAGACGACTTCGCTACGGATCGAACCGATAAAAATCACCGACCTGTAGCTTCCGTTGCCGCTATTGACAGCCATTCGCCGCGCAACGCGCTGGGTAAGAAAGAACGGTCCGCGCAGGTTGGTATCGAGACAGTCGTCGTAGCTTGCGAGCGAAGACTCCAGCACATCAACGGGACTGAGGACCGGCACGCCGGCATTGTTGACGAGGCAGTCGACCGTACCGAACGCCGCAAATGCCGCGTCGACCAGGCCCTCGTGCGCCGCCAGGTCGGCAATGTCGCCGCCGGCATAGATTGCCTTGCTACCCCGTGAAGCGATCCCGGCCAGCGTATCTGCCGCGTCGGCAGAATCGGCCGAGCGATCGTTGACCACGACATCAAAGCCTGCTTCCGCGAGCGCGAAAGCGATCGCTTGACCGATGCCGCGTGCAGCACCGGTGATGAATGCGACCGGCCGTTTTCTTTCTCGTTCGTTCGTCAATCAACGCTCCCGGCAAATTCAACGATTCGGCGCGAGCACGGCCCGCGCGCGCGGCCGAAGTGTCAGCCTCACGGCGCCGAATGCATAAGGTTTAGGCCGCCGGCGACCCGCGGAAGGTCGGCGTGCCGGTCGCAAGACGAGAAATACGCCATCCCTGCCGCCCGCGGGATATCTCCGCCCGACAAAAGCCGACCAGCGCCGGCCCTGTCAATGGGACGGGGCCCTCTATCGTCACGCCGCTCTCGTGGCGATAGGCAGTGATATACGAGGTGACACTGGCGTGATCGGCATCGACCGATTCCACGAACTGGTTGGTGATGACGTGATGAATGACGAGCGTCGCAGAGCGAAGGGCCAGTGCAGCGAGAATCGCCGGCGGTCCGAGGAGCTGCTCGCCTTGCCGCACCCAGACTCCGTCCGGATGAAACAGCGCGGCGGCGCCGTGGTAGTCGCGGGTGTCGAGGCAATAGTAGAACTTGAACAGTAGATACTGCGCCACCAGCTCTACCGGCTTGTCGTCGTGCAGGCTCATGCTGTCCGCCGCGTTGCGCGTATCAAGGATTGCGACGCCCAGTCGAGGTTCGGCTGCCGTGTGGCGCCGCGCGCCGTCAGCACCCAGTGTGACTGCGCTGCCCCCCCTTCCGCCACCAATCCTACCCGTGTCTCGGTTGCCGCGGCACTGATTTCGACATGGCTCAAGTCGGCTCGTGATGCCGCGTAGTGCGCAATTCCGTCGTAGCCCAGCGGTATGTAGCCGAAGCGATCCGCATAGTCGCGATAGCCCGCCAAAATGTAGCGCCACTCTTCGAGCGCCAAGTGCAAGCAGAAGTGCGTATGGGTTATCGAGCCTGCGAAGAATAGCGAGGTGAGACACAGCTCCGCATGGCGCTGCAACCGCTGTCGTGCGCGGTCGATGTCCTTGTCGCCGGCGTTCGGTCCCTTGATGTTGCCGTTGAGGAAATCCCAATGGTCTTCCGTGAAACCGGGGAAACTTGGGCAGATGAATCGCTCCGGAGCGATCGTCAGCAGCGAATCGCTGAACGTATAGATGTGGTTGATCGCCGTGAACAACCCAGCGTCGTCGGGCAGCCGGTCGAGCGCGAAATGCATCGAGCCGAAGGGAGCGGGGTGCCACCGTTGATGGGCACCGCGCCAGGGCTCTCCAGCGCGCATGACGTTCATCCGGTACGCGAGTCCGAGCTCTCGGGCGATCGCGAGCCCTCGGAGAGAGATCTCGTGACTATGATCGCTGACGCTCTTCGACATCGGACAGCGATGCTTTTCGAAGTTTGCAAGCACGATCGCGGCAACCTCATCGCGCTGCCCGGGAGCGCGGACATCGCCCGCGACACTGAACACGCCTTGCTCCGAGCGCAGTACGTGTGGCGCGACTTCCAGCTTTCCCGCTCGCGCCTTCGCCGCGAGATGCTCCCACCCGGCGTCCGTGAGGGCTTCCAGGCAGATTCCAAGGTTCGCAACCTCGCCGAATTCCTCAAGCACGTCGAGGAATGCGGCGTCTTGCGGCGTTCGGACGAGGCCGCGGCAATCGTCGATCCGAAACCGGCCGAAGGGTGGAAATGCTGCGATTGCAAAAGGCTTTTTCGCTGCCCACAAGAGGGAGCGCCAGAAGAAGGCGTCGAGGCCACGAGTGAAGCCGAAGAACGACTTCGACCACAGCCAGATCGAGATTCGCCAATTGGCGACGGCAACACCGGTCTCGCTGCATTCGAGGACCGACACACCGCCGTCGCCACGCAAAGGCACGCTCTTCAGTCCCCGCGAATCGCTTTCGCTGACGATCGCGGGAATCGGCAGCTTGAAACGAAACTCACGGTATGACTGCTGCATCGCGGCGGTGAAGTGATCCGGCGCAGCGACGCGCAGGCCCAGCAACGATCGAACGGTGACAATCCGTTGCACGATGCGCACGGCGGAGCCTTCGTCAGCCGTAACGACATCCAGCGTATGGTCGAAATTGACGACACCGGCACCATGGGCGACCGCGGCGTTGACGAGCGACGTCGCGCGCTCCAGCCGGGCCAGGGGCAGGCCCTCTTGAAGCAGCACCACGACACCGATGGCCTCGGGAAGACAGGGCGAATCGGGCGGATGTGCAAGGTCGAAGATTTCGCAGGGAATGCCCCAGAAATCGATGACAGGCAAGATCTCGCGGCTGATAAACGTGTGAAGGGGCAAAGAGCTGTCAACCACGATGAGCGCCTTTGCGGGCGCTTGAACTTTCATTTCGGTCTCCGTTCTCGAGGCAGCGGCAAGGCCGATTGCTGCCCATTGCAGGAAGTTGGTCTAGAAAGTGATCCGGGCCCGGGTTAGGCGTTGCGCCGCCAGGATCAGCAGCGTCACCACGACGATCTGCACGGTGGAGGCTGCGGCGATCGTCGGGTCGCCTTGCCACTGTATTTCGGAGAAGATTTCGAGCGGCATCGTGTTCGTGGTGGGGCCTGAAACGAAGAGCGCGACATTCACGTCGCTGAACGACAAGATGAACGCGAAAATCGCGCCCGACAGCACGCTCGAGCGCAACAATGGGATCACAACCTTGCGGAAAGCCTGAACCCGGGTGCAGCCGAGGCTGATGGCAGCCTCTTCTAGCGCGGGATTGACGCCAACGAGCGCCGCGACCACCACTCGAACCACGAACGGGATGCCGATCAGCATGTGGCCCACCACCAGTGTGCCGAAGCGCCCGGCGAGACCAAGGCGCGCAGAGAAGAGGTACAGCGCAAGGCCGAGCAGGATGCTTGGAATCAGGATCGGAATCATGAACGTTGTCTCCAGAAAGTCGCGTCCGCGCATCCTGAAACGAACGAGTGCGATGGCCGCCAGGGTTCCCGTCACGGTCGCAAGCATCGCCGAAACAATCGCCAAGGGCAGGCTGACGAGGAAGAGTGCGTCTATGAATTCGCGCCGGGACCAGAACTCGGCGTACCAGCGCAACGAGATTGCCGTCGTAGCGAGGACAAACCGGGACGTCGGATTGAACGACACGCCGATGACCGCGAGTAGTGGAACGAGGATTGCTCCAAGGATGGCGAAGACGACCGTCTTCAGCAGCCAACCCTGCGAGATCATCGGCGCTCTCGCACCGCCCGTTGCCGCCTTCCCCGCTCGGCCGCGAACGAAACGAAAAGGGTGAACACGATGATGGCGACGAGGACTACGGCCAGGCTCGATGCGAACGGCCAGTTGTACGCCGTGACGACTTGTTCGTAGATCTCGGTGCCGATCATCCGCGACCCGTTGCCGCCCAGAAGCCGGGGCGTCACCACGGCGCTGATGGCGATCGTGAAACAGAGCAGGCTTCCCGAGATCAGGCCGGGCATGCTGAGGGGTATTACGACGCGCCAAAACGTCAGTAGCGGCGACGCCCCCAGGTTGACGGCGACTTCCTCCAACCGGCGCGGAATCTTTTCGATCGATGCCATCAGCGGCAGCACCATCATCGGCAGCAGCAGATTCACGAGGGCGATCACGACGGCGATCTCCGAGTACAGGATTTGAACCTGGAAGTCGAAGTGCAAGGCCTTCAATGCGGAATTCAGGATCCCGTTACGGCCCAGAATCACGATCCAGCCAAAAGCGCCGACCACGGCACTCACCATCAATGGCATGAACAGAACGAACATACCGAAAACAAGCGCGCGTCTGCCTGCGCGCGCGAAATAGTACGCCACGGGATAGCCCAGCAGGATGCAGAAGCAGGTCGTGATGACGCCTACCTTTAGCGTACGCAGACCCAGGCTAATAAAGTAGATGCCGGAGAGGGCTTGATAATTGTCGAGGGTGAACTGCGGGACCCAGATGCGGTTTGCCGAATGCCGATAAAAGCTGAGCATCACGACATTGCAGAGCGGGATCGCCAGACACGCAAGCAGGAACAGCATGTAAGGTCCAGCCAGCCAGACCCAGGCGGGGACGGCACGAAGGCCGCTGCGCTTAACATCAATCGGCGATGACAAAGACATCGCTGGGGTCGATGTGCACGGACAAGTTCTGGTGAAGTGCGAGGCCCCCGCCGGCGCCCGCTGCCTTGCAGGTGTAGAGCAGCGTTTCCACGCCGCCGACCAAAAGACGATATTGAATGTCCTCGCCAAGGTAGGTGACGTCCGTGAGCGTCGCCGCGAACGTGTTGTCCGCGTTCGCTCCGTTGCTCGCCCCCGCCCCAATCTGCATCCGCTCGGGACGGATGAGCAAGGTGACGCGTCTGCCGGACACTCCCGCCGCCGTTTTGTGTGTCGTGAAGCGCAGACCCGTGCGTGTCCTCAATTTCGCGACGCCGTTGTCGATACCGAGTATCTCTGCTTCTAGGAGATTCGAATTTCCGATGAAATCAGCGACAAAACGGGATGTCGGCGTACGGTAGATCTCTTCCGGTGTTCCGACTTGCTCAATGCGACCTTGCGACAGGACCGCGATGCGATCGGAGAGCGCCAGCGCCTCGGTTTGGTCGTGGGTGACGAAGATGGTCGTCTTTCGCAGGCGCCTTTGCAGACTTCGTAGCTCCTCTCGCATCTGAACCCGAAGCTTCAGGTCCAGACTCGACAGGGGCTCGTCGAGCAGCAACAGCGGCGGTTCAAGGACGAGCGATCGCGCGAGTGCTACACGCTGCTGCTGGCCTCCGGAGAGTTGATTCGGCATCCGCTCCCCGTATTCAGACAGGCCGACCAGGGCAAGGATAGCGCCGACTCGTTGCCTTGCTTTGCGTCTTTCGATCTTGTGCGTCTCGAGCCCGAAGGCGACATTTTGCGCGACCGTCAGATGCGGAAACAGCGCCGGTGTTTGAAATACGAGGCCGATTCCGCGCTTATGCGGCGGCACATCCTCAATTCGCGCGCCACCCAGCGCGATGGCGCCGGAATCGACGCGCTCGAACCCGGCGATGCAGCGAAGAAGGGTCGTCTTGCCACAGCCGCTCGGTCCGAGCACCGAAAAAAATTCGCCCTCGTTGACCGCGAACGAAATCGGGCCAACCACGACATCAGCCGAATACCTGCGAACTAGGTCACGGACCTCCAGGCCGATCCTGGCAGGGGTCTTGGAAATCGCTTCAACAGCCATTCGAGCTTCGCGGCACGAACCGCCGGAGGGAGGTTTCACGACTGCCCGGATCACGTGAGCGGATCGGAAGTGCGCGCCCTGTCGCCCTGGTGCCAGGTTGTCCGGATTTCCTCCCGCACGCTATGCCAGCACTTCTTCATTCCACCGTTTCAGGTAGTCGGCCTTGTGCGCGACGACCTTGCTCCAATCGAGCCGCGCCGTCTTTTGCAGGTCCGCCTCGGTCACCTTGAGGTGATCGAGCGCCGCCGGTAGCACGGCACGCCGATTGGTCGGGGGGTACTTTGTGATCGCCGAGAATGCTGCCTGGAGCTCGGGGTCGAGGGTTAGGTTAATGAAGCGGTTGGCCGCCTCTTCGTAGGGAGTGCCCTTAAGGATCACGAAGCCGGTGACGAGGGCCAAGGTGCCAGGCACAACCCCGAATTGGACCGGGACGTTTTTGTCCTGCAGCCTTGCGGCGATGCCATTCATCAGAGGCATCATGACGACCTCGCCTTGCTCCATCAGTTGCGAAGCGTGAGCGGCGTTCTCGACCATCACAGCCTTGTTCTTCTTCACCATGTCGGCGATCGCGGTGATACCTGGCGTGACGTTGTCCTCGTTGCCGCCGAGTTCCTTATTGAGGGCTTGCAGCCAATAAAGACCGAACCACCCGTACGCGGGGATGCCGATGCGCCCCTTGTAGCCGGCACTTAGGAGCTCCTTGAAGCTTGTCGGCGCCTTGGGTACTTCCTTGGTGTTCCAGACGAGTCCGAACAGCAGAAAGTTCGTGCCGGCAAAGACGTTCCCGATTCTTCCCGTCTCGTAGACGTTGGCGAGATTGGGCATGAGCGAGGTATTGAACGGCAGCAGCAGGCCGCTGTTGTTCAGCATCGTGACGTCCACGACGGTGTTGTTGCTGACGTCATAGGGCGGGTCGCCATTGGACGCCACGATCTTGGACACCGCGACCGTCTCGAGCTGGAATGAGTGCGTCGGTGTCACCCCGGACTTCTGCGCGAAGCCGCCCTTGCCGACGAATATTGCGTCGAGCTGCTCACCCCACTGACCGCCCGTCGCGGCCCACGTGAAGGGTCGCGCCGGCGTCGCAGCGCGCGCCGAGGCCATCAATCCCGCCTCGGCGAGCGCAATCGATGCAGCTCCCAGGCCCAAGTACGCCAACATCTCGCGACGCGTGAAAGTATCCATGTAGGTCTCTTCCTCGATATGGTTGGGCGAGGCTCTAGCGACTGCGAGCGCATCACCCCACCAAAAGACATCAGACAACTTTCGATGGCGACTAGCCAGAGTATACTAAGCTAAAACTGCATGCTAGTCACCCGTGGCGTGCGGTGCGATCCAACCTCTCATCTGATGACTTTTCGACATGCCCAAGGCGATTCAAACACGGGGAATACGCCCGGCTGAACGAATGCGCGTCGTCGAAATGCGACCTTCGGCGACGCGCAGAGTCGTCAATGCGCTCCTTGCCACACTGCGCAGCGGTCGATATCGCGTCGGCGATCGATTGCCGAGCGAGTCCGAGCTGGCCGCGGATCTTTCCGTCGGCCGGTCCGCGGTGCGCGAAGCCACGCGTGAGCTCTCGGCGATGGGGCTCGTTGCTTCTCGGCAAGGCAGTGGCGTCTATGTCCAGTCGCTACGCGCTGATCGACTTCTGACATCGAGTTCTTTTGCGGAAGGAGAACGGGTCGCGACCAAGGCGGAGCTGCTGGAAGTTCGACTGATCATGGAGCCGGGTGTCGCCGCGATTGCTGCGGAACGCGCAACTGAGGAGGAGATAGCACGTCTTCGCCACGATCTCGACCGCCTGATCGAGGCGGTAGCCGCTGGCTACCGGCCTCCGGAGGATGTAGGGTTTCATCTCGATATCGTCCGCGCTGCGCACAACGCCTCGTTGGTGCGCGTCGCAGCCGCAATCGTCTCGTTTTACGATGCCGAGGAGAATCTGCCCACGGAGCGGGACGTCGAAGAGCATCAGAGAATATTTCTCGCCATCGCACGCCGGGACCCGACGGGCGCCGCGCGGGCGATGCACGATCATCTGCGCACCGAGCAGAGCAAGCTCGAGTCGGTCGGCGCGTTTGCCCGGAACGGCGAACCGCCGCAGTGGTCGCAGTGACGGCAATCGCCGGGGGCGCGAATGGCCCTTGACGCAAACGCCGGCGTCGCCGCCGATCGAAACGTCGCGCCGATATGCACTCGAGTATGCGAGGCGTGTGCAAAGCCGTCGCCGGCGGTTACCTCCACGCATTGCGCATCGTGCGGCGCGCTAATGACGTTCCGCTATACGGCCACCGCAACAGACCTGCCCCGCGGTGTGGGTTTTATGTGGGACTACCGTGCCTTCCTGCCAGTGGCGGACGGGACTCACATGGTCAGCCTCGGCGAAGGCGGCACGCCACTTCTGCGCGCACGCAACGACTGGGGATGCGATGTCCACTGGAAGAACGAGGCGCAGAATCCAACCGGATCGCAGAAGGACCGCGCGCTATCGATCGCGTTGACCGAAGCTCGGGCGCTTGACGCAAAGCGCGTCGTGATCGCATCAACCGGAAGTGCTGGACTTTCCTGCGCGGCATACAGCGCGCGAGCCGGAATTCCCTGCCTGATTTTGGTACCCCAGGGTCTGCCGCGAGAGCGCGTTGCGCCGATGCACGCTTATGGAGCGGTCGTCGCTGAAGTCGCGGGAAGCTTTGAAGCGATCGAAAAGATTATCGCGAGGCTTTCCGGCGATTGGTACCAGGCGAGCACCATTCGTAGCGTCAATCCCGCGCAGGCAGAATCGGGCAAGACGGTTGCGTTCGAGATCGTCGCAGCACTCGGCCATGCTCCACACTGGGTTATCGTGCCGGTGGGCGGGGGCGGGACGCTTTATGGGATTTGGCGGGGATTTAGGTGCCTCGTAGAGCTTGGCCACATCAATCAGATGCCGCGAATGGTCAGTGTCCAGGTCGACGCATTCGACACCGTCCAGCGAGCCGTTGCTACTGGCGTTACCGGTAAGCAATTCGATCTTATCGCCGCCGATTCGACGGCCGTGACTGCAGCTATTAACCTGAAACACCGCATACCTCCCGATCTTTCTTCGGTGCTCCAGGCGCTGCGCGACAGCGATGGACTGGCTGTCTCCGTCTCTGAGCGAGAGACGCTCGACTGGCAGTCGAGACTTGGAAGCGAGGAAGGGATTTTTTGCGAACCTTCCTCCGCGGTTGTCGCCGCAGCAACCGCGCGACTGATTGAGAGAGCGACGATTCGCCGCAGCGATTGCGTCGTGGCCGTGATCACGGGTTCGGGCATGCGGGACATGGGCGCCCTTGTCCGGCAGTCCCTGCCGAGGATTGCCGAGGACTGCGACGTCGCGGATCTAACACGGCTGCTGCGCGCGAAATCGGCTCACTAGATATCCGCGAGGTCATCGATACCAGGGTAATCCGGACCGACCTCACCGGATGGGTCACGACACGATATCGGAATGAAGTGTCTCTTTCGGCCGAGGGCTACTATCCAGAAGATCCTAGGCTTTGTTCTATCGCGCAGCCGCGCGCCGTTGCTGTCGCGTTTCCGCAATTCGACGCAGAGTTGCTGGAGCACTCTAAAAAGGGCCCGTTACGCGCTTCACGCGCGCAACGCGTCTGATCGTCGAGATCCGGCTCCACGGTCCGTAAAGTCACCCGCATCAGAAGACTCGGCGTGAGGCTGACGCGACTGGTTCGCATACCTCTATCGTCACGAATAGGGCAAGACGACAGGAGCGAGCATTGGTCGCCCTATTCCGCGGTGGCTACGTCTCTCGGAAAGTCGCTCGACCCGCGCCCACTTGGGATCAGGTAGGAGATACGCGGCCAGAATCCGCAAAGAGTCGTTCGTACAGCAGCTCCCGACCGAGGCTGTGTGAAAACGATACTGTTGTCTATAGTGAAAGGGGCACCGACTACGGAGTCGACCGATGAAGCGATTCGTGGAAGGCAGGGATCGGAGCCAGATCACGCTG
>Ga0105238_10004897_pt1 | contig 13250 bp, 15 predicted proteins | sample KBSC34metaG_FD_81526 | JGI IMG/M metagenome (GOLD analysis project Ga0105238, IMG submission 81526) | Corn rhizosphere microbial communities from Kellogg Biological Station, Michigan, USA - KBS C3-4 metaG | ecosystem: Host-associated > Plants > Roots > Rhizosphere > Soil | place: Michigan, USA... | reverse complement strand
CGGCGCATCTGGACCGATATCCTGGCGCTTCGCCGACCGCCCGAAACGCTGTGCGGCATCGGCTTCGAGGCGCCCCGGCGATCGCTGATGAAGGCGATCGAGCACGGCTATTTCGACGACATGTTGATCGGCAATTTCATGAAGACCCGGCTCCTTAATATGAGCCTGTATCCCCATTTCACGCCGATCGTCGCAAAGCTGCGTGGCAGCGCGGGCGTCAAAACCGCAGCCGAGCGGCGGGCCTTCGCCTGGCGTTACTTCAAGCGCAATCCGTCAGGCTATACCGCCTGGCACGGCGAACAGCTCGTCGAGGCCGGCATCGAGAGACTTCGTCATGTCGCCGACCGCCTTGGCATCAAGAAACCGCTGAAGACGATCTATCGCCGCATGCTGGGTGACCCCATCGGCTCGCCGAGCCCGCGCGGATGACCTAAATCAACGCGCCCTGCCCCTCGCCCGCGCACACTCGCTAAAACCGAGGAGGCCCCGATGGCGACAATGAAGGCAGCAATATTCGTCGAGCCCGGCAGGATCGTGCTCGACGACAAGCCGGTCCCCGATATCGGCCCGCTCGACGCGCTGATCCGCGTCACCACGACAACGATCTGCGGAACGGACGTGCACATCCTGAAAGGCGAATACCCGGTCGCCAAGGGACTGACGATCGGCCATGAGCCGGTCGGCATCATCGAGAAGCTCGGCAGCGCGGTCACCGGCTTCGAAGAAGGGCAGCGTGTCATCGCCGGCGCCATCACGCCCAGCGGCCACAGCAATGCCTGCCTGTGCGGCTGCGCCTCCCAGGATGGGGCCGGCACCAAGCACGGCTTCAAGGCGATCGGCGGCTGGAAGTTCGGCAACACGATCGACGGATGTCAGGCGGAATATCTCCGCGTGCCGGACGCAATGGCGAACCTTGCACCGGTGCCGGACGGTCTGGCCGACGAGCAGGTGCTGATGTGCCCGGACATCATGTCCACGGGCTTCAGCGGCGCGGAGAGCGGCAGGGTTAAGATCGGCGACACGGTGGCCGTGTTCGCCCAAGGCCCGATCGGACTCTGCGCCACCGCGGGGGCCAAGCTCTCCGGCGCGACCGACATCATCGTCGTCGACGGCATTCCCGGCCGCCTGACGGTCGCGCGGAAGATGGGCGCCGATCGCTGCATCAATTTCCGTGACGTCGATCCGGTGGCGGAGATCATGCGCCTCACCGACGGGCGCGGTGTCGATGTTGCGATCGAAGCCCTGGGCACGCAGCAGACCTTCGAGTCCGCGCTGCGCGTTCTGCGCCCGGGCGGCACACTGTCCAGCCTCGGCGTCTATTCGACAGATCTCAATATCCCGCTCGACGCCTTCGCCGCGGGGCTGGCCGACACGACGATCCGCACAACACTGTGCCCGGGCGGCAAGGAGCGGATGCGCAGGCTGATGTCCGTCGTGGCCGCCGGCCGCATCGACCTGACGCCGCTGGTCACGCACCGGTTCAAGCTGGACGATATCGAGGCAGCCTACGAGCTCTTCGCCAACCAACGCGACGGTGTGCTGAAGGTGGCGATCACACCCTGATCCGAAGCGCATCGACCCTTACGAAAAAGCCGCCCGAAGGCGGCTTTTAACTGGAGCCCGATCATGGGAGCGATCAGATCTGCCCCCTTAACGAAAGGATATAGCTGATGACGTCTTCCTGGTCGGTCTCCTTCAGGTGAAACGCCGGCATAGGAAAATAGAATTCCGACGCCAGGCCACGCAGATAAGCGCGATCAACGTTCGGATATTCCGCGATCTCCATAAAGCTCGGAGCCCTGGACCACGCGGGCCGGCCGGGAGCCAGGGCTGGCGGCGACTGGTCGCGAGCAACCTGATGGCATCCTGAACACGATTGCCGGGCAACCGCGTGCCCGCGCCGGACAGAATCGCTTCCGGCGCGGTCAGGCATCATGCAAGCTGCCAGCGGCAGGCAGAGGGCCAGGGTGATGTAGCGAAACGGTCGGTTCATGACCCGTCTCTCCAATCGGAGTTTCGTGATCAGGCGGGTTTTCCGAGCGCGGCGCCGAAACTCGCCTCGGCATCCTCTTCGAATCGGGCAAGCATGCCACGTGCTTCGGCACGATCCATCGTCAGCCCGGCGTTGTTGAGATCGCTCACGACGCGCGAGATGATCGCGTCGTTCGGCGTCAGGGGCCCATGCGGAGGCTTGCCGGTCATATCGACGATGGAGCGCACATAGTGCTCGGCGATTTCTTCCCGATAGTGCATCAGACCGGCTGCCCAGCGGCCGAATAGCTTATTCCGATGGCTGAGCATCAGGAAAAGCACCTCCTCGTCATGGGCGAAGGCCTCTTCGAGTGCTTTTTCACGCTGATCGAGCATCGACATCAGATTTCCCCTCAGTGGCTCTGGAACTGCTGCGAGGTCAATGAATCCGCACTGCCTCAAACCCGATTTTCCGGAACTTCGCGCGATTGTGCTTTGAGACAGATCAAGCGTCTCAGCGGACCGGGCAGGCCGCGGCCCGGAACGATGCGATTTGACCCATCTCAAATGGCTGGCAAGTCCTCGCCGCTAGAATTCAAAGCAACAGCTTTCGTCTTCAACCAGAGGTGCGGTCATGACCATACGGGATGTCTTCGTTCCACTGTTTCAGGGAATTGCATTTGACTCGCAGCTCGAGGTGGCCGCGGATGTGGCTCTTCGGCTGCAAGCACATACCAATGTCGTCTTCACCCGGCCGGATCCGTTCATCGCAGCGGCCATGGTTCCGGAAATGATCGCGGCAACCGGCGTCGTCGCGGAGGCGATCGAAACGGAAGGCAAGCGTGCCGAGGCTGCCGCCCTTGAGGCTTTCAACCGATGGCGGACCGCCTATGGGCTGGTCGCGGAGGACGGCGCGGCACCGGTGGACAGCATCGCAGCAGCGTGGCACGAGCGGATCGGGTCAATCGCCGCTACCGTGGTGGAGGTCGGACGCCTCAGCGATCTTGCGATCATTCCTCAGCCCGATCCCTATGAAATCGCGACGGAGGAAGCCTTTGCCGCCGCAGTGTTCGAAACCGGACGCCCGGCGATCGTGACGCCGACCAGGGTCAGGCAATCCATTTTCCACCACATCGTGGTCGCCTGGAACGGGTCGCTCCAGGCAGCGCGCGCCATCAATGGCGCAATGCCGCTGCTGCGCCAGGCCGAAAAAGTGTCGATCTTCGCGCCCTCGGAGGACACCGAGGCAATCAATTACAGGCGCGGCCTCATCGAGCATCTTTCCTGGCACGGCATCGAGGCGGAATATCTGCACACCGACGATAAGCCGGCCGACGTCGGCAAGGCGTTGACGAACAGCGCTGCGGCAACACACGCGACCATGATCGTCATGGGCGCCTATTCACACAGCCGCATCCGGGAGGCGGTGCTAGGCGGCGTGACCCGTCACGTTCTGAAGCACACCGATATCCCGGTTCTGATGATGCACTGAGAGAGGCTCGTCCACTGACCCGTCCCAGGCAATCCGATCCGCAGGCAGATGTGGTCGCTTTCCTCAGGCGAGGCGACTGGGCTCGGCGAAAGGTCGAGGTCGTCACGACCCATATTTCTCATGTGTTCATCGCCGGCGACCGCGCGCTGAAACTGAAGCGCGCAGTCAGGCTTCCCTACGTCGATTTCTCGACAATCGAGCTCCGCAAAGCGGCTTGCGGGCGGGAACTGGCCCTCAACCGGCGAACCGCCCCTGAGCTCTATAAACAGATCGTCGCGGTGACGCGCGATCAGGACGGGGCATTGCACCTGGATGGCTCCGGCGAGCCGGTCGACTGGCTGGTCGAAATGAAGGCCTTCGACCAGGGGCAACTCCTGGACCGGCTGGCGAAACTGGGACCCCTGCCTTCAGGCGTTGCGCGCGATCTCGGCGATGCGATCGCGGCTTTCCACGACACGGCAGAAGTGATGGAAGGATTCGGCGGAAGTGAAACCATTGCGGGCATCGTCGCCGGCAATGTCGATGCCCTGTCCGCCTGCCCGTCCGGCGTATTCGATGCGAATATGATCGACGACGTGACCAAGGGCTGCAGGCGGGCGCTTGCGAGAGTGCGCGCGCTCCTGGATCGTCGGCGCGATCAGGGCAGGGTCCGGCGCTGCCATGGCGACCTTCATCTTGGCAATATTTGCCTGATCGACCGGCGCCCCGTGCTGTTCGACTGCCTTGAGTTCGACGAGAAGCTCAGCACCATCGACGTGCTCTACGACCTCGCCTTCCTGCTGATGGATCTCGTCGAGCACCGACGGACCGGCGACGCCAATATGATACTGAACCGCTATTTGGATCGCCGCGACGAAACCGACGGCCTCGCCGCATTGCCGCTGTTCCTGGCGCTCCGCGCGGCAATACGCGCTCACGTCACGGTCACACGGGATCCGTCGGCGAAAGGCTCGGGAAATGCCTATGTCGCTGCCGCCCTGGGTTTTCTGCTTCCTGCGCGGCCGAGACTCATCGCTGTCGGCGGCCTCAGCGGATCGGGGAAGTCGACCCTGGCCTATCGCCTGGCGCCCGAGATCGGTGCCGCGCCCGGCGCCCGCGTCGTCCGTAGCGATGTGATTCGTAAGCGGCTGTTCGGAGTCTCGCCTGAAATGCCGCTGGCGGCCGACGCCTATACTGTCGATGTCACGAAACGCGTCTATCAGGAGATGCTGGACGAGGCCGCCCGATGCCTGGCCGCGGGCCATTCGGCAATATTGGATGCCGTATTCTTGCGCCCGGATGAACGCGAAGACGCAAGAGAAACAGCGCGGCAGGCCGATGCCCCTTTCAGCGGTTTCTGGCTCGAGGTGCAACCCACCGTCCTGGAGAACCGGCTAGCCGGACGCCGAAACGACGCCTCCGACGCCGATGTGGCGGTGCTACGCAAGCAGCTGGCGATCGATCCGGGGCCACTGGACTGGACTCGCATCGACGCTGTCGGCAATGCGGTCGGCGTTGTCCGCGCGGCTCTGACTAAGACCTGAGTGCCGCGGGAATCGCCTGTGGCTGCGCCACCGGCGGGATCTCTTCCACTTCGATCGTATGGGCGTGGAGCGTCCAATGGGGGACGGCCTGCCGCCGCGCAAAGCGATGTTTCGCAGCCTTTATGGCCCGCTCCCTCGATTTGGCGGAGCGAATCTCGATCGCGTCCTGACAGCAGTGGAAATTATGGCCAGAGCTGTTGACCAGATCGTTCATGAATTTGATGCGATAGCCGTTCATTTCCGCCTCCTGTCATGAGCGGGAACTCTAGCTGTACAGGTGCGTAGCAGCATTGATACGCCTCAACGAACGAGCTGACGCCTGTCCTGTCGTCGCCGGCGATTTCTCTGCTGTGCGCCTGACGGCAAAGCCAAAGGCGGAGTTCGCTGTCGCTTAGAGGCGTCTGTGACTACCCCAATCGCGAAGAGCGTCCGTAGTTTTGCGTACGGACCAAACCGAATGCCGCTGTCCCCTTAGCCTCCGTAAAGTCTGCCCATCAACACAGCGAAAGAGGGGATTATTATGGCAAAGAGGAAAATCTACGGCCCGGATACCCTGGAAATCCGCCGCGCCGCCTATTCGATGCTGGCGAACCACGGCGGCAATGCCGCCGAGATTGCCTTGAAGCGCGCGCGCAATCTGGATGTCGCATCCGAGGCTCGGATGGTGTGGGAGCGCATTTTTACTGCGCTGGGCGAGATGCAGCCGAGGAACAGCAAGGCGCTAGCCTAAGGCTAAGGTGGTCGCCCGCTGATACCCCGCGTGGAGCGGTCCCGCCGGCCGACGACTTTCCACTCCTGCAGCCGCGCGGTGTCGCCATCGAAGTTCAGGCGGCTTAGCGCCGGACGGTCAGCGGAACGCTTCCCACTGACCGCCATGGGTTTTACTGTACGCTGGCGACCCGGAACGTGTGCATTTCGCCGTCTCGTTCCTTCAGCGTCACATACTCGCCTTCGGCGAATCGGTGATCGTCGCCACGGAAAAGGGCCTCGTCGGCATCGGGGGCGTCTGTAAATATCAGCCGCCATCCGCCGCGATCATGCTTGAGCCAGCCGTGATCGTCGCTGCCATCCCAGAACCGCTCGAAATGCGCTCGATCAGGGCTGTGCTGCCATTCCTCACGATCGAGATGGCCATCGGCGGTGAGCGGCAACATGAGGGTGTAACCGCGCGCGGAACAGCCCTCGGGAAAATCATGGCAGCGCGCCAATTCCAAACGAACGTGACGGATCATCGTAACCCCGCGTTTTGAGGTTCCGCACGACGCGGAACCGATCCGTTCTTCTTGGCGGATTCACAGCTGCACGCCTTGATCGGTGTCAAACACCAGCGGGTTGAGCCAGATCAAGGTCTCGCAAGCGAGAGTCCTCTACCCTGTCCAGGATTGAACCGAAAACCCGACCTGGACTGGAATGACCATGCTCATCAGGACTGCGCATATTTCCCTAATATCTCTGGCTCTGTCCGGAATTTCGCTGTCGGCACATGCTGTGTCCGACCGGCTTTCATCGGGTATTGGGCACGATCTGGCACAAATGATGTGCACGAGCTGCCATCTGATCGAACCGGGCCGGACAAATCCGCCAGACCACGTCGGCGGCCCAACCTTCCAGGAGATCGCCAACAGGCGGAGCATCACTGCAGCAAAGCTGCGTGAACACCTGCTGACCACGCATACGAACGCGATGATTCCGTTAAGCATGCCCAATCCAAAACTCTCGCAGGACGAGTTGAGCAAGATCATCGACTACATTTTGAGCTTGAAGAGCGCTGGAAGCCGTTAACCCGGTGGATTGACGATATCGCGTCGTAAGCTTTCCGCGATTTGCGGCGGAACGGATTCAGAAATCGTTAAATATTAATGGTTTAGAGAGGTCGAGCACAGCGTCAGAAGGCGCATTCTGCGCCAAAGTCGACCGGAAATTGTGCCAAAAAGATTTTAGAAAACTCAAGAGAGTCCGCTAAGTCATTGAAATCGCTTGGAGCGGGTGAAGGGAATCGAACCCTCGTCGTAAGCTTGGAAGTCTGTTCTTTTCCTTTATGGATCAATGACTTACGGTCTATCCTATTGAAATCACAGTGAAGAGCGTTACCGGAAATTACCGCTCGTTACCCCTGATTACCGCTCCGTTTGGTACAATTTGTCACAGAAATTTTTGTGCAGAGCCTTCCCGTACGTTACCGCTCGTTACCATTCAAACACTCTCAAAGTTCAAATCTTACCGCCAGTTACCGACGAGCCTCGGATTTGCGTCGAGAGATCGTTTGGGCCTTGGTCGGCCGACCGCGGGGAGGCGGGGACGAATCAACGCTAACTGATGGCTCATGTCTCGCTTGCCACGCGCGAACCGAACCAGAGGACCAACGCGGGCCACGGAATCCAGGAATGCGTATTGCCGGCGGTAGTGTCTCAGGACTGTTGCTCAATCGATTGTAGATAGTCCGAGGTCGAAGCCGAAGGATGTCCGCGAGTTCCGTGACGGTCAGCCACTTCATCTCCTGAAAAGAGTTAGGATTCATCTATCGCCTAACGACAATTGTTGCTCGCGACCGAAATCTGTCGCGTGGGAGCGACTCTCGATCGGGGCGTTAGAACATCGTGTTTTGGTTCTTTGACGTGTCGGGAATCGCCGCGATGACGTCCCAATGCTCGACGAGCTTGCCGTCCTTCACGCGGAAGATATCGACGCCAACGTCGCCATTCGGGCTGATCAGGCCGGTCCAGTGAGCATGGACGGCGACGATGTCGTTGTCGGCGATCACGCGGCGGATATCGCCCCTCGCGTTGGGAAAGGCCTTCAGGAAGCCGTTGATGTAGGCGCGCAGGCCCTCGACGCCATCCTCGGCGGCCGGGGTGTGCTGGATGTATGTATCGCCGACATAGCGGGCTATGGCGCCATCGACGTCACCGTCGAAGTGGGCCTCCTTGTAGAAGGCCAGAGCGATTTTCTTGTTCAGCTCGGAGATGGTCTCTGTCGTCATGTTGGTTTCCAGTCGGGTGTGCTGTCGACGGCGTTGGCCGTTCGGGTGAAGTGTTGAAGCGAGCCGCCGCTGCGATCGGCCGGGCCTGGTCAGGTTGCTGTCATATCGGCATCGGCCTGGCATGCGTCGCACTGCGACGGCGGCTGCAATGCGCCGCACGGAGGGTGACGGCTCGACGATCCACTCGGGGCCGCCTATTCGACCTTGGGCGGGATCTGCGCGTCGAACTTGTTCTGCTGGACGATGTAGATCTCGCACGGCTCCTTGGAGACGCACGCGGTCGTATGGGCCTGCTTGCCGCGCTGATACCAGTACGAGCCCGGCCCCAGCTTCTCGGGCTTCTGGCCCGGCTGGTAGTTCTCCAGGTCGCCTTTGATGACGACGGCGTAGTAGTCGTAGGTATGGGTGTGGACCGGGCTCTCGAACCCCGGATCGAAGCGGAAGAACGCGCCGTGAGCGCCCGTCGTCACATCACCCCAGACGTTCGAAACCTGGATGCCGGTCTTGGGGTTCACGCCCCTCGCGCCAGTATCGCTGAAGGAATAGTGGCTGGCTGGGTTGGAGACCGACGTGCCGCCGTTGGCCGGGGGAAAGGAAGCGCCGTCCTGCGCCCGCGCGGCCGTCGTGACTGCGAACGCCGCAATGGCGACGATCACCAGTGATCGCAACTTCATGGTATTTCTCCTGTGCTTTGTCTGCTGCTGATGATGTCGGGGGTGGCATCAGGCCGCTTTCCCGAGCACCTCGATGAACTTGGCGGCCAGTTCATGGTCCGACATCGGGTTCTGAGCCGTTATCAGCTCGCGATCGACGACGACGAAGGGGGTGAAGTTCCGGTCGGTGTTGACGACGTTGCCGCCGGCGGCTTCGAGCGCGTCGGGCATGTTGAAGATGAGCTTCTTGTGGAAGACGTGATCTTCGGCGAACTCTTCCTCGCTGCGCGAGAAGACGGTCATCCGGTAGCCCGCATACTGCCAGCCCTTGGCCAGTTCGCGCGCCTTGACCTTGTCACCGTCGATCAGCGCGGCGCGGAACTCGCGCGCCTTGTCCAGCGACGCGAGGATACCCATCGGGCCATGGCAGATGGCGGCGGTCGGCTTGCTCTTGGCGTGGAAGTAGCGCAGCACCTCTCCCGTATCGGCGTCCTGCATCACGTCGACGACAGGTGCGTGGCCGCCCGGGAAGAAGAGGCCGGCGAAGCGATCGAGGCCGCCGTCGATCACGGAACGGATCGTCCGGACGTCATTCATGGACGGGTGGTTGTTGAAGAAGTCGCGGGCGCGAGTACGCGCTTCGTCGTCGTTGGCGAAGTAGATCAGGGCATCGGAGTCCCGATCTACGTGCGGCTTCTCGCCGGTCGGAGTGGCGAGAACGAAGTCGTAACCGGCGGCCAAGAGGGCCATCAGGGGAACGGCGGTCTCGTTCAGAAACTGACCGATCTTGGTGGTGCCGCCGCCCAGCGCCTCAAGCTCGGTCGCGTTCGAACCGATGACGAGAATGGTAGCCTTGCTCATTAGAAACTCCTGTCGTGAATGGTGAAGCTGTTGAGGCTTCCGTTGGGGATGCGGGATGGGCGTGAACTTCCTGCCGGCGCGGCTCTTTCGCTGCGTCGCCTTTGGTCCTCGTCGCTTTCGCTGAGTCCGGTCCTCTTGGACCGAATGGGTGTCAGGCTTTGGCGACCTCGATCATCCGGCGGACGGTCTCTTCCGTGGTCCACACGGCATTGGCCATGAAGCGCCAGTTGATCATCGCGGCGTCGTAGCCGGAGCCTTCTTCGTTCGCCGCGGCCGCGACCGCGTCGCGCACCATCACGACTTGGAAGCCGTTCTGGATGAGGTTGCGCATGTGATCTTCGAGGCAGAGGTTCGCGACCGGACCTGCCATGATGACCTTCTCGATGCCGCGCCGGCGCAGCAATAGGACTAGGTCGTTGGTCGGAGCGTAGGACACGTGCCGCGATGTGATGGTGGTGTTCTCGTCCTCCATGTATTTGCGGAAACGGTCGGGAATGTCGGCGCCCGATCCCTGCACGCCCTCGAAGCTGAGCACGCTCTGGCGCGCCACGACGCCTCCGTTAAGCGCCAGGTCTTCCATTGGGCCGAGGTGGGTGTGGCCGTGATGGCCGTGGTGATCGTGCGGGAAGAAATAATGCGGCGACATGAAGACCGGGAAACTGTTGTCCTTCGACGTCTTCAGGAGGGTCTCCAGATTGTCGTTGACCCTGTTCTTCTTCATCAATTCCTCGATCATGACATGATACTTGCCACCATCGGTGAGGAAGTCGTTCTGGATGTCGACCAGGACGAGAGCGGTGCGATCCTTGTCGATCTCGGTTTCGACCTTGTGCTCGAACAGCATTTTTCCAGTTCCTTTCATTTTGATCTGAGCGGGGAGAGGGGCAAATGTTTGAGGCGGTACCTATCGATAGATAGATACCGAAATCGGACCCGTTGATCAATCACTATCTATCGATAGATAGCTACTGGATGAAACTTTTACTGCGACGGCTGACCGCTCGAACGAACGCTCGGCTAGCGGCTCGTTCAGGCGAGGGCAGGGTCAGAAGCTAGTAACGGTGCCTGCTGGACGACCTTCGCCATGACCCTTCTCCGTTGGATAGCTTGGCGGCCTTGCCCGGGGGCCCGGCGCCGTTGGGAACAGGTGTCGGGCGCCCTTCCGATCAGGAGAGGATGTCCGTCGCCGCCTTCTGGAGCGCCTGCATCGTTTCGATGTAGGGAATCGGGCCGTAGCTGATCCGCGCCACGCCAAGGTCCCCCAGGCGGCTGTTGGACGGGACTCCGCTCGTGACCATCACGTTGACGGGCAATGGAGCACCGTCGACGATCCGGCCGATCAGGGCCTCATCGGTAAGGCCTGGAATGAAGAATCCGGACGCCCCGGCCTCGGCGTAGGCCTTGGCGCGTACGAGAGCTGCGTCGATCTCGGATGACGGCTCACCGCCGCGGCCGAGGAACAGGTCGGTGCGGGCATTGATGAAGAGTGGTATGCCCTTCTCGGCGGCGGCCTTGCGGACGGCGGCGATCCTGCGCGCCTGTCGCTCGACATCATAGAGGCCGTCGCCCTTGACGACGCGGTCTTCGAAGTTGATGCCGATCACCCCGCGATCGAGCAGGCGGCCCACATTATCGACCAGCACGGCGGCGTCGTCGCTGTAACCGCCCTCGAAGTCGGCAGTGACCGGAACGGCCACGCTGGCGGCAATGCGGCCGATCACCGTCTCCGCGATCTCGATCGGAAGCTCTTCGCCGTCGTGGTAGCCTTGCGCCTCCGCGACCGACCAACTGCTGGTCGCAATCGCCTTGGCGCCGGCGGCTTCGATGGCCTTGGCGCTACCAGCATCCCACGCGTTGTAGAGCAGCACGGGACTGCCTTTGACGTGGAGCTTAGCGAACGCGGTTGCTTTGTCGGATTGGGTCATTGTCGTCTCCTCTGACTGATGGCGCGCGAGGATAAAGGCCTCAGGGTTGATTTCCGGGTCGGATCGGTGCCGGCGCGCGTCAGGCCGGTTCCAGCGCCGCTTCGGGCTGGTAAGCGACAAAATCGACGTAACCTTCCGGACCAGAGCTATAGAAGGTGCTTCGCTCGTAGGGGGTGAGCGGCAAGCCGCGCTCGATTCGGATTGGAAGATCGGGGTTCGACGTGAAGTGGCGACCGAATGCGATCAGTTTGGCGGTGCCGTCCGCGACGGCCGCCTCGGCGCTTTCGGGGCTGAAGCCACCTGCAGCGATGATCGTGCCGTGGAATACGCGGCTCAACCCTTTAGCGGCGATCGCATCCTGGCCCTCGGCGACCGTATCGGCGCCGCTGATACGTGGCTCTATGATGTGAAGATAGGCGATATGGGCTTGGTCGAGCCGCTCCGCGACGTAGCGGAATAGCCCCTCGGGATCGCTGTCGCCCATGCCGTTGAAAGTGCTGCTCGGCGAGATGCGGACGCCGACTCGATCGAGCCCCACGACGCCGGCGACCGCCTCGACGATCTCCAAGAGAAGGCGTGTCCTGTTCCCGAAGGAGCCGCCATAACGGTCAGTGCGCTTGTTGCTGCCGTTCTGGAGGAACTGCTCTACGAGGTGACCCTGCGCGGCGAAGATCTCGATACCGTCGAAGCCGGCACGCTGAGCATTTTTCGCTGCCGCCCGGTATTGCTCGACGATCCCGGCGATCCCGGCGGTGTCGAGCGCACGGTGGAGTGACGGAGGAACCAGGCCCTCGGGTGTCGTGACAACGACGCTCTGGTTTTCCATGAAGCTCGGATCGACCGAAGCTGAGACTGGCTGAATGCCGGAGAGGGACTCGCTGGTTGCCCGGCCGGCATGGCCGAGCTGGATGAACATGAAGCCGCCTTTGGCGTGAACGGCGTCGGTGATCTGCTTCCATCCGACGACCTGGTCGTCGTTCCAGATGCCCGGTGCCGTATGGTATGCGCGTCCCTCGGAAGCGATGGCGGTGGACTCGGTGATGATGAGTCCGCCGTCCGACGCGCGCTGACTGTAGTGCTTCAGCATGAGCTCGGAGGGAATTGCCGTCGGCCAGTGCGCTCGCAACCGGCTCAGCGCCGGCATCACGACGCGGTGTTTGAGGGTGACGGCGCCAAGCTGAACCGGCGTGAAAAGTGTCGTTGGGAGCGGCTTGCTCATAGGTAATCTCTCTTAGGATAGTGAGGCTGGCGGCGATGGGACGTCGCGGCGTCCTGCTCTCCCCCGATCTCGCCGGGCTACTGGCGGCCGGCCATGACGCCGCCATCGACGGGCAGGATGACGCCCGTGATCCAGCTCCCTTGGTCCGAGGCCAGGAACAGCAGGGCTTCGGCAGCGTCTGCCGGTTGCCCGTTGCGCCCGAGCGGATGCAGCGCGTTGAAGGTCGGCAGCACTGCCTTGACCTGCTCGGGGGATAAAAAGGTGTCGTAGACAGGCGTCTCGATGACGGCAGGCGCGATCGCGTTCACGCGGATGTTGTCAGGCGCGAGTTCGATTGCGAGATTCTTGACGAGCGCATGAACGCCGGCCTTGGCGACGGAGTAGGCGGACGATGGCGTCGCCCCGATCGCCTGGAGCGCCCACATCGAGCCGGTCTGAACGATGGCCCCGCCACGACCCTTCATGGCCCGGGCCGCCGCCTGGGCGGTGAAGAACGTCCCCTTGAGAATGCTGCTGAGCATCCGGTCCAACTCGGCCTCGTCGACGTCGAGGAAAGGCGTCGGCCTGAAGATGCCGGCGTTGTTGAAGAGAATGTCGAGCTGTCCGAAGCGCTCAACGGCGGCCCT